>Ga0207671_10000866_pt1 | contig 38320 bp, 31 predicted proteins | sample KBSC24metaG_FD_184352 | JGI IMG/M metagenome (GOLD analysis project Ga0207671, IMG submission 184352) | Corn rhizosphere microbial communities from Kellogg Biological Station, Michigan, USA - KBS C2-4 metaG (SPAdes) (version 2) | ecosystem: Host-associated > Plants > Roots > Rhizosphere > Soil...
CAGCCGTTCGGAAGCTTCTCGATCATGTCCGTCGCACCGGCACGATCAGCAGCCTGATGCAGCGCCTTCTCATCGACCGGACCCCCGAGAAGGTTCAGCGCGACGTTCTCCTCCGCGGTGAGCGGGTAGCGCGTGTAGTCCTGGTAGACGACTGCGATCTGCTTCTGCCAGTCGCGCACGCGCAGATCGTCCAGCGGCACCCCGTCGACGAGGATCCGGCCCCGGCTCGGATCGCGCAGCCGGGCCAGCAGCGTGACCAGCGTCGTCTTGCCGGCGCCGTTGATACCGACCAGCGCGGTCGACTCCCCGGCGCGCAGCGTCAGATTCAGCTCGGAGAAGACGTCTGATTCACCGCCGGGATAGCGGAAGCCGACGTTCTCGAAGGCCACATCCTTCCTCGGCATGCCGGCCGGGTCGACGGTCCCGCCGACCGCATCGGCGGCCGGCACCAGCGAATCGGTGAGCGCGTCGAGGTCCGGGACCGCCGTGAGCATCATCTCCAGCTGGAAGTCGGTCATCGAGACCGTGCCGACCGACATCGACGACGGCAGCATCGTGAGCATGACGGCCAGCGTGCCCAGGCTGATCTCGTGATGGTACGAGGTCCAGCCGAGCGTTCCCGCGCCGAGGGCGAACACCGCGAACACCCCGACCGCGACCGTCGCCACCTGCCGGCCCTGGCGGCGCATCTCCTGCCACGTCGGGGTCAGGCCCCTGACGTAGTGCGTGCGGTGCTCGGCCGCGAGCCAGCCGCCGAGGCCGAAGACCCGCGCCTCCTTCGCCGCTCCCGGCCGGGTCGCCAGCGCGAACAGGTACCAGGCACGCCGCAGCGGCTCGCCGGCCGCGCGGAAGCTGCCGACGCGCGTGCGGACCAGCCGGCCCAGCGGATGCCGGACCGCGATCCACGCCGCGAACATCGCCAGCCCCAGCCACCAGCGGAACGTCGCCAGCACGACACACGCCATCGTTCCGGACAGCCAGCCGCCGAGCTGCGAGGCGATCGTCATCGGGGCGTCGGCCGGGGCGGCGTTCATCAGCTGGCCCTGGGCGTTGGCCAGGCGGTCGAGCGTGTCGGCGTCCTCCAGGTGCGCGATGCCCGCCGGCGCGCCGACCGCCGCCACCAGCCGACGCTGCAACGCGACGACCATGCGCGCCCGCACGACCGAGGTCAGCGCGTCCTCGGCCGGGCCGCGCAGCAGCGACAAGCCGTAACAGACCCCTGCGACGGCCAGGGATATGAGCAGCGCATGGCCGGCGGCCGAACTCAAGCCGTCGCGCGCCGCGGCCGGGATGCGGCCGGTGGCCCGGCCCATCGCGATGAGGGTGAGGTTCGGCAGGATCGACTCGGCGACGACGAACGCGGCGACGGTCCCCATCAGCGCCGGGCTGACCGAGGCCAGCAGGCGAAGCGCGCGGACGCGGCGCGAGTTCTTCAGGCCGGAGATCGGATGCGACAAGCGGGACAGGACAGGCCGGATCAGTGACGGTGGCTTCGGCACGGGGTCCACCGTGACGGAGCGGCGTTCGGTGGTGCAACCGTGTTTTCGGAGAGCGATCAGGCTTGCTGCGGTGGCGTAGGGGGTGCTGCGGCCGGGGGCGGCGTAGAGGGCGTCATCGGTTGCGGCGTCAGCCGGCGGAGCCCCTTGCGGTCGTAGTAGCGCGTCATCGCGAAGCCGAAGATCAAGGCGCCGACGACACCGACGGCGATCATCAGCCAGGCGCGGGACAAGCCGGCGTCGCCGCGTGCGTCGAAGTACAGGATGGAACGCACGCCGCCGGCGAGCTGGCGCATCGGCTCGAACGCGCCGAGGAAGCGGTAGATGGTCGGAGCGGCCTGGAGCGGAACCGTCGCGCCGGAGGAGGGCAGGGCCAGGGCGATGAAGACGAACATCGAGACCAGCTGGCCGATGCCGCCGAAGGCCGCGTTGATCGCCTGGACGCCGAGGCCGATCGCCAGGCACGCGCAGTAGGAGAAGATCCACAGCAGCGGGATGTGTGTGGCGTCCATGCCCAGGATGGCGATGCAGGCCAGCATGACCATGCTCGTGGTCAGGACCGAGATGCCGGCGGTCATGAGCATCTTCAGCAGCAGCGTCTGGGTGCGGTTGATCGGGACGGTCGGGCGCCGGGTGTGCCAGGGGCCGATCTCGCTGTCGGCGTAGCCCAGGGCGGTGTCCACGCCGGTGTGGATCAGGTTGCCGCCGATGAAACCGGCCAGGACCAGCAGCAGGGCGTAGTAGAAGGCAGTCAGGCCCAGGCCGCTGTGCCGGCCGATGGGGTGGCCGACTTGCACCGTGACCGCGACCGGGTCGGCGAGGAGCAGGTGGGTGGTGGCATCGGCGCCAGCCGTGGCGGGGGAGGCGGTGAGCTGCTTGCCGATGGTGAGCGACGCTTGGTGCGCCGAGCCCTGCGTGACCTGCGAGGCGAGGGAGGAGCCCAGGCTGCCCAGGCCGGGATTGGTGAGGACGGTGATGGTCGGGTGCTTCGTCGCGCTGGTGGTGGTCAGAGCTTCGATGGAAGTCGTGAAGTCGGCGGGGATCTCCAGGGCGCCGTAGACCTTGCCGGAGGCGAGCATGTCCTGGGCCTTGGCCTGGTCGACCTGCTTCCACTCGAACTGGTCCGTCGGCGAGCCCGTGACCACCGCGTGCGCCACCTGCGTGCCGATGTTCTGCTGCTGGCCGGGCGGCGGGGCACCGGCGTCGGCGTTGACGAGGGCGATGGGGAGGCGATGGAGGTTGCCGTTCGGGTCCAGGATGCCGCCCATGTAGAGCAGGGACAGGAAGAGGGCGACGAGGGTCGCGAGGACGGCGGGGATGAGCCAGAGCTTGGGGCGGCGTACGAGGGCGGTCGCGGTGGCGCCCGGGCTCGGCTCGGTGGGGGAGGTCACGGGGGTCACCGTAATATGACGCCGCAGGTGGGGCGGGGTGCGACACGCTTGTGTCGGGTGGCTGGTGCTCGCGGCGGCCGAAGCTTGGACGGGGGCTCAGCTCGGCCCGGCGGTTGTCCAGGCGTGCAGCGCTCGCCGAAGCTCCGATGGGGATTCTGCTCGGCCCCGCTGCTGCCCGCGCGTGCTGCCCTCGCCGAAGCTCGGACTGGGACTCTGCTCGGCCGGTAGCTGCCTACGCGAGCAATGCCGGAACCGAGGCGGTCGGCCAAGCTTCAACGCGCGCTCGCCGCAGCGAACTCCAGCAGGAGATCGCAGGTCGTCTGCGGGTCCTCATACATAGGCGTGTGGCCGATCCCCGGCAGCACCACGACCCGCGCCCCCGGCACCACCCGGTAGTCCTCCGCCGATGCCGCACGCCACCGTGCATCCTCGGCACCGAAGGCCACCAGCAGCGGCTTGCCGAGTTCGGTGAGCCGATCGGGCAGCGAACGTTCCCTGATGTAGGCCGCCGAGCCGCGCGCCGTCGCGGCCAAGGCGTGATGGCTCATACCGCGCGTGCCGTCCACGAGCGCGTCCGGAAGCGGCGCCGTCGGCCGGGCGAAGGCGCTGGCCAGGCTCTTGCGCACGATCGCCTCGTTGAACGCCCGCCACAGCAGCGCTCCCGGCACTCGCGCGAACAGCAGGTGGCTCAGCGGGCTGTCGGAGGTGTCGGCGTCGAGGCTGGGGCCGGTGCTGATCAGCGTGAGCGCCGAGATCGTTTCGGGACGCCGCCGTGCCAGCTCGGCGACCACCGATCCGCCGGTGGAGTGCCCGATGGCCACGGCCACCTGGTGCACGTCCAGCCGTTCCAGGACAGCTCCGACCCGCTCGGCGTGCGCCGGAACGCTGTACTCGGCGAGTGCGTCGGTGCGGTCGCTGCCCCTGCTCGGCCCCGTGGACCGTCCGTGTCCTGGAAGATCGACTCGAATCACTCGGTACGTGTCAGCCAGGCACGGCACGACCGGGTTCCACCACGCCGTCGAAGCACCGAGTCCGTGGACCAGCAGCAGCACTGGCGCGTCGAGGGCTCCGTTCTGGACGACGTGCACCGTCGCGTCGCCTACGTCTACGAACTGCTCGTCGGCGTGCCAGCTGCGGTCGCGTGTGGGCTGGTCCATGGGGTCCCCGCTCTCGTGGTCAGGCTTCTGGGAAGTTCCGCTCCTCGGCTAGCGTGGTCGTATGGCGGTCGGCGCGCTTCCACAAACATGCGGCGACCCGGGCGGGTCGGCGTCCGGTCCTGCGCCGGTGTCGATGTCGATGTCGATGTCGATGTCAGTGTCGGTGTCGGCTGCAGCGTCTGCTCCGGTCGCGTGGATCCGTCCTGGCCAGGCCGGGTACATCGGTCCGGACCTGGGCGTCGATCTGCATGCCGCGTCCGTCGGCGTCCTCACCGTCGGCCTCGACGCGCCGTTCATCGTCGAGACTCCGCAGCACGGCGCCATCACCGCCCGCAGCTTCTATGCGCCGGCTCGCGCGCCGCATCGGGTGGTCGCGCCTGAAGGCCGCATCCTGTTGCTCTTCACCGATTCTGGCGCCTCGCCTCTCGACGACGGTCTGGAGCGCGACCTCATCGCCGCCTGCCGGCACGGTGCCGACCCCGGCGTGCTCCAGTATCTGGCCGCAGCATGCCCGCGCAGCACCGCCGACCGCCGCATCCGCCGCGTCGTCGACGAGATCCACGACGACCCCTCGCGCATCCTCCGCGCCGAGCAGAGCGCGAAGGGCGCCGGCATGTCGACGGCCTACTTCCTCCGCATGTTCGCGCGGCACACCGGGACGACCTTCCGCCGCTACCAGCAATGGAACCGCCTCCTGGAAGCCGCACGCGGCATCGCCGCCGGCCACACCCTCACCCGCTGCGCCGCTGACGCCGGCTTCGCGTCCCCGTCGCACCTCAGCGACACCTTCCACGAGACGCTCGGCACCACCGCCACGGCCGTGCTCGGCTCGCGCGTCCGCTTCGTACTGGACGCCTGACCCCGCGCCGAGAAATCTCCGCCGTCCGCGATTAGTTCTCGGCGCTCCCGGTGTCTCAGTAGGTAGCGGGCTGTTGACGAGGGCCGCGCTGAGCCATGGTGGAGGTCGGGATGCTGGTCCAGGAAACGGAATCGAACGCCGGATCAACCAACTATCAGGGTGCCGAAGACTTCGCCCGCCTCACCGCCGGCTACCGCACCGAGCTCCTGGCCCACTGCTATCGCATGCTCGGCTCGATCCACGACGCCGAGGACCTCGTCCAGGAGACCTACCTCCGGGCCTGGCGCGCCTCGGCGAGCTTCGAGGGGCGCTCCTCGCTGCGAGCGTGGCTCTACCGCATCGCCACCAACACCTGCTTGACCGCCATCCGGTCCCGCTCCCGGCGTCCGCTGCCGTCCGGGCTCGGCGGTCCCAGCGACGATCCCGAAGCCCGTCCTCAAGCCGACCTCCACGGCATCCGGTGGCTGGAGCCGTTCCCCGACAGCGTGCTCGGGGCCGGCGCGGGCGTGAGCGCGGGCGCGGGCACAGGTCTCGGCGCCGTCGACCCCGCCGACATCGTGCAAGCACGAGGCAGCGTCCGTCTCGCCCTCGTCGCGGCGATGCAGCACCTGTCAGCCCGCGAACGCGCAGCCCTGATCCTGCGCGAGGTGGCCCAGTTCCCCGCCGCCGAGACCGCCGACATCCTCGGCGTCTCCGTGGCGGCGGTGAACTCGGCGCTGCAGCGTGCCCGGATCCACCTGGCGCAAGCCTCGGCGCTCGAAGAGGAGTACGCCGAGCCGGCCGAGCCCGAGTGCCGCGCGCTGCTCGACCGCTACGTCACAGTCTTCGAAACCGCCGACCTGGCCGCCCTGCCCGAACTGCTCCGCGCCGACGCGCTCCTGGAGATGCCGCCCTCGCCGACCTGGTTCGACGGACGCCCTGAGATCGTCCGCTTCCTCGCGGCGCAATGCTTCCGCGCGCCCGGCGCGAACCGCATGCTCCCGATCTCCGCGAACGGCCAGCCCGCCGTCGCCTCGTACCTGCTCGGCCCCGACGGCCGGCACCACGCGCAGTCCATCCAGGTCCTGACAGTCGCCGACGGCTTGGTCGCCGGGATCGTGGCGTTCCTGGACACCGGGCTGTTCCCGACGTTCGGCTTGCCGACCGTGCTCGATACGGACCGCCGATGATCCACTGCGCGCCGTACTCCGAATGTTTATGCAGGAGACAAAACCGATCCCCAGAAAGGGACGAAAAGGAAAATGAGCACCCACATCATTCGCTATACCACTAAGCCGGAAAGCTCCGACGAGAACCAGGCTCTGGTCGAAGCGGTCTTTGCGCAGCTCAATGCTGAGAAGCCCGAAGGCCTGCATTACGCGACGTTCCGCATGGACGACGGAGTGAGTTTCGTGCACGTGGTCAGCTACGACGACGATGACGCCGATCCGCTGCGCCCGCTGGAGGCGTTCCAGGCTTTCCAGAAGGACGCCGCCGCCCGTATGGTGGCCGGGACACAGCGCGGAGAGGCCACGATCGTCGGTTCATACGGGTTCTTCGGAGAGTGAGAAACCGCACAGTCCACGTCCGACTCTGAGGTCTGCAGGACACGAACGGGTCACGGTCTCGTACCGGATCTTGTCCTGCGGGTTCCCCGGTGGATAAACATGCGTTCGCCGTCTCTGAAGAATTCATGAAGCCGCACTCTGGCGGCTTCTTCGGGCGGGACGGTGCCACCACAGGGGAAAGGGAATCCATCAATGCCGAACGCCGCTCAGCGGCGGCGTGCGCAGGCCGTGATGGCGGGGGTCTTCCCCGTCGCCGTCGCGCTTGTCGCCGCGTCCGCGTCCGCCTCGCCCGCGCAGGCCGACACGCAGCACAGCAACAGCACGAACAAGATCCTGACGAACGCGCACCCGGCGTGGGCGACAGCGGACAAGGACAAGGGCGCCGTCCCGGCCGCCCAGCAGATCAGCACCCGGGTCTACCTGGCCGGCCAGGACCCGGCGGGGCTCGCCGCGGCGGCGCGGGCGGCGTCCGACCCGAACAGCCCGTCCTACCAGCACTACCTGACCCCGGCCCAGATCCAGGCGCGCTTCGGGGCGACGCCGGCCCAGGTCGCCGCGGTGCAGAAGTGGCTGACCGGCGCGGGGCTGAAGATCTCCGGGGTGCAGAGCGACTGGATCGACGCGGTCGGTGACTCCGCCGCGGTCCAGCGTGCCTTCGGCACCGAGATCAAGGACTATCAGGGCTCTGACGGCTCCGTGAAGTACGCGGCCGCGTCCTCCGCGGTGATCCCGGCCTCCGTCGCCGACTACGTCGAGGGCGTTTCGGGCCTGTCGCAGGCCGCGGTTCGCGTGCACGCGGACTCCGCGAAGGTCAACGCGGCCAACGCCGCGAACCAGAACTGCTCGCCCTCCTGGGGTGCGAACTCCAGCTCCGCCTGGCCGGCCGACGTCAACCCCAACCCGACGCCGCTGCTGCCGTGCTCGTACACGCCGCAGCAGCTGCGCGACGCCTACGGCGTGACCAAGTCGGGCATGACCGGCAAGGGCGCGACCATCGCCGTCGTCGACTGGTTCGGCTCGACGACCATGCTGGGCGATGCGAACAAGTTCGCGACCGCGCACGGGGACAAGGCGTTCGCGCCGGGGCAGTACAGCGAGCTCGTCGACAGCTCCCAGTGGAACAACATCGACGCCTGTGGCGGTACCGCCAACGTGGCCGGCGAGGAGTCGCTGGACATCGAGATGACGCACGGCCTCGCGCCGGATGCGAACATCCTCTACGTCGGCGCGAACTCCTGCACCGACGCGGACCTGATGGCCGCCGAAGAGAACATCGTCGACAAGCACCTCGCTGATGTCGTCTCCAACTCCTGGGGCGAGATCATGCACACGAACGACGGCCAGGACCTGGACCCGGCCGAGATACCCGCGTACGACCGCATATTCCAGAAGGGTGCCCTGGAGGGCATCGGCTTCAACTTCTCCTCCGGCGACTGCGGCGACGACGACCCGTCCAACGCGGCCAACGGCGGCGCGAACTGCGCCAAGGACTCGGCGCGCAAGCAGACCGAGTGGCCGACCAGCGACGCGTGGGTGACCTCGGTCGGCGGCACCACGCTGGCCACCGACTCCCAGGGCGGCTACGCCTGGGAAGCCGCGATGGGCGACCACGTCGGCATCGCGAAGCAGGGTGCTGCTTCGTGGTCGCCGGTCCAGGGCCAGACGGTCCCGTTCTCGTTCTACTTCGGGGGCGGCGGCGGTACCTCCGAGGACATCGCGCAGCCCTTCTACCAGGCCGGCATCGTGCCCGGCGCGCTGTCCAACGGCGGCCACGACAACACCCGCGCGATGCGGACCGTCCCGGACGTCGCGATGAACGGCGCCCTGGCGACCTCGGTGCTGGTCGGCATGACCGACAGCGGCACCTACGGCGAGGGCGGCTACGGCGGCACCTCGGTGGCCGCGCCGGAGTTCTCCGCGCTGCAGGCCGACGCCAAGCAGGAGGCGGGCAAGGCCGTGGGCTTCGCCAACCCCTCGCTGTACGCGCTCGGCGGCACCTCGGCGTTCCACGACGTCACCGCGCACCCGGCGGGCCAGCCGCAGGTGCTCGAGGGCATCCACGTCTCCAGCAGCGACCCGACGGTCGGCGTGATGTACCGCGCCGGCCAGGACTCCTCGCTGGCCGCGGCCACCGGTTACGACAACGCCACGGGCCTGGGCTCGCCGGCCGACGACTACCTGGCGAAGATGAGCACGGTCACGCCGCTGCAGCCGCCGGTCACGCCGCCCCCGGCGAACGCCCCGGTGGTCAAGCGCATCGCCGGTGGCGACCGCTACAGCACCGCGATCACCGTGTCGCAGACCTCGTACCCGAAGGCCGGCTCGGCCTCGGCCGTGGTCCTGGCGACCGGCGAGACCTTCCCCGACGCGCTGTCCGGCGCCCCGCTGGCCGCGCAGAAGGGCGGCCCGCTGCTGCTGACGCCGTCGAAGACGGTCGACCCGGCCGTGGTCGCCGAGATCCACCGGGTGCTCGCGCCCGGCGGCAAGGTGTACGTCCTGGGCGGCGTGAACGCGGTCTCCGACAAGGTCGTCGCGGGCCTGGGGCTGCCGGCCGGGCAGATCACCCGGATCTCCGGCGCCGACCGGTTCGGCACGTCGCTGGCGATCGCCAACCAGCTGAACAACCCGAACGGCAACGTGGTCCTGGCGACCGGCGACAACTTCGCCGACGCACTGACCGCCGCGCCGTACTCGGCGGTCTACGGCGCGGCCACCGGCGGTCCGGCGGCGATCCTGCTGACCGACGACCGCCGGCTGTCCCCGGCCGTGGCCGGCTTCGTGGCCGGCGCGCACTCGGTGGCGGCGGTCGGCGGCCAGGCCGTGGCCGCGGCCGCGGGCCTGCCGAACCGCGACATCCACGCGCAGTTCGCGGGTTCGGACCGCTACGCCACCGGCGCGATGGTGTCCGCGCAGTTCTCCGCCCCGCACACCGTCGGCGTGGCCACCGGCACCCAGTTCGCCGACGCCCTGACCGGCGCCGCGATGCTGGCCGCCGCGCACAGCCCGCTGCTGCTGACCGACCCGACGGCGCTGCCGGGCAGCACCGCGCTGGCGCTGCACGGCTTCAGCCAGGCGCTGACCAACGGCACGGTCGAGCTGTTCGGCGGCCCGGTGGCCGTCTCGAACGCGGTCGAGCAGCAGGTCGCGCAGGCGGTCGGCGGGCGCGTGGAGTAGTGCCCGCGCTTGTTCGCGGTAGGTAGGTGAGTAGTAGGTAGTGATTAGGCGCGCAGGGGTCGTCCGGAACGGGCGGCCCCTGTGTCGTGTCTGGGGTCGTATACCGGGGGTCTGGCGTCCGAGCGACGGGCGTCACATTGCCGTCCCTCTTAAAACTATTGCATAATGCAATCGTTGCTTTCTGCGGGTGGAGTCCCACCCAGCCCTGCCGACCATCCAGCCCTGCCGACCACGGAGCCTGCCCGCGTGCCGACATCGCCTGCCCGTCCTGTCCCGTCCCAAGCCGTCCAGACCGAAACTGCCCAGGTGAAGGCCTCCAAGGCCAAGAGCGCCGGGGCCAAGAGCGCCAAGGCCAAGACTTCCGGCGCCCCCCAGTCCAAGCATTCCGGCCACGGGATCGCGCACCTCGGCGACTTCCACGTCCCGCCGCGCGTCGTCGTGATCACGGCGGTGGCCGTGCCGATCGGGGTGTTCGGCGCCCTGGCCGCGTACGCGCTGCTCAAGCTGATCGTCCTGGTGACGAACGTGTGCTTCTTCGCCCAGTTCACCTTCCATTCGGCGAGCCCCGCGGACACCCCGCACCGCTGGCTGATCCCGATCCTGCCGGTCGTCGGCGGGCTGGCGGTGGGCCTGATGGCGCGCTACGGCAGCGAGAAGATCCGGGGCCACGGCATGCCCGAGGCCATCGAGGCGATCCTGATCGGCGGCAGCAGGGTCCAGCCGCGGGTCGCCGTGCTCAAGCCGCTGTCGTCGGCGATCTCGATCGGGACCGGCGGGCCTTTCGGCGCCGAGGGGCCGATCATCATGACCGGCGGTGCCCTCGGGTCGCTGCTGGCACAGGTTCTGCACGTCACCACCGACGAGCGCAAGACGCTGCTGGTCGCCGGCTCGGCGGCCGGCATGGCCGCGACGTTCAACACGCCGCTGGCCGCGGTCGTGCTCGCGGTGGAGCTGCTGCTGTTCGAATGGCGTCCGCGCTCGCTGATACCCGTGGCGGCTGCCGCCGTCACCGCGACGGTGGTCCGGGGGCCGATGCTCGGATACGGGCCCTTGTTCGGGGGCGCGCACGTGCCGTCGCACCTGGCGGTCTTCGACTACCCGCTGTGCGTGGTGGCCGGGGTCGTGGCCGGGCTGCTGGCCATCGGCGCGACCGCGCTCGTGTACTTCTCCGAGGACGCCTTCGGCAAGCTGCCGATCCACTGGATGTGGTGGCCGGCCATCGGCGGGGCGATCGTCGGCGTCGGCGGTCTGATCGAGCCGCACGCGCTGGGCGTGGGGTACGACGTCATCGACGCGCTGCTCACGGGGCGCGCCACCACGGGTCTCATCGTCGGCATCCTGGTGGTCAAGACCCTGATCTGGGGCCTCTCGCTGGGGTCGGGGACCTCCGGCGGCGTGCTCGCGCCGATGTTCATGGTCGGGGGTGCGCTGGGGGCCGCCGAGGCCATGATCTTCCCGGCGGTCAGCCCCGGTTTCTGGGCACTGGTCTCGCTGGCCGGGGTGCTCGGCGGGGTGATGCGTTCGCCGCTGACCGGGATCGTGTTCTGCCTCGAGCTCACGCACGAGGTCGACGCGATCCTGCCGATGATCATCACTGCCGGGACCGCGTATCTGGTGTCTGTGGTGTTCCTCAAGCGGTCGGTGCTCACCGAGAAGCTGGCTCGGCGTGGGCTGCATCTCACGCGTGAGTATTCGGTCGATCCGCTGGAAGTCCATCTGGTGGGCGGGCTGACTGCCGAGCCGGCCACGTCGTTCTCGGCCGCTCAGGCCACGGGTCAGGCCAGCGCGGCGGTGCGTGCTTCGCTGCCTGACGGCGAGCTGGCCATCCAGCGCTTGTACCCAGTGCTTGATTCGGACGGTGAACTGGCCGGCGTGGTGACGCGGAAGCAGCTGCTGGCCGCTGATGTGGAGGACCCGACGCCGCTGGCTCAGGCGGTACGTCCGGCCATCGCCGCGGAGCCGGCGGAGACGCTGCGGACTGTGGCGAACCGGATGGCTCACCACTCGGTGACGCGGGTGGTGGTGCGGGCGGATCCGCATGAGCCGCCTTACGTGCTGAGCCTGCGGCAGCTCCTGCATGCGCGGCGGATCGACCACCACGAGGAGTCCGCGCGGGAGCGGATGCTGGGGTGGCGTCGTGAGCGGGAGGACGTCGAGGTCGAGGTCGGCGCGTAGTCGGCTTCGGGCTGCTTCCGCTGTGGTGCGCGGGGCTTGGGCGGCCGGCTCAGGTCCTGCGCATTGCTGTGTTCGCCTCGTCCATCGCCGCCAGTGCTAGATCAGAGAGCGGCATGAGCGAGTCCGATCAGGGCGGCGGGCGGTAGTGTGGCGGAGCGGCAGAGCCACCACTGAGCTGATGAGCTCGCGGGCCGCCGAACCTGCTGCTAGCGCTGAGGTGGTTTCGAGTCGCTGGTCTCGTTGTCGTGACTTCGCCCCGTGGCGTCCCTGAGCAAGCCCACGAACACCAGCAGCCACGCGGCGGCGGCGATCCAGACCAGCACGTGCCCCGGCCCCCGAAGCCAGCTCCAGCCGGAGGCCTTCGCCACCTCCGTGGTCGCGACGCCGGTCATGCCCATGGGGAAGATCGTCGCCCAGCGTCGTACGTCGTAGTGGAGGCGTGGCCAGCGGATTTCGTCCGTGGCGAGGATTGCGTACCAGGCCCAGGCCAGGGCGAGCAGGACGAGGGCCGTGACGCGCAGCGTGTCGTGCAGAGCACCGGTCCAGACCTTGCTCTGGGTGAGCTTCGCGCACGCCAGCGCCGAGATCGCCAGTGCGCCGCCGGCCACCCAGTGGTCGCCGACACCGGTGCGTACTGCCCTGAAGTCGAAGTGGACCAGCGCGTCGACGTACAGCACCAGTCCTAGGACAAACAGTACGAGCGCGGGTCCGAGCAGCCAGCGTGCCGGAAGCGCTGCTCCGAGGACCGCGCAGAGCGTCGCCATGCCCTGTGTCGCGACGCAGATCAGGAACACCGCGCCGGGCATGTGCGGCCGAAGGTGGTGCAGCACTGACCACAGCAGCAGCGGCCACAGCAGCGTCGCGATGATCAGCAGCGCCACCGCCACCGGCTGCCAGCCCTCAAGGCTGATCCGGACGCCCAACACCGTGGTCGACGCGACGGCGGTCAGGGCGGGCGGCGTGTGCGACTCGGACGTCCAGCGCTCGCGCTGCCACAGGAGACGTCGGGCGAAGTCGTCCGCCAGTGCGAGCCACAGCAGAGCGGCCAGGGCGAGCGTCACGGCGGACAGCACGTCCGCACCGACCTGCCGCAGGCCGATCGACACGATGCCGGTCGCCATCACGGCCGAACCCGCGGCCGGAGGTTGCGTGGCGAACCACGAGATCAGGCAGCCGAGGCTGTTGGTCCGGTCGCTCGGGTTGCGCCTGTCGCCACGCTCGCGGCCGTCGCCCGCGTTGCGCGGGCCGCCGCTAGCGCCGCTGTCACCGCCATTGTGACCACTACTCACGAGCGAAGGCAGCTCGGGTCCGGAAGGCTGCTGCGTCACCCATCACCGCCTTCCCGCCGCACCGCCGGCTTGCTACGCGACTGCGGCGAGCGGCCGTGCGGTGACCGGCCCCGTGTGTAGTGCCTGAACTACTGCGGATGCTAGCTCTCCCGGGGGCGTCCGCCGCCTGCTCCGGCCGTTCAGGGGACGCCGACCAGGGGGCGCCGATCAGGGGGCGCCGATCAGCCACCGAGCGGCACGCGCCGCGCCCGCACGATCCGTTCGCTGATACGCCATCCCTGCTCCCCGCGCACCACGACGTCGTCGTACGTCACGCTCCCGCACTGGCCGTCGGTGGTGACGCCGATGCCCTTGGAGCGCGCGTGGACCAGGCCGGGCCCCTGCTCGGTCAGGATCACGTTCGTGACGTGGTGCCCGACCGGATTGCGGTCGCCGAGCGCCAGGGCCGCCTCCCGGTTGCTCGTCAGGCCTCGCAGGACGCCGAAGCCGTAGTCGCTGACGTCGTAGGCGACGTCGGCGGTGAACACCTCGTCCAGGCGGTCGAGCTCGCCGCTGTCGCACAGGTGGCCGTGCAGCGCGATCAGCTCATTGATGGCGACGTGGTCTTCCCAAGAGAGCGTCATGGTGCGCTAGGTTAAGTGGGGACTTCCCCACTTAGCAACCAAGGACACGACGATCGAGGACATGACGATGGCGGACCCGAGCCCTTCCGCGCCGTCCCCGCCTTCCGCGACACCGCGACGTCCGCTGCGCGCTGACGCTGCCAAGAACGTGCAAGCGCTGATCACGGCGGCGAAGGAACTCTTCGACGAGCGAGGCCTCGACGTCCCCATCGACGAGGTGGCACGCCGCGCCGGCGTCGGCAACGCGACTCTCTACCGCAACTTCCCGTCCCGCGCCGACCTGATCGTGGCCGTCTACGCCGAAGAGGTCGCCGACCTCTGCGTGCAGGCAGCGGCCCTGCTCCTGGACACGGAGCCACCCGCAGCGGGGGAGGCCCTGTTCACCTGGCTGGACAGCTTCGTCATCCACGTCGCGACGAAGCGTGCACTGGCCCTCGCCGGCACGGAGGGCAGCAGCGAACGCCGCACCCAGATGTTCGACACCTGGCACGCGGCCATGCGCAACGTCGCGACGCGCCTCTACGAGCGCGCTCGCGACGCCGGAACAGTGGACCCTGACATCGACGTCGACGAGCTGCTGGCCCTGACCTCGGCGGCGGCCATCGCGGGCAACGGACCTGAACACGCGCGGCGCCTGCTGCGGGTGATGCGATACGGGTTCGCGGGGCCGGCGACTGCGTAGAGCTCAGAACCGAAAACCCCGCAGCCGCCAAAAAACCGGCGACTACGGGGCTCCGAAGCAATACAAAGCATTACCCGCAGCGGGATGGCCTACCGCCTCAGGAGTGCGTCCCCTGCTTCCGGTTCCGGCGCGTGTACAGCATCATGCCGCCGCCGGCGGCCACCAGCGCCAGCGCGCCGCCGGCCAGCGGCGCCGTGTTGCCGGCGCCGGTGTGCGCCAGGCCGCCGGTCGGGCTGGAGGGGGTGGTGCTCGGGGTGGTCGGCGTGGTCGTGCTGGGGGTGGTGGAGGGGTGGGAGCTCGGCGCTGTCGACGGCGAGCTGGGGGTGGTGGGTGCCGCGGTCCACTGCAGGGTCGCGGTCGCGGTCACCGGGGCGCTCTGGGCCTGCGCGAGGATCAGGTTCTGCGAGGGCTTGCCGTCGGCGGAGACGAACACCCGGCCGGTCTCGATGCCGGTCACGGTGCCCGAGGCGGTCAGCTTGACCTGGCCGTTCGGGACCGAGCTCGGGACCTGGACGTAGACCACGTCGCCGCTCTTGAACATCTTGCCGGCCGGGACGGCCTTGCCGGTGGCGTCCACGAGCTTCGCGCCGGTCTTGGCCGCGTCGGCGATGCTCACCGAGATGAACGAGCCGGTGGTGTTGGGGCTGTTCAGCTTGAATCCGGCGTTGGCGCCCGGGTGCACGGCGCCGGTCTGGACCGGGGTGATGGTCAGCGACGCCTGCGGCAGAGCGGTGTCGTTCATGTGGTTCTTGGCCGTGGAGACCAGGTAGTTGTAGAGCGCGACGACCTTGGCGTCCTTCTCACGCTTGGCGTCGAGCGTGGTCTTGCCCTTCGCGTCGGAGAAGTCCCAGATCGCGGCCTGCGTGCCCTCGACGGCCTCGTTGTCGCTCAGCCCGGCGACCCCCGAGGCGGTCGAGAGCTGCCCCAGGTCCAGCTGCGGGTAGGAGTTGTTGAGGATCCACTTGATCCCCTCCAGGTGCTGCTGGTCGATGCCCGTGCGGTTCTGCTCCTCGGACCACGCGTGCTCGTCGTACGTCTCGTGCTCGTTGAGCTCGACGGTCTTCTGGATGCAGTAGGTCCACAGGTCGTGGCTGCTGCCCGGCGCCGACATGCCGATGAGCACCGCGTTCGACCCGTTGTCGTCGTCGCCGCTCATCACGATGTGGCCGCCGGGGCCGGTGGTGTCGAACTTCGCGCCGGTGACGCCGTCCGCGTGCGCCGTGCCCGCGGCCATCGCGGCGGACGTCGCCCCGAGGAACATGGCGGCGGCGATTCTCCGTCCGGTCGTGGACGTCGATTTCTGCATGGATCCCCATCCCTTTGCGTTGTTTTGGCGCTTTGTGCGGCTTTCACATGCGCCCAGAACACGCATACGTTATTGGATGGACGGGTATTGACGCTGGCTTACGTCAGGACTGACTTGAGTCAGGGTCCTTCACCAGAGCTGGGAAGATCTCAGGGACCTGCTCCGCCTGCTCCGTTTGTTCCCGTGGCGCCGCTTTTTCCGACTGCGCGCCTCGCGTAGCCCCCACCGAAGCCACCACGACGCACAGCACCGCAAGCCACTGCGACCACCCCAGCGACTCCCCGAGCACGACGAGCCCGATCCCGGCCGCCACGGCCGGCTCCAGGCTCATCAGGATCCCGAACACCCGCGGCGGGATCTTGCGCAGCGCCTCAAGATCCAGCGAGTACGGCAGCACCGACGACAGCAGCGCCACGCCCAGGCCCAGGAGCAGGACCCACGGCCGCAGTACCGCGGTCCCGCTCTCGGCCACGCCGAACGGCACCGTCATCAGCGCCGCGATCGCCATGCCGATCGCCAGACCGTCGCCCTCGGTGGTGTGGCGGCCCAGCGCGGCGCCCATGAGGATGTACAGGCCCCAGAACGTGCCCGCGGCGAGGGCGAACAGGACGCCGACGAGGTCGAGCTCGCCGCCCCCTTCCGTCAGCAGGATCACGCCGCCGCCGGCGAGTACCGCCCACAGCGCGTCCAGCCACCGCCGCGAGCCGGCCAGCGCCACGGCCAGCGGCCCGAGGAACTCGGTCGTCACCGCGATGCCCAGCGGGATGCGGGCCAGCGACTGGTAGAAGCACAGGTTCATCGAGCCCAGGACCACGCCGTACCCGATCACGACCAGCCACGTCGTGCGGTCCAGGCGCAGCGACGGCCGCCAGAACAGCAGCAGCACCGCCGAGGCGAAGAACAGCCGCAGCGCGACCGCCCCGAAGCTGCCCACCGCGCCGAACAGGTGCTTGGCCAGGGCCGAGCCCAGCTGGGCGCTGAAGATGCCGCCCAGCACCAGCACCGTCGGCGGGACCGAGCCGAGGGCACGCCCGGCCAGCGCCGTCGGGCTGGTTCGCACGCCGGACGGGCTGCGCTCGCTCTCGTCGACGATCGGGGTGGCCATCCGTGGATTGTCGCTGATCTCTTCAGCCTGTGCGCGAAATTTTGCGGCGCCGCTGGCTGGTCTGTGGGTATGCGGAGGTTAAGGGATCGCTTGCAGGGCCACGCGGAACGCGGGATCGGTCCCGTCGGCGAACTGCTCCGGCGTCAGCGTCGGCACGGCGATGTCCGGTGGGATCCCGGCGATGTCGTACGTCCGCCCGGACGGCGTGAGGTACTCCTCGTCGGGCAGGCTGAACATCCAGCCGTTGGGCAGCTGCCGGTCGAGCATGTCGGAGAACGCGCCCTGCGTGTCCTCGCCGACGACCACCGGGCGCGGCGAGCGGTCCAGCATCGCCTGGGTGAAGGCCTCGCCGGCGCTGAACGTGGAGCCGCCGGCCAGGATCGAGATCGGTCCGGTGTAGTGCGGCGTGGTCGAGGGGTGGACCAGGAACGGTTGCGGCCGGGTGAAGACGTCCGGGTTCGTCGGGTCGTCGCGAGTCTGCTTGGCGTAGGCGAAGAACGTGTGGCCGGTGAGGCGCGAGGCCAGCATCAGGCCCAGCGGATCGTCGCCGCCGCCGTTGACCCGCAGATCGAGCACGAGGCCGTGCAGGCGGTTCGGGCCGGAGGTGCGATCGGCGGTGAAGATCGCGTCGAGGGCGGTGCTGAACGCGGCTGCGTTCTCGGCCGAAGTGTCGTCCGAGGTGAAGCCCGTGAAGTCGGAGACGCGCAAGTAGCCGATGTTGCCCGGCAGGGTGGTGAAGGCGACGCGGCCCCGGCACCACGTTCGCAACGGCGCGGTGGCGTCCGCCAGGTCCGCGTGCTTGATCAGCGTCATCGCCTGGGTGTCGAGCTGGTCGGTGGGGACCTGCGTGCCGGGCTTCGTCGAGTAGATCCGGGTCCCGTCGGCGAGCAGGCCGACGTGCGCGTCGTGCAGCGGGGTGATCATCGCGGCGAAGATGTCGCGGAGCTGAGCGTCCGTGGTCGTCGCGGTGACCTGCGGGCGGTAGGTGTCGTAGACCCGCTGCCAGTCGATGCCGCGCTGCGCGAAGAAGGGGTAGTTCTCCGCGAAGGTGTGCCAGAACACGTCGAAGGTCTCGACCGGTGTCGCCGGCGGCGGGTCGGTGCAGGCCGCGGGCAGGGCCGGCAGACGGATCAGGGTGCGGGCGTTGACGTTCGCGTCGATGTGCCACAGCGCGCGGTTCGGGCCGGGGCCGGCGGTGAACGTCGAGACGCTGCCGTCGCCGTCCGACGTGGTGTCGCGGAGGCAGCTGATCGCGGTGGTGTCGTACAGCTCGTAGCCGCTGTCGGTGATGCGCACGATGGTGCTGTAGCCGTCCGTGCGCCAAACCCCGTTGAGCTGGTTCCCGCTGCGGGCCGGGGCGGGCGCGGCGGCGACGGCCGTCGCGGTGGTCGCCGCGGTCGCCGCCACCGCCGAAGTCGCCAGCGCCGCGACCAAGGTCAGACTCGTGTATTTCGTCACGAGTCCATGCTTGTCCTGGGCGGGTCATGACAACACCGTGCTATCCACCGTCTGCCCTACCGGCCGGCACGGTGAGCTTCGGGGTGGTTAACGGTGTTGACCTGGTTCTGGTGACCTAAGCTGGGCGGCGGGTCGGGTCGGTGCCGGGGAGGTGAGAGAGCCACGTGTTCGAGGTCGTCGCGGGACGCTACGTCCTGATCGACAGCATCGGCTCCGGCGGGTCCGGGGAGGTGTGGCGCGCCTTCGACCGGAAGCGGGGCGATTACTGCGCGGCGAAGGTGATACGGCGTCCGGAGGCCGCGACGCTGGTGCGCGCGGTGTTCGAGCAGGCCGTGCGGCTGGACCACCCGCACGTCGCGACGCCGTACGCGTGGGCCGCCGACGACGAGCAGGTGCTGCTGGCGATGCCGCTGGTGCGCGGCGGGTCGCTGGCCGTGCTGCTGCGCGACCTGGGCGTGCTGCCCGCGCGCTACGGGGCTGAGGTGCTGCGGCAGCTGCTGGTGGCGCTGGAGCACGTGCACGACGCCGGGCTCGTGCACCGGGACGTGAAGCCGGCGAACGTGCTGCTGGAGCCGACCGGCACCGGGGTCCCGCACGCCCGGCTGGCGGACTTCGGCCTGGTACTCACCGCGGACCGGCCGCGCATCACGGGGATGTTCATGGTCGTCGGCACCCGGGACTACCTGGCGCCGGAGTCCCTGGAGAACGGCGACCAGGGCGTCGCGCAGGACCTGTACGCGGCCGGGCTGGTCGGCGCGGAGATGGTCGGCACGCACGCGGGGCCTTTGGCGGGCCTGATCGCGGCGCTGACCGCGGCCGAACCCGAGCGCCGGCCCGAGTCGGCGACCGCGGCGCTGGAGCAGCTGGCCGAGATCCTGGACGGCTGGCCGCTGCACACGCCGGCGCCGGTGCCGGAGAGCGACGAGCCGGTGGAGGTGTTCGACCAGATCGGGGAGCTGCCGCCGGGATGGGGGCCGGGCGGGCCGATCGCCGAGGCGGAGACCGAGACGGTGGAGTGGCTGTGGTCGCCGGATCCGCCTGTGGAGGACACGCAGCCTGTGGCGGTGGAGTACAGCGGGAACTCGGGCGGTTCCGGTAGGCCGGGTGGTTCCGGAGGGCCGGGCGGCTCAGGGGGGCCGGGCGACTCGGGTGGATCGGGAGACTCCGGCTCGGTGGAGAGCATGGAGCTTCAGACGTGGATTCTCGGGAACGTGCCCGGCGCGGATCAGCGCACGATTCCGGTAGCCGGGACAACTGACGAGCGGCGTGATGAGGGTCCGCGCAGCGATGGCGTGTCTGGTGACTGGAACGCACAGACCGTGCCGTTCGGGGGCAGACCTGACGGTGCATCAGGCAACTGGCACGACCGGACCCTGCCGCTGCCTGCTAAGCCCGCCGGGGCTTCCAGCGACTGGTACGCGCAGACGGTGCCGCTGCCGGGGAAGTCCGGCACGACCGGCACGACCGGCAGCGCGTCCGGCAGCGCGTCCGGCAGCACGACCGGCAGCACGACCGGCAGCACGACCGGCGACTGGCAGGCCCGCACGGTGCCGCTCGCTGGAACTCCGAACCGTCCGGTCGGCAACCGGCCGGCCTGGAACCCGACTCCGCCCGAGTCCGAGATGGACCGCGTCCGCCTCGTCCCGGTCTTCAACGCCAACGCCGGCGCCATCCCCGCCACCACGGCCACGCCGCCGGACTCCGGCCCGCGCCGGCGGTGGCTTGTGATGGTCGGCGCCGTCGTCGCGGTGGTGTGTGCGATCGGCGTGGTCGTGGTGGCTCTGCACTGAGCCGCGTCGCGTTGCCTTTGAGCCTCGCCGAGTCGCGTTAAGCCTCGCTGAGCCGTGTTCGAACCCTTCGCGCCGGTCGGCGAGGCGTGCCCGACACCCGCCTCGCCGACCGGCAGCACCGCTGCCAGCGCCCCCCGGCCCGTCGCCACCGCCCCCCGAGCGGCAGGACCGGCCTCGCTCGCACCCGCCTCCCGGCCTCTCCCCAGTACCAGAGCTGATGCGTTTGCAATCCGGCGTGTGCATGCGAGAATCGAGGGAGTGCAGTAACCTGCGAAACTCAAGCCACACCAGGCGTTGCAAGTGATTAGCAGCGATTGCACTTGCAAATTATCGCGGGGGCGGACCAGTCGTCAAGAGGGCACCGCGGCCGGCCGGAAGGAGAAGCGATGAGCGAAGACGTAGTCCTGCGCAACCGCGCGCTACAGACCGAGTGGTACGGCGAACCGCTGGGCGACCGCTTCCGCCGCCTCCTGGACCGCCTGACCCTCTCCCAGGCCCAGCTGGCCGACGTCCTCGGCCTGTCCGCGCCGATGATCTCCCAGCTGATGAGCGGCGTCCGCGCCAAGATCAGCAACCCGGCGGTCCTGGCCCGGCTGGCCATCGTCGAGCAGATGGCGGCCGACCCGGCGTTCGTCGTCCTGCCGCCGGAGGCGCGCGCCGCCGAGATGGCGCGCCTGGTGCACGAGGCACCCACCGGCAGCAGCAGCACCGTGGCCATCTCCCAGGCGGGGACGGCGCCACCGTCCACAGGAGCCGAGAGCACCGGGGGCGACCCCGTCACGGCCGTGCAGCGCGTGCTCCGGGCCGTGGCCTCCGCGGCCGAACTCGACGGCGCGGCGAAGCTGCTGGACGACGAGTTTCCGGCGCTCGCGGACGTCCTGCGCGTCTACGGCACGTTGAAGACCGCGGACGCGCGCGCCCACTACGAGCGCGCCGTCCGCTGAGCGAGAGCTAGAACTGGGGCTAGAGCTAGAGCTAGAACTGGGGCTAGAACTGGGGCTAGAGCTAGAGCTAGAACTGGAGCCAGAGGCTCGGGCCCCGCTACACCTCCAGAGCGGACAGCCGCTGCTCGATGGAGTCGAGCCGCTGGAGAACCTGCTTCAGGCCGCTCGAGTCGGCGGCCGGCGTGTCCTGGCGAGCGTGGACGAACCCCGCGGTGGCGGCGGTGATGGCTCGCTGGATCGTCGCCGTGTCCAGCGCTGCCTCGTGCAGGACTGTGCCGGCTCCGCTGTCGCTGTCGGCGAGCAGGCCGAGCAGCAGGTGTTCGCACCCGAGGTAGTTGTGCCCGAGGTCGATCGACGCTTCCAGTCCCGCGCCGATCGCCACCCGGGCGGGGATGGTCAGGCCGGACCACAGCGAGACCGGCGCGTCCTGCGGCGCCGCGGGTGCCGCCGAGGTCGCGGTCTGCTCGTCCACGCTCACCGTGCCGGCCGCGTCGCGGAGGCTGTCGCGGTCGATGTCGAGGGTGTCGAGCAGTCGGACGGCCAGGTTCTCGCGTTCGTCGAGGACGCCGATCAGCAGGTGTGCGCTCGTGACCGGGCCCGCGGCCGGGGCGGCTTCGCGGGCGAGGTCCAGGCTCCGGCGGAGTTTGGGGGTCATGCGGGTGGTGAGGCGTTCGGCGAAGGCGGGGCGGCTGTCGGGGTCGAACGCGGGATTGCGCAGGGCCGCGATGGCCTTGCGGGCGGTGCCGACGGCTTCGACCGCTTCGGTGAGGGCCTTCTGGCAGATCGCCGAAACCGGCAGGTCGGCAGCCTTCACGGCGGCCGCCAGATCGTCGGGCAGATACACGTTGATCTTCGGCACGGCATGTCCTCCCTATCTGTAACCCCATGTGGGGTTACAGATAGGGTTACATGATGACGCCCGGAGGGCAACCCCGGGGCGTCAGGCGGCTTTGGCGGAGGTCGTCTAGAACAGAGCCGACTGGGCTGGCGAGCACCTATCGAACCTCTGCACGAACCAGCACCAGCGACCCGTTCCAGAACGGCTGTTCGCGCAGGTGCCCGAACCGCGCGTCCCAGGCGCCTGACTCCAGGTCCTGCCGCAGACGCTCGGTGTACCCCTCGGCCGTCGCCGCGTCGACGAAGCTCCACGCCGAGCACGACTGCCGCGCCGCCGGGTCCAGCAGCATCTCCGGCCGGCCGTAGTACGCCTCGTTGAACCCGTCGGTGCAGTCGAGCGGGATCGGCACCGGCGTGACCTCGGTGCGTCCGCCCAGCGTCGCGGTGATGTCCGCGACGGCCGGGTAGCGACGCGCCTCGGTGTCCAGGACCAGCGGCGCGTATTCGTACAGCCAGAAGTCCCGTACCAGATCCGGATCGCAGGTGAGGATCGCGACCGGCCCGCGCGCGACCCGCCGCATCTCCCGCAGCCCCGCCTTCAGATCGCTCCACTGATGCACGCTGAACGTGGTCATCGCGCCGTCGAAGGAGTCGTCCGCGAACGGCAGGTTCTCGGCGACACCGTCGATCGCCGCCGGAAGGTGAGCCGGACGCTGCGCGCGCATCGACGCCGAAGGCTCGACCGCGGTCACCTCGAACGCCGACGACTCGTACGAACCGGCTCCGGCGCCGACGTTCACGATCGTGCGCGCCCCGGCCAGCGCTTGCTCTATCAGGGCCCCGATCCGCGGCTCGGGCTGCCGGTACGCGGAGTAGTTGGTGCCGATCGACCCGTAATCCGCGTCGCCGGCACTGCCGTCGGCTGTTCGCTGTGTCATGCGAGCGACCCTATCGATCGCCCGGCCGGCCGGAAGCTGCTGGTTAAGGCGGTAGCGCCCCGTGCCGAGCCTCAGGTCTCGCGTCCTATCGTCCGCGTATCGAAAAGCCCATACATGCAAGCAACGCGGCGGCGTTTTGACTTGAGCAATGACTTTGACCGTCGGGGCGATCAGTGCTGCCGAACATTTGGCGTTTGTGCAGGCCCAGCGGTCTGTCAGCTTCCTGCAGACGCCGGCCTGGGCCGGGGTGAAGACCGAGTGGCGAAGCGAGTCGCTGGGCTGGTTCGACGGCCGGGAGCTGGTCGGGGCGGGGCTCGTGCTGCATCGGCCGGTGCCGCGATTGCGGAATCGTACGCTGGCCTACCTGCCTGAGGGCCCGGTCATCGACTGGACCGGGGACCTCGGCGCGTGGCTGGATCCGATGGTGGCGCTTCTGAAGGCGCAGGGCGCGTTCGCGGTGCGGATGGGCCCGCCGGTGCGGACGGATACGTGGAGCGCCGCTCAGGTCAAGGAGGGCTTCGCCGACGCGCAAGTCTTGCGGCTCACCGACATCGCGGGGCGGCCCGACATGGTGGGGATACGAGTCACGCAGACCCTCCAGAACGCCGGATGGCTGCCTCAGAACCCTGAGAACGGGTTCGGCGCGGGGCATCCGCAGTTCAAGTTCGAGATCCCGCTGGCCGGCCGGAGCACGGAGGACGTGCTGAAGGGCATGAACCAGCTGTGGCGCCGGAACATCAAGAAGGCGGCCAAGGAGGGCGTGTCGGTCACGATCGGCGACGACCTCGCGGCCTTCCACGAGCTGTACCTGCACACCGCCGCCCGCGACCACTTCACCCCCCGTCCCCTGAGCTACTTCGAGACGATGGTCGCGGCGATGCGCGCCGAGGACCCCTCCCGCATCGCGCTGTACTTCGCGCACCACGAGGGCGACCTCGTCGCGGCCACGATGCTGGTGCGGGTCGGCGCGCACGCGTGCTACTCCTACGGCGCCTCGTCGACACACAAGCGGGAGGTACGCGGCTCCAACGCATGTCAGTGGGCGATGATCCGCGACGCCCTGGCAGCCGGCTGCGACGTCTACGACCTGCGCGGCATCACCCCGACCCTCGACGCCGCCGACCCGCACATAGGCCTGATCCAGTTCAAGCTCGGCACCGGCGGACAGGCTGTGCGCTACGTGGGGGAGTGGGACCTGCCGCTGCGGCCGATGGTGTACCGGGCCTTTCGGCTGTACATGGGGCGGCGGTAGCGAGCTGGCCGCAGCAAGAGCCGCAGCAAGAGCCGCAGCAAGAACCGCAGCAAGAACCGCAGCAAGAACCGCAGCAAAACCACCCCGCAGCCCTCACCCCAACGCCGCCGCCACCTCATCCAACCGCCCCCCGCGCGAGGCCTTCACCAGCACCACATCCCCCTCCCCGACGTGCCCGCGCAGCCAGGCGATCGCGGCGGCGTTGTCGGGCAGCGGCAGTGCTCGGTCGCCGGCTGCGTCGGCGATGGGGCGTGCGGCGGAGCCGATGGTGACGATCAGGTCGGCGCGGGTGGCGGCGTAGTGGCCGATGGCGCGGTGTTCGGCGGGGCTGTGGGCGCCGAGTTCGCGCATTTCCCCGAGGACGGCGATGCGGCGGCGGGCTGCGATGGCGGCCAGGGCGTCCAGGGCTGCGCGCGTCGAGTCGGGGTTGGCGTTGTAGGAGTCGTTGAGGAGCGTGCCGCCGTCGGCGAGGTCGCGCAGCTCCATGCGCCACTTCGACAGCGTGGCCGTCGCCAGCGCCTTCGCCGCCGCGTCCAGCGGTACGCCGACCGCCAGACCCGCCGCCGCGGCGGCCGCAGCGTTGAGCGCCTGGTGCGCACCGACCAGCGGAAGCGCCACGACCGCTGAGGCGTCAGCGGTGTGCAGTGTGAAGGTCGGCCGGCCGCGCTGATCCAGCACCCGATACAGCACCTGCACGTCAGCATCGCCCGAGCGCCCGAACGCCAGCACCGGACCGTCGGTGTACGAGCGCATCGCGCTCACGCGCGGGTCGTCGGCGTTGAGCACGGCCGTCCCGCCGGCAGCCAGCCCCCGCACCAGCTCGCCCTTGGCCTGAGCGATGGCGCCGCGCGAGCCGAACTCGCCGATGTGCGCACGGCCCACGTTCAGCACCACCGCGACGTCCGGAGCGACCAACCCGGTGAGCGCGGCGATGTCGCCGACGTGCCGAGCCCCCATCTCCAGCACGAGGAACCGCGTCTCGGCGTCGGCGCGCAGCATCGTCAGCGGCACGCCGAGCTCGTTGTTCAGCGAGCCGAACGTGGCGACCGTCGGCGCGGCGGCCGCCAACACCGCCGCGATCAGGTCCTTGGTGCCGGTCTTGCCCTGCGAGCCGGTCACCGCGACAACCTTCAGCCCGCCACCACGCAACCGGGCCACAGCATGCGAGGCGAGCGTCTGCAACGCGGCCTGCGTGTCCGGGACGACCACGGTAGGAAGCGACGTCGGCCGCGAACCGAGCACGGCGACAGCCCCGGCCGCAGCGGCCTGCTCGACGTAGTCGTGACCGTCGGCGTTCTCCCCGGCGAACGCGACGAACAGCCCGCCCGGCTCGGCATCGCGGCCGTCGAGGACGGCCGGCGCGGTCACGGTCACCGCCCCACCAGCTGTGCCGCCGCCTTGGATCGTGCCGCCGACCACCGCGGCGATCTCGTCGAGACCGAGCGGGATCATGCGGCCGCCTCGTAGTAGCTCATGCGTCTAGTCAAAGCACACCCACATATCGCCGGTGTATCGAAAACCACATACATACCGGCAACCTCCCCCTGTCTTGACTGGACGCCATGACTTCATCCTCGACGCACCCCACGACGGGAATCACCATCTACGGATGCGGCCAGGACGAAGCCGTCTTGTTCCGAGAGCTGTCACCGGGATTCGGCATCACACCGACCATCACCGCCGCCCCGGTCTCCGAGGACAACACCGAACTGGTCTCGGGAAACCGCTGCATCAGCGTCGGCCATAAGACGCGCATCACGAACGCCACTGTCCACGCGCTCAGTCAAGCCGGCGTCGCGTATATCTCCACCCGCAGCATCGGCTACAACCACATCGACGTCGAATACGCGCGCGGTGTCGGCATCGTCGTCGAGAACGTCAGCTATTCGCCCGACAGCGTGGCCGACTACACGGTGATGTTGATGCTGATGGCGATACGCCACGCGAAATCCATCGTCCGCCGCACCGACGTCCACGACTATCGCCTGCACGACGTCCGCGGCAAAGAGCTGCGCGACCTGACCGTCGGGGTGGTCGGCACCGGCCGCATCGGCGCAGCCGTCCTGGACCGCTTGCGCGGCTTCGGTTGCGCGGTGTTGGCCCACGACCGCAGTCCTCAAAGCGCCAAGGACGACGCGGACTACGTCCCGCTCGAAGAGCTCCTGCGAGCCAGCGACATCGTCACGCTCCACACGCCGCTCACCGCAGAAACGCATCATCTCCTGAACCGGAATCGCATCGACCAGATGAAACCCGGCGCATTCGTCATCAATACCGGCCGCGGATCTCTTCTCGATACGGAAGCCCTTGTCCAGGCGCTGGAAAACGGCCGCCTCGGAGGCGCGGCGCTGGATGTCCTCGAAGGAGAAGAAGGCATCTTCTACGCCGACTGCCGAGACCAGCCCATAGAAAGCAAAGCGCTGCTGCGTCTGCAAGAACTGCCGAATGTGCTGATCAGCCCGCACACGGCCTACTACACCGACCACGCACTGAGCGACACCGTCGAGAACTCCATCATCAACTGTCTGAGGTTCGAGAGCAGGAATCACCATGCCTAAGCTGAAGATCGGCGTCATGTTCGGAGGCTGTTCCGAGGAACACCCCGTGTCCGTCAAGTCCGCGCGCGAGGTCGCGAAGCACCTCGACACCGAGAAGTACGAGCCCTTCTATATCGGCATCACACAGTCCGGCGTATGGAAGCTCTGTGATGGCCCAGACGAGGGCTGGGAGAACAGCGCCGGTCCCACGGCCGTCGTCTCGCCGGACCGCAACGTGCACGGACTCCTGGTCCTCGACCACGACAACAACCACTACGAGACCATCAGGCTGGACCTGGTCCTGCCGGTCCTGCACGGCAAGCTCGGCGAAGACGGCGCGACGCAGGGCCTGCTGGAGCTGTCCGGCATCCCGTACGTGGGCTGCGACGTCCAGGCCTCCGCCTTGTGCATGGACAAGACGCTCACCTATCTCGTCATCCAGAACGCGGGCATCGCGACGCCGAGGTTCTGGACCTTCACGCCCGACGAGAAGATCGACGCCGGCGAGCTGCCCTATCCCGTCTTCGTCAAGCCGGCCCGCTCGGGCTCCTCCTTCGGCGTCAGCAAGGTGACGAGCCAGGAGGAGCTGTCGGCGGCGGTGGACACCGCGCGGCTCTACGACGCGAAGGTGCTCATCGAGGAGGCCGTCGCCGGCAGTGAGATCGGCTGCGCCGTCCTGGGCGCCGACGACGATCTGCTGGTCGGCGAGGTGGACCGGGTCGCGCTGACCCACGGCTTCTTCAAGATCCACCAGGAGAGCGCGCCGGAGACCGGCTCGGAGAACTCGACGTTCATCGTCCCCGCCGACATCCCGGCCGAGTCGCGTGCGTTGATTCAGGAAACTGCGAAGGTTGTCTATCGCGCTCTGGGCTGCCGCGGGCTCTCGCGCGTGGACTTCTTCCTGAAGGAGGACGGGACCGTCGTCCTCAACGAGGTCAACACCTTCCCCGGCCTGACCTCCTACAGCCGCTACCCCCGGATGATGACGGCGGCCGGCTTCTCGATGGCCGACGTCATCGACCGGCTGGTGTCGGTGACGCTGACGGGACAGGCCCGGTGACCGACGACTTCGTGTTCGTGGACCAGCTCGTCGCGGGGGTCCGCTGGGACGCCAAATACGCCACCTGGGACAACTTCACCGGCAAGCCGGTGGACGGGTACCTGGCGAACCGGATCGTCGGGACGACGGCGTTGTGCGCGGCACTGGAAGCGGCGCAGAAGAGGGCCGACTCGCTCGGCTTCGGGCTGGTGCTCTGGGACGGGTATCGCCCGCAGCGGGCCGTGGACTGCTTTCTGCGCTGGTCGCAGCAGCCTGAGGACGGCCGGACGAAGCCGCGGCACTATCCGAACATCGACCGTGCCGGGATGTTCGAGAAGGGTTACGTGGCCGCCAGATCAGGCCACAGCCGCGGCAGCACGGTCGACCTGACGTTGTATCACGTGGCGTCCGGCGAACTGGCCGCGATGGGAGGCGGCCACGATCTGATGGACCCCATCTCGCACCACGGCGCGAGCGGGATAACGCCGGACGAGCAGGCGAACCGGATCGCGCTGCGTTCGATCATGGAGGACAGCGGTTTTCGGCACTATGACTACGAGTGGTGGCACTACACCTTGAAGGACGAGCCCTACCCGGAGACCTACTTCGACTTCCCCATCACGTAGTCCAGCCGCAATCTGGTCGGCACGTACCGGGCCTCGGGCGTGTGGGCGGCCGGCGGGCGGCGTACGGCGGGCAGCCGCACCGTGACGCGCAGACCCCCGGCGGGGCGGGCGGTGAGGGTGAGGGTTCCGTCATGGGCGGTGGTGATGCTCTTGACGATCGCCAGGCCGAGGCCGACACCGACGTGGTCGTTGCCAGCGTGATGGTCGTGGTCATCGCCGACGTGATCGGAATGGACGCGTTCGGTGCCGCGCTGGAAGGGCTCGGTGAGGGTGGCGACGAGTTCCGGGGCGAGCTTCTCGCCGGTGTTCTCCACGGTGAGCTCGACGTGATCGGGGTGGGCGGTGGTGGTGACCCAGACGGTGCCGTGGTCGTCGGCGGGCAGGTTGTGGACGATCGCGTTGTGGACGAGGTTCGTCACCAGCTGCAGCAGGAGCGCCGGGGAGCCGGTGGTGGGTGCCACGCCGCTGGAGGTCTCTATGGCCAGGCCGCGCTTCTCGGCTCGGGGGAGCAGCGTCTCCGCGGCTTCCTCCGCCATGAGCGACAGATCGACCTCTTCGCGGGCGAACGAGCGCTGGTTGGCGCGGCTGAGGAGGAGCAGCGCCTCGGTGAGGTCGATCGCGCGGGTGTTGACGACGTGGAGCCGGTCGATGAGCCGGCCGGTGTCGCGGTGCGGGTCGGCGTGGGCCGCTTCGAGGAGGGACTGGGTGATCGCCAGCGGGGTGCGCAGCTCGTGGGAGGCGTTGGCGGCGAAGCGCTGTTGCTCGGCGACGTGGGCTTGGAGCTGCGCCAGCATGGTGTCGAAGGCGTCGGCGAGTTCGCGGAACTCGTCGTTGCTGCCTTCGAGCTCGATGCGGTGGGACAGCGAGCCGGTCGCGGCCAGCCGGGTCGCGCCGGTGATGCGCTTGAGCGGGGCGAGCATGCGGCCGGCCAGGAACCAGCCGCCGACCAGGCCCAGCACCAGCAGGAAGGCCAGCGCCGCGGCCGCGGCCGGGGCGAAGCCGCTCATCAGGTCGGAGCGGCTGGGGCCGGTGATGAGGACCACCGGGCCGTCGGCCGAGCCGGGCGCCTCCGCCTTGACGATGCCGGGAATGGGACTGTGGTCCGGGAGCCAGCGGAGCGCGAAGATCCAGGCCACGGCGATCAGCAGGGATCCGGCGAGCATGACCAGCCCGGCGTAGCTGAAGGTGAGCTTGAGGCGGGCGCTCAGGCCCGGGGCTCTAGCCATGGTGCGCTTCCTCTGCTTCCTCTGCTCTGTCGAGGCCGATGGCGGGGCCGGGGTTGGTGCTTGCGCCGGCGGGATCGGCGCTCGGGCCGACCGGACCCGCCGCGCCGGCCGGGTCGGCATCGATCCGGTACCCGACGCCGGGCACGGTCGCGATGATCCACGGCTCGCCGAGCCGTTTGCGCAGCGCCGAGACCGTGATGCGCACGGCGTTGGTGAACGGGTCGGCGTTCTCGTCCCAGGCCCGCTCCAGCAGCTGCTCGGCGCTGACGACGCCGCCCTCGGCCCCGACCAGGACCTCCAGGACCGCGAACTGCTTGCGGGTCAGGGCGACATAGCGGCCGTCGCGGAAGACCTCGCGGCGGAACGGGTCCAGCCGCACCCCGGCGATCTCGCGCACCGGCGGGCGGCTGTGGGCGCGGCGCCGGTCCAGCGCGCGCAGGCGCAGGACGAGCTCGCGCAGGGCGAAGGGCTTGGTGAGGTAGTCGTCGGCACCGAGCTCGAACCCGCTGGCCTTGTCGTCGAGCCGATCGGCCGCGGTGAGCATCAGGATCGGCATGCCGGTGCCGGACGCGACGATGCGCTTGGCGATCTCGTCGCCGGAGGGGCCCGGGATGTCGCGGTCCAGGACCGCGATGTCGTAACTGTTGATGCCCAGCAGCTCCAGGGCGGTGTCGCCGTCACCGGCGATATCGGCCGCGATGGCGTCCAGCCGGAGGCCGTCGCGGATGGCTTCGGCCATGTAGAGCTCGTCCTCGACGACCAAGACACGCATGATCTCGATGGTACGAGGTGGCACATATCGTGGGCGTACCGAAAACGCCCGGTCGCTACATTGAGCCGGTGTCGAAGATCTGGAGACGGCGGCAGGCGCCCGCCGTCGAGAAGACGAGCGTGGACGGCCGCCTTTTCGCCTTGAAAGCCGGCGAGGCCGACGACGAGGAGCTCCGCGAGCTGTACGACTTCCTCGCGCTCGTAGCGGCGCACGACCGGGCCGAGCCCGACTCCGCGCCGAACAGAACGGATCAAGAGCGGTACGACACCTTCGTGAGCAGCCTTTTCCGCCGCGGCTCACCGGAGTCGAGCGGCCATCTGAGCTTCCTTCTGGCCCGCAGTTGCGGCCGCATCGCGGTTTCGATCGTCTATACGGTTGGTGGCGAAGGGGACGAGGACCTGGTGCTCATCGGCCTCACGGTGCACCCCGAGTTTCGGCGGAGAGGCGTCGGCACTGAGGTTCTGCGCTCCGTGCTTCCGGTCTTCCGCGCGCTCGGGAGGGGCCGGATCGGGGCGACGGTCCGATCCGGCGACTTCGAGAGATGGGCCTGGAACGTCGGTTTCCGGCCAGTGGTCCGCCAGGCCTTCCAAAGCATCGAGGTGTCCGAGGCCGATGCCGCACAGTGGGAGGAAATTCTCGTTCCGGTCGGCTACCGCCTCGCATCATGGGACAACACCACTCCCGAGGATCTGCTCGGACCGTACGCGCGTGCCCGGCAGGGGTTCGAGGACGTCATCCATCCCAGGCTCGCGCGACGAAGGGACTGGAGTCCGCAACGCATCCGGGAGGATGAGGCGGACTCGGCGGGCCGAAACGCGGCATGCCGGGTCGTCGTGGCCATCTTCGAAGCGACCGGAGAAGTCGTGGGCATGACCGAGACGGCCGTGTTCCCCACCGAGCCGGAGAAAGTCGACCAGGGGTACACCGCTGTCGTTCGCGAACACCAGGGCAACGGTCTGGGCCGCGCGATGAAGGCCGCGATGATGCGGCGGCTGCTGAGTGAACGACCTGGCACTGTCAGGATCACCACGCGTGCCCTCGGAGATCACATGATGCGGGTGAACCGCTCGCTGGGATACCGGACGGACGCTGAATACGCCTTTGTCGAGGCCGCTTTCGAGCAGGTGGAGCGCACGCTGGAAGCCCTGCGCTGAACCAGAACCGAAGTCGTCCTCGGCTTCGGTGATCAGCTCGCGATGCGGTCGACCATGCCCTTCGCGGCCATGAGCCCGGCGGCGATCTGGTTCGAGCCGGGCTGGCCCAGGACGACGCCGGTGATCGTCGTCTGCTTGCCGTTGACGGTGCGGACGGCCTGGAAGGCGAAGCAGCCGCCGGCGGCGTTGTCCGAGCCGGTCTTCACGCCGACGAAGCCGTCGTGGCCCAGGAGGGTGTCGGTGTTGGTCACGCTGCCGGCGACCGGGAGGGTCGCGGCCGGCATGGCGACGATGGCGGCGAAGGTCGGCAGGGCCATGGCCCGGTCGACGATCTGTACCTGGTCGGCCGCGGTCGACACCGTCGTCTCCTCGAAGCCGCTCGGGTCGGTGTAGTGGGTGCTGCTCATGCCCGCGGACTGGGCCGCGGCGTTCATCTTGGCGACGAAGCCGTCCACGGAGCCGGCGTCCCAGCGGGCCAGCACTATGGCGATGTTGTTCGCCGAAGGCAGCAACAGGGCTTCGAGTGCTTGGCGCTCCGTCAGCCGCTCCCCGGGGGCGACCGGGACGATCGACTGCTGCAGCGCGCGCCGCTGTGCGGTGTCGGCGACGTCGGCGCTGGTGAGGGTGAGCGTCGGGCCGTCCTGGCCGGCCTGCAGGGGGTGGTCCCGGAGCACGATGTAGGCCGTCATCACCTTGGTGACGCTGGCGATCGGCGCCGCGTGCTGGTTCGGGCCGGCCTGGACGTGCGACTGGCCGGCCTCGACGAAGGCGGCCTGGCCGTGCGCCGGCCAGACCGAGCTCGGCGGCGCCGTGTCGTCCGGCTGCGGGGGAGCGGCGTGGTGGTCGGGCGCGGAGGTCGGTGCCGATGATGGCGCCGATCCTGGTGCCGCTGCGGAGGAGGAAGACAGGGGTGGCAGAGGAAACTGCGCCGACGAAGAAGCACCCGAAGCCCGCGAGTGGTGCCCGTTGAGGGCCGCCAGGGATGCGTACGTGAGAACGCCGGCCAGCAGCGCGCCCACGGCGAACAGCGCAACGATGACGGTCGGTCGGTGACGGCGCGCACTCGGCCGCGCAGGTTCGCTGAAAGCCACGTCCCCAGTCAAGGCAGCACGCTGTTGCCGCCTCGTATGGCGTTTTCGGTATGCCGACGATATGCGGCGGTAAGCGACGCCGGGGTTTGTCCACGGTGCCGTCGACGGCACGCGATATCGTGTCCGGACATCGACCCTGGGAAACGATCATGGGAGGCAGGGCTGTGGGACAGCACCGCAAGGCACCTGAGGACGTCGAGAAGATCTTCCGGACCTTCGACCTGGACGGCGACGGCAAGATCACGGCCGAGGAGCTCAAGGACGCGCTCGCCGAACTCGGTGAGGACGTCACCGTCGAGGACGCCGCCGAGCGCATCAACGCCGGTGACACGGATCACGACGGGACGATCAGCCTGGACGAGTTCCGGACTTTGATGGCGGGCTGAGACGGCTCGCTTTTTGCAGGCGTTGCGGCGGTGCGGGCGCCGTCGGGGTTCGGTCGTGCGGCGCCCCGCTCCGCCGCCGCGAGCGCACCGGCGCGTGCCGGTGCACACTGGGGACATGGCGAAGAAGCCGCGAACGACTCGCGAAGGCCGACGCAAGCGTCTGGTGCGTACCGCCGTGACCGTGATGGGCGCGATCGCTCTGGAGACGGTCTACATGAAGAAGCGGGGCTATGCCGTCGGGCTGAAGACGGTCGTGCGCTGCCGCGATGGACACCTGTTCACGACGATCTGGATTCCCGGCGCGTCGTTCAAGGCGGTCCGGCTCGGCGCGCTGCGGCTTCAGTACTGCCCGGTCGGCCATCACTTCACGGCGGTGCGGCCGGTGAAGGAAGCCGAGCTGACCGTGGAGATGCGGGAAGAAGCCGCCTTGTGTCAGGATGCGCGGATTCCTTGAGCTTGGGACGCGCGGGCTCTCCCCGGAAACGGCGATCCCGGTCGGCGAGCTCTGCCGACCGGGACCTTCGAACGCTCTGTGCGAGGTGCTACCCGCACGCGCTATCTGCGAGTGGTGCTGATATCGGTCAGAGCTTGGTCGCGATGAACTGCGCGCCGTTGTAGGAACCCCAGCCGGTCACCGCGTCGTAGCCGGCGCCCGCGCTGTAGCCGCCGTTGTTGCCGCTCTTCACGTCGTGGAAGTCGGTGCTGTAGTTCGAGCTGCCGGCGACGCTGTAGACGAAGCTGTTGGCGTAGCCGAACGCGGCCTTGCCCGCCTTGGTCGCGGCGGTGTCGTAGTCGGCGACGAAGGCGGCCCAGTTCGGGGCCGCGGCGCTGGTGCCCCACACGGTGGTCCAGCTGCCGTCGGCGTCGATGTACCACGGGCTGCTGTTGCCGCCGGCGGCGGAGACGTCCGGGACCTCGCGGTGGCCGCTGCTGTTCACCGAGGACTGGAACGAGGGGGTGGTCCACTTGTCGGACTGGCCGCCGCCGCTGTCGGACCAGCCGGTCTCGCTGCTCCAGGCGTTGGACGAGGAGACGGTGATGTTGGTGCCGCCGACTCCGGAGACGTACGGGTCCGAGGCCGGGTAGTCGACCGACAGGGTGGAGCCGTCGTCGTGGGCGCCGCTGTCGCCGGAGGCGGCGAAGACGGACTGGCCCTGGGCGGCGGCCTCCTTGAAGTCGGCGTCGTCGGAGGCCAGGTTGTTCTCCTGGTTCTCCGGCTCGCCCCAGCTGCTCGAGATCACCGGGACGTCGGCGCTGACCAGGGCCGCGTACAGGGCGACCTCGCCGGCGTCGCTGTTGGGCGCCTCGTAGACCTTCACGTTCGCCTTGGGGGCCAGGGCGTTGACGACCTCGATGTCGAGCTCGTCCTCGACCGAACCGGAGGTGTCGGTGGTGCCGCCGGCGACCTTCACGACGGTCGCCGTCGGGGCGCCGAGGCTGTACTTGGTGTTGTAGGCCGCCACGGCCGAGGCCGAGTAGGCGGAGAACTCGACCAGGCCGACGGTCTCGCCGGAGCCGTTGTCGCCGGAGGCGATCGGCGAGGTGAGGTTGTAGCCGCCGCGGGCCTTGGTCGGGGTGAGGGTGGTGCCGGCGTGCGGGGCGGCGGCGGGGGCGGCTGCGCCGGCCGGGGTCGCCGGGGTCGCGTCCGGATCGGCGGCGTTGGCAGTGCCGACGTGGTAGCTCGGCGTCCGCTGTGAGGCGTTGGACAGGCCGGCCACGCTGGAGACGATCGAGGCGATGCCGGTGGGCAGCGTCGGCGCGGTGGTGTTGGCGAAGACGTCGCGGCCGGCCGTGTGCCAGGTGCCGAGCTGCACGCCGAAAGCCTTCTCCGCCTGCGCCGCGGTGCCGGTGACGGCGATGGTCAGGTGGTTGGCGGTCACCTCGCCGACCGCCAGGCCCTGCCCGCGCAGGTACTTGGTGACCTGCGAGATCTGCGCGTCGGTGGCGCCGTAGTCCGCGGCGTACTGCGCGACCGTGAGGTAGTGCTTGTACTGCGGCGAGGCCGGGTCGGAGACCTGGCGCAGGAAGGCGTCCAGGCCGGCCTGGTTGCGGGGCGCCAGGCTGACTTCGAGGCTGAGCGGGGCGTCCGCCGCCACCGACCCGGTGCGCACGGCGTCGGAGGCCAGGTGGGGCACGGCGGTGCCGCTGCCGACGGCGCTGCCGGCGCCCGCGAGCGCGGCCCGGGCCGGGGTGGCGGCGTGGGCCACCGGCAGGGCGAGAACGAGGACGGGTAGTGGTGCGGCCAGAACGCCGAGCGTGCGGCGTATTCGGCGGTGGACGGTGCTGCTGACAGGCATGAGGCCATTCCTCGGGGTTGGTGGGGTGGTGGGGGTGCCACGCACCATTTGGGCGGGAAGGATGTCCGCGTCCTACGATGCGTAGTAGGTGAAGCTAGTGCCGTATTAGAGTCCTGTAAAGCCCCGAAATTCAGCGCTTTACCAGACTCTGGCCTGGGATCCCCCGCACGCGTGTGGACACCCGCGACCGGCATGCGGACAGGGCGTGCGAAAGGGAAGCGCTCAACGAGCGGCAGGGATCAACGGCAACACGAAGAGGACCACACGCGGCCGAAGTCGATGTGGGATCGGGACACGAGCCGGATCCGGTTCACGTTTCAGGAGTATCAGAGGGCGATTAAAGGGTCAAGCATGCCTTTGTCGGCGAATGGTGTGGTATCCGAAATGGTCGGTGTGGACGCGACTCGGGCGGGACGGACATGCGCGATGCATGCCCGACCCGCCCGAGCCTTTCAGCGATGGCATTCCGGCTGCGATCTGGTACTAGGCCGTCGGTGATCGGCGGCGCTGTCTCGTTCTAGTCGGCGCTGTCCGTGTCCTTGATGGTCGGGGTCGGGGTCGGGGTGAAGACGGGGGCGGGCGTCGGTGGCATCCCCGGCGACGGCGACGGCGACAGCGCCGACGAGGCCGCCATCCCCGGCGACGACGTCCAAGACGAAGCCGCCCGCCTCCGCAGCGGTGCCGTCACCCGCAGCAGTCGCGCCACCGGCCACCACAGGATGGCGATCAGTACCGCGAAGGGCAGCAGGGTGCCGACGATGATCAGCAGGACCTTCGCCGTGCCGACGAATGCCTGCCAGCCGTCGTGCAGGCCTCGTTGCAGGGCGTTCTGGTGCTTGGCGACGGGGGTCGTCACCGGTGCCGTCGGGGTCAGGAACGTGACCGTGATCGTCGACAGCGACACCTGGTCGTTCAGCGAGGCCTGCTGGGCCTGCATCGACTCCAGGTCCGCCTCGCGGCGCGAGAGCTCGCCTTCGAGCGAGACCACGTCCGACAGGTTCGTCGCATTCTTCATCAGGTCCGTGATGCGGGCGATGCTCGCCTGCTGCGCGGTGATGCGGGTGTTGGTGTCGACGACCTGCGCCGTGACGTCGGAGGCCGAGCGGGTCTCGTTCTGGACCGAGCCGCCCGTGCCCAGCTGGTCGATGACCTTGTCGAACGCGGTCGAGGGCACGCGGAGCGTCACCGTCGACTGCGTCAGCCCTTGCGAGTCCGGCGCGGTGCCGGACTGCGAGTTCTCGTTGCCCACGAAGCCGCCGTTGCTCGCCGCCAGGCTCTCGGCGTTCGCGGTGGCGGTCGCGACGTCCTTCGTGCGGACCGTCAGTGTGGCGGTGTAGACCAGGCTGCGGCCCGCGACCGGTGTCTTGGCCAGCGCGTTCTGTCCCGAGCCGCCCGTGGCTCCCTTGGCCTCGGAACCACCCGGCGACGGCGCCGCCGCCACGTCCCCGCCGCCGCCGCTCCCACCGGCGATCGGCGCGGACGAACTCGACGCCGAGCTCTTGGTGCTGTCGCCGCACCCCGCGCTCAGCCCGACCACCGCGATCGCGGCCAGCACCGCCACGACCCGCCCCACCCGAACATGTTGTCTCATCACGGCAGTGGGACGGTGGCGCAGGTCACACGGTTCCCGCCTGAGCGCTCACGGTTCGGTCACAGAGCGGTATCGGGATGTCACGAAAGAATCAGCCTCCTTACAACACGACTCAGGCTCCGTATACGGATGCGGGGCTCAGGCCAGGAACTCGATCTCGGGGAAAGCCGGAGAAGGCCGGTCCAGCAGGTGGCTGTCGTGCCCGCGGACGAACCGGTCGAAGTACGCCCGCAGGTACGTCCGCACGGCCAGCACCGACCGCGTCGGATCCACCGTGCCGATCAGCTGCTGCACATAGCTCGCCGGCAAGTCGAGCGCGGCGGCGGCCTGGGGGACCAGGGACTGCAGGTCGGTGTACGAGTTGTGTGCGGCATCGGCCAGACGCAGCAGCTTGCGCCAGCCGCGAAGGTGCGACCACGTCTGGGCCCAGCTCGGGTCGTCGCTGAGGTCGTGCCGCTGTGAGCACATGAACAGGAACGGCCGGTCCAGCCCGGCGCTCAGAACCGGCCCGTACAGCGAGCCGTCGAGGTTGATCCCGGCCCGGATCCGGCGGTCGTCGAGCATGGCCCAGGCCGTGGTGGCGCCGCCCATGGAGTGCCCGAACATGCCGACCCGGGACAGGTCCAGCGCCTCGGCCAGGCCGCGCGGCAGCGGACGGCGCTCCACGTCCGGATCGCGGCCCGCCGCGATGGCGTGCAGCTCGTCGAGCACGAACAAAGCGTCGGCGTGGCGGACCGAGACCGCCTCGGTGTCGATCTCGTCCGTGTCCGGCGGGATCGTGCGCGGTTCGACGTGGCCGTCGGGGAACTCGACCTCTGAGCTGTCATGGGTGTGGTCGATGGTGACGACCACATAGCCGTGGCTGACCAGATCCTCGACCAGCGTCGTGCACACGTCGCGGTCGCCGCCGGAGCCCGGGGAGAACAGCAGCACCGGGCGCGGTCCGCCCCGGCACTCGGCCGGCGCGCCGTCGTGGCCGTGCGTCGAGGGGACCGACAAGACGCCCAGCGGGAGCGAGCTGTCCAGCAGGTACGCCGTCCACGCGTTCGCCGGCAGCCAGGGCACGAGCCCGTGCCCCTCCACGTCGCGTGCCGGATACCAGATGCCGATCATCAGCTCTCGCAACGGATGCGACGGGACCCACGGGTCGCGGCGCGAGCGGTCGATCAGGTGCAGAGCCACGTTGCCGACCCGGTGCGGGCCGGTCGGCGCGGGCAGGGTGAGCTGAACCGGGGCGGCCGGCGTGGCAGGACGGGCAACGGCGGCGCGCGCCGACTCCGCGGACAGCGTCGGCACGACGGTCCCGAGCCCGAGCGCGGCGAGTCCGGCGAGCGTGGCGCGCCGGCCGGGGTGGAAGGCGGTGGGATCGGTGAGGTTGGTGGGGTCGGTGGAGCGAGGCACGGACATGAGGTCTCCTATCCGAATCGCCAATATCTCAGAACTCTGATCTACCAGACGGCGGCTCCGAACGCGCCCCCGCGCCTACCGCATCGACGACAGCGCCTGCCCGACGCCCTTGATCAGGATCCTGCTGTTCACGAGCGCGGCGTTGAGGAAGTCGTTCGACGTGGAGCCCTG
>Ga0207671_10000867_pt1 | contig 38284 bp, 28 predicted proteins | sample KBSC24metaG_FD_184352 | JGI IMG/M metagenome (GOLD analysis project Ga0207671, IMG submission 184352) | Corn rhizosphere microbial communities from Kellogg Biological Station, Michigan, USA - KBS C2-4 metaG (SPAdes) (version 2) | ecosystem: Host-associated > Plants > Roots > Rhizosphere > Soil...
ACCAGCAGGCGAATGGTCAACGAAACGAAGCTCACTTCGGAAACGGAAGACAGGAACCGCCCGTTGCGGGAACCGCACGGCGGGTGGTGTGGGAGGACGGCAGGGGTGACCCTGCCTCCTACCCGATTCTGAACGAAGCGCGGCACAGTCTGCCTGCTCCGATGCTCATTTCAGAGCGAATTCTTTGAACTCGCCCTCAACACAAACCATATTACAAAAAAAGCAGTTAATTACCTGCAAGGTTCACGAAAGAATTTTCCATTCGACTAAGTGGTTGTTGAATCAACAAGAAATTCAGCACCAGATCCCGAAGTTCCGGCGACGTTAACTTGACCAACCCTCAGACGTGCAATTCACGACGCGCCGTTTCGGCCACGCGATTCAAGTCTGCGGTCGTGAGCACACGAATCTGCGCCTCTTCCATCGTTTCCACGCCAAAACGGTATATCGCCAGGCGTTCCGTATCCTGGTCGTCTTCTGCAATCTTTTTTACCGGCTCGATGATCGCGGTGAGTTCGAGGTCAACCCTTTCTACCCGTTCCACACCTGTCCGCAGTCCCGCGGCCGAGAAAGCCAGAACCTTGGCAAGATCGAGGCCGGGCTCAAGGCTCACCGCGTGGAACATCTTGATAATCCCATTTGGCCTGTAGCCCGCATCAATTCGCAGCGGATCGCCCGGTCGCGTGTAGTCCGAAGCTGCAATGCGCTTGCGCAGCAGATCCCAAACCCCGGCTCCTTCAAACTCCCTCCGCATCCTCGATTGAATGGCGGCCCTTCCGCTGAGCCGCGGCAATCGCTCGCGCTTCGGTGGATCGACATAGAGCCGCATCAACTCTTCAATGCCCGCGGGAACGCTCTCGGCGAGATACCCTTTCGGCTCCGTCAACTGCACGTTATTGGAGAAGGACTCATTGACGATCCGTTTAACCTTCCCGTCTGCATCACCTTCCAGTCTCCCGCGTAGTTCGCCTTCCATGCCCTCCAGCGCCGCAGTATCCGCATCGGGATCGAGGCAGCGGAGGCGTCGCCAGTCATGCGTGAAGCGCAGCTCCATGCGTGGCTTCCTGCCTTCTTCGGAATTCTGCTGCCAGAACAGAACGCCAACGTTTACGAACTCATTGCGCGTTCTGTCCGGCACATATCGGATCAGCTGGAACTCACATTCGTGACGCACATCCGAGCTGCTCATATTCGCACATTGCTCCGTCTATCGGCTTGCTTCGCCCCTACATGATCCTGTTTGAGATGTTAGCTCCCCACTGCGTGATCTGCCACGCGTTCCGCTCCATCTCTTCCTGCACTGCGCCCCATTTGGGAAAGGGCTTCCGGTCCGAATTCCGGAACGCTTCTATCAACTTCCGAATGCCGCTTCGCCGCACCAATAACCTGTCAACTAGCGCTTCGAGATCGTCCTGATCGCCCCCGTACCATTGCGGTGGGATGTCGCGTGCAGCCTCCCATACCGTCTCAACCGGCATTGTCTCAATCCGCGACAGCCACGGCTCGAACGCATCCCAACCCGCGATTGCGTGGTATACGTCGTTGCGATAGTAGACACCTCGCAGCGGCACATCCTCAAATTTCCATTCTCCCGCGTGGAAGCAATATCCAAAGTCAATAAACACCGCGCGATATCTCCGCTCCCGCGCCTTTCGCGCAAACACTGCCTGGCGTCCGTTGGCGTTTCCCACCACTTGTCGAGTGCGAGAATTCCAGCGAATTCGCCAAGATTCTTTACCGCCGCGAGTTGTTCCTCCGGCAAATAGTCCATCACTTGTCCAGGCATGAGCCCACCTACAAACCGCGATCCGAAATGGAGCCCGGGGACGCAACGCTCGCGCGTACGCCCTAGGTCCATTTCCAGCTCCTGGGTATGCTCTATCAGCCACGACGTAACTTCGACGATTTCGACTTCCGGAACTGTCAGCCCCGCCGCCATTGCAAGCTTCGATGCCAGGTATTCGTTCGCCAGCACACGCATATGCTGCGGATTATTCTGAAACTTCACCACATATGCGTGCCCGTCCGACCCCAGCATCAGCTGGCCCTGCGCGCCGCCCCGCATCCGTCGGATATGCTGCACCGCCTGAACCGCCAAACTTCGTGTCCGCCTTTCGTGAAGTTCTCTCGATTTTAGCCCCCGGCACAAGTGTCGCGAACTCGCGGGTGCAATTGTTCTGCAAATGGGATCATGATCGAGGAGAGCCGAGAACTAAGTCATGGTCGTCCCTTTTTCTACCAGCTCCGCCCTCACCGCCATTCCGATCGACATTGCCATCACCAGATCATCATGTGCGCCCGATTGCGCGCCTGTGCTGCCATCCGAGCGCCGCACAAAGCTTCGGCATTCACTGAGCAGCCTTCGGCTCATAAACAGGTCCGGCTGATCAATCAACGCCGCATTCAGTCTTCCGATTCCTGCCGGCCGCGTGACCGAGTTGGTGAGCCATCCCATTTGGCCGTTCTGCCTGTAGATGCGTGGATAGTGGCTTACGCTCTCGAGCAGCCACAAAACCCCGTGCCCATGGTTGTTGCGTTCCACTGCAAGCCATGCATCATTGTATTCATGGCCGATTTCCGCGAGGAATTTTGCCGCTTCAAGTCCGCTCAGATGACTTGCGAACTCGGCACACTGCAGACCGGTCTCCAGCTCGATCACCTCCGCGGCAGTGTAATCTCCCTCGCTTCCTCCACCTGCGGGATCAACGGCAATCACATAGTGCTTTCCTGGCAGTGGTGGCAACCAGATCTCGAGTTCGCCGTTTTGCCTGGTCTCCACCGGTGGCGCCGATGAACCAAGCCGCGTCTCCACAGCTTCCAATTCGAAAACAGAGTCGCCGCTCGCGCGAAAGCAGGTCTCTTCGTCTTCCGCGAATTCCTGACAGGCGAGTCCGCGGAAATTGGCCCGAACCTGGCGTCGATATCCAATCTGCTCCAGGCCCAGGAGATGATTTTCCATCAATGTGCGCTCCTCCTCGCTCAACGATCTCTCCTCAACAGGCTTTGCACGATAGCGCTCCTCCATCCACCACGGAAAGAAGTGCCGCACCATTCCCGTCTCGGCGGCACTGTGCCACTCATCGTAGAAGCAGCCGCCCACTCCATTCGGCGTTGACTCCAGGATCTGTTCTCCATTGGGTGCGAGCGCAGCCCGCAGCCCTGCTAGAGTCTCCGCCGGATCTCCCGGCCACCTCGCCAACTCCGAGCAGTGCAGATTCTGCACCGTCAGTCCGCGGCCGGCGTTTCTTTCTCCAGCCGAGACGACCCGATACTCGGAGTCAAGTCTTGGAAAAACAATCTGCCGCGTGTTTGCATGCGACGTTCTCAGGCAATCGCTGCGCAGAGGTTCAGGCATATGGTCCAGGAACCGGCGTACAATTCGGAAGATTTCCTCCGCGGAATCCAATGTGTGAGCCACCTGTAGCGTCAAGCTTCCGGGCCGTGTGATTGTCTTCAGAAAGAAACGTGCCGCGCTCCACGTTGTCAGGCCGAGCTGACGCGCCTTGAGAACGATATTTTTCTGACTGCGCGTCCGCTCAAATGCGTGTTGAACCGCGTTGGCCCTCAAATGCTTCACCGCACCGGAACGCGTTCGCACGAATAGTAGCTGTTCCGCCATCTCCTCTAACACGCTGGAGTCGCAGAGCGGATTCGGTCGGTCGTCCAGCCGCTCCCCAATTTTTCGAAGCTCGTTGTAGGTCAGAGTGTACGGATCAAACGCCTTGTCCTTCAAACATCGCGAGCTTCCCATTCATACCCCATCTTCATGTCATATTCCCGCCCACAAGTGAACATCGCCTCACAAGATCGTTGTGAGGCGATGTTCATCATGGAACAACCGTGTTACCTGGTATTCGAGATCCCGCTTACGAGCTATCGTGCTCCAACATTCCAGGTGATCGAAGCTCCAGGCGTGATCGAAGAACCCGTAACATTGCAGACCGACCAGTTGAAGGTGTTCGCTGTGACGTAATACTTGAACACCAGGCCGTTGGTGCCCCATCCAGTTACCCCGACCGTGGTTGATGTCGGAGTCGGCGGCAGGATGACAGATGTGGTCGTTGCGCCGGTCATCGCTGTTGCAGTGTTCGATGTGCAGCCGTTCGCCGCAATTTGGGTGGTGCCCGTCGTGATCTGGACGTTTGCGACTTTCAGGGCAACCGTGCTCCCGCCCGCTCCGAACGTTAACTTCAGACCATCTCCGTAATTCGTCACCGGTCCTGTGCCGTATGCGGTGCCATTCCAGGAGATGTACACCGCTTGCCCCTGCGCCAGGCTGGCGACTCCCGTATTTGTCTTTCCATTCGGGCTGATGGTCACCGCTCCTGCGCCGGTAGCGTTGATAGTTGCGGCGAATCCTGTTGGGGGTGTTGCCGGAAGCGTCAGTGTGCATGCGCCTGCGCACTGCATTTCGACGTACCCTGGATTAGTCATTGTGTAGCTCGTCGTCGAGACAACGCCGTTGACCAGAGACTTACCGCCGCAAGAAGCAACATAGTCCTCGGTCGCAAGCTGCGTCCCATGCGCGCCGCAGACTCCGTCTGTCGGTGCTGCGGGATTTCCGGTGAAGGTTGGGGATGCAAGCGGAGCCAAGCTCGATATTGCGACACCGCTATCCTTCTGGCTCCCGTCCGTTCCGTTATAGGTGACGATGTGATCGATAGTTGTCCCGCTTCCCGGCCCTGTGGTAATCGCCGCGCCTACACCGTTGGCCTGTTTGCCATTGACGGTCGAGCCGCTAGGAAGTGCGACCGCTCCGTGAAACGTGTGGGCAGTCGCCGTGTAGTCAGCAGCACCGGGGGTGTTCCAAGTGTAGTTCCCCGAGTATGGCGCGATCTTCCAGAAGAAATTACCTGTTTTCAGAAAGAAGTTCATTCCGTTGAAGGTGAAATTGGGGTCGTTGTTCTGCGCTGTCGTGAGGAACATACTCACAAGTGAATCGTGAGGCGCGTGGTCGAGGTCGAGAACGTCGTACCAATTACCCGGCAAATTGATGGCGTTAAGTGGGGTGAGATACCCGCCGCCCCGCGCGTAAAGGGAGTCGGGGTTACTATTCGCGATCCTGAGGCCTGCGTTCGCTGCGAGACTGGAAGCGCGTTGGTTACTGGCTCCCGCACCTGCTACCGCTATGCTGAGACCATTCCCAACGTTGTAAGGGTTATAGACCGTGTTTGTGATTGTCGCGCCTTCGAAATGCCCCGCTGCATGGTGGGTTTCCTCAACCGTGTCGTTGGCTGCGAAAGCGATCACGTTAGGCTCAAGTGCGAGTGTCCCATCAACAATCGCTGGCGTGCTGGTTTCGTTCTGTACATCGGTGACTTCAGCCATCGGCCACAAGACAACCGAAGCGACGCCTGTGAGTTTCGCGGTCGCTGTCGTTGCTGTGTGAGAGCCGGCGAGACCAGCGATGGTGCATGTGAAGTTAGTGGATGTTGTCCACACCGTATTGGTGCAACCCGTATTGAAAGCGGAATCACTAGCACCCGCGAACGTCCAACTCGTCGGCCCATACGCTTGTGCGGCTCCGAAGCTGCCGCCACTTGATAACTGCCCACTTACCGTGGCGCCTGAATTCGAAAGGGACGCCACATTCCATGAACCGAAGAGGACGTTGGCGGTGGGGAGATACGGCGTTATCGCGGTTGGCGCACCTTGGTTGTACTGCTGAACCTGTAAGGTGTGTGCATCGGTCGATCCCACGATATCGAACAGGAATCGGAGATTCTGCTGGGGATTCTGGTTGAAGGCTGTCCACTCCAAACCATATCCTGCCATTCCGCCTTGATAGACCCAGCCTCCACTTGCGTGTGGTTTGCGGAGCGGTATCGTGATCGACTGCACCCCGCCCGATGGCGTTCCCACTGCTGTCGGAATCGCGCACTCATGGAACTGACTCTCGAAGCAAACCAAATGTGACGTATCGAAAGTGCCACTCACGACGGTCATGTTGCAGGTATAGGAAGACGTGAACGGTGGTACTGTCACATTCGCGGCTATCGTCGCTGGACCGCAGTTAACAGCTTGCATCGCTACTGCGTTTGATGCCGGAACAGTCGCGGCTACTGTGACCGCAGATCCAGACCCGTTACCTGCAGTCAGGGCGCTCGCCGTTGTGCTTGTTCCTCCTACAGTCGTGTCGATCAGGTAGCGGCCTGTTCCCATCGAGCAATCCGCGTTGGTCTGATCGGTGCACTTACCAACCGCTACGAGCGTCGAGTTGCTCGTCTTGATACTTTGAGATCCGGTTGTGCATCCGGTACTGCAGGTACCGCTAAAGCGGTTCGGGACTTCAAGGGTATTCGCGCCGAATGTCTTGGTTCCCTCATCGTTCGGTGCCGTCCAGCCTCCCTCTCCATATGAATAGAAGTACTGCGCGGTGTTGTCGCCGGCTCCAAACTTCTGCGCGTAAAATGAGCCGGCCTCGTCAATTCCCGATCCCCTCGACAACACCGTCGTGTAATGGCCTAAATTAACCCTCCATCCCTGTGTGCCGTAGGGTGGCGTACTGAAACTCCAACCGGGAATGTTGCTGATCATCCAGTCGGTTTTGCAGTACCGCGCGTAAGAATAATTGGAATTCGATAGGGGGTATTTGTCGTCAAGGCACGCGAGAAAATCGGCGGCATTGGTGGGTTGACCCCAGTTCTTCAAACTCCAGTTATGGAAGAAGTGTGTTTGCAGGCCAGCTCGCGTATCCCAGAGCTGAAACTGTGCGGGAACGCCAGGGATCATGTTTTCAAAGCCATATTGCTCCGTCGCTGCATAACCAGGGTCGGCAACAACTAACTGATTCGATCCGATCGCATTCAAGATTCCGTTGTTTCCACCTCCGGTCTGGTACTGTGCCGCGTAGCGCACCCCGCCGATCGATTGTGCCGTTACCGACTGGCTGTTGATCGGGCCTGCAAACTTCTGCTCAGTCGCGGCCACCAGCGACGCACCTCCAAGAGCGGCGAGTCCGGCGGCAGCGCTTGTTGCTCCGGTTCCTCCCGCCGAGACCGGAACCGTGCTCAATCCGCTCACTGCTGTTCCATTGCCGCTGTAGTAAGCAAGCTGCCCGGTTGAACCGCCGTTTACTGTGCCGCTTCCGCTACCACTCCCGCACGCCGCGCCTGTGTTGGAGATGTATCCCGTCGAATCTACTTGCAGGCAGTTGCGCCCACTCGCTGACGACAAGCCCGGAAACTTGATCGCATTTGTTCCCGAAAAACTCGCGTACAGATTGCCGCTTCCGCCTCCATAGACGTTGAAGGCCGATCCCGACCCCGCCTCGTAATTTACACGCACCACGCCCGAAGAGTTCGAAGCATTAATATACGTATCGCCGCTATTGGTGCTTTGGTATGCCTTGAAGCTGTCGAGCCCGCCCGTCGCCGAGTTCAGCGCCCAATTGTTGCTGGCATCTTTCACCATGAACCACTGGCTGTTGCCGTTGTAGTCCTTATATGTAAATGAGCCTTTCTGGCTTGCCGTTAAGCCAGGCCAGAGATAGTAGTCAACTTCCGAGTCAGCGTTGTTGCGCACTGTCACCGTTCCGGCCGACTGCGTTGTTCCGCCTACCTGCAACGTTCCGTTGAATTGTGCGTTTCCAGCATTGCTGACCGTCGCTACGGTGGTCTCACTCGGGCCGCCGGAGCCAAATACCACGCCACCCGTTCCCGAGTTGTTAGACCCGTTCAGCACCACCGCGCCTGTTCCTGCCGCATTGATTACAGTCTGGTTATTTGTGCTCGCCTGGTCTTCGTTGTACTGCCCCACAGAGATCCGGTACACATGATTCAGTTCATCCAGCACCTGGTAGTATTGCTCGCCTCCAGTCGCGTCACTTAACCCTATCGTCCACCGATATCCGTCATCGGTCTGGTAGCGATCGAGTAAGCCGCGCTCGCTGCCATTGCCAATGCCGAGCCTGAAGTGATTCGTCACCGTCGCATCCTGTTGGCTCCCGTACCAGTCGCCGTTCAGAGAATTGAAGCTGCGGTGAAACGTATCGAGAAAGCTGTTGCGGGTTCCGTTATCGCTTAGCTTTCCTGTGAACATCGTGCCACCCGTCATCCAACTGTTATAGGAACTCCCGGCATCGGCCACGACCTGAAAAGTCGAATTCTCGTTCCGGAGGCCAACGATCGTATTATTCTGCGCATTGATTCCGAGATGCAGCGCCGTTGCGCAGCCTTCTACGTCACCACCGGTGAATGAATTCCCGTCTCCCTGTTGCAGGTTGATTCCATACGTTCCGCTGATCGGACTGCCATTGCTCGTCGGACAATTGATGTGGAGGCGCACAAACGTGCTTGCGTTCAGCCAATCGGTTGCCGCGGAATTCGTGACCTGGTGTCCGATTCCATTCAACGCTGTCTGAAATCCGCTGATATGGCTGTCATAGAACGTGCCCCCCGTGTAATTGCCAGTGCCGTCCAATGTGATGCCGGTCTGATTTGCATTGCCAAGACGGTACAGACTCTCCAGGTCGATCTCCTGCGTTCGATATGCCGCGATCGCCTGCGCACCGCTGCTTGAGGATGCCGTGACGTTGATCAGCACGTTATCGAGATGAAACCCGAGCGTGTCCGCCGAGTACGTTGGATCTCCGATCTGAACGGCTGCAGCCGATCCCGAATAGAGCAGCACCGTCCCACCCTGGTTACCGCTCGCATTGCTTGCGCCACGCAGCGAACAACCGCGCAATGACACATTCCTCGTCCCTGGTGTCACGATGATCTGCTTTGCTGTGGAGATCGTCGCGCACGGCAGCATCACCGCCGCATTCGCCGTAGAAATCGTCACATCTGATGCGATCGAGACGTTCCCGCTGAAGTTGCGCGCATCGCAGGTGCCCCCGTATACGTTGTTGATTGCTGCAAGACATGCTTGCAGCTTCGCTCCAAAATCCGCTCCTGAAAACTGATCCACTTGGTATGCAGCTCCCAATTGCTTTGCGGTCAGCGGACCCGTTACCGCCCATCCAGCCAGCGGTACAGCTTGCGCGAGCATCGTGTCGACGTAGTGCTTGTCCGCCGCCTGCAAAGCCTGCGTCGGATCTCCAGTCAGGTACAGCGGCCCTGTAAGCTGTCCTCCCGTCGAGGTCAAATTGCCTTGAGCAACAGACTGGATAGCCTGATCTACATAAGCCTTGCTAACGGCCTGCACCGCCTGCGCCGCCGGCATCACTTGCGATCGCACTTGTCCGATGCTCGCCTGCGCCGCAGCCGGCACGACCCAAAATTCAGTGCTGGTCGTTCCGTCGCTCATGTGATAAACCGCCGTGTAGAACAAGCCCGCCGGTGACGAGCCCAGGTTTGGAGCAAGATTCACACTTGCGAACCCGTCCGCCCCGATATTCACCGTGACCTTCCCCGCGGCCACCGCCAGATTCGCCGCAGTCGTGAATGCAGGCCAGCTCACCTGGAGAGTCCCTGATCCCGGAGACCCGTCCGCTAGGTACACCGTTCCTTGTACAGTCGTGGTGCTGATCGTCTGCGCAAAAACTCCCAACGCCAACGCTGTCCATAGAACTCCGAAGGTTGCCGTAGTGCGTATGAAACCAATCCGTAAAAGGCTCATGAATGAATAGTCCTCTTCCGCTGCAACAGGAAAGCGCATTCCGGTTCGGTTCGCGAACTGGAAGCACCCTCCACCTGTGCAGGTTGTCTCTCAAAATCCATAATCCAGGCAATTGAATCTGTGACTTCAGATGTGAACTGAACGCCTAATCTCCATCCAGTTCAAGCGCGAGACTTCGGAAACGGTTGCCGACCTCTTCCGCGCCGTGCGCCATTTCGTAGAGCAACTTAGCGCTTTGCACCTGTCCATCTCTGCAATTCTCAGCAAGGTCCTCGATCACCGATCTGCCGTCATGCAGCAGAAGTATTCCGGCTGCGCTCCTCAATTTTTTGGATCCGGTTTCACGCTGCTTCTTCTTGCGTTTCCGCAAGTTGGTTCCTTTCGCATCCGCTGCTTTCATCTTTCCGCCATTCTCAGACAGGTCCACTTCCCGAGCTTTCGCTTGGGCCGGGGCAAATCGCGTAGCTTGCATTTTTAGAGAGCCTCGCCTGTGACGGCATTTCTCTGCCGCCACTGTTCCCAGCACCGCGTCCCAGTCCGTTTCGAGTCAACTCCATAGAAGGAGTCCGAACAATTGGAAGCCTCGCACGGCTTCCTCTCTTGCGTCTTGCCAGTGTCTTCAGCTTAACGAAATCACCCGAAATGCACTGCAAGAACTACGCCACGTTTTACCTTAATCAATTCAGGTGCTTACAAGCTGCAACCGGTTCCTCGGCTGTTGACATCAGAAATGCGATCCGATTTGGCTTAGGGTATTCCCCACAATGGCGGCGCGGCGCAATCGACTACCATTACCGGGTGAGAACTGCCACCCACAAACCTATTTTGGTCCTTCATGGCGGAGCATGGGCGATTCCTGATGACTCTGCCGCGGCGCACGAGTCCGGCGTGCGCAAAGCTCTCGAAGCCGGTTACGCTGTGCTATCTGGCGGCGGCGCCGCCGTCGATGCAGTCGAAGCCGCAGTCACTGTTTTGGAAGACGACCCCACGTTCGACGCAGGGAAGGGAAGTTTCCTGACTTCGGATGGCCGCGTTCAACTCGACGCTCTCCTCATGGACGGAGGGCGAATGAAAGCCGGGGGAGTAGCCTGCGTTGAGCGCCTGCGAAACCCCATTCAGGCTGCACGCCTGGTTCTTGAGAAAAGCCCTCACGTCTACTTCGTCGGTACCGGAGCTGAGGAATTTGCCCACGCTCATGGCATGTTACTCATCGAAAACTCCGAACTCGTTCTCGAGCGAGAGCGCGAGCGTCTGGAGCAGGCGAAGCAACGAGAGGCCGCCGGTCTTGCCGACGATACGTTCTGCGGTCTCGAAGACGACAAGAGCCCCGAAACAGCCGTAGCTCGTGCCGCCGAATCGGAGGAATTCAATAGCCACGACACAGTCGGCGCGGTCGCTCTCGACGTTCACGGAAACCTCGCCGCCGGCACATCAACCGGAGGCACGCTGAACAAAACTCCCGGCCGCGTCGGCGACTCATCCCTCATCGGCTGCGGCTGCTACGCCGACAATCTTTCCGCAGCTGTCTCGCTGACCGGTTGGGGCGAACCTATCATGAAACTCGTACTCGGCAAGTGGGCGGTTGACCGCGTCGCCAGCGGCACCGCGCCTGAACTCGCTACGCGCGAAGCAATGTCCTATCTATACAGTCGTCTCGGCGGTCGAGGCGGAATCATCTTGCTCGGCCCTGATGGCCGGTTCGGCATGGCGCACAACACTCCCGCAATGGCCTGGGGAGTAGCGACCGAAAAGTCAATGCAAACCGGCCTTCGGCTGTGAACGACCGGCGTGACTCTCCGCCGGCCGTTCAAGCATAGCGATCGATTCAATTCAGGCGATGACCAGCTTCGGATGCTCCCCTCGGGTATCCGCTTCTCTCAGCTGTACTGTGATGTTTTGCGACTCGCCCGGCATCAGAGCTATATAGTTGTCCGAATAAATCGCCGGCAGAATGCGATCTCCCGACTTCTCCCGCACCGCCTTCATCCGAACCATCAGCGCCGGCGACTGTCCCGGGTTGCGAATCGTAGCTGTGAGCTGCCACGCATCGCCCTTCCGCTCTTCCGTGGAGTTGATCTCCAGCTTTGGCACGGGCAACTCGCGAATCGCCCTGAAATCGTTCTGCTTCAGCCCCCTCAAATAGAAGTTCCTCGAAACGGTCTCGGACCCATGCGTCAGCGCCAGCCGCAAAAAGTGAACAGAAGTCAGCCCCGACGGATAACTCATGCGAATACAGGACGCAGTCGAATCTTCGGCGCTGTCGAGAGTTGCCGTCTTCTGGTCAACCCGTTTCCCATCCATATTCAGAATCTCGACCGACGCCTGCAGACCGTCCACGTTACCCGCGTTGTAATTCACCACCTCAATCGTGTCTTCCAGGCTGTTCCATTGGATGTGCAGCGGCTCCGAGCCTTTCTTGCATCCGTAATAGGCCGCCGTCGGCTCGAAAAAATAATCGTATGTCTGCCACACAAACGATGGCCAGCACGAGTGGCTCATCCACAGCAGCACACCCATCCTGTACTTGCTCTGAGCCTCGAACATAGCGCGGTACACGTCGTAGTTCACAAACTGCGCAAGCTTGACCCACTCTTCCGCGCTGTTTGCACCGCCATAGCTGTTCTCCACGATCGACCTAAACCCCGTTCCGCCCATCGCACCGACCAGGCAGAAATCGTGCAATCCCCAATCGAGCGCCTGCGGCCAAAGCGCCTTCTCTGGCATCATGAGTCGCACGCTCTCAATGGGCGGAATGTTCGGCGCGCCAATCTCGCTATGCAACTGCTTGTCGGCGACCTGGAAATAGAACGGTGCAGGATTCGCCCAATATGGACCATGCCCGCTGACCACCTTGTCCGCTGAACTCGGGATGTAGTGCAGTAGCGGATGCAGATCGCTCAATATCTGCCGCAGCCCCGATTCGAGAGGCGGCGGCGGAAATCCCTCATTCCGCCCGCAGTAGAGCCCAACCGACGGATGATTCCGAATTCGCAGCACCAGATCCTTCGCGTTCTTCAGAAACATGTCGTTATCGTTCGGCTCCGGGCCGTCCCACGGGTTCGCAAGCCAGAAGTCCTGCCACACCATTACGCCATGCCGGTCGCAAGCCTCATAAAATGCTTCGTCCGGAATCTGGCCCACCCAGTTGCGGATCATGGTGAAATTCATCTCGCGGTGATAGCGAACCGCCGCATCGTACTCGCGTGCCCGATACCGCAGCATCGATTCGGCAAATCCCCAGTTGCCCCCGCGTGCAACGAAGCGCCGCCCGTTGATCCAGATGCGCAGGTCGCCGCCATCTTCGCTGTAGGTCATCTGGCGGATACCGGTCTTGAACGCCTTCGAATGAATCACCTTCGAACCTGAGCGGACCGAAAGCCGCACATCATAAAGATCAGGATCGCCGTATCCCGCAGGCCACCAAAGCTTCGGACCCTTCACCCGCAGCGCGGGTGTATTCGACGGATCCATCGTGATCGTTTTGCGCTCATTTGCCGCCAGCTTCACCCGCTGCTCGAAGCCGATCTCGCCAATCTGCCCATGAAGAACGCCGCTCCACGGACGAGACTGGTGATTGATCACATCCGCCTGAACCGTCAGCTCTGCAGTCGAAACATCCGGCAGCGGCAGCTTCGTCGAGATGAACGGATTCTCAATCGTGACCGCGTCCGCGATCTCAAGCGAGACGTCTCCCCAGATTCCGATGTCCCGGCCCCGCATCGTCGAAATCCAGTCCCATCCCACCGTCGAATGAAACGTCGGATTATCCGATCCAAGTCCGCCACCATTTTTGCTGCAGACCTCAAACGTCTTCTGGTGTACGCTGCCCGGATTCGCATTCTTCTCAATCCGAACTGCAAGAGTATTCGACTTTCCTGCGAGCAACTTCTGCGTCACCTCAAACTGCGCGCGGATGAAACCGCCCTCAATCCGTCCTAATTTCTCGCCATTCAAGAAGACATCAGCCTTCCAGTCAATTCCATCGAAATTCAGCCATGCTGTCTGCTGCGCAGCTTTGGCCGGGGCTGTGAATTCTGTCCGATACCAGAAGTCCGAATGAAAGAACGAATCCGAGATATGCAGTTGATTCTGCCCGAAGTTCGGCTCCGGCACTGCGCCGACATTCAGATACGACGTCAATACCGTCCCAGGCACCGTCGCCACAAGCCATTCATCATCCTTGTAGCCGGCCTTCGAGACTGCCTCACCGCCTTCGGTCACGAAGTTCGCGCGCTGCAGGCGCCACGAACCACCCGCGAGCACAAGTTTCTGATCCGTTTTGCTCTGAGGTGCCGGCTTCGGTCTCGCAACAAAACCACCGCGCCCGAAAACCTCCACCTCGCTCAGAATGTATCCGTACTCTGTCGCTGGTCGCGTCATCAACACGCGAACATACCGCCCCGATGCAGGTTGCGACAGTTTCAAATCGTCGACAGCCTCGGACGATGCGCCTAATGTCTGAATGTCACGCCAGACCTCAGCATCATCCGAGACTTGCAGCGCACCCTGCGAGGCCCGCGCAACCCAATACAGCTTCACCTGATCGAATTCACATCTCGCACCAAGATCGACATAGACCCACTCTTCACCGAGCCCCGCGCTCATCCATGCGCTTGTAAAGTTGTACGGTCCTCCAATCTGTACCCGCTCATCCCCTTTGAAGAACGCAACCTGTCCGATCCGCCACGATGTCCCGAACGCGCCCAACCCGGCGCGCACCCCCATCGAGCACTCGACCCGGTAGAACCGGCTCCGAGTCGCAGAGTTCAGTTGAATTGTTGGCGTAAAGAAGTGGTTCGGCGCGCAGAAATCCGGCGGATAGCCCGCCGTCGATACTGGCTTCGGCGAAGATGCATTCCCAACCTCCTGCCACGTTCGCCCATCCTCCGAAGTCGAAATCGTAAATCGCAATGAATTCGCGGAAGACGTCATCGGCGAAACCACGAACAGCTGGATTCGGTCCACCTCCGGAGCAGCCTCTCCGCCCGCAACCTGAATATCGATCTGCGCCGTCCCGCCCTGCACTTCCAGCGTATTCATAGGGCAGTGATCGAGCACTACCTCTCGTTCCGTCTTCGGCAGCGGCCCCCGCGTCCCTTCCGATACAACAACCCACTGCGGAAGCCCCGTGGCTTTGATGCCGTCCGTGACAAGCTGAGCGGTCAGATTGTAGTCGTAGCTGCTGGAGTGGTAAGCCGGCCGAAGCAGCGCGAGATTGCGATACGCCCCGCTGGTATCCGGGATCAGAATCGGATCGAAGTTCTCACTCGGCTCTCCCGGGTAAACTCCGATGCCGGCTGTATAGCCAACTACGTCCTTTGCGGCCAATGCTTGGGCTGTCCCAGTTGAAGCTGCGCCGGCTCCCGGGCGTGTGGATTCTGCAAGGCTTGAAACTCCGTCCACTGCAACGGCCGCCCCCGCAATCATGGTCATTTTCAGAAAATCTCTTCGCGATGTGCTCATGCCCCCACTTGCTTCCTTCCTGCATCGGCTTTCTCTTCACGACGAGGTCAGACGAAAGCCTGCTCCGGGGGTCCATTCTAAATCGGATGGCAACGGTCCACTCGAGAGCCGGCGCAGAGAGCTGATTCCTGAAGTTTGGTGAGTTGAGCGGCTCGTCGAGCATAGTGGCTCAGCTTTATCGGATGGGCAGTCGATCTCCCGCTCAGATTCCGCCCTTCATGGCGAATAGCAGCGTATGGATCAAGATCGCGACATCCATAAAGATCCCGCGATTCCGCACGTAATAGAGGTCGTACTCAAGATTCTCATGGATCGGGAAAGCCCTATCCGCGCTGAGTTGCCACAGACCCGTGATCCCCGGCATCACCGACAGGCGCTTTCGCTGAGCAGGGTCATATCCCTGCACAATGAAGGGCATCTCCGGCCGCGGCCCTACCAGCGACATATCTCCGCGAATCACATTTACCAGCTGAGGCAATTCATCTAAGCTCAACCGGCGAAGAAGCCGTCCGACTCTCGTTAGCCGTGGGTCCAGCGAACTCGTTGGCGAAGGCTCGTACTGCCCGCTATCTGCATACATCGAGCGAAACTTGAAAATTCTGAAAATCCTCCCATTCAGCCCAACCCGATTCTGAATAAACAATACCGGCCCCGATGAATCCATCTTGATCAGCATCGCAATCATTAGGCAAATCGGCGAAAGAACAATCAGCGCAATCGATGAAAGCGCAACGTCCAGGACGCGCTTGCCCGCTTCGTACAGGTCATACGAGCCCTGCTTCCGATTCATACTCACCGTCAGCCCGTCGATGTTCCGGGAAGCCATGCACGAGTCCTGGTGCCGATTGGGATCAGACACAAAGACGACCCTGGCTTCTGAAAGCCGCGCGCATTGTGCTGCAGTTTCGATTTGCTCTGATCTCAATCCATTGGTCACCACAACAACCGTTGTACATCCATATTCAGTCAAGAGTTCAGGAGTAATCGCAGCAGCATGAACTGCGATGGAAGACCGGTTGCGATTTCCCAACTCCAGTACATACCGATCCATCGCTTTCGCAGAGTCATCAATGATCGCCACAGGATCAAACCCCAGACGAACCGATCGGAGCAGCGCGAAAGCCACCCGTCTTTCGGCTGATCCAGCACCATAAATCACAACCCGGTCTCCTCCATTCGGAGCCCGATCAACGGCGCGAAGTGCGAGAAAGAAACATTGCTTCTGCACCATCAATGATGTCGCAACGAGAATAGGCGCAAGCGCAATGGCGCTCTTCGAGATTCCCGAAGTGAGCGTCAGGAGAATCGGAATCAGGAGCAGGGAGCAATGAACTGCTGCGCTGAGGATCCGCTCGGTCTCGCGAATCTGTAAAAGCCCTCCGCCTCCCTCATAAGCGCGATTGCCTCGCAAATCAAAAACCGCAAGCAGTCCTCCCATTGCGCTAATTGCTGCGACCTCAGCTAGTAAATGTGGTCTTGTCTCACTCAGAAGCAGAGCAAATGCCATGCCGATTGCGGTGCTGACGAAATCGGCGATCTTCTCGCATGCAACGAGCGCGAGACGTAACCCAGGCCTTCGTTCGCCGCACGACCACAACGTCTGCCTGGCAAGTGCCTCTGAATAGAGCCCGGGAGTGACGGAATCAGAAGCGCTCATAGTACCTGGCTCTCCGAAGTAGCAATTGGCATCGTCGTTGAAACGGAGGCCGCTGCAGATGGCGAAAGCAGTCCGCTGTAAAGCCCGACATACTGACGCGTAATCTTGGGTGCGGAGAGTTCTGGAAGGTTGATGGGTCGAGGCTTCGTTTCACTCAGGCTCGCAACAATCGCCTCCGCAAGTTTCTGCTCCCCGCTGTATTGAAGATTCACAAACCGGCATCGGCCAGCTCCGATCTCCCAATGCGCCGGAATTTCCGAGCAAACCACTCGGCATCCTGCTAGAAGTGCTTCCGCAACCGGTAATCCAAATCCTTCCGTGATCGAAGGCGCGACCAAAGCCTCGCAATGCTGATAGCACCACTGCAATTCCGGTTCCGATAGGCCCTCTCGCAGCTGCACGCGATCGTTCAAGGCAGATTGAGCGATCAACCTCTGGATACCTTGAGTCTCCGGCCCTGAAATACCGACGATAATCAAGCTCGTGCTCGCAGGAATCCGCCCGGCATTCAGCAGCCGCTTATACGCTCGAATCAAAAGCTTCAGGTTCTTGTTCTTCCGATGCTGTGCAACGCACAGCAGAAATGGCCCTTTGCTCCATCCTTCAACTGCCCTCGTAATCAGGCTCGGCTGCGTATCTACGCAGTTGTAAATCTTGACGGCCTTTGTTGAGAACGTCGGTAGATACTGCCTCAGCTTCTTCTTCGTCGCTTCAGACACGCAAGCAATCGCATCGACTGCCCCGAGGCACTGCCGCAGAGCGATGCGATTGAAAATGAACTTCGGAAATCCAAAGTTCATCGGAATCTCATACGGATATAAGTCATGCAATGTAACCACGGTGGGGCACTGAAACATCGAGGCCTCAATTGGCATTGGGTACGACAGGTGCACGAGGTCCGCGCGAACCGCTCTAGCCAATCCGGAAAGCTTCCGGTAATACCAGGTATTTCGACCGAGCGAACTGCGATCAATCTCCGCCACATGAACTACAAATCTCGCATCGAGCTGCAATCCGGATGCCCCGACCATCTCTTGTTGCCACGGTGCAACCGCGAAATGAACTGACTCGACCTCGGGCGCGCTAAGCAAGCACTGCGCCATGTTGAATGCATGGCGCTGCAAGCCTGAAATCTTCGCCGCAAACGAAGCCGCTGCAATGAGGACTCTCATAGAATCGAGCCCTCCTGGCAGGCAATCGTCATACCCTGCTCGCGGCTCCTCACCCTGCCCTTGACATAGATCTCCCGCAGCAAAGGAACATAGACGAGCATCGAGATCAAGCCGTACCCCAGGCGCGAATACGCCAACCCTCGAATTCCCAATTGATGCAGCAGGAACACAATGACCAGCAGCATCCCTCCACGTCCGCCGACACTGATAAGCGCGACCGTACGGAATTGGCCCATCGCTTGCATCGCGTAGACTGCGGTTGTTCCCAGTCCTGCGAGCGCCGAGCCCAGCACGATAGGCGTGAGCAAATCGCTGGTGCTCCGCGCCACGGATGCGCCTGCCCAAAGTTGAATCAATCGCTCGCCGAAAGCCAGCAGGCCCACTGCGCAACAGCCAACCACAACCAGGTTGCATGCAAATGCCTTGAGTATTGTGGCTTTCAATTCCGAAGAGGAAAGCCCGTTCACGCGTCCTGAGAGATACGGAAAGAGAAAACTCAATCCCGATGCAGCTACCCCAATGAGCGGTTGAGCAAACTGCACGCAAAGCGCGTAAGGCACCACTGCAAGCGTTCCCAGGTAGATTCCGAGAAGGATCCGATCCATTTGCCCAAAGATGATGCTTCCTAGCGCCTGAAGCCATGGAAAAACGCCGAGGCCCAACAACTCTCGCGTCTCCGCGTGGATCGCCGGTCGCAACCATGCCCCGTGGATGAAACGTCGAAGACTCCGAAACTGCAGATACACGCCAACACCCAGCATCAGCACGTTCATCGCGAGGATGCTGGCCATATCCCGTCCCAGACACGCAAGAACAGCGGCGAACCCCAATGTCAAAAACCGGCACGTCGCACTTATCCTTACGGTGCCCCGGTAGTCCTCAAACGCGCGGTGCGTACTGACCGCGACCGCCTCCAGCGCGCGCAACAGGATCCCCAGGCTGGCAGCCCGCAGGCAAAAAAGACACTCTTCTGTTGCCGTAAGCTGAGAGACCGCAAGGTGACGAGCCGCCAGTGGAGCCGCAATCCATGCGCACACCGCCAGCAATGTTCCAATCGCCAGGTTGATTCCCAGCATGGCTCCAGCGGTATCGGCAATCAGGTCGTGATTCCCGGCTCCGCGATGCTGCGCCACCCGCTGAATATTGGCATCGCAGAATCCCGACGCGATGATTCCTCCAGCACTGATCACTGCCGTCGAAGTAATCCAGAGCCCGTACTCAGCAGCGCCCAGCCGATGCAAGACAATTGGCGCCACCAGCAGCATCCCCAAGGGGTACGAGACGTAATCGAATACGCCGTAGGCCGCATTGCTTAGATGTCCTCTCATGCGCGCCTCCGCCTCATTGCCGAAAGCCACCGCAGGCGTTTTGCGAACACAGGAATAATCTCCGCTGCAAGCTCCTTCCGTGGATCAGCGGGATCAATCTGCGACCAGTGATCTCGACCCAGAATCCAGGCCGCCAAAATCGTAAATGTGAAAAAGGTAAGTGCCAGCGTTACCCACAGACGCGGCGGGAAAGACTTCTTCTCCGCAATCCCCGGAGCATCGATCACTGTGATCGCGGGCAAGTCCTTTGCCTCTTCGATACGCGCCATCTCATACTGCTGGGTCAATAACTCGTACAAAGTCTCCTGAACACGAACCCGGCGATAGAGATCCGCATACGATACCCCAAGCCGCGGAAGCTGTCGTAAAGGAGGATAAAGCTCTGCGGAATTGGTCGCGGTCGATACTTCATCTTGAACCACGGGCGCTTCCGACGATCCTGCCATCTTTGCAAGATCACCGCGCAGGCTCCTAATCCGTGCCTCTGACTCGCGCACCCTCACGTTGGCGTCGCCATAGATCTGGCGCAGCGATTGCAAGCTCGCCTGCTCTGCAAGCAGTTGTGCCTGCACGCGCGCCCCTGCATCCACCAACGCGCGAGTTTGCTCTCGAATGTCTATTGCCGTGTTCTTTGCCGCAAAATCGCTGAGCTGCAATTGAGCCTGTTCAAGATCCTCTTGAACTCCCTTCAAGCGGTTCTCGATGAACACCCGTTCAAGATGAGCCGACGATGTATTCGTACGAAAGACGATCCTGTTCAGCTCGTCCAGATATCCCTGCGCAATATCTCGTGCGCGTGTGCGATCGGTGTCGACCACCTCGATCGTTATGACTCCGCTCTTTTTGTTCTCCGTGATCTTCGTGCAGTGCGCCAGGTGCTTTGCCGTATCAACCCGATACTTCTTTCGGTACACGTGCTGCAGGTCGAATTTGTCGATCAGGTGCCCGCTGACCGTCCCGCTGCGCAGCAAATCGATCAGGAAATCTGCCGTCGAGTGCCCCCCGATCAGGCCGCCGGCAATGCTGCCCAATGCGCCGAGACTTCCAGACCGCGCCGCGAGCGCAGCCAGCATCATCGCGTTGGAATGCTGCGAATCCGGGGGCGAAATGCTGGTCGTCGACTTGTATTGCTTCGGAATCGAGAACGCGATTCCCAGGCTCACCAGCAGCGCTATCCCTGTAACCCGAGCCAGCAGCTTCCGCTCCTTCCAAAGCAACAGAGTGCGCACAACCCAAACCGAATCGTCCGCACGCCGAATATTCACGTGTCGCTGCAATGCAGCCGCCGGAGGAGTCATATCGACCTCCGCCACACAGGGACCAGCGTTTCATGCGGTAATTCGAATTGAACTGTAAAGATCATCTGAACTCTCAAACTTCTGCTCTACAACGCTGCCAATGCCACTCCCGATGTAATCGCTACAGACGCGGCCAGTTGCCCCGCGGTCAGCAAATTCCTCCAGAACAGCGAACCGCCAATAATCTTTTGCGGGACCACGATCACATCCCCCGGGTTCAACTTCGCCGAAAGAACATCCCCCGCAAACCACGTGCCCGATCTCCGGCCAACTACCGTTCCATTGGCGCGAATGATGAAGATCTCTTTGCGGTTCGCCGTCGAGTTCGCACCCCCTGCGCGACTTAGATACCACCCGGCGCTCTTTCCTGGAGTAAAGGTCAGCGCGGTTGCGTTATAAACCTGCCCGCTGACCAGCACGAATCCCGGCTGCTTTGGAATCGTAAGTGCGTCTCCCCGCCGCAGCTCGATATCGGCCGGTGTATTCGCCCAGCTCTGGATATCCGCGCCGATGTGAATCACCATTCTGCCCACAGGAGGATGGCCCTTCAGATCACTCACGATCTGCGTTTGTTGTTCCCTGATCAGCTGCAGAGCACCCGCTCCGTTTGCACTCGAAACACTCGGCGACAGCCTTGCCGCTGCTGCATTCGCCTCGATCTGCCGAACAAGTTCATCGCGGCTCTTCTGCTCTAAATCCTTGACCTGCTCGCGAATCAGCACTGCTCCCAGCGGGTAAGCCGTCGGCAAAAGGCCACCAGCTCGCAACAACACCGAGCTGAGTCTCTCGCCATCGCTAAAACCATAGCTTCCTGGATAGAGCACTTGCCCTTGTACCGTGACAGACTGGCCGATGTCGTCCCAATTCGAAATCTGATGAACTGTCAGAATGTCACCCGGCTTCAGAGGAACGTCCGCTTGGGGGTCTGTCCCAGTCACCGCGGCCCCAATCCGAACGGCCGCGAGACGTTCTGCGATCTGTTTTCCATCGTGAATCTCATAGCTTGTCAGGTCGGCACTCTCCTGGAGCGCATCCCGCTTGAAGCCTCCCGCCGCACGCACCAGCTTCGCGGCACTCATCCCATCTGTCATCGGGTAGTTACCCGGACGAAGCACCTCTCCTCGAATGCTCACTGTCGGAGCATCTGCCTCGTAGCGTCCAAATACGCGTATCGTGTCAAACGGCTTCAACTCCACATTGGCGTTCCCGATCAGCACGTCAGGCACGTTGAAATCAATCGTCTCCGGATGAAGATCCGGCGACATGAGACGAACAATTTCTCCATGCGATGCCGGCTCTGGCAGGATTTCCTCGTAGCTGCGAAGCACGTCGCTGAGCCGCATCCCGTCTGCATAGCCGACGCGCCCGGGCCGCACGACATGCCCAGCGAGATAAACAACCTGCTTGCTGTACGGCAGAATCGGGTCAACCTTGATCTTGTCTCCGTCCTTCAGTTCAAATCTGGCAGCCAGTTCGTTCAGGTTTGCCTGCGGCTGACTTGCATCTCGCAACGACATCGTTCTTCGCTGATGATCCCCATCGATGCGTTCCACGACGATGTTCCCCAGCGACGCGGCCGCCGTAAGTCCGCCCGCACTGTCGATAACCTTTGCTAGTGAAGCCTCGCCCGCTTTCAGTTCGTAGATCGCCGGCCGCCGCACTGCGCCCGATATGGCAACGAGCGTCTCTGCCGGAGGAACCAGCAGCGTGTCGCCGCTCTCAAACCGGGTAGCTGAATTGCGAATCCCGTGAAGTAGGAAGTCATACAGATCGACGTCTTCAACCAGCTTTTCTCCGCGGTAATGTTTCATCGTGCGCAGAGATCCCACTGCAGTCGGTCCGCCCGCGGCATACAAAGCACTGACCGGGGTTGAAAGCGCGCTCAAATCGTACCCACCCGGTCGCTGCACATCCCCCACAACGTAAACGCGAACCGAACGCAGTTCAGAAACCACCACCGAAACCTGCGCATCTCGAAATTGCCTTTTGAGCACACTTTCAATCAGCGTCTGCGCTTTGCCTAGCGTTAAGCCGGCAATCTGAAGTGAACCGGCTTCAGGCAGGAACACCGTTCCATCCCGATCGACCATCCGACTGATCGTTTGTGTGGTGCCGCCCCAAAGGTGGATCGTGAGCTTGTCCCCAGCTCCGAGAACATAGTCGGGACCGATCGGAACATCGAGCGTAATGTCCCGGGCCCCAGTTCCGCGCGCCACTGCAGATGATCTTCTGTGAACAAACACGTCCGACCCAAATCGCTTCAACGCTTCGGTTTGATCCGGAATTTGCGTATACAGATCGCGTGCCGACGGCAGGTCGTAGGGCGTGGTTGCATGCACCACGTTCGGCTCGTCCGTGGAGGCGTGCCCCACATTCCGCCGTACACCCCCATCCTCTGGGAAATTCATTTCACGACTGCGCTGGCTCGGGGCACTGGTTGCCCCAGCAAGCGCGTTCGAACCGGAGACCCCGCCTTGATCGGACGTGGATCCCTGCTGCGAGCTTTGACCCATCGGTGCATTTCCACCTAGCCCGGACGAGAGCAGGTCATCGTTTGAAACATATCCCCGTGCTTGCAACACCGTCGTGATACTCGCCCGCAGATCGGCACTATTCGCGATCTGGCGATAAAGCATGTCGTCCGAAATGTCGCTCACCGCAACATCGGTTCCTTGTTGTCGAAGGCGATCTGCGATCTGTTGCTTCAGATCGCTGGCAAGATCTGGATTCTGCTCCAGGATCGCCGTGATCTGATCGGCAGAGAGTGCCGCGCCAGGTTGCAGGCTCCGGTTGCGAGCGGATTCATCTCGATCAGGTACTGAACCGCCTTGCTGTCCGAGCGTCAGGCCTGAGCTATCGCGGTCCGTTCCCGAACCCGTCGTTCCCTGCGAAGGCCCCGCCCCAGGCTGTATCTGGGCAGCAGCCACAGAGAACACGCAGCCTCCAAGCACGATGAATTTGGCGACCAGAAGCGTCCTCTCCCGGAGAGACCCATACCTTCTTGCACGCAGTCTCTCAGCGGGGTCAGCTGTTCTGAGTTCGTCGATGGAGTCGGATCGAAACATGACACTGTTCGTAGACCTTGAACGTAAAGAAGGAGGAGGAACCGCATGTCATGCCTCGGTCAGGAGATTGTCATTAATTTGTTGACCTTCAACAAACGGTGCTGATACTGAACACACGCAGAAAGTGACAATACGCATACATTCCTCTGACATCCGAATCGGTGTCGATCGCTACATTGAATCCAGCCCTGAGCTGCAATCGCCCTTCTACACACGCGAGGAATGAATACGCGACCTTCAGAGGTGTTCGAATCCGGATTTACCACCACCCCTGCAATATCGCGGCCGCAGGATACGCTTCGGGCAAACATTCATTTGCCTCTCACAGGTACCTTCTACCCGCTCGGCTATCCGGTAAGGATCCTCACCAACAGCACTGATGTCCTCCTCGCTGCGTTTGAAACCTTTGGTCATGTAAGCGAATCTCGCCCTGGACCGCCATTGGAGGTCCGTGTCGGCGTCAGCCAGGGCGCGTCCTCCTCCTGCCCTCCCGAGCCCACCCGGCGTGAATACAACCACCTTTATTCCCTTGTCGCGGATGGTGAAAACCAGGCACTTCTCGATCTCCAACGGTGCCTCAGCTTCACCTGGGTCACGGAACAAACCGTCAGGAACCACCTCTACTTCCGATACAACTTCCTCGAGAAGGTGGTCTATCTGCTCCTCGGCTCCTCGGTCGTTACAGATCTTCACGCTGCATGCGTCAGTAAGAACGGTCAAGGGATTCTGCTCTGCGGCGACTCAGGAGCCGGAAAATCCACTCTGGCCTACGCGTGTGCCCGCGGCGGCTGGACCTACACCTCTGACGACACAAGCTATCTCATCAACGACTCGCATCCGCCCCGGATTATCGGCCACTCGCATCGTGCGCGCTTTCGCCCAGCGGCCCGATCCCTGTTTCCCGAACTTGCGGCATTTGAGGTAAGCCCCCGAATGGAGGGGAAACCGTCGCTCGAAGTTCCGACTTCAGCCCTTCCAATCGCCTCCACGATACCCGAGGTCGAAGTTGCTTTTATTGTCTATCTGAACCGCACCTGTCCCGGGCTGGGCCGTCTCACCAGGCTGCCTGAGGGTACCGGTACCACACGGCTGGGCGCGGAGCTCTATTCTGCTGGCGAAATACGCGCCATGCATGAGCAGAAACTAGAAGCTCTATGGAGTGTCCCCACTTTTGAGTTACAGTATCAGAGCTCCGAAGAAGCGATGGAGATTCTGGACCTGCTCCTAACCTCTTCCTGAGGAACTCAAGACTGAAGTAAGGCTTCGCCTAGGTCGAATCCTCGCCGAGAAGGCCCCCGTTCGACCTCCCATCGCGTCAAGGACTCCTCGATGATCTCAGCCGCCCGTTCAACGCCATTCAACGTCCGAAGCTTCTTCTGCATCTTCTCGGCAGCATGACGATACAAGGGGTCGGCCATGACCTTGACCGCCGCCTCTCGAATCATCTGAGCCGACAGCCTCATGACAGGAAGGACCTCAGCGGCTCCCAGCCGGGCCAGCCGCGCTGCGATCGCAGGCTGATCGTGCGCGATCGGAATCGCACCCATCGGTTTTCCCTCCATCAGCGTCTCAAACACAGTATTCGGTCCTGCGTGGGTAATCACGAGTGAAGCTCGTTTCAGAATCTCCAACTGCGGAACGAACTCAGCCACGATCGGATTGCCCGGCCATGACCCGAACATGCTGACATCAAATCGTCTACCCAGTGAGATCACAAGCTGTGCCGGTAGGTCCTTGCATGCCTCCGCAATCATTCGCAGAATCTCCGCTTGGGCGTTCCGCGTTGTCCCCAGCGAGGCGTAGATAAGTGGCCGCCCATCCAGACGGTCCCAGGGAAAGTCGATCGCCGGCCTCGCTCCCCCTCGCGCGAATGGTCCGGTGTAGTGGAAATACTCAGGAAAGCTGCTTCGCGGCAGATCAAGACACTCCGGCAGCTGACTAAGCTGTGCCAGCGGTGGATACGTCGCATTAATCCCACGAACAGGCGCCAGTCCTCGCGTCGCTCTGTAGCGATTGACGACGGCCCGAATCGGACCGTGCATCTTTACCGATGAAATCTCGAGAATCCCGGTCTGAAGAGCCGAAAACCACGACTTTGAAAACCGGTATCCAGAGAACGCCGGGTAGGCCTTCCAGCCGAAGTTATGAGGCACAGACGTCGAAACAATGAAGTACGGCAGTCCCAGCAGTTCCGCGAGCGTCGGGCCGGTAATTGCAATCTCGTTCACAATCAGCGCGTCTACACCGGCGCTGTGAAGCGCAGGCTCAGTCTCCCTGAAGTAATTGTCCAGATCATGCCCGATCCGCCGAAGGTTGAAGCGTAGAGTCGCAAGTTCACTGAGCACACCACCCGCCGAACCGTCCGGCCCTTTCCCTTTAAAAGGAGATTCTTGCTTTCCGATCGCATGGAACTGCAGCCCTGCTTCCCGAATCTGCCTCTCGATCTTCGGTTTCTCGAAGAACGTTACTCTATGACCGCGCTCCTGGAGTTCAAGTCCTAGCGTGATCAGGGCATTCAGATGCCCCGCGCCGGTGAATGACAGTACACCGAAATGTCGCCGAGTTCCCTCAGCACCCATGAGGTGCCTCAAGACCGGTCGGAATGGCAACCTTTCGATACCCCAGATGCACCTTATCCTCTCCGAGGATCTCCTCGGCAGCTCGCAGCAACGCTCTCACCGGCGCGCGCAACCACCGAATCGAACCATCGATCTGCAAGGGCTCAAGCTCACGTTTCGATGCGCAGGGAAGCCGCTCCAGTACCCTTGGCGAGACCAGTTTGACTTCCCCTCCCAGCATCACAAACTCGATATCGTGCATCGTCAGCTTTTGCAGCCGGGTTTCGATGGATTCTCCGGTGTTGCGGATTGCGATGAGGTCTGCGGATCCTCCTTCGTTGATTGAGCCCTTGCCGTCGTCCAGTCGCAGCGTCATTGCCGCCGTCGTCGTAGCCATGCGCAGTGCAACCTGTGGAGCAATCTTGCAATTTCGGATCGCAAACCGAATCTCATCCAGGAAATCGCCCAACGCAGTCAGCGGCGAGTCGCTGCCCAGCGCAATCCGTCCAACCCCGTTGAGCAGAGATATATCCGGAATAATTCCAAATAGAAACTTGTTCGACGACGGACAAAGAATCAGGGCCCCGCCTCGCCTTCGAATGAGTCCCGCACTGTCACTGTCCATGGCCAAGCCATGCACCAACACTGTTTGTCGGCCCAGGAGCCCGAGTCGATCTAGTTCTCCTATCTCCTCGTGCGCTTGCCGGTCGGTTCCTTCGGCTGCATGAATAATGAACGCCCGGTTCTTCGGTGTCGCAGCGAACGCATCCGTGAGATTTTCGCCCAGCGCAATGGAGTGAGCCCAGCCAAACTCCCTCACGACCCGAACTGGAAACCCGTCTTCGAACAGTTCCGGCCAGAGAGGATCGTGATGGCACACCGTCGTCACACCGCACAGAAGGTTGCGAATGCCGCCCCACCAGAGTCGAGCCTTTCTTGGCACCCGCTTGTGCTGCGCGATGCAGTCCCCCAGTCGTTGATGGATGTCGTTTCCCCAGTCAACATAGTTCCGGTATGGAGGAGATCCGAGCCGGGGAAACAGCGCAAACTGCAGATGATCATGCGCATTGATGAATCCCGGCAGCACGTGAAATCCGCTCAGGTCGATGCTCCCGAATTCCGCGCCTGACTTGCTGTGGTGAGCCGGCTCTTCGATGTGCGCGATGTGACCGCCGCCGACCCGCACCGATGCAGGCACGAATTCCTGGCCATTAATGGCCCATTGAGCTCCATGCAAAAACAGGCTGTGTCCCGCTTTCCCCGTCAATGCTTGCCTCCACAACGAGCTGAAATGTCACGGTCGCGAGTCTGTGCCCGCTCATCGCTTCTTCGTGACGTAAATCTTGAATCGCGAGGGCTCGCGACGGCCACCCAGTTTCGCCATCACGGGCCGCAACGCCCATCGCCACCCATAGGACGGATGCAGAATCTGCCATTCAATCGACAGTTCTTCTGACAGCACTCGCAGACGGTGATTCGTCAGGTACTCCAGGCATTTGATTGAATCCGATGCTGTCCCGTATCGCCGCAGAAAAGCTTCGCGCCGTTCCGCGAGCATGGCCTGCCCGCTCTCGTCATTCGAGTACCACGGCGTATCTGCAATCACTACGAGTCCACCTGGCTTTACACAACGCAACGCCTCGCCCAGGCTGCGGGAAAAGTTCTCTGCGTAATGAAAGGATGCGTTGAAGACGGCGGCATCGAATTGATCGTCCTGGAATGGCAAACACGCAAGTTCCGCCTGGAACCTCGGAAACAGCCCCGGAACCCGGTTCTCAAAATGTGAGGCTGCTCCAAGTCCGTCGTAGTCGTTCGTGAGTAGATCGACCGCTACAGGCTGAAATCCTGCAATCGATAGCTGATAACTCAACCAGCCATTGCCCGCGCCGAGATCGAGCACCTTGCGCCCGCCGCCCATGTCCCCGGCAAAAACGTGGCTCATCAGTTGCTCAAAAGTGCGTGCCCGGATCTTCCAGTGCTCCTGATTTGATCCCGAGATGTCCTTGAATGGAAGGTTCAGGTAGAACGCGTCCGAAGCGCTGCCCCGTCCCTCTGCTTCCCGAATGCGCTCATAGTCGCTTACAAAACAAGCGAAATGCGACGCCCGGTCCGGTGGTAGTGCGTGAACAATTCCACGCCTCGTGCGCATTGCGAACCCGCAGAACGGACATTCCAAAGCCTGAAGGTTCGCCTTACAGCGCGGACAGCGAATTCGAAGTTGTTTTCCTTCGATCGGCTCAGAAGAAGACCCTCGTGCCTGACGATCATCAATCTGAGTAGATGCAGCTACTATTGTCTTTTCGGTCACGTGCGCGATGGCCATCTCACCCCTCAGTCGCCGGGGCGAGCTGATCCAGAGGCACAAACGCGCCCGGCGTAAAGGAAGGTTCGCTTGCCGTCAATTGAAACGCATCAGCCTGTCTGGTGATGGGCTCCAGATCAGCAACATATGTCCACAATTCGTTGACGTGGTGCATCGTTGCCCGCGACCCAGGCTGGCGCCAGCTGTCGACCTCGGCGTGCACCGCGTCCCGAACCGCCCGGTAGAATTCCGTCGAATAAGCAGCCTTGAACATGATGCACAGGTCATCGCTGTCAACCCAGTTGCGCTTGTTGCCCAGCTGCTCCTGTACGCGCTCATAGAACACCGTTCCCGGCAACGGATACGAGAACGATATCCCAACATCGTCTGGTCTCGTCTCGCGAACGAAGCCGATCGTGTCTTGCAACTCGCTCCATGTCTCTCCCGGATATCCGAATTGCAGGAAAAAGCACGCGCGGATACCTGCTTCCTTCAGCCATCGCCGCGCTGAGCGAACCGCAGAGAGCTTCAGCCCCTTGTCCATCGCATTCAGGATGGTCTGCGACCCCGACTCAACTCCCATCCAGACCTCGGCGCAACCGGCCTGCTTCAGGTGCCTCACCGTTGTCTCGCTCATCAGGTCTGCACGGGATTGGACCTTGAAGGGAAGGGAAGCGTCACGTTTGGAAACTTCATCAGCAAATTGCTGTACCCAGTATCTGTCGAGCGCGAACACATCATCGCCAAACCAGATATGGTCAACCAGCGCCGTCGTCTTCAGGAATTTCATCTCTTCTGCAACGCTGGCGGGAGAACGCAGATGAAATTTGTTCCCTGAGATAGGCTTCGCGCACCAGTTGCAATGGAAGGGGCAGCCGCGACTGGAGACCATGTTGGTCGAAAAATAACCATGTGCGTCTGTCCATGCCGCTCGATAAGGCTCCATGTCGATGAGATCCCGCGCTGGCAGAGGGAGGGAAGACCATGCGGGATTCTTCGCGAGGCGATCCTTGCTTCGCATAACTCTGCCTGAACTGTCGCGCCTCACCAATCCTGCAAGTTCCGGGACCGGCTCTCCTCGCAAGAGGGCCCTGCAGAGACGAACAAGCGTGTCCTCTGCTTCCCCGCACAGCACATACTGGAATCCATTGGCTAGAAACTCCTCAGGATTATCCGTCGAGTCCGATCCGTGCACGATTGCGATTGCGCCGGCTGAGCGCGCTTCGTCGGCGATTTTCCATGCCACCTCTCTCATGCGTGACAGGCACATCTTCGAGAGGAAATTGAAATCGTCCTCGTAAACAACCACAATCTGCGGCGAATGCTCGTGCAGGGATTTCGGGAACCCGGCTGCAGGATCATCCAGCATCGAGTCAAACGCTGCAACGGAGATGTTGCTCTCGCGTAGCGCGGTGGAGGCATACAGCATCCCAAGCGGCACGTACGGCTGCATCTTGCGAACCTGCTTCGGATCGAAGGCAAGGTGATAAGAATGTGTAATTAGAACCTGGGCCACATTTCACCTCAATGGCAGCATTGGAGAATTTGATTTGCGCGAGACCGTCATTGAACTGAACCGTAGCCTAGTCGCGCGGAAGGGATGAGTTGTCCCGAAATTGTCAGCTTAATGTCATACCTTGGCCGGCTCCGGCGCTTACCTCCGGTCGAAGCTACTGCGCCTGCTTGCGGCATCGCTGGCGGTGCGCAGGCCCGGTGTGAGGCTCGCTGGCAGCACTCGACAGATGGCCGAGCTTCAGCCGCTTCGTCGAGAGATATCGGGCGGAATGTGGGTTGTATTCGACATCCGCGCTTAACCGCTTCACAATCTCAATGCCGCCTGCTCTCACAGCGGCGATCTTCTCCGGATTGTTCGTCAGCAGTTGGACGGATCTGAGACCCAGGGCGCGCAGCACCTCCACCGGCAGCGCATAGTCGCGCAGATCGACGGGATGGCCCAACTCCAGATTGGCCTCGATCGTATCCAGACCCTGATCCTGTAGTTCGTAAGCACGCAGCTTCTCGATGAGGCCGATGCCTCTCCCTTCCTGATGCTCGTACACGATCGCGCCCGAGCCATGCTTCGCAATTGACTCCAAAGCCAGGTGAAGCTGGTCGTGACAGTCGCATCGCAGCGAATGGAAAACATCGCCCGTGGTGCATTGCGAGTGAATGCGAACAATCGGTACCGTTCGATGAAGGTCGCCAAGCACAAGCGCCAGCAGAGCCTCCGGTCTTTTCGGCTGCCTGCGGTGATCGTAGCCCTCAAAGGCCATCAGGCGAAATTCCGCCCAGTACGTTGGAAAATCGACTTCTGCAAGCTTGTTGATCATGAGCAGGGAATGGGAATCTCCAGCTTGGAATCGTGGAGAGATTTACGTCTCACTCCAAAGCCTAGCGGCAGCTCACTTCGGCAGTGTCCCGCGATTGTCTGGAGTTCGTCATTCAATTGTCTGAGGAGCCGGCTCACCATTCCGGCGAAACTGATAGAGCACATGATCTCCCAGCATCGCGAGCGGCTCCGCAAGAGCGCGGTCAACTCGCTCCATTGCAGCCAGCAGTCTCGGATGCCTCGAGATCCACGGTTCCGCTCCGCTCGGTGGCACCGTGATGCCGATTCCCGCGGTCTCTTCGAGCGAAAACCATGGTGCGAACATCTTCTCCAGGGCAGACCGTCGGTGATACACAATCTCAAACTCGCGCTGGGCCAGGCGCGCTTTGACGGGACCGTGCTTGCTGCGCCTCAGTACCTGGCCGAATCTCAATCGCAGCATTTCGGTGATCATCTCCCCCGGGCAGAACGTGCCAAACAGCACTAACATTGCTGGCGCACCGGGCTTCAGCATCCGCGCAAGGCCCCGCGCCACCGGCTCCAGATCCACTACGCAGTTCAGCGGCGCAAAGTTTGAAAATGCTCCATCGAACCTCTCATACTCGCCGACAATCTTCTCTGCCGCAAAGTGCTCCAGATCCTCCGCCGGAGTAACCTCCGCGTCGCCTCCGAAAGGGCGAAGCTTTGCCAAGGCATGATCTACCATCGCCGGTGAAGCGTCTGTCAACAGCATCTGGTAGCCACTTTTCGCCAGAAACACCGCGTCTTCGCCCGTGCCCCCGCCGATTTCGATAATCCGGCCGCCTCTCGGAAATGCTTCAAGAAGCGCTGCACGCACCGCTCTGCGTTGCGTCGCAACACTCAACCACAAGCCGAACCGCTCGTCAAAACGCGGTGCAATCGCGTCGAAAGCAGAAGCCGCAGCCCGCATCCCCACAGTCATCGGAGCGATCCTTCCATCCGGCGCCATCGTCGCCCCTCCACCGCATAGCGCAATCCCTCGACTACGTGGAATCGCGTTCTCTCCACGATCGTTCCAAGGTGCATCACATATCGTCGAATGCGTGTGCTCCAGCTTTCATTTGCAAATGGACGTATCACCGGGGGCGGCAGTTGCGCAGGCAGCAGTAGGTTTCGCGTCGATCTCTTTCTCTCAACACCGTATCTTTCCAGCTCCTGCTGCAAGAGCAGGTGGAGCTTCGTCCCCGGGTAACTGCCAAGCACCACGCGATGACCATAGGTTCGTACCCACCGGCGCAAACGCTCCGGGAGAACGTCGACCGTCCAGCTTGTTAGTGCCTCGGGCGCAAAATCACCCATGACATCCTGGATCAGGCACACAACGATCGCCAGTCCAAGGCATGCTCGTCGATTTCCTTCAGCCATCCGCCGAAGCTCGCGCCAGAAGTTGCCATCATCTTGGTACCGGAGCACATGCCTCCGAAATTCCAGGAACTGCGACGCCCGGACATACTCGCCACATACATGCTTGAACGTGTGCAGCCCGTGACCAAGGAACAAGTCGAGCGGGTTCAGTACCGGCATCTCCATCCCATTCACGTCGCGCCATTGCGCGCGATCAAGAACGGATGGCCCGTTAGTGTTCCCCGGAGCACCATGAAGCTCCACGCCGTAAGAGTCGAAATGCTTGTAAATATCTCTGAGCGATACTCCCGGTCGCTCATTCTTTTTGAATTCCGAGCTCCTGCCGCTCACCGCATACAGGCGATAACCGCCTCGCTTCAGAGTTTCACGAGCCGTCGGCATATCCCGTTCCGCAACCAGGTAGTCCAGGTCGAATTGGGAGCGCAACTCGGGTTTCGGAACAGCGCAAGGCCACAAAGAGATGCCTTTCAGGACGGCATACGGGATTCCCACCTGCTCAAAGCTTTTCTGAATCTCCATGGACTCCAGCAGCATGGCTCGCGTCCGCTCGGTATTGTCGATGAGATTCAAATGAAGCCGAGTGAACACCGCTGTAGGCAGCAAATCGCATAGCTTTAGTTCAACGACTCTATCGAGGAAATACAGGGCCAGTCCGCTCAGATCCAGCCACTTCATCAACCTTTCCCAATCCCTGACAGATAGCTCCACGAGTTGAGAGCACTGCTCGGGCACCGGATCGCAGAAGAGTGAGAGAACCGCGCGCCGCGTCAACTGCTCCCGGGTCATCGGCCGGGAACACGATCGATCCTGCTCCATCCCGCCCTGCGCTCGAGCATCTGAACACGCGGAACAAGTCTCCGACCCGGCACTGAAGTACCCGGCGCCGTTACTTGGAACCCGTCCTGCGTCAAGATGCGAGCTCAATCAGGACACCTCACTCCGTCTCGCCTGCTACAACTCCAAATGGTGCACAGGCTGCGCAAAGCCTATCGGTCGCGTCTCACCGCCGTGTCATCTGGGCGTAAACCAAATGTCACTCCTTTGTTCATTACCCATCCAAACAGAGCGCCGACCGCACTCTTCTACTCACGTGACAATCGTTTGACAAACAGAAGACTGTGGAAAGACATAAGGACAATTCCCCTTCGCTACCTTACGAGATGTCTGAACCCGATTCTCCAGCGTGCGTCGCGATATCGGGTCTACAGGAGCGCTAGAAATGAAGCCTTTTTGCGAAGTGCCGGCAGAACACCTCTCATCCGACCTGCTTCACCGTGAGATTGGCTCCAAAGGCTATGTACTCGTTCGCAACCTGCTCCCTCGCCATGACGTAGACAATCTTCTCGGTGAAGTCGCACAGGTTCTCTCGGGTGCAGGATGGCTCAAAGCAGGTCACCACCCCACCGAGCGAATCGCCAAGGCGGCTGCTGCCTGCGGCGACCCCGATCCCGCTTTCAAAACAACCTATCGCGAAGTCTTCAATCTCGAGAGCTTCCACACGCTGCCCCATCATCCCCAGCTCAAAGCTGTGATGAAGTTGATTGTGGGCGATCGAGTCTTGATCCACCCCAAGCCGATCGGCCGCCTGATCTTTCCAAATTCTGAACGCCTGCGGGTTCACGCGCATCAGGACTATCGCTTCATGAACGGCGATCCGGAGTGCTTCACAGTCTGGATTCCGTTGCACGACTGCCCTGCGGAAGTCGGCCCGCTCCAGATCCTGGAAGGCTCACATCATTTTGGATTCCAGACTCACATTGACGAGAATCTTCACGTCCCTGAGATCCCAACTGGCGCCGAGATTGGGGACGATTGGGCAGGCGGCGACATCAATGCAGGCGACGTACTCATCTTTCACAGCCTCACCGTGCATGCGGCCGCTCCCAATGTCTCGGAGAAAATGCGCATCTCTCTCGACACCCGCTTCCAGGACTACGCCCGAACTGTCAATCCCGCCAATCTTGCCTTTGCGGGCGACTCAGGCAAGTCCTGGGACGAAATCTACCAAGGCTGGCACTCGCGCAATCTTCAGTACTACTGGAAATCTCTACCTCTGAACTTTCAGCCGTCGCGAGCCGAAATCGAACATCTCTCGCATATGGCCGCGTCGCCTTCCATGCGCGCTCGTTATGGCAGAATCCTCGCCCAGATCGGCTGACCTCTCCCAGTCTCGGCGCACCTGATTGAGCACGGAGCATGACAATCGTTTGACAAACATCAGACGTTGTCGAGACACCACAGAACCCAAACTTACGTAAGGTGGCAATCATGAAAACTGATCGCGTAAACAAGCTCTCACCAACTCATCAACTCGCGCGTGCCGTATCCGCCCTCGCGCTCTTGTTCGCCTTATGCGGTCTTTCGAGAAACGCAATCGCGCAGCAGGATCCCGCTATAATCTCCGGCGGCATTGGCTTTCTCACTACCACCAATGGCGGAAACACCAACTTCATCCCCGAAGTTAAGCCCGTTGCCGTGTTGCCGCTGGGAGATCATCTCCAGATCGAGACCCGCGCCACCGTGCTATCGAACTTCTTCCACCGCACCGGCGACGGCTACGACCACTTTACCTTCAAGACGATGGACTATCTCCAGGCCGACGTGAAGGCCGGCTCGCATGCCACCATCGTCGCCGGACAATTCCTCACGCCTTTCGGAACCTACAACGAGCGGCTCACCCAGATCTGGAATCAGACTTTCCAGGATCTTCCGCTGATTTACGGCGTTGGTTCGATGAACACCGGCTCCGGACTGGGGGGCATGGTCCGCGGCAATGTATTCGCGAATGATCGTGCATCCGTCAGCTATGCCGCCTACTACTCCGGGAACAGCACCAGCGGCTACTTCGGAGCCGAGCGCTCCAGCGGCGGCCAGGCCCAGGTCTATCTCCCTGAGTCGGGCCTTGAAATCGGTGCGTCCTACGGTCGCTCGCTCGGCGCGGTTCATGAAAACTTCGAAGGCATGCACCTCTGGTGGCAGCCGATCGACACTGGATTCCGTTTCCGTTCGGAGTTCGGACACGCTCCTAACGCAAAGGGCTATTGGTTCGAAACCGACTACAGGCTCCAGCAACTGGGTGGCGCTGATAGCGCGCTCGGCAGGCTTGAGCCCGTGTTCAGAATGCAGCAGACGTTTCGTGACGCTCCGGACAACAACGACGGTCTGCCTTTCGTGAACACAAAGAGAGCTGACCTCGGCCTCGACTACCACCTGCCTCACGAGATTCGTGTCCACACCAGCTATGGGCGTCAGTTCGCGCCCGATGGCAACGTGAACATCTGGGAGACCTCGCTCGTCTATCGCCTGCTCATTCCCACATGGAAGAGCAAGCACTAATCCAGCCATTTATCTCGGAACCGTAAACCCGCAGTCTTGAACACCGATCAGGGTTACCATCTCGTTTTTGCAGGATCCCAAAGGAGAATCGATGAAGTCTCTCGAAACCATCACGCTCGGATTGGCCCTCTCCATCTCGGCGCTCGCTGCGGCATCCAGCATGCCCCTGGCCCAGTCCGACACCCACTCGCAGACACAAACAAGCTCGAAACTGTCCCGTGCCAGCCATCCAGCATCGCCGGATCGTGGCCAGCGTGTCTTCCAGCAGAACTGCGCTCGCTGCCATTCCGCACCGGAAGGCCTCTCGCCAAGCGCCTCGGGAGCAGTCGCCAGGCACATGCGCGTCCGCGCAAACCTCAGCGAGGCCGACTTCAGAGCCCTGCTTCACTTTTTGAATCCGTAGAACGCATATCGCGAAGTCACCCTGCAATCGCAGCAACGAACAAAGGATTGGAAAGGAGAGTTATGTACCGGAAGTACAAAGGCCTCGCGATCGCTGCGTTGCTCGTTTTGATGAGTGTCTTTTCCGTATCGACAATTGCGCAGCCCGCACCACAGCGGATCGAGATCACCGCAACCCAATTCTCATTCGCCCCGGGCGAAATCACGCTCAAGAAGGGCCAGCCCGTTCTCCTCGTCTTGAAGAGCCAGGATGTCGCTCACGGGCTTCGCGTTCGAGAACTGAACGTAGCTGTCAAAGTCAATGAACACGGCACAGCCCAGGTCCAGTTCACGCCTCAAAAGATCGGCGATTTCGTCGGACATTGTTACGTCTTCTGCGGTAGGGGACACGGCTCCATGGTCCTCACCTTCCACGTGGTGAATTGACGTGCGTACCCCGGTCCTGCTGATTCTCGTACTGCTTGTCGTCGTGCTCGCCGGTTGCAAAGCGGAGTCTCCCGGCAAGCTCGAGACTGGGACCATGACTTTTGTAAAGCATCACGTCTTCATCGGTAACAAGAGCCAGAAGAACCCGCTCCCAAACAATGCGGACACCCTCGCTGATGGCAAAGAAGCCTTCTCGCACTATTGTGTCGCCTGCCATGGCAACGACGGCCAGAATACCGGCGTCCCTTTCGTCGATCACATTTCGCCGCCCATCCCGTCGCTCGCCTCGGCAGATGTCCAGAGCTATACCGACGGGCAGTTGAAGACGATCCTTGATTACGGAATTCAGCCCTCTGGAATGCCGGGTTCCAAAGGCGTTCTTTCTGACGATGAGCTTTGGTCCATCGTCGTCTATCTCCGTCACCTCCCACCGGCCGGGAGCCAGGGCATTCCGGAGATGTATACACACTGACGAACCACGCAGGACCTGCCAATGACTGCGCATCTTGATACCGAAACGTACGAAGTCCCCGGCAATGAGACCAGCACACTGGCCTTCATCGTCGGCTTCTTCTTCGCGTTCCGCGCCTTCATTATGGTGCTCTCGGTTCGCATCTTTGGGACAGATCCCCAGACCGGCACCGCAATCAGTCTGGCTATCGATGGCCTGCTTCTCCTGATAGTTGCGTTCAGCTCTCTCGGCCAGAACAAACGGCCCTTCCGGCAGATGACCCAGACCGCCAGCGTACGCTGGGCTCTGCTTTACCTCATCTTTTCCTTCCTCAGTCTGCTTTGGAGTGAGTCCTCTTCTCTTCCCATCGCCATCGTCTATTGGTGTGGAATGGCAGCCGACTTCGCCGCCGTTGCCCTCCTGCTGCGCGCCAGGTCCACCTCCCTTATTGCTCCCTCCCTGATGAAGGGTTTCGTATATGGCGCCTGCCTTGGCGGAGCAGTTGCCTGGCTCTTACCCGCGCAATCCGATCTGCGCCTCGGAGATGAAGAACTCCTCGGCCCCAACAACATTGCCTACCCTCTTGCCATCGCATTCATGTTTGCGCAATTCCTCATCCGGAATCGCCCCGGCAAATGGACTCTTCACGCTGCGTTCCTCGGTCTCACAGTGTTCAGAAGCTTGAGCAAAACTACGATCCTCGCACTACTCGGTGCCGAGCTCTTATTGCTTATCGCAGATCGCTCAATGAAGCGCAGGACCAAAATCTACCTCATACTCGTAGCCGGTTTGGCTTTTGCCTCCTTCTCAGCGTTGCTGATCTCGTACTGGGAGGTCTACTCGAACCTCGGAAATCAGTCTGAGACCCTATCCGGCCGCCTCGGCATCTGGGCTTACTTCCTTGCCGAAGGAGCAGAGAAGCCATGGTTCGGGCACGGCTTCAATTCGGTTTGGGGAATCGTCGCCCCTTTCGGCCCCGACAAATTCGAAGCAGCCCACGCCCACAACGAGCTCATCCAGCAGTTCTACGCATACGGTGTAATCGGCCTCTGCATCTTCGCCGGCTACTATTGGAGCTTTTACCGGCAGGCCCGAAAGCTCGCCTTCGCTCCGATGCGAGTCTTCCTCTTCTCGTTCCTGCTCTTCTTCCTCATTCGGGGTCTCGCCGATACAGAACGGTTTGACCTGTCCCTGCCGATGTGGGCTGGCCTTCTCGTCAGCGAGTTGATAGAGCACGAACGTTCTGCGCACTGGCAAACAGACGAAGTCCCGGCCCCAGACCCATGGACGCCGGCCACAAAGATCGAAGGGAACCCGGGTTTTGTGTAGTATCTGGTCCTGGAGGAACGCCCGCCTCATGGTTCTCCCGGACCGTCAAATGTCATTGGATTGTAATTTCGACTCCTTTTTGAGTCCGAATTCGATTTGCATTGATCAAAATGTCTACAAAGGTCTTGAATACTATGCAGGAACTTGAGTTGGTAGCCGAACCACAGGCCGAAGTTGCGCCCTCCCCCAGCCTTGGCACGATCCTCATCGTCGAAGAC
>Ga0207671_10000868_pt1 | contig 38279 bp, 39 predicted proteins | sample KBSC24metaG_FD_184352 | JGI IMG/M metagenome (GOLD analysis project Ga0207671, IMG submission 184352) | Corn rhizosphere microbial communities from Kellogg Biological Station, Michigan, USA - KBS C2-4 metaG (SPAdes) (version 2) | ecosystem: Host-associated > Plants > Roots > Rhizosphere > Soil...
AAAGTGGGGATAAATGTAGGCGGTATTGTATATGCCCAGCTTGCCGAACACGTCGCCCTTAGTCTTGAAATATTGTATTCCCAAAAAGGTAGTAAATCGGACAATGCAATTTTTACCAATGTCAATGGCCAGAAAGTAGTTATTGCCAATTACGGCATCAATATCAACTACGCCGAAATACCGGTGATGATCAATTACTTCGACAAACGAAAAAGTCACTTCGGTATAGGTCTCTCCTACGGTCAGTTAGTTAGCGGCACCGAAAACCTTACTACAGATCCGGTTGTCCCTATAGACCTCACAAAATACCCCTTCAAAAAAAACGCAATAGATTTTCTCGCAGGTGTTCAGTTACATCTGGTGAAGGGACTGTTTCTCAATGTACGTTTTCAGTACGGTATAATTCCATTACGCACAAACATCCCGCCTGATTTCTCACGCGCTACTCAGTACAACAATATGTTTGTACTGCGGCTCATGTATCTATTTGTGTAGACTATTGTATTTGTTGCGCGGCATCCACTGTTATTATATCTGGTATTTTGGTAGAAGTGTCCTTGTGCCAGTTCAATAATATCCTTATCGGGTATTTTGCATGGTTTAGATTTATGCTGCTATTGGCAGGTAAACTCCAGAACCGGTAATGATTGCTGTCTATGGTTATATAATATCCGCCGCAGGTCATACACATCCTATCGTCTTCACCAGTAATAACCCCCATGCTCCGGTAATTAATTCCACTTTTCTTGCAGGAAATTAACACAATTGAAAATACGATAGCTAAGGCGAGGTATGTAAGTTTCATAAAAGGTTTTTATTTTATTTTTTGGGCAACTTCTATGCCACTTTTCAGTGCCGCTTCCACCGTGCCCATTTCTTTACCGCCATACATTGCTTCGCCGGCAAAATATATAGTTCCTTGCACTGGCATAGCAAGTACCTTTCTGGCCTTCTCTGTTTCTGTAGTTGCATAGCCATAAGATCCCAGTGTAAATGGCTCCGCATTCCAGTTTGCAACTTCACTTGTTACCAATAGCGCTCGTAATACCTCCATGCTCATGCCGAAAATATTTGCCAGCGATTGCAGCCCAAGTTCTTCTACCGATTCGTCAGAAGCATGTTTCAGCAGCGCAGCTTTCGGCCCTCCCAGCCAGCCCGTCAGCACTGTAGACCGCCTCGGGTATTGCGTCCACCAGGTAGGTATCTCTTGGTCAGACAGTAAAAAACTAAGTTCCTTCATATTGCCATATTCATTCGCCAAAGTCTCCCAAAAGGCTTCTCTAAATACAAAAAGCAGCTTTATAATGCTGCCATATCCCATATCCTGCATAGCACCATTATATTCAGGTATCTCTGGTACAAATTTTATTTTCCCCGCCTGCAGCACACCCATAGGTACCGTTACAATCACCTGTTTGGCCAGGTAGCTTTCTTCATTCTCGGTAAATATTGTTACGCGTCCTTCCTGGCAGTGTATCTCTGTCACTGCATTGTTTAGCAACAGTTCAAAGTCTCCTTCTTCGCATTCATGCAGCAGGTATTCTATCATCTCACCATATCCATTATTCAGGCGGTATGTCACTTGTCCATCCTCACTCATCCATTCTTCCCGCAGTGCTATAGCGCTGGCCCTCGCAGGGTCTGCCGTGTCATACCCCACAGCAAAACCTCTTACTGAATTCCGCAATCCATTATATTCATCGCCACTAAACCACCGCTCTAGAAAATCATCTATGCTCATATCTTCTTGTAGCTCTGTTAGTTTTTCCTCCAGCAGGTCCCAGCCTTCCACAAAATGCTGCTCCCGCTTTAGTGCGCCGCCTCTGTAGTGCCATGATGTGCCGCCCATCCGGTGATAACCTATATTGCCCTCTTTCAGTAGCTGCATAGTAGCCTCTAAGTTGCCATGCACAAATTCTGCACCCATCTCTATATGTTCGCTTACAGGGCTATCATAAACGGTATTAATGCGCCCGCCCACACGATCTCTCGCTTCCAGCAGGCACACAGTTTTCCCTTTTCTCACTAGTTCTCTTGAGGTCATCAGCCCCGCAGCACCCCCGCCTATAACTATTACGTCAATTTCTGCCATAGATATTTTATTGATAAACCCGCTCTCTCAGTCGGCCGATAAAGTTCAATATTTTACTTTTCAAAATTGCAAAAGTCTTATACTATTATGACTATAAATGCGTTATTCTTTGTTTAATTTCACAGCCATATGCCTCGCGGCCGTTTCGCAATATCATTATTCATTCTTTTTGTAATTTTCTCTTTTGCGCGCTCATCGTCTCTATGGGCACAAAACACTTATTTTTCAGATGAGTATCACACATTTTATGGTGGTCTTGTGTTAGGAGCAAATTTCACCCAGGTTGATGGCGATACGTACGAAGGTTACCACAAGGTAGGTTTAAATGGCGGTGGCATAGTTTACATGAAGCTGTCTGAAAATATGGGTGCAAGTATGGAAATGGTCTATACACAAAAAGGTAGCCACGATATTTCACAATCTGAATCTCCCTATATAGGCACTTATTTTTCCGAATACAAACTAAAGGTCAATTATGTGGAAATCCCTGTCATGTTCCACTTTCTCACCTCTCGCAGGTTGCATTATGAAATTGGTGCCTCTTATGCGCGGCTCATCAATTCCAGCGAATTCCTTTATAGCAACCCCGGAGCGGTCATAGACCCCAATGTTTACTACTTCCGCAAAAGTGACATATGTGCTTTAGCAGGGGGCTATTATCAGATATATAAATGGTGGTTCCTCGAAGCACGCTTTCAATATTCGCTGGCCACCATTCGCGATGCTGCCCGCATTCCCATTGGTGGCCCACAGCAGTTTAACAATGTTGTCACACTTCGCCTGGTGCGTTTCCTCAATAATACAGACCATTAGTTCCCCTCATCTTGGCATGGTCTTTTAACTTTAGTAAGCAACCATAAAAAACTTCGTTATGAGAGGCTTATTATATTTGATCGCGATTATCCTGCTAATAGGATGGGTTTTAGGCGCTTTTGTTTGGAACGCTGGTAATATTATTTACATCCTGCTCGTTCTGGCCATTATTTCATTTTTGCTGGGTGTCATCAGACGTGGGAACGTTTAGATCGTGGCTAATTCTTTTATTCACAACCAAAAGGAACAATTATGAAACGATTATTTCTCTCGGCAGCTGTGCTTGTAGCCATCTGCTTGACTGCCACAGCTCAGACCGAAACGCAGTCAACGGTTACGGAGCATAAAGCCGTAAGCAAAACTTCATCAACAACGTCAACGTCGACGCCGCGGACAACTCGCACAGTTGTTGTCAGGCACAGACGCCCGCATGCCGCAGTTGTGAGTCACAAAAGAGTTGTTACGGCAACCGCAACATCGCAAACAAACTAACTATCGGGTTATGGCATTAGAGGTAATGCATAATCACAAACGAAAGCCGCTCTGTTTAAGAACGGCTTTTCATTTTATTAGTAAATTTTTAGTGTCGGCTATAGTGCCTTTGCCCGCTGCTCAGTGGTGGCCTGTGGCAGCTACTGAAAACAAACAGACCGGCCAGTAATACAATGAATAATTTGCTGTACTTTTTCATAGGCTAATTTTATCTTGCACTAATATAATCCATTAATCTTATTAGCATGGCAAAACAAATTCAACGTTTCGATTGGGCATTATTCTTCCTCCGTTTGGGTGTAGGTATTGTCTTTACTTTTATTACCGGTTGGGCCAAGGTTTCAGGCGGTTCCGCCATGTGGGAAAAACTGGGTGGCTCTATGCATTTCATTGGCGTCACCTGGAAGCCTGAATTCTGGGGCTTTATGGCCATGCTGGCAGAGTTCGGCGGCGGCATATGCTTTCTGCTGGGCATATTGGTTCGTCCTGCAGCAGTACTCTTGTTATTCGTTATGTTCATTGCTACGCTTGCCAGCTTGCACAATGGCAAAACCTTTTTTGATCTGGGTGAGATCATTGTGATCTTTGGTGCACTTCTTTGTTTGCTATTGCTGGGCAGTGGTAAGCTTGGGCTGCGGTACTTTATAGGAAAATAAAAGAGAGGGCCTGCAACCCAGGCCCTCTCTTTTATTATACTGTTGCAGGTTCTCTTATTTGCTGCAAGAGTTTTTCATATCTGTTAGCTGGCAATTCTTGTTGGGCCATCCCCATTAGCATCTGTACCATTTGTTCAGGAAGTGCTGCCTTCAATTTCTTCAAAAAGTCAGCTATTTCCATATCATTGCAGCTGCGCATCATCCAGGTTACATTTACTATTAATTTTTCCGGTGGCACGCTTGCCGATATTTTCTGGTTCGCCATCCCAATTTCCATGTCGCTGTATCTGTTCCACAGTGCATCATTCAGCACTGTTTCTTCCCGATTCATATGACTCAGGTTAAAGGCAATAAAATCATTGAAGGTATAAAACAGTTTATGCCCTGCTTTTATCCTCTCTGTAGCTGTTTCTGCTGCATGATATGCGGCTATATTGCTTTGCAGTTCTTTGCTCAGCGCTCTGTCGGTTACGTGCTCCTGCTCAAAGGCAGCCACTAGTGCTGCATTCTCTGCTGCTACCATAGGCAGTATGTAGTTATCTTCATGATCGGCATGGTCATCAAAAAGTTCCGCTACCATTTCCACTTTTGCTATGGCCTGTTCTGTCTGCTCGGTATTAGTAAAATCAGTCTGCTGCAGATCCTTTGCAGCATCATAAAGCATGGAGCGTAGTGCTTTATGTATCATAGAGAAACCATTAAAGCGTATGTTTTGCATATCGATGTTGTATTTGATACGCAAATTATGGGAAAATATGTTCGTCGGAGCCTTACTGTGTTATTTTATTGCTGTTTATAGTTTTATCTCCATTAGCCGCCCTATAGCTACAAACAGGCAAACACACAGAATAATAATATTATTACGCACGCTTTTAGGCTCATGTAGTTGCCCGTGGCTTATTGCCGCCAGTATCATTATTATACCCAGTCCGGCAGCTGCAAGCGGAGTCAGTAAGGGGAACAAATGTAACCGCCAGGGTAGTATCAGACCTGCAGAAGCGCATATTTCACTAATGCCAATAAAACGTACCAGGTGGATGGGCAGGTCCACCACGCCTGTTTGTTTGGTATCTATCAGTTTTTGTCTTGAAAAGGTTGACTTCGCAAAGCCCACCAACAGGAAGGTAATAGCCAGTATTATTTGTGCAATCCAGAGTGCTGTATTCATTTTTATAACTTTTCAGCAAAGCTCCACATCATACATCAGCTATCCTTTGACAATTGTCAAAAACTACAGCTTCGCCCTTATCCTGCTCAGTGTTTCCTGCGTTATGCCCAGGTAAGATGCTATCATGCCCAGGGGCACTCTGTTTATCAGGCTGGGTTGTGTCTGCATCAGGTTGCTGTATCGTTCCTGTGCGCTTGCAAAATGCAATTCGTCAAATCTATGTTGCAGTTGCACCAGCCCATAGCTCACTAGCAGTCTGCCCAGGCGTTCTATTTCGTGGTGTTGCGCGTACAGCTTTTCCAGGTCGGTATAGGAAACCGCACATATCCGCGATGGCTCCAGTAGTTCCACATTGCGTATATCCGGCTGCCGTGTTATAAAGCTCACCACAGATGCTGCAAAGCTCCCTTCGGCACTTATCCAGTCAGTTACATCTTTACCGTCTTTGTAGTAAAAGGTGCGGCTTAGTCCTTCTTCTATAAAATATACGTAGTTGCATACGGTACCTGCCTTTATCAGCACATGTCCTTTAGGTAGTGCTTCCTCTTTTATCACTTCGCTAAAAGCTTCAATTGCTGTATCGCTTAGCGGACTTATTTGTTTCAGTGTTTCCAGAAATAGGTTCATCTATTTTCACTTTTATTTCTCAATATACGTGTAGGAATAAAGAATATAGCCGGCAACAATATGAAAAGGAAAGTGGACAGATAAATACTCACAAAACTAAGCGGGATGCTTAAGCTATATGCAAAGGTTGATGTCCAGTTTAACCTGTTTATTTTTTGTCTTTCATCATCAGTCAGTAGCTCGGTATACTTGTTTACTTCGCTCTGTAGGGTGGAGTAGAAAACAGCTGTCGCAGTAAGCACTATCCCATAAAATAGGTGCGCATCTTTTGAAAAGAAATTTTCACCCAGTGCTTTTGTAGGTAGCGGTATTAGAGACATTATAAATAGAAGTACAAAGTTCAGCCAGGTAATGCGTATGCTCACCTGCTCCACAGGTATAAATATGTGGTGAAGATTAAGCCAGTAAATGGCTATGACCACAAAGCTCAGCGCATAAATAGCTATATGCTGTAGCACAGGGGCAAAGCTGGCACTTGTAAAAGGGTAAGGTATTTTTATTTCTAGTACCATTAGGGTCAGCACTATGGCTATTACGCCATCGCTCAGCATTTGTAGTCTTTCTTTTTTCATGTCACTTGGTTCTTAATACTAAGGTATAACAATCACTATTCCTTCTATAAAAAGTAAAAGACCCCATGCGGGGTCTTTTGCTTTTTCACACATTCTGGTTATGCCAGTTCTTCAGTCATCGCACTGTTTCGTAGTGCCAGTTGTTCATTTATTTTTTCCAGCGCACGTTCCTCATTTTTCTTTTTCACCAGTTCATTCACACGGTATATAAGTGTTGCGCAAACTATTGTTACTGCAGATACCACATAGCCAAGCGTATCGTAGTGTTGCAGCGGTGCATTTTTGCTTGGCTGGCTCACTATAAAGCCTGCGCACATAGCTGCTATGCCACCCGCTACCTGCTGTAGCGATGAGTTAATGCTCATGAAGGCGCCTCTGTCTCTCATTTCGGGTACGCTGGTCATTAGGGTAGTGGCAGGTATCATACGGCTCATAATACCCATAAAGAGTATCATGTTTATGGCAATTACTTCCCACAGTGGTATTGCGCTCAGGTTCGTATAAATGATGATCATTACTATTGCCAGTACAGAGCCTGCAGAAAACAGGAAGAACTTATCTATCCTATCGCTTAGCTTACCTACTACAGGCATTATTATTACCGATGATATACCCACCCACATGTAAACCATAGGTAGTTGCGCTGCTGTTATCTTTATATTGTTGATAAGGTACGCACTGCCAAATGGCATCAGCATAAAACCGCCTATCGACATAAACGCTGTCGCTATAAAGGCCACACCATAGCTATTATTGCTCAGCGTATGCCACAGGTGCAGAAAAGGGCTCTTGTCAGATTGAAATGCAAGATGCTTATCAATAGGGCGCATTTTCACCAGTATCACTACGCATATTACCGCCGTCAGTATGCCTATCATCCAGAAGGTAGCATGCCAGTTCCAGATGTTCGAGATGTATAGACCTGCAGGTAACCCAAGTATCTGGCTTGCGGCAAAGGCCATTTGTACAAAGCCCATCACGCGGCCTCTGTGGTTGGCGGCAAATTCGTCTGTTATTATTGCCATACATATAGAGCCTATCACGCCGCCAAAAAAACCGGTCACTATACGTGCTCCTAGCAGCAGTTCATAGCTGTTAGCCATGGCACAGCAGAGTGTACCTAATATAAAACCGGTGTAAAAAAATAATAATAGCTTTTTACGGTCAAATTTGTCTGCAAATCCAGCAGCCAGTATGCCCGATAATCCGGCGCTAAAGGCATAAGAAGATACCACCAGCCCAAAATGGGCCGGCGGTATACTTAGCGTTTTCATCAGTACATCACCCAGGGGCGATAGTACCATAAAGTCCAGTATCACTGTAAACTGCAACACAGCAAGTATTACAATGAGGAACTTCTGATAAGGACTAAAAGGGGCATTTATACTCGGGTCGCGTTCTCGTATTTCTTTTTGTTCTTTTTTTTGTTTCATGTTTTCTTAATGAGATTGGTTTAGTTTTCGTTTAATGGCTAATACTCCAGTTCTGTGCACTCATAGCCATGTAGGCCTACCAGCTTTATTACATCATGGCACTGCACTTTGCAACTCAATACCCGCAGTACGCAGTCCACGTCTTCCGTGTCTACGCTCCATTCTGTTATGTGCTGTTGTGCGTTTAGCATCCCGCTCACACAGTGTACATCGCCTTCCGTTCTTATGTTTGTTTTAAAGACCATTACCAGGTCTGCAGATTGCCTATCCATAAAAAGTAAATGCTCACTTATGTTTTAAGAATAATTATTTCTTAAGGGCTTTTACCGCTAGGTCAAAGGTTTGCCATAGCACAGCTTCGGTCATTTTAAAGGGCTTGTTGGCCAGGCTGCGTCCCTCTCTGTGAAAGCGGATCAGGTTATACAATGGTGCAAAAGCTATAGACCAGTATACCTCTACAGGCATCTCTGCCAGTTCGCCGCGTTTTATAGCATTGGTCCAAAATTTACCCAGTTTATCCCTCAGTGCATCTTCAAACACCGGGAATACCTTCTCCTGGTATTTGGATGCCCTCACCTGTTCAAAGAAGTTTACTACTTCAGGAAAATCCTTCATTTCCTTTATCCGGTTCTTCCACTGTTTTTTCAGCCCTTCGGCAAATGATAGTTCGGGGTCCAGGCCTTTCACCATCCGTGCGCTCGACTTTTTCGCCTCTTCTATAGCTACTTTCACTATCAGGTCATCTTTGTCTTTGTAGTAGATGTATAGTGTCGCTACCGATATGCCACAGGTTTTAGCCAGCTTGTTCACGCTAAAGTTGTCAAGCCCTTCTTCTACCACCAGTTCCACAGTTTTCTGTCGCACCAGTTCTTCCTTTACCAGGTCCCTCGTACGCATTTTAAAAGAGTATTTCCATTTTTGAAAAGTTTGTGCAAATATAAATGAATGTTCACTTACTTATCAATTTTTATACTACGTTTTTTTTAAAAATGTGGATATGTATTCCTGGAACGCTTGCCGTTACATCTTATAAGACAAGCTACCGATGACAAATAGGACAAAATGTGGACATCTTTATTTGGAACCCCCATGTTAATAATAGTACCTTGCTAAGTAAGGGCTCGTCATGTCGAGCGATAGCGAGACATCTCCTGAGCCTATGCAATCAGCTTCATCAGAGCTGTAGCACATAAAGTTCTTTGACATACTATAAACCTATCAAATGATGAGTCTTTCTGTTAGATACCTTTACGTTATACTTTTTCAAATGCGACATTATGTAACATTTTGGGTAGTTTTTGTGTAGCAATGTAACATTTGCAAAATCATTAATAAGCCTGTAAAATAAATGCTTACAGCAGAATCCCGCATCCAAAACCTCCCAAAAAGAAAAAACGCCCAAATGTAACATTTAGAAAAATCAGCTAATCTGCTAATCATTCAAATTAGCTAATCAAAAGTCCCGTTTACTTTCTATTTTTGGCTATAGAGCTAAATGTTTTCACATAGTAGCTTTTTTTGAATTTTACTTTTGAATTTTGAATTTGAAGAATGAGTGATAATTATATAGTATCAGCGCGCAAGTACCGTCCCCAAACCTTCGATACCGTCGTAGGACAGGAGCATATTACCACCACGCTGAAGAATGCCATACGCAATCAGCACCTCGCACACGCATATTTGTTTTGTGGTCCCCGTGGTGTTGGTAAAACAACCTGTGCTCGTATCCTTGCCAAAACCATCAATTGCGAAAATCCCACACCCGATATGGAAGCATGTGGCGTGTGTAACAATTGTAAGGCATTAGAGAATAATACTTCTTTCAACATATTTGAGCTGGATGCCGCCAGCAATAACTCGGTAGATGACATCCGCGAGTTGGTGAACCAGGTACGCTTTGCTCCACAGCAGGGTAAGTATAAGGTATACATAATAGATGAGGTACACATGCTCAGTGCCTCGGCCTTCAATGCATTTCTGAAGACGCTTGAAGAGCCACCTCCCTACGCCATATTTATCCTCGCCACTACAGAAAAGCATAAGATATTACCCACCATCCTTAGCCGTTGCCAGATATTCGATTTCAAAAGAATAACGACAACCGATATAGTGGACCATCTGCAAAAGATAGCCACAAAAGAAGGTATGCAGGCACAGGAAGCAGCATTGCATATCATAGCGCAGAAAAGCGAAGGTTGTATGCGCGATGCGCTCAGTATGCTCGACAGAATAGCCAGCTTCACAAACGGCCAGCTTACCTACGCTAATACTATGGAGCATCTCAACCTGCTGGATGCTGATTATTACTTCTCGCTGGTAGATCATATGCTGTCGCAGGATGTAAGCGGTACCATGCTGCTGTTAGATAAGGTATTGGAAAAAGGCTTTGAAGGAAACATAGTGCTGGAAGGCCTTGCAGAGCATATGCGCAATCTGCTGCTCTGTAAAGACCCGCGCATGGCAAAGCTATTGGATGTGCCAAATGAGCATAAGCAGGTTTACTACGAAAAAGCTATGCAGGCGCCGCCCTCATTTATTCTCAGCGCACTGAACGTGGTAAACGAAAGCGAGCTTAATTATAAGAATGCAATCAACAAAAGGCTGCATGTGGAAATGTGCCTTATCAGGCTCTGCTATGTATTGCAGGCCACACAGGCTATATCCACAGATGCAGGCGAAAGTATTGTAGTAAAAAAAAACTTTGAGCCTGTAGCAGTACCCTCAGCTTCTGCTGTAGCACCTGTACCGCAGTTTCAGCCACAGGCTCCGGCTAACGAAGCGCCATCGTCTTTTCAGGTAGCGCCGCAGATAGACGAGATGCCGGAAGAACCTACATTGGAGCCACCACCTGTTTACCAGGCCGAACCGGAACCAATTGCTAAGGTCCAGGAACCCCTTAGGCCGGTCACACAGTCTACTCCGCCACCTGCACAGGCTCCGTCTTACCCCACACCGGGTGGCGCATCCCGCCGTATCAGCCGCAATATTATTGATGATCTCGATGCCGAGCTACAGAATGCAAAAGCGGTAGAGCAGGAGAAAAAAGAGCTCACGCAGGACATCGTACAGCAGTCGTTCGATAAATATCGGGAACAGCTTCGAGCTGAAAATAAGAGCGTGTACTATGCTCAGTTCTCTTCCATGTCAGTAGAGGTTGCCCCTCCCGACGAAGTGCGTATCGTAGTCCCAACTGACCTCACAGCCACTTACGCACGCGAGCATCGCAACATCCTCATAGACTTTTTTCGCGAGCATACAGGTATGCCAGCCATCAGGGTAACAATAGAGATAAGAGAAGACGAAGATATTGAGGCCCAGCAGCAGGTAAAAGTCCTTAGCCGCCCTGAAATATATGAGGTTATGGTTCGCAAAAACCCCAACCTTGGCCGCCTGAAGGATGGACTGAACTTACAGATAGATTATTGATAATAAATTATGAATTATTCATCTGTGTATAGGCGCATTAGCTAATCAGCCAGTCATCAAATTAGCTAATCACCATTAACCACTTTATTATTACTTTTGAACCTTAAAATAGAAAATAAAGAACCGCATTTATGGCCGAAGCGATACGTATGCCACTGTTGAGTGATACGATGAAGGAAGGGAAAATTATAGCATGGCACAAAAAAGTAGGAGATCAGGTAAAAAGCGATGACGTTATAGCCGAAGTGGAAACCGATAAGGCTACCATGGAAGTAATGCCCTATGTAGATGGCACATTGCTTTATATAGGTGTGGAAGAAGGCAAAGCCGCCCCGGTTAATGGTATCATAGCCATTGTAGGTAAAAAAGGAGAGGATTTCAAAGCTTTACTAAGCGAAGCACCACCTGCGGCAGCACAGCCTGCGCAGGAAGCTCCTGCTCCGCAACCTGCGCCTGCTGCCCAACCCGCACCGCAGGCTAACGCCGCCCCGGCTCCCAAAGCTGAAGCAGCTCCTGCTCCTCAGGCTCCTTTGTCCGGCGATGCCACAGTTATCCGTATGCCACTGCTTAGTGATACAATGAAGGAAGGAAAAATTGTAGCATGGCATAAAAAGGTAGGCGATAAAGTAAAAAGCGACGATGCAATTGCAGATGTGGAAACCGATAAGGCTACAATGGAAGTAATGCCTTATGTGGATGGCACACTGCTGTATATAGGTGTAAAAGAAGGTGAAGCCGCTGCCGTTAATGGTATTATAGCCATTGTTGGCAAAGCGGGTACTGATATCAATCCATATTTGCAGGCAGATGCTGCACAGGCAGGCGCTCAGGCGCAATCTACTCCTGGTCAGGCCCCTACTGCTACGCCTACACCGCAGGCCGCTGCAACGCCGCAGCCTGCTCCGGAAGCGCAGAAAAATACCGCCGCGCAACAGCCACAGCAAGCGCCACCGGCACAATCTCAACCTGCGCAGCACGAAACAGGCGATGATAGATTGAAAGCTTCTCCGCTTGCAAAGAAACTCGCTGAAGACAAAGGCATTGATATTCGTCAGGTACAGGGTTCCGGTGATAATGGCCGCATCATTAAGCGTGATGTAGATGGCTTTAAGCCATCAGCACAGTCACAGGCAACTCCTCAGCAGGGCCAGCAGCCACAGCGCACAACACAGGCACAACCTGCCGCATTGGGCCAGGAAGCACATACCGATATTCCAAACTCACAGATGCGCAGCATTATCGCTAAGCGTCTGGCAGAAAGCAAGTTCTCCGCACCACACTTCTACCTGCGTATGACGGTAACTATGGATAAAGCCATAGAAGCCCGTAAAGCAATAAATGAAGTGTCTCCGGTTAAAGTGTCTTTCAACGACCTGATTATAAAAGCCGCTGCAATGGCCCTACGCAAACATCCCGAAGTAAATGCTTCATGGATGGGCGATTTCATCCGCCAGCACCAGCACATACACGTTGGTACTGCTGTAGCGGTACCTGATGGCCTCATCGTCCCTGTTATCAAGTTTGCTGACCAGAAGTCACTTTCTCAGATAGCAGAAGAAGCAGCCACGCTCATAGACAAAGCACGCAACAAGAAAATACAACCAAACGAATTCACCGGCAACACATTCAGCATATCAAACCTCGGTATGATGGATATCGATGAATTTACCGCCATTATCAACCCACCAGATGCATGCATTCTGGCCGTAGGTAAAATAGCGCCTGCGCCGGTTGTAGAAAATGAGCAAGTTGTGGTGCGTCAGCTTCTCAAGCTTACTCTCAGCTGCGATCACCGTGTGGTAGATGGTGCCGTAGGTGCCCGCTTCATGCAAACGCTCAAAGCCCACCTGGAAAATCCGGTAACAATGTTGGTTTAATATAGCATTTTATAACACTAAAAAAGTCCTCTCGCACAAGAGGACTTTTTAGTCTGTATAATGGGTAATATCGTTAAGCTATATCAGGATGTATTGGCGTATGCACAGATTCATTCTTAACATGCAGGTACCAGAAGATCAGGAACCCCAATGGCATAATAGCTGCCAATATCAATACCCACATGGCCTTGGTTGCGGAGTTGATATTTTTCAACCTGGCTATATGCACAATATATATGATTAAGCAGATAGCGGAGATGATAGCGGAAATAATACCGAAAATAAGCAATGTGTCATAATTCTGGGCTGTAACAGTAGAGAGGGCAATTCCATCAGGCATAGCTTTAGGCGGAAAAATAGGCGACATTCTTATGAGATAAAAAACAAGGGTAATGCCCCATGCCAGGTTGGGTAAAAGGGCCACTATTCCATAATTAGTTTTGGCCCTGGCGTCCATTATGATTTCGTTTTCCATAAAAAATCGCTTTTTTGATTAACAATTAGTGTGTTTCGCATTTATTTGCATAAAAGATTGTGCCGTTGAACAGTCTGTTTACTCATCTATTAAACTGATTTAACATTATGTTTAGCTACTGGGAACAACAAAGCTTCTTTGATTATCAGCATATTGTAATAGGTGCAGGCATTGTGGGGCTTAGTACCGCTATCGAGCTGAAAGAGAAATATCCACATGCAAGTGTGTTGGTATTGGAGCGTGGGTTATTGCCTACAGGTGCCAGTACCCGTAACGCAGGTTTTGCTTGCATGGGCAGTGTTACGGAATTATTAGAAGATCTGCAGAATATGACCGAGCACGAAGTGGTAATGCTTTATGAGTGGAGAAAACTGGGCTTGCGCTTGTTGAGAAAGCGCCTTGGAGATGAACATATCGGATATGTGGTTAATGGCAGTTATGAATTGATAAGTGATGCAGAATTAGATGCGCTGAATAAAATAGATTACTTGAATGAATTGCTGCACACTGTAGTTGGTGAAAAAGCTTTCAAATTAGCAAATCACAAAATATCCGAATTTGGCTTTTCTCAATCTTATACAAAAGCCTTGATCGAAAATTTGTGCGAGGGCGAATTAAATAGTGGTAAAATGATGCGTTCACTAACTGATTTTGCTATTCAAAAAGGAATAGAAATAAAAACAGGAGCAGACGTACTAAAGTTTGAAGAGGTTGGTCACAAAGTAGCAGTAACAGTTAAAGATCCGTTTCGTAATGAAATTTGGCCTTTAATGTGCGATACGCTCAGCATTTGTACGAATGCATTCACCCGGCAACTTTTACCAGATGCAGATGTAACGCCAGGTAGAGGGCAAGTATTGATAACTGACCCAATAGACGGCTTGAGATTTAAGGGAGTGTATCATTTTGATAAGGGCTACTATTATTTCCGGGAGATTGATGGAAGAGTATTGCTGGGCGGCGGTCGTAATCTTGATGTTGAAGGCGAAACCTCCAATAAGTTTGAACTAACAGAGCGCATACAAATGGATCTTGAACATAAGCTGAAGGAAATAATTCTTCCGGGTACAGGTTATCAAATTGCGCAGCGCTGGTCAGGAATAATGGCCTTTGGGAAAAATAAATACCCGATAGTAAAAGCATTCTCTTCCAGGGTATATGGTGCTTTCAGAATGGGAGGCATGGGTGTGGCACTGGGCAGCGAAATAGCAAGGCAGCTTGTAGCGCTAAACGAATGCTAATCCTTAAAATCCCTATTTAGATATTTTACTACTTCCCCAATCGGCAACCCCATTACATTGTAATAATCGCCGTCTATGCGCTCTATGCCTACCATGCCTATCCACTCCTGTATGGCGTATGCACCGGCTTTGTCAAAGGGCTTGTAATTATCTACATAATGCTCTATCTGCATTGCTGTAAGATGGCGGAAATGTACTGCTGTAGTAGTTGAGAAGCTTACTTGTTTATTGGCATTTTGTATACATACACCTGTCACTACCAAATGTGTTCTGCCTGATAGTTGACTCAATGTTTCTTTTGCATGCACCGCATCTCGTGGTTTACCCAATATTTGTTCATCTAGTAACACCACCGTATCTGCTGCTATTACTATTGCATCCTTGACCATGTGCTGTATGGCAGCAGCTTTCTTCTTAGCCAGGAATACAGGCACATCTTCACCTGGCATACCTTCGGGATTTGTTTCATCCACATCAGCTATTATAATTTCAAAGTTAAGCTCTGCAGCTTCCATTAGCTGTTTTCTGCGTGGCGATTGGGAAGCCAGTATTAGTTTATGCATGTACCTGTAAGTAATAAACGATCAATGAAAATACACCCAGCAGCATAATAATTTTGATATAGCCGCTTGCCGAATGATAGTGTTGTTTGGTTGCTCTTAACGGCAGGAATAATATCCATGCCGTAACCGGCAATGCCAATGCTACAATAGTATATATGCCAAGCGGCCACCATGCAGCGATACAAAGCTTAACGCCTGCTATCAATAATGGTGCTATAACCAGTAAACCCAATAGTTGACAAAATCTTACCGAGCGCAATAACCCCCATTTTATTGGCATGGTAATACAACCTTCTTCAGCATCGCCTTTGAAATCTTCCATGTCCTTTGCTATTTCACGCATCCAGGTGAGCATAAAAGCAAAGTAAGCGTATATACCCAGTACCCAAACCGGATTAGCTAAAAGCCCTTCGGATGTGTTTATGAAATAAGACTGCACGGCATAGTAATGAATAGCAGGCTCGTATAGCATTAATGCAGCAATAGTAAGTGCCGTGAGCAATGCTACTACTACATTGCCACTCATGAATTGCCTTTTAAAATGAGTAGAGTAAAACCATAATAAAACAGTGCAGCAAAGCTGCAATAGCAACCATTCATAATGGTGTGCCCGTCTGGCTACAATAAAAGCAAAAAAAAGTGCTGCGACATTTAACACCGTATGAGAGATAATAGCCATCTTCCGGGGTATTATCTTTTCCAGTATTACCTTATCCGGCTTGTTTATTATATCTATCTTAATATCGAAGTAATCGTTGATAATGTAGCCTGCTGCAGCAATAAATACAGTAGCCACAGCCAGCAGTATAAAATTAACGCCGTTCAGCAGCATGGGCATGCGTGTGTACTGTCGCATAGGCAATAGCACGCATACCCATGCCAATAGTTGGGTGAAGAAAATAATAAGCAGGTTTTTCCATCTTATAAGTCTAAACCACGCCATAATCGTTTATAGAATCTTTTCGGGATTATTTGCCCCAGTTTCCCGGGTCTATGCGCCACTGCTCCAGTATCTCTTTTTGTGCAGGTTCTATTAGTTTTTGCTCCTCTGCCACTTCCATTAGCGCCTGGTAATTGCTTATAGTATGCAATGATACCGCAGCCTCTTCAAAAGCTCTATCTGCTACGGGAAAACCATAGGTGAAAAGACCGCACATACCGAGTATCTCTGCGCCATTTTCACGTAAAGCATCCACCACCTGTAGACTACTCTTGCCGGTAGATATCAAGTCTTCTATCACGACCACTTTTTGTCCTTCCTGCAGCACACCTTCTATCTGATTGCCCATGCCATGTTCTTTGGGTTTTGAACGCACATATATAAAAGGCAGTTTCAAAAGGTCGGCAGCCATTACGCCGTGTGCTATACCGGCAGTTGCTACACCGGCTACTACTTCTGCATCCGGGTAATGCTCCAGCACCATATTTGCCAGCTCACTTTTTACAAAATCACGCACATAAGGGTATGACAGTACTTTGCGGTTATCGCAATATACGGGAGAGTGCCAGCCAGATGCCCATGTGTACGGCTTTTGCAGGTTGATTTGCAAAGCCTTAATTTGCATTAGTTTTTCGGCAAAATGTTTTTGTGTGCTCATAACGCTCAAACCTACGCCAATTACATAAGTTTACAAAAAAGCCACCCATGACCTTTACACAAAAAATATATTATAATAACAGGCCACTTATACTTACTACAGACAGTCGCGAATTCATAAAAAAACACAGCGAGGCAAAGAATTACCTGGCTTATACGGGCGCATCACTGCAAAATTTCCGCATGGCATTGGCCCATCTTGAGGAGCCGGGAGCACTGGGTGTTGTAATAGAAGGGGAAAACGAGTTGAAGCTGATGGAAAGCATTACCACATTGTATGAGCCCATTGATGCCGGGGGTGGAGTAGTTCTAAATGAAAAAAACGAAATATTAATGATATTTCGCCGAGGTAAGTGGGACTTGCCAAAAGGAAAACGTGACCACGGAGAAACAATAGATGCCTGTGCGCTGCGTGAGGTAAAAGAAGAAACTGGTCTTATTAACGTTAGGATGGCAGAAAAGATATGCGATACGTATCATGTCTATTCTCAATTTGATCAAAATCTATTAAAACATACTGCCTGGTACAGTATGTATGCCAGCAAAACAGAAAAACTATCCCCGCAGGAAGAAGAAAATATAATGGAAGCCCGCTGGATAAGTGAAGAAGAATTGCCGGCAATTATGCAAAAATCTTTTGAGGCAATAAAAGAAGTATTAGGAAACGCCGGGTTTAAAATATAACCATCTAACCTTAACATTCCCCCAACAATAGGTACTGTAATTTTGGTCTTAGGAAATTTTATATATCCATGCCAAAACTTACGTCAGCGCGGCAGGTTCAGAATATACGCCATGGCTGGCACTTATTCAAAAACCGCAGAACAATGTGGCAAATGCTTCGGGAGGTGCTGAAAGGGCACTACCGCATGTCTTTGTTCACTACGCTGGTCTTTATATTGGCTATAGCATATGTAATTTTTCCTTTCGATCTTATTCCCGATTTCATCCCTGTGTTAGGCTGGCTGGACGATGCCGCGGTAATATTCCTGCTCTTCAAGGCGTTGCACAAGGAAACACAGCGTTACATACAATTTAAGGCAAGAATACGCAGAAATAGTTTGAGTTAAAATTTTACTCCTTCAGGTACAAACAGGCTTACATCCCCGTTATTACGTATTACATCGCGCACCAGGGTAGATGATATGGTGGAGTACAATGGCGAGCAGGTAAGGAAAATGGTTTCTATATCAGGCGCCAGCATACGGTTCATATCAGCTATAGCCTTTTCATATTCAAAGTCACTTATGTAGCGTATACCGCGCAGTATGAACTTTGCATTTATATCTGCACAGTATTTCACGGTCAGTCCTTCATAACCCGCTACTTCCACTCTCGGCTCGTCCTTAAAAATGTCTTTTATCCAGCTTATCCGTTGTTCTACGCTGAACATAGGCTGTTTGGACGAATTGATGCCGATGCCAATTACCAGCTTATCAAATAACGAAACAGCACGTTCTATTACGTCTACATGTCCTTTTGTTATAGGGTCAAATGTGCCGGGGAATAAACAGATACGTTGCATGAAATGTTATTCTGGTTGTATAAAAAATGTAAAGACTGTAGTGCCGTAATTTTTCATTTTTTCGAAATGTGGATGCTGCTGGTAATCGTTTCTTGGTGTATGTTCCAATACAAAGATACCACCTGGCGCCAGCATATTCTTTTCAAACACCAGCAAAGGTAGATCATCAATATTCAGCAATGCATAGGGTGGTCCAGCAAAAATAAAATCATATTGCTCCGTGCTTTGCTTCATGAATTTAAATACGTCGCCTTTTATTATATGCAGCTTGTCTTCAATACCCAGTTCCTTTGCTGTTTTCTTTATGAAATTTACGCTCACTTGGTCGCGCTCTATAAGGGTAAGATCTGACGCACCGCGTGATGCCAGTTCGTAGCTTATGCTGCCGGTACCACCAAAGATGTCGCAGGTTTTTATTCCTTCAAAATCTATCATATTACCCAGCGTATTGAACAGGCCACCCTTGGCAATATCGGTAGTTGGCCTTGCCGGTATCCCTGACGGCGGATTGAATCTTCTGCCGCTGAAATCGCCGCTTATAATGCGCATGCGTATAGTTGTTGTAACAGGTAAATGGTGCCTACCCAATTGCGGTCAGTGGTATCCACATTGCCCATTCCGTCTTTTATGCTTGGGTAGTACTGCGAAAGCTCGTTCACTACCTCTACCAGTCCACGACTGGTGGTAGTGCACTGAACGCTCATGTATTCAGATTCTATATTGTGCTGATGGGCCAGCAGTTTTAATTGGTAGGCTATATCTTCTGCCGTTTCATAGTTGAATACCTGGTGCCAATGCAACTGCCTGTTGTTATACAATGTAGCATATACCTGTTCATTGGTAACACAGCATTGCAGTGAACATTCAGACTTATACGGCTTATAAAACTGGTATGCCGCAAAAGGAAAAATATGCGCTTTGGTAAAATAGCGTGTCATCAGGCTTCTTATCGCTGCCGGCCATGAGTAAAGGTAGTTTGCCTTATCCTCTCTCATGTGGTGCACGTTCACTATTTCATTGCCTTCCACAAAATCTATTTTCCGCATCCATTTCTCTGCCATTGGCTCGTTATACAGCACCTCAGGCACCAGCAGGTATTTATCTGCAGCTACAAATGCGGCAGTTACTTTATGTGGTGCAGATAGCAGCGGTTCGTTTATGAATTGATGTTCGAAGAAATCAAGTATCCATGCCGGCAGGCTTTTCTTATAATCGCTATGGCGTATCATCAGCAGGTCACCCCGTTCACTAAAGCCGGCCGCGGTCAAACCTCTGGGCATTAATATACATATCACCCGTGCCACCTGGCTTTGCAGGGAGTCGCCGCTATGTACATTATAGGCATGTTGATTTAAAGCAGTATTATTAGTAAGCTCAGACATAGAAATGCACACAATTATAGAATAAATTTGCGACAATTCATTATTTACCCTTTCGTAAGGCGTTTACAGAACAGGTTTTAAAGTATTATATCTGTAATGCATCGTAACGTGTGACAGGTATATAGAATAGGAAAAAATTATAGCGTGAAGGTATCAGTTACTAATAAACAAATAATAAGGCTTGCGGCACCCATTTCGTTGTCGCTGCTCATACCACAGATAAGCTTTCTCACCAATACGGCCTTCCTGGGCCGGCTGGGTGAGACGGAGCTGGGGGTAAATGGCCTTACGGGTATTTTTTACCTCATACTTTCCATGATTGGCTATGGTCTTAGCAGCGGTATGCAGATACAAATGGCACGCAGGGCAGGCCAGAATGATAGCGAAGGCCTTGCCAAAATATTGACCAATGGCCTGATGCTGGCTGTGTTCCTGGCGCTTTCTCTCATGATGCTCACTTTATGGTTTGCACCACTCATATTTGGCCTAAGCCTCCACAATACCGATAATATTGCGTTAAGTATTGATTTCCTGTATATAAGGGTCTGGGGTCTACCGTTCTTAATGATGACCCAGTTGTTTAATGCATTCTACATATCCATCAGCCAATCGCGTTATCTTATATATGGCTCGCTTGCAGCAACAGCTGTAAATATTTTCTTCGATTACGCATTGATATTCGGGCATTTTGGTATGCCTCATCTCGGCTTGTTCGGTGCTGCTGTGGCTTCCATCATATCAGAGCTCGTCTTTTGCCTTACCATGTTCGGCATCTTTTATTTTAGAAAGTTTCATTTCCTATATCCTTTGCGCTTTTATGCAGACTTTAGTTTCAAGCTTTGTAAACGTACGCTCACCATCGCTGCGCCGCTCATTGTGCAGTTCATGTTCAGCATAGGCGGCTGGCAGATATTCTTCATATTTATCGAACACCTGGGTGAAAAAGAACTTGCGGCTTCTCAGATATTGCGCAGCATATTTGGTATAGTAGGTGTTTGCACCTGGGCCTTTGCCTCTACATGCAATACCATGGTGAGCAACATAATAGGGCAGGGTAGGCAAAATGAAGTGGTAAGCCTGATATGGAAAATTTCAAAACTCAGTATTGCATTTACACTGGTAATATGTGCATTATTGCTGGGCTTTTCACATCAGTTCCTGGCACTATATAGAAACGATGCTGACCTAATAAATTTTGCTGTGCCCAGCTTGCGTGTTATTACCGTAGCTACGCTCATCATGTCTATATCCACTGTTATATTCAATGGAGTGGTTGGTACAGGCAATACGCTGGTAAACCTTACTATGGAGGTTACCTGTGTATGCACATACCTGATATACTGTTACGTTTTTATAGAACGGCTTCGCAGCCCGCTGTATATATGCTGGGGCTCAGAGTTTGTCTACTGGTCAAGCCTGTTGATAACTTCTCTTCTGTACTTGCGCAGTGGTAGATGGAAGGGTAAGACAATATAGCTTATGCTGCTTGTTCGGCTATTTCGCCCATGCTTATACCGTTATGGCTTTCATCATAGATGCACTCGCCATTTTTTATAAGCAGTATTTGTGGAGATTCATGATGTACTTGAAACTCTTCAGCAATCTTGTTTGAGATATTGCGATAACGGATGAGGTCCAGGTAATAGAAAAGAATATTTCCGGGTGCTGTTTCACGTTCCATACGGTTCTTAGCCATTGAGCTGATGGAACAACGTGTACTATGCTTAAAAATGACAACAGGCTGTTCTTTACTCTGTTCCACTATCATCTGCAATTGCTGTTCATTTGTAAGTTCTAACCAATTCATATTGAATAAATTCTGGTTGCAAATCTACGAAAAACAGGTCACAGCCTTTATTTATACACTTTATAATGTCATTGATATGACAAATGTTGCTCGTTGCATTAAATGGCTTTAATTTCGCCCCTCAAATAAACTTTTAATGAAGCACGCATACGTTTTTCCGGGTCAGGGAGCGCAGTTTTCAGGTATGGGTAAAAACCTATATGAACAGAACTCGCTGGCAAAAGAATACTTTGAACAGGCAAACGAGATACTTGGGTTTCGCATTACCGATGTAATGTTTAATGGCACAGACGAAGAGCTGAAACAAACAAAGGTTACGCAGCCAGCTATTTTTCTTCATTCAGTAATCTTGTTTTTAACTACTGAGGGGTTGTTGCCTGATATGGTTGCAGGTCATTCGCTGGGTGAATTTTCTGCCCTGGTGGCAAACAAAGTGCTTTCTTTTGAAGATGGACTTCGCCTTGTTTCAAAGCGTGCTATGGCCATGCAGCGTGCTTGTGAGATTAATCCGTCCACCATGGCAGCGGTATTGGGCCTGGCAGATGACGTAGTAGAAAAACTATGTGCAGAATTTACTGATGAAGTAGTGGTTGCGGCTAACTATAACTGTCCCGGTCAGCTGGTGATAAGCGGCAGCATAAATGGTATACAACAGGCTTGCGAGAAAATGAAAGAGGCAGGTGCTAAACGTGCGCTTATATTACCTGTTGGCGGTGCATTCCACTCTCCGCTCATGCAGCCTGCGCGCGAAGAGCTAAAAGCAGCCATTGAACAAACGCAGTTCAACAATCCAACTTGTCCCGTCTACCAGAATGTAGACGCAAGCCCATATATTGATCCCCACAGCATAAAAGGAAATCTTATCAATCAGCTCACCGCACCGGTACGCTGGACGCAAACCGTACAAAACATGGTAGCCCACGGCGCAACCGAATTTACAGAAGTAGGACCAGGCAGTGTATTGCAGGGGTTGATAAAGAAGATAGCTAAAGAAGTAACTACAAATGGTATAAGCTAATTACCACTAATACTAAAATGAATAAAGGCAGGAATAATTCCCGCCTTTATTCATTTATATCGTTCAGTTTTACTTATCGAAGGTCCACAACATCCACTCCGGGATGCGCTTTAGCATCATAGCTGAAATAGGTATCAGGAATATTAGCATTAGGCGTAAAGTTGCTTATATCATACTGGTATTTATTACCATTCTTCTGCCATATGTTACCACCCACTATTGTGTTTGATGCCTTATCTACCATCAATTCTATTTTTGAGAACTGTTTGGCGTTGCTGGTTGGGGTTAATTCCACTACATCACAATTCTTGCCATTTGCCTTGCGTTGGCCTACATACTTGTACCTGTATTCCTTGTCGTAAAAATTTGTGAATAATTTTGCAGGAGAAAGCGTTTGTTCATTAGGATTATAAGTGCTTACCTGCACTTCTTTAGCATCTTTATTATAAGTCCACACTGTCTTATTGTCACAAATAATTTCCTGTCCACCTATTATTACATGATATTTCTGTCCTTTTAGGAAAAATGTGCCTTTTTTAGTGTCATTCACTTTCCCGTTAGCCCCCGCCAGGTGAAGCGCAAAATTTGCCTTCAGCGATTTAAGGCTGTTTATTTTTTTGCTTACTGCCTCTAATATAGACTTTGCTTTAGCATCATTCTGGGCCATTGCAGGCTGCACAGCGCAGCAAAGGCTTATCAAACATACCGTCAGTACTTTCTTCATTTCTCTAAGTTCTGTTCTTTTTTCTGTGTTAATAAAAATATAACGCACTGTCACATGCGCAGATGTTATTTGTTTAATCTAATGTTTTCAAAAACTGTTCCAATTCTGCTTCTGTCTTAAATATCAGGTCACGTGGTTTGCTGCCCATTGCAGGGCCTACTATACCTGCTGCTTCCAGCTGGTCCATTATACGGCCTGCACGGTTATAACCCAAATTAAAACGTCGCTGCAGCATAGATGTTGAGCCTGATTGTGTTTGCACCACCACGCGCGCGCAGTCTTCAAAAAGTTTATCCCTGTTCACAAGGTCCACCACTTTGCTATCGCTGTCACCATCTTCTCCTTCATATTCAGGCAATTCGAAAGCCGAAGGATAGCCACGCTGTTTTCCTATAAATTCTACTATGCGTTCCACTTCAGGAGTATCTACAAATGCGCACTGCAGACGAAGCAGTTCACTGCCATGAGATACCAGCATGTCTCCGCGTCCTATCAGCTGTTCAGCACCGCCGGCATCCAATATCGTACGTGAGTCTACTTTTGCAGAAACCTTAAATGCAATACGCGCAGGGAAGTTTGCCTTTATGGTACCTGTTATCACGTTTACAGAGGGGCGCTGCGTGGCAATGATTAGGTGGATACCTATGGCACGAGCCAGCTGTGCAAGGCGCGCTATCGGCATTTCCACTTCTTTACCTGCCGTCATTATCAGGTCTGCAAACTCATCTATCACAAGCACTATGAACGGCAGGTATTTATGTCCGCGTTCAGGGTTCAACCTGCGACTGATAAATTTCTCGTTGTACTCTTTTATGTTACGCGCTCCAGCTTCTTTCAGTAGTTCGTAGCGGTTATCCATTTCAATACACAGTGCATTCAGCGTATTGATAACTTTTTTAGTATCAGTGATAATTGCTTCTTCCTCATTCGGCAGCTTAGCCAGGAAGTGCTTCTCTATAGTGCGATAAATAGAAAGCTCAACCTTCTTTGGGTCTACCATCACAAATTTCAGTTGTGATGGATGTTTCTTATAAAGCAATGAAACCAGTATAGCGTTGATACCTACAGATTTACCCTGCCCTGTAGCGCCCGCCATTAGCAGGTGCGGCATAGTGGCAAGGTCTACTATATAGTTCTCATTGTCTATTTTTTTACCCAGTGCTATGGGCAGGCTCATCTTGTTGTTTACAAACTTGTCGCTTGATATGAGCGCGCGCATCGGCACCAGTTGTTTATGCGCATTCGGTACTTCTATACCTATGGTTCCACGGCCAGGTATAGGAGCTATTATGCGAATGCCCAGCGCGGCCAGGTTCAGGGCTATATCATCTTCCAGGTTGCGTATTTTAGATATGCGCACACCTTCTGCAGGTACTATTTCGTATAGCGTCACGGTAGGTCCCACCGTTGCGCTGATGCGTTGTATTTCTATACCAAAGCTGCGCAGCGTTTGTATTATTTGGTTCTTGTTTTTCTCCAGCTCTTCTTTATCAAGTGCTATTGCTTCGGTACCGCGGTCATCCAGCAGGCTCAGTGTTGGAAATTTGTAATCAGGTAAGTCCAGCTCAGGCGCATATGGCTCACTGCTTTCTATGCTTATATGGTCGCCATGCTTTATCGCAGCTGGCTTTTCTTCGGTTTGTGTTATTACTTCAAATGAAAGTTCCTTGTCGTCAGCGGTTTTAGCAGTTTCTGCAGGCAGCTCAATTTCTTCGGCAATCTCATCATCTGTTTCCTCCTCCTCTTCTTCATAATAAGGTTCTTCCTCTGCAGGCTCCTCTTCCATTACCAGTTGCGTTGCAGCAGGCTCAGCAGTACTTACAGCACTGGCATATATATCATTTATCGATTTTCCTTGTTTTTCATTCACGGTCATATTCCATTCCTTCGCAGCAGGCTTATCTTCAACCACAGGTGTAAAAGGCTGTTTTGCCGGTTCTGTTACAGGCATTTCTTCAGCCATTGCAGGGGTAGGAGTTATAGCAGCCGCTACAGCAGTAGCCCTGCGCTTCATACGTTTCAAAAAAGGGCGAATATCCAGAGCAAAAACTACAAATACCAGGAAGCATACTATGGCCAGCAATGTTAGGCCGGCACCCATTTGGCCCGCAAAGCCATTCAGGTATGCAATGGCCTCATTACCCCACGCACCACCATATGGAAATGCAGAGTGGGGCAGCACATAGGCCATCACAGGGGCGGCTATCAGTAATAGTATTGATAACCAGCGCATATATCTCATTGCTATTATCAGGCGTTTGCCATAAATAAGAGAGAGTCCTAAAGATGTTATCCATAGGCCTATAGCAAGTGCCGCAATGCCTACTCCCCTATAAACCAGTAGGTGGGATAATGCAGCGCCCAGTCTACCGCCCCAGTTAGCTACCGGCGTATGGTCATGAAATATAAACTGGCCCATTCCGGCGCCAAATACTTTATCCTGATCCACCTGCCAGGAGAAAAAGTAACTCACAATGGCAAAGCAGGTAAATACCCCCAGCAAAAGGAATAAAATACCAAAGCCCAGCCTTATCTGGCGGTTACGGTCAACAGTAATTGGAGCTACAGCGGCTACCTTTGGCGGAGATGTCTTTTTCGTTTTCTTCTTATTGTCGGCCATGTGGGGCAAAAGCGAGGTTGCAAAGTTACAATTTACACAATAGCTTTCTTATAAAATAAATTCCTATTTCATGTGCTTCCATATGCGTATCGATCGTTTTCTCAGGCAAAGCAAACCTTTTTATACATGCAACCTGTCTTATTACACGAGCAGTTAATGTCCGGTCATCCCGGAAAAAGGATAATAGTTTTGGTTAATAAAAAGATAAGAGTATTTTGCAGCCATTCGAGCAGGGAAATGGATATAACTGGCGTGTAGCTGCCGGTTTGATTTAAAAATTCTTATACAAGGCATTGCAACTTTGAAATATTTCCGTATTTTCAACCGTTGAGAGTGCACTGTTTTGTACATGTGAAATGTATTGAGAATTAATAAAACAAGCTGAAAAGCAAAAAGAAAAAGCATCGAATAAACTTTTAAGAAAATTATAAGGTTCGTATATCATGATCAGGAAAAATATCTTTAGCCGTGCAAGTTTGATAGCCGCTCTTGCACTCACTGCGCACAGTGTGCAAGCACAGGATATCCACTTCACACAGTTCAACGCTGTGCCAATGGTTATCAATCCTGCGTTTACAGGCAACTTTGATGGCCAGATGCGCGCTGCCGCTATCTACCGCAACCAATGGCAGAGCGTTACTATCCCTTATGTTACTTATGGCGCTTCATTAGATGCACCACTGGTACATGATCTGAGTATAGACGACTATCTCGCCGGTGGTGTGCAGGTTTATGAGGATAAGGCAGGTGACGGTAACCTTACTAATTTTACTGTTTTAGCGTCCGTAGCTTATCACAAGTTCTTCGGTAAAGACGTAAACAAAACTTTATCTGTGGGCTTTCAGGGTGGCTATTCCGAAAAAAGCATAGATCTTTCGAAATTGTATTTTGGTGATGATTTCCTTAACGGTCAGTACATGTCCGGCTTAGGCGCTCAACAGCAATATTTAAATAACAGGCTGCATTACTTTACCGTGAATGCAGGTATCAGCTGGGCGCACAGCACCAGCAGTAACTTTGGTTACGAACTAGGCGTAGGTGCTAATAACCTTAACCAGCCTGCCGATGGTTTTGCTAAAGAACAAAACAGCCAGGCAGCAAGTGGTCTGGGTATGCGCTACACTGCACAGTTAGGCGCTATCTGGTATGTAAGCGAAAAATTCAGCTTGCGTCCGGGTGTTTTATATCAAAGCCAGAACACTGCTAACGAAATCATTGCCGGTAACGAATTCCATTATATTGTAGGCAATCCTGAAGTTCGCTCATTTGCAAGCGCTGTGTTTGCAGGGATCTGGTATCGCACAGGCGATGCTTTAATGGTAACTGTAGGTGGCGAATGGAAGAGCTGGCGTCTCGGTTTGAGCTATGATTATAACATTTCAGATCTACAGACCGCTACCAACGGTAACGGCGGATTTGAAATATCGCTGCGCTATATCCTGCCTAATCCGCTCGATTTTGCGCACCGCCTGGTATATCCTTGCTCACGCTTTTAAGATATAGTGAGGAAAAGCAAAAAAAAAATCGTTTGCTCTTTCTTTTATTTAAACCAATTAATACTTTTATATCCATTAACAACGCTCACGCACATGAGAAAAAATTGGCTGCTCCTTTTTTTGGCAACGATTCTCGTTACTACTCAATTTGATGCAAATGCCCAATCGTCGCAAAAGGCGAAATATAGAAATAAGGCAAACGATCCGGTAGCAAAACTACCTTATTATAAAAAGCTTCGCTGGGCTGATAACCTCTTCCGCGCTGGTAGCTATTTTAATGCGATCGATTATTATCAACAATTGAAGCAGGAACAGGAACGCAATCCTTACCTCACATATCAGCTGGCTGAATGTTATTGGTATACAAGAGATTATGTACCTTCAGCACACTACTACAAAGAAGCTTATGATCTGGCTCCTAAGCTGTATCCTGAAGCTATCTTTAAAGAAGCGATGATGCTGAAAATGCAGGGTGAATACGAAGCTTCTATCAGAGAGTTTCAGAAATTCATGTCTGACAATCCTAAGACATACAAAAAGCTGAAAAAATTTGCACAGCTTCAGATAGATGGTTGTAACATGGCCATGGCTTCTGTAAAGGATCCTCAGGCGGTTACAGTTTTCAATGCTGGTCCAAACGTTAACTCTGCTTATACTGAGCTTTCTCCTTATCCATTGGGTGATACTGCGCTTCTGTTCTCTACTATGCGTCAGAACAGCGTTGTAGAAGTAGATAAGAGAAAGCGTGATGAGTACATGTCTCGTTTCATGGTTGCCCGCAAACAGCCTGGTTATGTAGATTCTTTCCAGTGGGCTATTCACTTCCTGGATGGCCAGTTCAACAAGAGCAATGTTCACGTTGGTAATGGTTCTTTCAGCCCGGGTGGCGATCGCTTTTACTTCACTCGTTGCGCTGAAGGCGACTCAATGAAAGTAATGTGTAAAATATACGTATCTAAATTTGAAGGTAGCCGTTGGGACGAACCTGAAGAATTAGGTGGCGGTATAAATGACGACAACTCTTCAAGCACTCAGCCATGTGTTGCTAAAGTTGGTAAGAAAGAAGTACTGTTCTTCTCTTCTAACCGCAAGCTGCAGGGTCGTGGTGGTTACGATATTTGGTATTCAATCATCGATCCACGTAATGGTTCTTATCGTCGTCCTCAGAATGCAGGTAAGCAGATCAATACAGAACATGACGAAATTACTCCGTATTACGATAACCGCGTAAATACCCTGTACTTCTCATCTAACGGTCTGAAGACGATGGGTGGCTTTGATATTTACTCTGCAGAAGGGGGTCCTTCACGTTATAGAAACGTTCAGAACCTTGGTTATCCTATTAATACATCTGCTGATGAACTTTACTTCATTAAAGATCCTGTTGGTAAACCGGATGCCTACCTTGTGTCTAATCGCATAGGAGCCATAGCATTGAAGAACCCAACATGTTGCGATGATATCTGGCGTGTACAGTACGAACCTAAGCTGATGGTAATGGGTAAAGTACTGAACAGAAAATCTCAGCAGCAGGAAGGTCAGACTGTGGTTAAAATGGTTGACCAGTCTGGTGACATGAAGACTTACAATTCAGAAGATGGCACTTTCGCCTTCAATATGAATCGTGGTCATGCTTATGTGCTCACTGGCGACAAACAGGGTTTCTCTTCTACTCGCGCTTCTGTAAGCACTATGGATGTTAAACGTTCTGATCCTGATGATACAGTTTCTGTTACTATCTATCTCGATAGCATCGTTCACGGTTTCAGCGTAAGCAATATCTTCTACGATTTCGATAAAGCTGAATTACGCCCTGAATCTGCTGCTTCCCTTGACTCAGTAGTACAATTCATGAAAGACAACCCGTCTCTGACAGTTGAGATCTACTCTTTCACTGACTCTAAGGGTACTGAAAAATACAACGAAGAACTTTCTAAACGCCGTGCTCAGTCTGTAGTCAACTACATGGAAAAGAACGGTGTGGAAAGAAATCGTATGATAGCTAAAGGCTTTGGCGACAAAATGCCTGCAGCACCAAATAAAGTTGGTAAAAAGGATAATCCTGAAGGTCGTCAATTGAACCGTCGTACGGAGTTCCGCATCGTTACAGATGTGCCTACCCGCCGCGTATTGTACAACAGTGCTAAACCTGGCACAATGGATGAACAATCTAAAAATCTGAATTCTGAAAATACAGGTGATGATGAGCCTGCTGATTCAGAGTCAGAAACCGGTAACCCAGGTAGCCGCGTTAACAAACATTAATTTTAAATAATTCAAATAGCTAAGAGGTTGTACCATCCGGTGCAACCTCTTACGTTTTACATGATATGCAATACATACAGACTATTATTGAAATTGAAGAAAACGAACTGAGAGAATTACTGATAGCTGAGCTTAATGAAATGGGCTACGAAGGTTTTGAAGAAAATACAGACACACTAATAGCCTATATTCCCGAAGACCAATATATCCAGGGGGCGATAGCTGAATTACTAAAGCAAAAGCATTTAAGCTACGAGGATAACGTCATCCCTAAGCAGAATTGGAATGCTGTATGGGAAGAGAATTTTCAGCCGGTAATAGTCGAGGATTTTTGTACCGTTAAAGCCGATTTTCACGACCTAATTGTCAACACTCCTTATCTTATTAATATCACGCCCAAAATGTCATTTGGTACTGGTCACCATGCTACCACACGGCTCATGATGATGCAAATGCGTCATCTGTCCTTTAATAATGCAAAGGCGCTTGATTTTGGCACTGGCACTGGCATTTTGGCTATACTTGCCCAGCTGCTTGGGGCATCTTCTGTCTTGGCTATTGACAATGATGAATGGTCCTATGAAAATGCCACTGAAAATTTCGCGCGTAACAGTAGCGATAGAGTAGAAATTAAGCAAGGCTCACTGGAAGTTGTCGGCGAAGGAAAATTTGATATTATCCTGGCAAACATTAACCGGCATATTTTACTTCAATATATGACTGAACTTTATAAGCATCTGAAGGGAGGAGGGCATCTGCTTATGAGTGGCCTTTTGGTTGAAGACGAAACGATAATTGTGGACGCTGCCTTGATAGCGGGGTTCAAAAAAGAGAAAACTGATATGTTGAATAATTGGATTTCAATTTTATTTACTAAGTAAGTTGGTGAAATATGTGGATATATGCAATATATTATTTTGCTATACCATAATTAGGATTTACGATGCACTTTAGTTAAATTTGACACTTTCGAAATTCAAGGGAATGGGTATAGCAATTCTTATCATATTAGCATATCTGTTGGGCTCAGTTCCTACAGCAGTTTGGGTTAGCAAAAGAGTTTATGGCATCGACATTCGTGAGCATGGTAGTGGCAACGCAGGTGCAACAAATACATTTCGAATATTAGGTTCTAAAGCCGGCTCCCTGGTAATGCTCGGCGATATGTTAAAGGGCTTTTTAGCGGTTAAGCTGGCATTCTTTTCTTCTTTGCATGTAGGTGGCGAGCCTTTTATGAATTTGTCAATATTCCTGGGCCTTGCAGCAGTTGTAGGCCATATATTCCCAATCTGGGCCGATTTCCGTGGTGGTAAAGGCATCGCTACCTTATTTGGTATGATCCTTTCCATTCAGCCTATTGTTGCGGTCAGCCTGGTTTGCGTGTTCTTTCTCATGCTTTTCCTCACCAGGTATGTTTCTTTAAGCTCCATTTCTGCCAGCATAGCCTTCCCGCTTCTTATACTGTTTATTTTCAACATGCCGGAGCTTAGCTATAGGCTTTTTGCAATAGGCACTGCATTTCTTGTAGTACTTACACACTACAAAAACATCAATCGCTTGCTGAATGGCAATGAAAATAAAGTCCCCTTATTCAAAAAGCGCAGAATGCGCCGTGGCGAAGATTAATCTTTTCATTTTAGTATCATTTATTGCATAGCTTTTATATTATTGTCTGAATAATTAGCAAAGCTACTTGCAGAAAATATCATTTACAACGCGTCTTTTAAGTTATCTGTATCCTGTGCACATACGCACTATGGCAGGAGACAATAACCCTGTGCTGGAACTTTATTTGTACCGGGGGGGCTGGCAATTAGCAACCCTCGATGCCTTGTATTCCGATGGAGACAGGTATGCCCCATTGGTTCGTGCTTTTAAAGAAGTAAAGCCCCGTTTAGCTGCTGTAAAGAGCGTACTGGTTATGGGCACCGGCCTTGGAAGCGCAGTGCATATATTTCGTCGTATGGGTTACCACGCAAGGTTCACCCTGGTAGATTACGACGCAGTAATACTGAAGCTTGCGATGGAATTAATGCCTGATGAACAGTCTAAAGACATCAATCCCATTTGCGCAGATGCGCGAAACTTTATTGCCGGGCATAATGAGCAATACGATATGCTCATTGTCGATATCTTCGAAAGCAGAGTAGTGCCGGCCTTCGTTACGGAAAATTCTTTTTTGCAAAAATGCCACCAGTGCATTAGCACAGGTGGCATTTTTATAATGAATTACATGGAAAATAAAGATGGTCGTTGGGCAACGCTGAAGGAAAATCTTGATAAAATTTTCCCCACAAATAAAATCATTGAGCAAGGCCTCAACCGTATAATTATTGCTACAGTTTAGCCGACTGTATGCGTAGTACTTTTCTGTTTTTCTTTTGCACGCGCATTTTTTCCGGTACCAACTTCAGTATCTCGTCCATCATGCTTTGCAAAAGCGTCAGTTTCACAAAGTGCATATTAGTAACCAGGCTTATTTCCCTCACAGGTTCCGGGTCTTCAAAGTAGCGTATATAGTCCATCTGGTCGTCATTAAACTCCAGTGTCGCCAGTTCGGGTAGCACAGTTAAACCGCCATTTTTATCCACCATCTTGCGCAGCGTTTCTACATTGCTCGATTCGTATCTGTATGGTCTTTCTGCCTGCAGCATTTGTATATGTTCGCTGCACAGGTTTATTATCTGATTACGCATACAGTGCCCTTCATTTAGCAGCCATATCCGGTCCAGTGCTATATCGTCTGGTGTTATCAGCTTCTTCTTTAACGCCGGTTCATCTTTTGAAAAATAGGCAACAAACGTTTCATAAAACAGCGGATATTCTTTTATGTCCGACTCCTCAAGTGGCGTGCTTAGCAATGCAGCATCCAGTTCGTTATTGCGCAGGGCAGTTATTATCTGGTCTGTTTCCATTTCCTTTATCTGCAATTTCACATTCGGGAAGGCAGTACCATAGTGCTCCAGCAATGCTGGTATTACATAGGGCGCAATAGTTGGTATCACCGCCATTTTAAATGAACCAGCCAGGTTGTTTTGCTGCGTTTGTATCAGCTCCTGTATTTTTTCACATTCTGCCAGTACTACCTTAGCCTGTTCCACTATCGCATTACCCATCGCAGTTATGGCTATTGGGTGTTTATTACGGTCAAAAAGTTTTATACCAAGCTCTTCTTCAAGCTTTTGTATCTGCATGCTCAGGGTGGGCTGCGTTACAAAACATTTCTCAGCTGCCGCCACAAAGCTCTTGTAGGTAGCTACGGCAACAACATATTCAAGTTGTGTTATCGTCATGTAGGATAGAAATTGTTAGCAAACCTAATGTATTAATTTCAAATAGGCTATAGTCTATAAAATACAAAGCATGCACAATTAATAAATGTGGTTTGTACTTATGGGTAACTTTTTCTTGGCATAACATATTTATAATCAAGATTATAAAAAGTATCAGAAAAACATTAAAACCTATTAGTTATTATTTCTAAGGTTTCACCAACCTTCAGATCAAAAATCACGTCTAAATAGATGGTGATAAGCTAGATTGAATCACAATTTTATTCTATCTTTCGCCCGATTTTAGCTATTTACCCCTAATTGATAGCTAAAGTGTATTAATCTATACAAATTTCAAATTCATGAAACAGAAAAACGCAACCTTATCGTTGTTTCGTAGCCTTGTGCTCGTTTCAGCTCTTTTACTATCGTTTGGCGCAATGGCCCAAACCTATTGTACGCCGTCTTATGCAAGTTTTGCGTCAAATGGGGCGATGGGGAATTTTTCGTTAACTGGATATGCAGGCTCGTCGATAAATGATAATATTACCATTACAACAGGTTATGCAGATGAAACATCCACAGTTCCTATTTGTGATATGCAACAGGGAGGAACTTATTCATGTACTGTTAGTTATCAAACGGGTGCCGACCATACGGATAATCAAATTTGGATAGATTTTAATGACGATGGTACATTCGATCCGGCTACTGAAAGTGTTACTCCCGTTTTCCCAACAACCTATGCTGCGGTAACCAGCTATTTAACCTCCGCATCCAATAGCATAGTAATACCTATCGGAGCAACGCCAGGTCATCATCGTATGCGTGTAAGAAATGTTTGGTATTATATAGCCTTCTCTCCTGTTTTGCCTTCTACTGCATTCGATCCTTGCAATGATTATGATGCTGATGATGAATATTATAGTGGCGTAACTGCAGATTATGAAATTAACATTGTGGCCCTTGCATCGTGCTCTGGCAAGCCCACAGCAGGTCACCTCACTGGCCCAACATTCATTTGTACAAACAAGACTTTTACAATGGTAGATACCGCCCTGCTTAAATATGGCGGCATGACCATGCAGTGGCAGCAAAGCACTCCCGGTAGTGGAGTATGGACGGATATAAGTGGTGCCACACAGCAATCGTATACAACCAGCATTACAAGTTCCACCGATTTCCGTATGTGGGCTATATGCAACTCCTGCGGTAGCGGTGCTTCTTGTACTGATACCAGCTACGTACTCTCAGTAGTTGCAGATTCATTTTTCCATTGCTATTGCGCTTTGTCAACCACTGCTACACCTTTAGGTGGTGGCACACCACCTATCATTGATAGCGTATCTATAAGCCACACTACACTGAAAAGTGCAACACACCTTTCTTTATTAGCTCCTGACTACTATGGTCGCTATCCTGATACCCTCAATACTACGGGAACAATAAAACAAGGCGGTGTATATAAACTATATGTAGGCTATAAGGGCGCTCCGAGCTACGGTATGGCGTGGATAGATTACAACCGCAACGGTACTTTTGAATCATCTGAATATATTGAGGTAAACTCTGTAATGGCTACCTCAGGCATAGTCTCATTTACAGTTCCTACAAATGCTGCTTTGGGCAAAACAGGCCTGCGTATTCGTAACAGCACAGTATTTAGTCCATATTCGGGTGATGCTTGTGTAAACTTTGGCTCGACTTCCGGTGCGGGAGAAACACAGGATTATATAATTAATATCGCACCTGCTCCATCTCACGATCTTGGTGTGTCATCTTTCATACAACCCAATGACGGCTATGTAGCTTGTACTGGCGCTCTCGATTCGGTATTTGTTAATGTGCACAATTTTGGTTCAAATAGCGAAAGCGACTTTTTCGTGCATGCTGCATATTCTGGTCCTTCCGCAGGCAGCATTTATACAAAATATATAGGTTCAGTTGATCCAGGTGCAGATGTTACAATATTCGTAGGTACAATCAACCCTGGGGATGTAGGTAAGTATACCATTGTATCATATACGGTTGCCGCCAGCGATACTATTACAGTAAATGATACTTCTTCCATTACCATGACATTGAAGGCTTCACCGGCTGTACCTATGGTAACATCGGATACCGTATGTAATGGTGCTTCTATTGCTACGGTTAGTGTTCAGAAAGTATCTAATGTCCGTAATCTTTGGTATCTCTCTGCAACCGACAATGCACCATTTAATACAACAGATAGCACAATATCTATCTCCTATCCAACATCAGATACTACGTTTTTCATAACCGCCTTGGGTAGCAATGGTTGTGAAACAGAAAAAATTCCGGTTAATATAGCTATCGGCACACCACCTTCGGTTAATCTCGGTCCTGATCAAACAATGTGTGAATCTCCGACATTCATATTGGATGCGGGTAACCCGGGTGCAAAATATTTGTGGAGCAATGGGGACACTACTAAGACTATACATGTTACTGCCAGCGGTACATATAGTGTCAGCGTGTTTAAATATTGCAGCGCTTCAGATACCATCAATTTGACTATCAACCCGCTGCCATCTGCCTCAGGTATAGATTATACGCGTTCAGGTACTTCTTACCTGTTTAGTGTTGCAGGTGGCAAAAACTACAATTCTTTACTGTGGTTATTTGGCGATGGCGATACATCTACTCAAGCTACTCCGCTGCACACATATGGTTCCACAGTTGTTTACAAGGTAAAAGTGGTGTTATATAACAATTGCGGCACAGATACCGTTACCTGGAATGTTCCTACCGGCATTGGCTCGCTTAACCAGCAGAACGGTATAGTGAAAATCTACCCTAACCCTGCAAATGATGTAGTTACCGTTAGCGCAGAAAACAATGGTGTTGAATTAAAAGAAATCCAGGTGATAAATACTGTAGGTGCTGAAGTGTATAAAACAACGCAAAAAGCGGCTAAAATAAATATCAATGTTGCAGGACTTCCTGCAGGGCACTATATCCTAAAGATTAATACTTCAAAAGGATATATTAATCGCATTTTTGAAGTAGTCCACTAATTATTAGTTTAACTCGTTAAAAAGCGGGCTTCCTTAAGAGGAGGCCCGCTTTTTTGCATTACCCGCAGCATTTTATGGGCGCACAGTTATTTTGGTGAGCTTTATTTCAAAATTAATAGTGCAAAAACGTTTATGGCAACTATTGCTAATCTGTTAATTTTTGGTTATTTTCGCTACACTGAATTATAACATTCAGTAATAAATAAATTTTCGCCATTTATGAAACAAAAATTTACTCTGTTATTTGCGTTATTAGCCCTATTTTCAGGCAGCCGCAGCTATGCTCAAAATATAATGAGGCAAAGCTTTGATACAACAAATATCCTGGCCTCCACAGGCGCCTTTGGTTGGAATGACAGTATTGATGTATCATATTGTTGTGCGGAAACGTATCATTGGTATTATGGTCCTGCCTTGGGTTCAACGAATTCATCTACCTATTTATCCCCAGGGCCTTTTGGTGGTTATGGGTATGTTTATCCTAACCCCAACCCGCATTCTGGTAAAGGCATGGCGCAGTTCAATACTAATTATATGTATGGGTCTTATTGTTGCAGTCTGCCGCAGGGCCATACCGAATTGCATACGCCAAGCATCAGTATACCTTCAAGCGGAAAGAGTGCAGTATCTTATTGGGTTTACAGAACAGCGCCATATTATTATTACTCACCATACTATACTAATGATTCCCTTGAAACATGGATTGGTTCAGGACCTAGATATAGTGGTGGTACCAAGTTACGTGGTGTAAGAATAGATAATATAACCTCCACTTTAGGTTGGGTACAGTATACCGATACGCTCCCTTCATCATTTTATGGTACTAATGCATATTTGTCTTTTGTCGGCTGGCCTGGTGGCGAATTATATGACAATGCAGATATAAATATGGATGATGTAAGCGTTGATCACTATACGTCTTGCAGTGGTCATCCTAGTGCAGGTTATATAACTGGCCCTGCACATATCTGCCAGAACAAATTGTTCACTTTAACTGATACTTCGCTTACCTATTTGTTAGGCATGAGCTTTCAGTGGCAGAGCCGCCCATCAGGCTCCAGCACTGCCTGGACAACCATCAGCGGAGCTACTGCCAACTCCTATAGCACTACGCTGGGTTCTGCTGGTTCTACAGATTATCGCGTGTATGCAACCTGTGCAAACAGCAGCCTTACTGATACCAGTAATGTGATCACCGTAATAGCTGATCTTTTCTATAAATGTTATTGTGCAGTGCCGACTACCAATACTACTTTGGGTGGCAGCACTCCGCCTACCATCGATAGTGTTTCTATAGTAGGTACAACTCTTCAAAATCGCACACCATTTGCAATGCCCGCACCGTACTATTGGGGTCAGTATCCGGATACGCTGAACACCACAACTAATCTTACTCAGGGTGGTTATTACAATATGTATGTAAGGTATCTGGGCGCTTCCAGCTATGGTATGGCGTGGATAGATTACAATCGCAACGGCACTTTTGAAACATCAGAATATATAGCAGTTAATACGAGTCTTGCATTCTTTGGCCTTGCTTCGTTTATAGTGCCTGTTACTGCAGGTCTTGGTAAAACAGGCCTTCGTTTCCGCAATAGCAATATATACAGTCCTTCATCTGGCTATGCTTGTTCTAATTTCGGAGCATCTTCCGGTGCTGGAGAAACAGAAGATTATGTAGTGAATATAATACCGCAGCCAACGCACGATCTCGGTGCGGTATCATTAGTTACACCTGCAAACGGATCGGCTTATTGTGCAAACAGAGTAGATACTATCAATGCTAAAGTGTACAACTTCGGTAGCTCATCAGAAAGCAATTTCTATGTATATGCTTCGTATATTGATTCTACCGGTGCGGTAAACACTATATATACCAAATACACCGGCACACTTGCTTCAGCCACATCCACTACAGTATACGTAGGTACTATCAATCCTCCATTTGGTGGCAAATATCAGATCAAAACATATACAGTGCTCTCGTCAGATACCATTCATGTAAATGATAGTTCTACCAGCACACTGATCCTTACCAACCTGCCTACACTGCCATCTGTAGTGTCAGACACCGTTTGTCCTGGCGCTTCAGCAGCTATT
>Ga0207671_10000869_pt1 | contig 38266 bp, 67 predicted proteins | sample KBSC24metaG_FD_184352 | JGI IMG/M metagenome (GOLD analysis project Ga0207671, IMG submission 184352) | Corn rhizosphere microbial communities from Kellogg Biological Station, Michigan, USA - KBS C2-4 metaG (SPAdes) (version 2) | ecosystem: Host-associated > Plants > Roots > Rhizosphere > Soil...
TCGCCCCATTCCTTTTGCGATGTCGGGATCGGCTCGCGATCGGGCGCGTAGCTCAGCGGTAGAGCACACCCTTCACACGGGTGGGGTCACAGGTTCAATCCCTGTCGCGCCCACCACTGCCGAAACGCAGTGGAATCCTAACGTTTTTCCACTTTCGTTGCAACAAATTTCCCACCTTCCCCGCGACCCGTGGACAGCAGGTGGTCAGCGTCGAAGCGCCGCGCCTCCTTACTGATGCCCTGCCAGATCGTGGTCAGCGCCTTGACGGCTTCCGCCAGGCGACTCGGATCGTACTTAGCGTACAGCTTGGTCGTGCGACTCAGCTTGCCTTCGTGCCCCAGCATCTCGCTTACCTGCCGCTCGGGGACGCTCGGGTCATTGTAGAGCATCGTCGCGATCGTGTGCCGGATGGTCTTGGGGAACACGTCGTCCGACAGCCGAAGCGCCTTGCGCATCATTCGCCATGCCGTCTTGTTCGAATCGACTGGTACGTAATTGTCTTTCTGCCAGCGGCGCAGGACGACTTGCATCGGGCGGATTGCCGGGATGATCGCGTTGCGCTTCTTCGTCCGCGACCGTTCATGCGGCTGGAGGTCGATCAACTTGGTGCGATCGTTATATTGCTCGCGGGGGTCGAAGCGCTTGGCGGCTTCCGGGCGTACGCTAGTGCAGACCTGGAGCGCGACGAACCGGAATAGGGCGGGTGAGTGCCGTCGAGCGTACCATGCGATCATGCCCAGCTCGGCTATTGTCAGCACGCGCTCACGCAAGGGGTTCTTGTACTTCGCCTCGACGCCCTTGATCTTCGGGGCATAGGCGATACGCATGTTGTCGGCCGCATGGTTGATCGCAGCGCGCACGTCGTTGAGGTTGCGGTCAACGGTGTCGCCGGAAACGCCAGTCTCGCTTCTATATGTCGCCGGGCCGTCAACCCAATCGACCTCGAATGCGTGCGGCTTCATCCGCCAGATACGGAAACGGTCGATCGTCGCCGGGATCATATCGGATATGGTCGCGCTCATGCCGACTTCATCCTGATACAGAAAGCCCATGAACGCCTTGAGGCTGCGTTGTGTTTGGTCGGCGTTCGTGAGGTTCTTCCCGCGCTCATTCCAATACAGGAATAGCTGCGGGATGACCAACGCCTCATGCGGATCTTGCCTGGGCTCCTTGGCCCGCAACCCCTCGTCATGGGCATGTATGAACGCCTTGGCCTCATCTATATCTGCCGTGCGAGTGCTGCGATAGCGGACCTGTCGAGTGCTGGCTTCATACCATGCGACCTGCCAAATACCCTTCGCGCGCTTGTCGCGGCGCTGGTCGAGCCAGAAATCTCCGACGACGTATGGGCTGTCTTCGCGGGGCATCCTGCCTGCAACTCCCTGAATTTCTCTAGCTGGACCACCTCAATCACGCCCAATTCCGACAGGCACAACATTTCCTCGACCGACACGGCAAAGCCGGTGCCGTTTCGCAGGGCGCGCTCCATTTTCTTGGCGAGTGAGAGGACGGGCGCTGTCATCCCTGAATGTCCTTGGGCGACAGTGGTTTAGCGTCTGCCTTCGGCACCGCGCTCTCATGCTGCGCACTCAAAGCCTCCGGCTTTTCGCCCTCCGGGTTTCGATCGGCTGACGCGGGAATGTTCGTCATATCCCAGACAAATGCGGCGGCGATGTATAGCGCGCTGATCTGCCGCCTAGAAAGCACGTCCGCATGTTCATCGGCGATGCCTTGCAGGGCGGCCCCCAAGTGATAGACTTTGTCGCTGCTCACAACCCCGCCCTCCGCTTGATCCTCTGTAACCTGGGATATGCTTTTGCTCGACGGAGCCAGCGTTCATTGGCGAGAGGATCTAGGGCAAGCATCTGACGACGTACGGATAGGACGTGGGCTTCATGCTCGAAATTGGGGAGGCGGGTGTGGAGGGCGGTCATGCCTGCCCTCCACGTTTATTGCCCGCGAGGCCGTGATATGCGCGGGCAGAGTCGCGCTGGCCTCGGATAGCCGCCTCAATTTGGAGCTTGGGGTTCTTGGCGCTCCTAGGGCCAGTGCCGGGGGCGACATGCCACCCGGATTGCCGCCGACCTGGCTGGGTCAGCCGGCGCCGCGCTCGCGGCCGATCGAGAGATTGGAATAGGTGAAAGTAGTCAAAGAGCGGAGTCCGCCCATCTAACGAAAGCCCTTCATGATGCTTCTCCTTGAAATGACCGTAAGACTTCGCTAAAACGTCTAGCGAACGGCCATCGCTAGCACGAATATCGACCTGTGTAAAGCGGGTCATAGCTGGGGCTTTCTGGGCCGGAACACCGGGGGCGATATCCCGGCCCATCTTTGCGCAAGCGGTATTGCTGCGCTTCGAAGTCATTGCTTGGGCTCCGACCAGACGACGCCGTGTTCGTCGCCGAAAGCCTGCATGTAATCGATCAACGTGCTCATCTGAGACTTGGTGAGCTGCGATGAGCGGAAGCCCTGGGGAAACGGTCGTCCGTCCAAGCCTTCAAGAAACTGGCACTCCCAACCGCAGGCGTTCATGATGATGGCCTTCCAGTCTTCGGGGGTGTGGCGCCGGTCCATCGGCTTGGCGTGCGAGATATCGGTCAGCATCGACCACATTTTGTCATTCTGTTCGCCCGTGCGGCGAGCTTCCCGAAGCTCCATGATGAAGCCGGCCGGCGCGCGTGCGATCAACGCCGCAGCACGTTCGCGGGAATAGGGACTGGTCAGGGTGACGAGATGACCGTTAGCCACGTTCGGCCTCCCATTTCGCCCGGCCAGGCCATGCTTTCCAATAGGCGTTCGCAACCTCGACAGCGTTGAAGCCGTACTTGATCTGGAACGTCGCCCATCCGCCGCGCTGGCTGAATGCACCGATCTTACCGTGCTGCTCGTCATGGTGGCGCTGGCAGAGCGGGATAGCGTGCGAGTCAGCAACGCGGGTCGACATGCCCTTGCCACCCGCGCAGTCGACGTGCGCTGCCTCGATCGGCGCGCGGCGAGGCGGATCGCCAAGGCCACAACCGCCCGCGCGATGGTCGGCCAGATAGCACGGCCTGCCGCGCAGCCACTTCAAATAGCTGTCAGCCACCTTCCAGTCAGGCCGGGGGCCCTTCTTGAAGCGCGAGCGCAGAGATGCTGGGCCGAGATAGGTCATCAGAATGGTACATCCGAATCATCAACCACGCAGATTTCGTTGGCGGCTTGGACGGCTGAGATAAACTCGGCGACATTCTCTCTTGCGATGGATATCGAACGACGACCACCGCCGGAAATGACGACCTTGCTACCTTCCGCAAAAACCTCAATGTCCGCGTTCGTGTGGTAGCGCCCATTGAAGATGCGCCAGCGAGTTTGTGTTTCGAGGGCCATCAGAACGGCACGTCATCGTCTAGGTCGTCGCGGAACGACCCGGCAGTGTTGGCTGTGCCTTCATCAGTTGCAGCCTGTGATTGGCCGCCAGACGCGCCCTGAGGACCATCCAGCATAAGCAGCTTGGCGTCATAGCCCTGCAACACGACTTCGGTTGAATACCGGTCCTTGCCGTCTTGATCCTGCCACTTGCGGGTCTGAAGCTGGCCTTCGATATAGACCTTAGATCCTTTGCGCAGGTAGCGCTCGGCGACGTTGGCAAGGCCCTCGCTGAATAGCTTGACCGTATGCCATTCTGTGCGCTCCTTTTTCTCGCCCGAATTACGATCCTTCCACGTCTCAGAAGTCGCAATCCGAAGCTCGACAACCTTGCCGCCGTTCTGAAACGAGCGGCTTTCAGGGTCGCGGCCAAGCGCGCCGATGAGCGTAACTTTGTTGAGACTAGCGGCCATGATTTATCCTGCGTTCAAAGGGGTGGGTTTGTTGGCGGTGAGTTGAGCTTCATGCTCTTCCCAAGCGCGCTCGAACTGACGACCTTCCGCGCCGTCCAGCGCGTCAACCATTTCCTCGTTTGCCGCGCGCCAAGCCGCGAGCGCCTTCAGCGTGGTCGTCTGGCGCATAGATGCGATCATTCCGACGAACATGCCGCCGTCCTGCTTGAGGTACGCCCGGCGCGCTTCCACGTCGCCGCGAAGGCCTATGTCCTCTGGCACGTCTGGGAAGCCGGTCAGCAGCGCGTCCCAATCGCGGGCGGCTTGGTCGATCGTGGCCTTCTCAGCCTTCAGCAGGGCGTTTAGGCTCTCCACGTCGGGACACTGGCCAACCTTGAACCGGATGGCCTGGATTGCCTGCTTCAGCGCGGTCTTGCTGACGTGGGGGCCGTCAAGCTTGGTGCGGGCGAGCGGGGCGCCGGTCGGGTCCTTGTAGGACGCCCTCTCGCCGTCATCATCTTCGCCGGCCACCTTGATATTCAGGATTGCCAGCGTGCCGTAGCGCTTGCCGTAGGACGTGCTCGACCCGACCGCCTGAACGCTGTTCTTGCTGCCACTGCTATCGTGCGGTAGAACAAAGTCAGTCGTTTCCTCGTGGCCGTCGATATGGGTCAGGATCGTCGTGACCTGAACCTTGCCGTCGGCTGACAGACCGTTGCGGAATTTCAGGTCGAAACCGTGGCGCGACAGCACCGGAACGACCGCATCGTGGATATCCTCGAACCGCGCGAACGGCGTGTCTTGTGTAATTGCGTTCGTCTGCTTGTCCCGGATGATGATATGACCCTTCATGGTCACTTCCGGCAGTTCGGGACGCATAGCGATCTTGGCTTCCGTGAAAGCCTGCTTGGCGCGGCCTTCCTGAACGCGCTCTTGCATCGCCAGGAGGCGTTCCATCTTGTCGATATCGACAGACGGGTCACGTGCCGCCCGCTCGATCACCGCCAGCAATCCGCCAGCATAGTCGATCGGGGCTTCCTCGCGCTTCGCTAGCGCGCTCGTTGGTTCACTCGCCATTGTTGTTCTCCCCACTACTAAGGGCTGAGACCTTGATCACCTTGGTTGTCATGAGGGGTTCTCCGATGGGGTGGTTTGGGCGTCTGCCTTCGGCACCGCGTCACCATCGCCTTCGGCGACCGAGCCTGTAGTCTCGGCGCTTCGCGTAGGTGTCCCTTGCGCGGTCACTCACCCGGCTCCAGCAGCAGAAGGACGGGGTTCGGCGGAGGCGCACTACCGCCCGCATTCAGAAGCCCCTGCGCGCAATATGCTTGCTGCCCACGCTGGGCCTGCGCCTCTAGGGCTCGATGCATTTGCCATGCTTCCGCCGACATCTGTGCCCCGGAGCAGCCCAGCAGGCTTGAGAGGCTTTGCGCCGGTCCCATTACGATGCCGCCGGAAAGAGTTGATCGAGCAGCCGGCCGATCTGCGTCCGCTTGCGATCGATCAGCTCGTAGCGGTCGATGTTGGAGATGATCGTGTCAAAGTTGATGTCCTTCGACGCGCATTGCTCATAGATGACACGCTCGGTCGCGACCAAATCTTCTTCGAGTTTGGCAACGGCGAGATCGGCCTTGGCCCTGGCGGCGCGGGCCCGGATAGGCGCAAGTTCAACGTCAAGCGCCTCCTTGGTCATGCCCACGACTTCGGCGAACGGTTTAATCTCGAAAGCCATTTCAATTCTCCTGTTGCGATACGGATGGAAGCCCGGAGGGGCGAGATGCGAAGCAGCTCGACGGCGAAGCCGCGACAGCCGGGCCCGAAGGGGATCGCCCAAACAGATGCTTTTCCGCTTCCTCGCGGCGCTCAGCATCATCCCAACAATTCGGGTAAGCCTGCATCTGAAGTTCAATCATCCTATTCAGGCACACCCCCAAGCTTTCCAGAACAGGAATGGTCTTGTCGGTTACCTTGATCTCGGGGAGGGGGATCATGATCGGCCCTCAGCTTTGGCGGCAGCGATCTTAAGCAGGCGATCGACATTCATCGTCGCCCACATCGCAATCGCTATTGCTGCGGCAGCCCCGTCTTTCTCCGGATCGTTCGCGTAATCGAGAATCTTGTCCCAACGCTTCCTCGCGTCGCGTACGAAATCTTTATCGGTCACAGAGCCCTCCCATATCCACGGTTGAGCGCCCGATCAGACGCAAAGAAGGGGGTCATGACGCACCGCCGATGTAGCGCTGCACCTTCAGGCCAAGCTCTGTCGGCGTCTGGACGCAGGCGATCATGGTGCGCCCGAAGCCAAGCGACATGGGCGAGTCCGCCAAGCCCTTCTTCTCCAGGGCACGACGCGCCGCATTCAGGCGAGCGTCGTAATTGCCCTTGCCATCATCGCGCAGTTGGCGAAGAGCGAGTTGCTCATTGTGAGACAGCTTGCGGGCGATCTCGATGACTTCCCAATCGGGGTCCATCACAGGTATCCTCGCTCTAGTGCGCGGTTCGGCGCGAAAAACGGATCGACCGGATCTAGCTTTGCAGCGATCTCAGCCGCGCGTTCGTTAGCCTGAAAGGCTTCCTCTGTTTCCTGCCAGAGGGTCAGGTCGATGATAGAGAGGCATTCAAGACACGTTCCGTCTGATGCCATCTCTGACATTGCTGTGCAGGTAGGGCAGTAACGGAGAGCGTTGTGTGCGGTGAGGGTCGCGGGCGCGTTCACTTCCCCTGCTCCCGTGCGATGGCAGCGGCTTCCCGCAGCTTGGTGACTACGGCAGCTTTGGTGCGCCCGTCCGCGTCGTTGAAAGGCATTGGCATTTCGCCAGCAGCCAACCGAAAGGCGCGCCTTGTTTCCCATGACCAGTGGTCGGCGGCGCGCACGTTGATAGGCAGCCCGCTCACTCTGTTTATGGCGCCAACAATGCAGAAGCACTTGGCTCTGGGGCTGTCGTAATCCACATCGCAACCGTGCGCATCGCGGGCGTCAGCGCCCTGGCACCAAGCGCCTTCCGGCTCGATCAGATCGGCAGCACGGTCCAGCACGTCAGAAACGCGCATCGGTTCTTCTATAGGGTGGGAGTGAGCGGTCATGCCGACAGTTCCGGACGCTCGCGAGTGTATTCAAGAAAGCCGGGGCAGACCTGTGGCTTGCCGTTATCGACAGTTTCGTGACAGCCCCACACGACCTTTTCGCCAGCGCTCATTCGCCCGAGCAAACGAGCCTTCAACATCCATGCCGCTTCTTCTTCGGCTGGCGTCAGATCGTAGCCGCCGAACGGGCATTTCGCGCAACATGACTTCCGCACCTTGGGCGGCGCGCTGGCCACGACAACCCGCGTCGCCGGAGTGAACAGGGAACGCAGTGCGTCCAATTCATTGCGCGGCTGATCGTTACCCGTCAGGGCCGCGACTACAGGCGCGGTCGGCGTAGCCGATAGAGCAGCTTCCGCGTCAGCGGCGCGCCCAACTTCCACATCCTGAACCATATTCCGCCTCCAACACTCTGATCGTGTTGAAGGGGGTAGTGCACTATGCACTGTATGATTGCAAGTGCAAAACGCACTAGCGCGGAATTTATTTTCGGGTGGCCCTGCTCTCGGCTATGACTACAAGAGTAGGGCAGGGGATGGGGATGATCGGCTTAGCGATGATGCTGGCGGCACAGACAAGCGACCCAGTGAGCATTTCGACTGTCACCGGCGGGATCATCGCAAGTGAGTGCTCGAAGCGGGATGACCTGTCGCTCGATACATGCGTGAGCTACATTCTTGGCGTGGCGGACACGCTCCAGTTGGACGGCAAAACGTGCCACGGTCAGTCAGAGGCTTGGACGCTTCAAACGGTTACCATTGTACGGCGCTACATCGCCGCTAACCCGGAGCAATGGGACACCTCTCCCGCATTCTTGATCCGAGAGGCGTTGATGAAAAGCTTCCCTTGTCCTCGGGCAAAATATCAAAAGCGCTGAATCTTCGGGTCGTACAGCTCTATCGGTAACAAAGGGGAGAAACCAATGCGTATATTGATGCTCGCAGCTATCGCGGCAGTCGTCGTCGCCACACCGGCAGACGCCAGGAACACGTCAGTACGGGGCTATTTCAAGCGCTCCACTGGAACGTACGTGGCACCGTACCATCGGACATCGCCGAACCGTACCAGAGTCGATAACTGGTCGAGCCGTCCGAACGTCAATCCCTATACGGGGAAGCGCGGGACCAAAGATCCATACGCGCCGAAGAGGCGCTAGGGTATTGCGCACCGTCCTGCCCGAGCCATGGCCACATAGAATCTAGCTAGATCCAGGCCGTCATCGCGAAACTTTGTCTCCCAATGGTCGGTCGTGGCTTGGTCGGTCGGCATTTTGTTCTCGACCACAAATAGGGTCGCCTCCACTTCGAACGTGTCGTGACATGCCCCGATTGCAGCTTGAGCCACTTCGTTGATCGACCCTTGGGCGCCGGCTAAGCGGAATGCCCAGCGATGAAGGCAGTTATCCACCTTCGTGATTTGATTGGTGTAGTCATGTGGAAGCTTTAGCATTTCGCTTAGCTGCTCTGGCGTTGAGCAAATCTTGTCGTTCGCCAGCCCGCTGCAACCGGTTGCGACCAAGCCGAGCAAAATCACTAATCGACGCATATAGGCCCCCTGCCGGGCACAATGCCAAGAGCGTGTGCCAATGGCAACTCCAGCTCCCGCCACCAGTGCCGCCATCACCGTAGGAAAAATCTTAGACATGTTGGAGAAGTTAGAACAGAAATAGAACATGGCAAATGCGACTCGACCGCTCACGCTACGGGAACCGGCATGTGATGTCGGTTGCCGCACCTGTCTGATGGAATGCGCGATTATGCCCGCGAGGCTGCTTTGGTGGCAGCGGGAGATTGAACGGCTATGCCGGGAGCGGTCGGCTCGGCCACGCTGTCCGACACTTCGGCATCAGCTCGATAGCGCTCTAACTGTTCATGAAGCACTGGCGCGACGAGCCGAGGAAATTCCGAGAGCGGTACGCCAGGTGGAAGTCCGAATATTGCCAGGCCAAGCATTTCGGTTAGCGTCGTGATCGGCGGGATGGGATCTGGCGCCGCCATATCGCCAGCGCCCGTCAATAGCCAATCAAGCGCCACTTTGAACTTGCGGGCGTAGATCGGCGCCTTATCGCGCGGGATGCCGCCCAAATTACGCGTGTCATTCTCGTGTTGGCGATAGGTGTTGACGCTGATCCCCAACGCCTGCGCGGCCTCATCCTGAGTCTTATAGCCAGCGGCTTCGCGTGCAATGCGGAGTCGTTCGTTTGGTGACATGTCGCTCAAATAGGCGATATCACAGTGCGAAAGGCACTTGCGCTGTTGGAGTGCATAGTGCACTATCGCCGGATGAGGACGCATGCTGACATCGTTCGCGCCGCCAACCCAGCGGTTATCGCGGCTCAACGCCGTGTATCTATACATACGGCCAGATCGTGGATTTTGCGCGACAGCATCCCTGCTGAGCATTGGGTGTGGTTCGCCGATCGTGATCTCGCATCGCTTGACGAGCTGGCGCGAGCGGCCGCGCAGAAGGCCGCAGCATGAGCGCAGCCGCTGACATCAACTCCCATCGGGAGGCGTCCTTGGCACGGCTTGAGCGAGCACGGTTCGAACCGACGCCAGCATCCGGGTCGCGTATTCCTGATCATCAGGACCGTCGAGAGTATCAACGAACCGGTCGATTGATTGCAGGATGCCTTCGACTGCTGCGTTTGACAGCGCGCCTTCTGCTTGGAGGCCGCGCATGACCGCTGACAACACGATCGCATTGAGCGTCCAGAGGTTGGCGATGCTGCGCGTGATCGCGTCTTGGTCCTCGGGTGACATTGCTCAGGCATCCGGCACCTCGCGCGCTGAGTCAATCGCATGACCCCCAATCCTCAACATGACGGAGAAGCCTGATGGCTGACAACATCGACTTTTGGGCGATGCTCATCGGCATCTGCGCGACCGGGATCGTGTCCGGCGGGATCTACGGCCTGATCGAGCTTTCCGATGCCCGCCAGCACGCGCGCTACCGCCGTGCTCAGCAGGACAGGGTCAAGGCTAGGGGCTTCATCGATCATTACGGGAGCGCCTCTAAATGACGCAGCGCAACATTGCCGAGCGGGAAAAGCCAATCTTTTCCGCTTCGACCGTTTTGGACGCTTTGGCGGAATCGCTCTCAGCCATCCGCCGCGACGACAAGCTGACCTTCGCCGACATGGCCGCTGTCCTCGGCAAGAGCGAGGATCAGGCCGGCAAGTACGCAAGCGGGCAGCAGGAAATGGGCGTGATCGCCTTTGCCCGCGCCAAGCGGGAATGGAATGGCCGCTTCACCGGGGCATTCGACCGTCTGTGCGTCGACAGCCGCCCTGCCACCATCGGTACAGACCGCGCCAAGGGCTCGGCAGTCCTGAAAGCCGCGCTCGCGCTGTCTGTCGCCCTTGAGGACGATGACGCGATCGACAGCAACGAGGTGCGCGCCAATCGCGGCACGCTGGAGAATGCGCGAGATGCGATCGAGGCGCTGCTGACTAAGCTCCAGCCCAGGGAAGTCGCATGAGCCGCGTAGAGGTCATCGGCAACGCCACGCTGTATCTAGGCAACGCGCTGGACGTGTTGCCGACAATTGGTCGTGTCGATCACTTCATCAGCGACCCGCCCTACGAGGCTTCACTTCACGCTGCCAAGGCGAATGTCACGGCGCTGCGCATGGACTCCGGACCCGAACTTAAGGCTGTTAACTTCGACGCAATCGACGATATCCGCGAGCCCATCGTGGATCTCTTTGCCGCCAATTGCGACGGCTGGGTGATTGTGTTCTGCACCGTTGAGGGCGTCGCCAGATGGGCGGATGCGTTCAACCCGTCGTCGCTCAAGTACAAGCGCGCCTGCGTATGGGTGAAGCCCGACAGCACACCACAGCTTAACGGCCAGGGCCCTGCTCAGGGTGCAGAGTGCTTCGTGGTGTGTTGGGGCGGATCTGGCCACGCTAAGTGGAACGCTGGCGGCAAGCGCGGGATCTACACGCACCTTGTCAATAATCCGGAGCGCACTGGTCTGCACCCGACCGAAAAGCCCCGCCGGTTAATGAGCGAGATAATCGCCGACTTCACCAATCCAGGCGAGCTTATCTGTGACCCCTTCATGGGGTCTGGAACGACTGGAGTCGCCGCCGTCATGGCAGGACGCCGGTTCGTCGGGATCGAGCTTAACGAGACGTATTTCGACCTATCCTGCAAGCGTCTTGAGGATGCTCAACGCCAAGGCTCGCTGTTTCAGGAGCAAGCGGCATGATCTCCCATCTCATAGCCTCCTATCGCCAACGCAAAGCCATGAAGCGCTTGGACGAGTTGGTTCAGCAAACCCTCTCAAGCTACGAGCATCGCCAATACCTGGAGCGCCGCGCCGCTGCCTTGAAGGGGAGGGCGCGGGCATGAAGGTCTACGCTGACATCCCGAAGCGGTGTGTTGCGGCACCGGCTATCATTCGCATCGTCGGCAAGGCGATGACAGTCGAATGCCTGCGACCCGTTGCGGTCAACACCAAGCATCCCAGCTTGTCCGTCTGGAACTCGAAGGCAACCATGTGGGGGCAGGGGTGATCAAGGTAACACTCCCATGGCCTGACAAGGTCCTGTGGCCCAACGGGCGCACGCGATCATTCCACAAGCGCGCTCGCCTGATCGCATTGCACCGCCAATGGGGCAAGATAGCAGCGCTGGGGGCAGGGGCCAGGAACATCGCGCATGGCGACGAGCGCATTCCGGTGCATTTCCTTGTTCACCCCATGCCGCGCGGCCCTGCGCCCGACCGCGACGCCTGCATCTCGGCTTGCAAGAGCTACCTAGACGGCATCGCGGACGCGCTGGGCGTCAATGATAGCCTGTTCGATCCACAACCACCGGTGATCGGTGAGAGGGGCGGTACCATCACGATTACGGTCGGGGAGGCGGCGTAATGCGCGCATCCACCGTCATGCGATTATCCACAACCAGCATTTTCAGACACTTATCGTGTTTTATGTGGATAAGCGTTTTCTCGGCGGCTTGCTCCATTGCTTTACCGCAGTTGCAGGGAGCATAGAATCGTCGATGGGCGCTATCCTCCCTTTCGCGAGCAAGCAGACGACTGACGAAACCGCAGTCGAAGCCGCTTGGCGCGAGCTACAGACGCTCGTCAAACAGCGCATGGATGATCCGGGTCTGTTGGCCAATTTGGATCACTGCATGGCGACAGCGCGCGCCCTCCAAAAATTCGAGAACCTTTTCTTGGCGGAGGATGCCGCGTGAATGCATACAGCGTCACCCCAAGGCCAGTGGCCAACGTCGATGGCGAACACGCTTTAGTCGCCGCGCTGCTGTTCGATGGCAGCCGGACGGATATTGCTGCTGATCGCGTATCGCCCGCCGACTTCACCGACCCGCTCTACTCTGCCATGTACGGTTTGATCGTTCGTGAAGCAGCGCGCGGCGCACCGTTAAACGCGCTCACCATTAAGCCGTATCTGGACGACTTGCCCGACTTCAAAGAGGCTGGCGGCATGTCGTTCTTGGCTCGTATGAACCAGGGTGCGGCTGGCCTTATCGATCTGGCTGCGACCGCCAAGCAAATCCACCAACTTTCCCAACGGCGCATGCTCATCGAGAACATGCGCGCCGTGATCAACGATGCTGCCGATAGCGAGATCCAATTGGCTACGGTCGTGGAGTCCGCTGAAGCCGGCATATTCAACGCCACCGTTACCGATGAGGGTTTGCATCAACCTACAGCGGCCGAGTGTCTGGATGAATTGCTCGCGTCGTTTGATGAGCCGATTGGCGGCGTCAAGTGCCATGCCATCCCTTCCATTGATCGGCTGATCGGTCCGCTCAAGCCCAAGCAGCTCATCATTGGCGCCGGCCGCCCCGGAATGGGAAAGACGGCTACAGCGCTCAGCTATGCGATCGGCGCGGCAAAGGCTGGGCATGGCGTCCTGTTTGTCAGCCTGGAGATGGGCAGCACGGAATTAGCAGCCCGCATGGCTGCTGATCTATGCTTTGACGGTCACCGTGGCATTCCGTTCGAGAGCATCCGCGACAACACGCTGACTGCGGCTCAGCGCGAGCAGATCGCCAGCATCCGCTCCGACATACACCATCTCCCCCTTCAGATCATCGACACTGGCAAGCTATCGATCGGCCGGCTGTCGATGATCATCCGCCGGTACAAGCGCCGCTTTGAGGCGCGTGGCTTGAAGCTGGAAATGGTGATCATCGATTATCTCCAGTTGCTCCAGACGGACAACCCCAAGCGATCGAATTATGAAGCGATCAGCGAAATCAGCATGGCGCTAAAGGCCATCGCGAAAGAGCAGGGGCTCACCGTTTTCGCGCTGGCCCAATTGAGCCGAGAGGCTGAAAAACGACCCGACAAGCGGCCTCAGCTTTCCGACCTCAGAGACAGCGGCCAGATCGAACAGGACGCAGATGCCGTGCTGTTCCTCTATCGCCACGAATATTATCTGAAGCAGGCTCCTGAGGCTGATCCCGCGCACGAGAAACACGACGTTTGGCAGGTCGCCATGCGCAAGTGCGAGGGCATGATTGACTTCATCTGCGCCAAGCGTCGCAATGGCCGCACGGGCAGCGCGACGGGCGTGTTCTGGGCCGGTAATCAGGCTGTCCGAGGATGAAGGGGGCGGCACTCCCTATATTCGGCGACGCCTATCTGGCGGACACGCATCACCTCACGCTTGAGGAACACGGGGCATATTTCAAGCTGCTCTTGCTCGCGTGGCGTTCGCCGGGGTGCTCGCTGCCCGACGACGATCAGCGGCTTGCCCGCATGTTGGCGATCGGGCCGGCCAAATGGGCGAAACTGAAGCCCTGCGTGATGGCGTTCTGGACCTTGGCTGATGGAGCATGGACGCAGAAGCGCTTGAGCAAGGAAAGGGCTTGGACCGATAAAAAGGCTGCCAGTAATTCTTCGTCGGCCAAGAAGCGTTGGGGAAAGCAAGATATTGAAAAACCACGAAACGAGGAATGCGAACGCATAAGCGAACGCAATGCCCCTCCACCTCCATTATCCATACCTAACGGTATGGGCGTCCCGCCCGTCGACACTGTGAAAGCCATTTGGGATATTGGCATCACGCTCTTGACCGCTTCGGGACACGAAGAACGCGCCGCCCGCTCCATCGTGGGCCGCTGGCGTAAAGAGCATGGGGATGGGAAAACGCTCGCAGCCCTCATCGACTGCCAAGCAAAATCCATCACTAGCCCAGTCGAGTGGATGGCGAAGGTTCTCAGCGCCTCGTCATCGGCTCCCAGCCTGCTTGAACAGGCTCATCGCTACGAGAGGGCCGCATGACCCATCCCTACACCCTGGCATATCGAGAGGAAGAACGGTGAGCGAGTTTCGCATTTTCTCCATTTGGTTCGCGATCGGCGCGTCTGCCTTCACGATTATCATTTGGATCGCCACGCCCAACTCGCCGTTGTCGTTTGATGGATTGATGCGGGCTTATGCCTACGCCGCGAATATTGGGTTTCTCGCGGTCGCTGTGCTCGGACGGAAGCCGTCATGACCCAAACGGACAAGAGGATCTAAACGATGGGCTGGATTCTCATTGGCGTGATTGCGTTGCTGGCGATCACTGGCACCCGCGTGATCGCGGACAAATTCAATTCTGGCGGAAGGTATTAGGGCACATGGCTAAGGGGCGGGGAGCGACGGACGGTTGGTGTATCCTTCGCACGCGGGGAGGAAGTACACTCAAGCTGGCATCATCACTTGCTGACAGTGGCGTGGAAGCCTGGACCCCGACAGCGACGATCACGAAGCGCAAGGGAAGGGCGCGAGATCGTGTTGACGCACCCATGCCGATCCTGCCAACGTTCGTGTTCGTCAAGTCGGTCTATGTTTCCGAGCTACAGCGCATCTGCGCGCTAGTCATGAGCCCGCATCCGGCCTTTTCGATATTCCGTTACCTGAACCGTATTCCCGTGCTGTCTGATCGCGATATCTCCAGTCTGAAGGACGCGGAGGATAGAGCGACCATGGATCACCGAAAGCAACAGCGGAAGGTCGTCCCGATCGGCACGCATGTTCGTCTAGACGATGGCGCATTCGCCGGACTTCCTGGAGTTGTCGAGCAAAGCGACGGAAAATCCGCGATCGTCGCATTCGGCAGCAACTTCAGGGTTGAAATTGCCACTTGGCTTTTGCCACAAGATTTGCTAGAGGCGAGCGTGTCTAATTCGGACACTGCCGCTCAAGCGGCTTAGACTGCGCGATGGCTTAGCCACCCTGTCGCACCCGCTAATAGCGGGGAAGCGACGCAATTCTTTCAACACATTCGGCGTAGGTCGCCCCCTTTCGACTGATCGCCGATCCCGCCGCCAATCATTCCGACGCAAGCATTAGAACCATCGTGGTCAATCGCGGTCGGCACTGTTTGAGCGGCGGGTAACATTCACGGCTGTTGGGAGGAGGTGATCCTTTCCTCGCGCGCCGGAAGCGAGGGCTTATGGCCGATACGGCTCTAGTAGCAAAACGTAGCAATCGCGGAAGCAAGCCAGGCGAGCGGCGCGGAGGCCGACAGAAGGGCGTACCGAACAAGGCCACAGCGTCGATCAAGGAAGCGGCAAGAGAGTACACAGAGAAGGCGCTAGGAACCTTTGTCGCGTGTATTGACGACGCTCAATCGCCTTGGGCCGCAAAGGTCGCCGCAGCATCAGCCATTCTCGACAGAGGTTATGGCAAGCCAAGCACGGTCATAAGCGGCGATGAGGATGGCGGCCCGGTCGCGCTCGTCTCCACTATCGAGTTGATCGGCGTTCGCCCCGGTGAAGGTTAAGATAAAGATACCGGACAAGCTGGTTCCGGTTTTCGAGGGAAAAGCTGATACGCGCGGGGCGTTTGGCGGCAGAGGTTCGGCAAAGACCCGCACGTTCGCGAAGATGACTGCGGTTCGGGCCCATATGTGGGATCGCATGGGCCGAACCGGGATAATCCTGTGCGGTCGCCAGTTCATGAATAGCCTAGAGGATAGCTCGCTTGAGGAAATCAAGGAGGCGATCCGAGAAGAGCCTTGGCTGTCTAGCCATTTCGATATTGGCGAAAAGTACATCCGGACTAAATCAGGCAGGATTCATTATTCGTTCGTCGGGCTTGAGCGCAACATCAACAGCCTGAAGTCCAAGGCGAGAATTTTGCTTGGATGGATCGATGAGGCCGAACCCGTCCCCGAGGATTCATGGATCAAACTGATTCCGACGCTTCGAGAAGAAGACAGCGAGCTTTGGATCACGTGGAACCCCGAGCGAGAGAAGTCAGCGACAAATAAGCGGTTCCGCAATAGCGACGATCCGCTGACAAAAATCGTGGAGATGAATTACCGCGATAACCCGTGGTTTCCCGCCATTCTTGAGCGCAAACGCCAGAAGGACAAGAGCGAGCGTCCGCACCTCTACGGTCATATCTGGGAGGGCGAATACATGACCCTCATGGAAGGTGCGTATTTCGCCGAGCATCTGATCGATGCGCAGGACAGCGGACGCATCGGGTTCGTTCCAGAAGATCCGCATCTGGTCATCAGGCTGTTCGCGGACATCGGCGGAACGGGAGCTAAGGCCGACAATTTCGTGTTCTGGGCGGCGCAGTGGGTCGGGCTCGAAATACGCTGGGTCAATCATTACGAGCAGCAGGGCCAGCCGATCGCAACGCATCTCAACTGGCTGCGCACTCAAGGTTACACGCCCGACAAGACAGTGATCTACCTGCCGCATGACGGCGACACGAACGACCGTGTGTTCGACGTCAGCTATCGGACGGCATTCGAAGGCGCGGGCTATACCGTTCACGTTATCCCCAATCAGGGGAAGGGTGCGGCAATGAACCGTGTCGAGCGAGCCCGAGAGCTGTTCCCGCGTATGCGGTTCGACGAGACGAAGTGCGATCCGGGCCTCAAGGCGCTCGGTTGGTATCACGAAAAGAAGGACGAGAAGCGGGACATCGGGCTCGGCCCTGAGCACGATTGGGCAAGTCATAGCGCGGATGCATTTGGCGCGGGCTGTGTTGCCTATGAGGAACCCCGTCCCGTCATCGCGTCTCCAACGCCCCCGCAGATAAACGCAGGATCACAGGGATGGATGGCCGCATGACCGATACCCGTCTCGACGTCCTGCGTCGCAAGCTCGACGCCCGCACCGATCACGAAGGCAAGGCAAAGCCGGGGTTCGGTGAGAATGTCGAGGCCATCAAGGCTGAGATCGCACGCTTAGAGGGGGTGCCCAAGAATGGCTAGCGCGCCCCTGATGTCCAACGATCCAGGCGCTCCACGCGACTGGTCGTTGCAGGAAAAGGAAAAGAGCCCGACGTCTCCCGCTGATTCCGGCGGAAAGATGACGGATGAGGAAACGCAAGAGTTCCTCGATCATGCAAGGACAGAGTTCCAGGCGGATACTGATTACGATCGCCCGAACCGTGAAGCGGCGCTGGACGATCTGGTATTCGTGTTCAAGGACCCGTGGGACCCCGTAGTTCGTCGCTCGCGTGAAGCGCAAGGGCGTCCATGCATTTCGATCAACACGCTGCCTCAGACGATTGGCCAGGTGATAGGCGATCGTCGTCTGAACGAAACATCCATCCGGGTTCTGCCGAAGGAGGATGGCGATAAGGATGTTGCGGAGGTCCGTGCCGATCTGATCCGCAATATCGAGGCGCAATCGAAGGCCAAGCGCGTTTACGATCGCGCACTGGAAAATCAGGTTGCTTGCGGGATCGGCAACTTCAAGGTCGTGCTGGATTACGCCGACGATGACGTGTTCACTCAGGACATTTTCATCAGGACGATCGCTAATCCGCTGGCAGTGATCTGGGATCGCATGTCGGTCGATCCGACCGGACGCGATGCCCGTCATTGCTTTGTTCAGGACACGATGCCTCGCAAGGTGTTCGAGCGCCGTTGGCCCGACCATACGCCAGACGATCTCGGCATGGAGCTGTCCACGCGTTTGCGTCAGAACGGATGGTTCACGAACGACGTCGTTCGCATCGTTGAATATTGGCGGATGGTCTATCGCGACCGCACCATCGCCCTGATGAAGGATGGATCGGTCCTTGACGTGACCGATAAGGACGAAGCTGAATACGCCGAAAACCTGTATCTCGATGACCAAGGCAAGCCACGTAAGCGCGTAGCTCCGCGCTGTGTTGCGCAAATGTACCTGATCACGGGTCATGCCATTCTCGACGGCCCATACGAGCTTCCGATCAACCGCTTGCCCGTGTTCCGCGTCAACGGGCGTGAGGGGATGGTCGGCGACGATCGTGTCCGGTTCGGCTTGACGCGGTTTGGCAAGGACGCGGCGCGCCTCAAGAACTACTGGCGCTCGACATCGGCTGAATTGCTGGCGATGGCGCCCAAGGCTCAATGGGCGGGGCCAGCGGATGCCTTTGAGGGCTATGAGGAATCGATTAGAAATTCGCATCGCTCTGGAGATCCGATCATCAAGTGGGCGAAGAATGCCAGCGCTCAACCAATTCGCATGGACCCCCCGCCGCTTCCGGCCGCCGTACTCAACGAAGCCGCGATGAATGCGCAGGACGTCAAGGACACGACAGGCATTCAGGACGCGTCGCTTGGCATCCGGTCGAATGAGACAAGCGGTAAAGCGATCATGGCCCGCCAGCGTGAAGGCGACGTGGCCACGATCATGTACCACGACGAGCTTAACAGCGCGATTGAGGAATGCGGCGACGTCATCAACCAGTTGATCCCGATCGTCTACGATACGGCCAGAACCATTCGAGTAATCGGCAAGGACGGTGAGGCTCGACTGGTTCGGATCAATGACCCGATGCATCCGGACTCAATCGATCTGGCAAAGGGCAAGTATGACGTCGCGATCACGACTGGCCCGTCGTTCACCACGCGCAGGGTAGAGGCGGCTGAAGGCATCATCCAGCTTGCACAGGCCGTTCCGTTGATCGGCCAGGCCGCTCCTGATCTTCTCGTCGCGACGCAGGACATTCCGAACGGTGACGAGTTCGTTGAACGGCTGAAGAAAGCCCTTCCTCCGCAACTGACGCAAAACGACGATGCCGGTTCGGAAGGAACGGAGGGGCATGAAGGCGCGCAGCCGCAAGCCGATCCGATGCAGGCCCAACAGCAGCAAATGGCCGCCATGCAGGCGCAGGCCGCACAGGCAGCACAGCAACACGCCATGCAGATGGCACAGATCGAATTGCGCAAGGAGCAGGCGAACGCTGAAAAGGCGGAAGCGGACGCCCGTGCTGCGGTCGCCAATGCGGAACGAGCAGAGGCGCAGGCCGAAGAGGCGCGCGCGAAGCTTCATGGCACCGTTGCCAGCACGATCAACAGTTTGGCCCCCGAAGAGTCGGTACTTGGGGATGAAGCCGGAACAGCCGACACGCCCCCCGGCGCGCAGCCGGCCGCTCTGGAAGCGCAATTATGACCGATACCACGCTCGCACCTGAAGAGGGTGCGAACACTGAGCAGGATTTTGCTCAGTTCGAAGCCGAGACGCTCGGCAAAACCGGGGCTCATGCCCCCGCAACTGTGACGAATGAAGACGAAACCGGGGAAAATGGCACCGGTGCAGTCGAGGGCGAAACCGGCGACGGCAAGCCCAAAGCCAATTCCGTCCAGGAACGCATGAACGAAATGACGGCGGCCCGCCGAGAAGCTGAACGTGTCGCTGAAGAGCGCGCGCGGGAAGTGGAGTATTGGAAGGGCGTAGCCGAAGGGAAGAAGCCGGAGGCCGAAGTTGGGAAACCAGCCGAAGGCGACGATCCCGAGCCCAAGCCCGATGATTACGAATACGGTGAGGCGGATGCCCGCTTCATCGCCGACAACGCGCGCTGGAACGCGCGAGACGAGTTCCGCCAACAGCAGCGGCAGGCCAACGAACAGGCCGAAGCCGCCGCGCTGCGACGCGGCCACGAGGCTCGCGTAGCCGAAGCGGTCGAGAAGTACCCCGATTACGCAGAAAAGGTCCAGGCGTCCGCAGATCGCGGCGAATGGCCCTGCACTCAGGTAATGGCACTTGGCATCATGGCTTCCGAAGTGGGGCCTGATGTCGCTTATCACCTGGCGTCCAACCACGCAGAGGCAGAGCGCATTGCGAAGCTGCACCCGCTTGAGCAGGCGCGCGAACTCGGGCGGATTGAAGGAGGCTTCCTGAACAAGCCGAAAGAGCCGGCCCCCAAGGTCGATGCTCCGAAAGCCCCGCCACCGCCTACGCATCAGGCGCGCGGCGTGGGTGGCAAGTTCGAGGTTGACGACGACACTTCCGACTTCGCGGCCTTTGAGGCGAAATACCAGCGCAAGTAACAACCCGAATGCCACGTCGTGAGACGTCGCTTTCCCTGCGCCCCACGGCTTCGGCCGTGCGGGCCTGATGGAGCACTACGGAAATGTCCAATCAGTTCAAACTCACGCAGAAGGTGGCCAACACCTTCCTGATGATCCTCAAGAACCAGCTCGTGATGGGCAAGATCACGAGTTCCGAATACAGCGAGGAATTCGGCCAGAAGAAGATGCAGATCGGTGATACCCTCACCGTTCGACGCCCTCCGTCGTTCGTTGTGAGCGACGGCCCGACGTTCAAGAATCAGGACGTCGTGGTCGGTTCGGCCACCGTCAAGATCGACAAGCAGAAGCATATCGGGTTCACCTATTCGGATCTCGAACGCGCCCTGTCGGTCGATAACGCGCTGGAAGACGCCACGCTCAACGCCAAGATGGCCGCGCTCGCGCAGCAGATCGACAGCGACGGCATGGCACAGGTACTCAAGTTCTCGCAGTGGGTCGGCACGCCGGGCCAGGTGATCAACTCGGCGATCGACTTCAACGAGATGCCGAAGCGCCTGGACAACCTCGCGGTGCCGCAGACCGATCGTAACGCGGTGCTGGCGGTTGATGACTGGTGGGCAACTGCAGGCTCGTTCACCGGCAACAACTTCTTCGACAATGACATCACGAAGAGCGCGTTGCAGCGGGCACGTCTGCCGATGCTGGGTTCCGTCCAGCCGTATATGTCGCAGAGCGTCCTTGCTCTTACCACCGGCACGCGTACGGCTTCCGGCGTTATCCAGGTCAATGGCGCGTCGCAGAACGTCGATTACTCGACGGTTCGTGACACCTACGTTCAGAACCTTAACATCAAGGGTCTGACCGTTGGCTGGACGATCAAGGCCGGCGAGGTGTTCAGCATCGCGGGTGTGTATGCGGTGAACCCGCGCACGCATCAGGCGATGAACTATCTGCAACAGTTCGTCGTCATGTCGGACTTCACTGCTGCGGCTGCTACCGGCACCATTTCGGTGTCGTTCCCGATCATCATTCCCGATGCATCGGATACCACGACCGCCCGCACGAACACCGCGTTCTCCACGTGCAACTCAGCGCCTGCGGATTCGGCGGCTATCACGTTCCAGGGTGTGGCCAGCACGCCTTATACCCAGAACGCCGCCTTCCATAAGTCGGCGATCCAGTACGTGTTCGTGAAGCCGCCCCGTCCGCACACCGGCGAGTTCGAATATGCCACTGATCCGGAAACGGGCATCAGCATTCGTCTGTGGGCATTCTCGGACGGCAGCGCCGACACGCACGCCTATCGCGCGGACGTGATCTACGGCGTCGAGAATCTCGACCCGCGCCTTGGCACGCGCGGCAGCGGCCTCGCCTGATCGAACTAAGCAGGGGCGTCTTTCGGGGCGCCCCTGTCTGTTGACGGAAAGGCTGAACCCATGACGGTCAAGAAGTTTCCCGGCTGGCGCTGGGGCAAGGATCATCCCGAAGGCGCGATATTCGAGTCCGAGGATGACGTGCCCAAGGGCTATGTCGATGATCCCAATTTGCTGAAGGTTGGCCCGGAGGGGGAGAAGGCCGAACGCGCGCGCCTTGCTGCGGAATTGAAGGCGAAGGGCATCAAGTTCTTTGCAGGCGCGACCACAGAGAAGCTCCGCGAGCTTCGCGCGGCCAATCTGGGCTGATCCATGACCATCGCGAGCGCGATCATCTTCTCGGCTCTCCGGGAGTCGAACCTGATTGGCGTTAACTCCACGCCGACGACGGGACAGTCGAATGAGGCGCTATCGCGGCTCAACGCGATCGGCGCGTCTGTGTTCGGCTACGAAGTCGGCGAAAAGCTGGCGGATTGGCCAGTCGGTGTCGTCGGGGTGACCTTCTGCGGACCGACCTTCTGGTCCGAGCTTCACTGGCGGCGACCGCATTCGAACGTGCGCCTTGTCGTTCATCATGACCAGGCCGAAACGATCATATTGCCCTCGCAACCGGATGATGGAGCGCGTCTCGCGCTGATCGACGTCGGGCAGAACCTCGCCACTTATCCGATTACCCTTGATGCTGACGGGCGAAGGATCGAGGACGCAACAAACCTCACCCTCGATACCGATGGCGAAAGCAGGGCTTGGCTGTATCGTGCGGATCTGGGCAACTGGATCAGGATCGACAGCCTGACCGCCGACAGCGAATTGCCCATTCCGCCCGAATATGACGACGCGTTCATCACGATGCTCGCGATGCGGTTGAACCCTCGTTACGGACGCCAAATTACGCAGGAAACCGCGACTGCGATGGAGCGGTCGATGAACCAGCTTCGCGCGCGTTATGCGCAGCGGGTGGTCACGCCGGCTGATATCGGCGTCCTGCGGCCCACGGTACAGGTCTACAACGCCAATCTCTACTGGCCGTATCGTAACACCGGCCTGGGATGGATGGGCTAATGGTCGCCATACCGCTCGGTCGATCCGACTGGCGTCGCGGCGTTGCCAAGGAGCCAGAACTACGGTTCGTCAACCGCTATTACGAGACGAATCCAGCCGATCAGACGTCGCAAGCTGCGCTTCTGTCCCGACCGGGGCTTCGCCGGTTCATGTACGTTGGAAACGGTCCTATTCGCGGCATCTATTCGCAGCCTGGTAGCTTCAACGACGCGTCGTTCGTCGTCTCTGATGACGTGTGGTGGCGCGTGGATCGCAATGGCACTGCCACGGCCCTTCAGACTGGCCTCAATCCGGGTACTTCTGCGGTCAGCATGGCCGGAACCGGGAACATCGGTGACACGCCCGAATACATGTTCCTCGCCGATGGCCGAAACCTCTGGGTCTATGTCGAGAACGGCTACGCGAAGGGCACGGTAAGCGGCTCTCCCGCGAACAACGACGTAATCCGGATCAACGCGACCTATTACAAGTTCACCAGCGGGTCGGTGAATGCTGGCGCGCCGGCCGGAACCAATGCCGATCCTTGGCTGGTTGCTTTGGGTGCAAGCGATCCATTTTCATGGGCCAATTTCGCCGCTGCGCTGGGCGCTTCGGGAACGGCCGGCACGGATTACAGCACGGCGCTCACAATCAACACCGATATCGTCGTGATCGCCGCGTCCTCCACGCTCGTTTCAGTCCAATCAGTCCTGATTGGCGCGCTCGGCAACGGCATTGTCACCACGGAGACGGGTGCTTCTATTGCGTGGACCGCTGGAACGCTGACCGGGGGCGGAACTCCCACTGTAACTACGGTCGAGACGCCTGATGACGTCGGCGTGATCTCGCTCGGGTATATTGCCTCTTATGTCGTGGTGATCCCGTCTCAGGGTGAGGGCGTCAACGGTCGGTTCTTCTGGATACAGCCGGGCGAGACGACGATCGACCCGCTCAATTTCGCGACGGCCGAGCGCGCCCCTGACCCCATCTTCTCCGTTGTCGTGTTCGGCGATCAATTCTGGTTGCCGGGTTCGAATACGACGGAGGTCTGGTACTTCACAGGGAATGCCGACAGTCCCGTCCTTCGGATGCAGGGCGTCGCGTTCGATCGCGGGACATGGGCAGGAACGGCGATCCAAGTGAAAGAAAGCATGATCACCGTCGATTCTGACGGCGGTGTTTTTCAAATTGCCGGTGGCATCGAGCGGATCAGCAATCCCAGCGTGGAAGAGCGGATTCGTGAGGCGATTGCCTATCAGGCCAAGGTTTCCGGAGACGTCTGATGCTGCAATGGGCTGACACGATGAATCGTTATGGCACCAACACGGCGCTGATGCTGAACGGCATCTATGCCGAAGTTCATAACGCGACCCTAATCGCCGATCCAGACCCGACTTCGACACAGAAGGTTCTACATCACTCTCCGAACACGGATTATAACGAACTGTATCGGTTCCCCTTTCCAGGGGGTTCGAAGGCCACGATGGGCTTTCAGACAAACATCTGGTGCGACCAACTTCCGACGCTTGGAAGCTTCCTGCCAGGTTGGGAATTTCGCGATAGCGCCAACGTTGCTCAGGTTTCATTTTCAATTGAAACGACTGGCGCGATGTCCATCCGTAGAGGCGGCGTAAACGGTACTCCTCTAGCAACTACGCTAGTCCCTGTTGTCACAGCGAATGCTTGGCACAGGATTGAGATGAAGCCAACTGTCAATAGCGTTACTGGCGCTGCCGAACTGCGCGTTAATAGAGCATCGGTACTATCGGTTTCCGGAGCTAATACGCAGTCTAGCGCGTTGTCATCCTCTGCTCAAATTGCTTATAGTAAATCTTACAGCGGAGGAATCGGCACATCTCACAAGAACCTTGCGGTGTGGGATACGACTGGTACACGCAACAACGATTTCTTGGGGTCTGTCCAAATGACAGACATCGACACAAACGCTGACACTAGCCTGACGTGGGTTCCTTCAACTGGAACCGTTGGATGGTCGATTCTTGATAACAACCCTCCGGTCGATACGACATATATCGGCGCCGCTACCCCTCTGTCGAACGTCTTTGGTCTAGGCAATCTGCCTGCTGATGCGACCAGTGTACTAGGGCTCGTCCTCGTCAATCGCTCGTGGAAGATCGACGGTGGTGACGGCAACACTCAGATGGGCATCGTCTCGGGGGCCAGCACCGGCCTTGGCACCGATCGCCCCATTACCACCGCGCCAACCTATTGGTGGGACGTGATGGAGGTAGACCCCGCGACCGGCATTCCCTTCACTCCTACCGGTTTCAACGCGGCGTCGCTCAAGCAGTCTCGGACAGTCTAAATGGTCGCGACTGCCGGAGTCAGGGCATCTGGTGCGTATGTCACGTCACTGACGGGAACATCAAACGCTGTCCAGGCCAGCCAGGCGTTCGTGCGTGTCCTCTACAATATCCCAACAACAGGCGTTCTGGCATCGTCGGCTTACGTCACGACGCTCATGCAGACATCGAACGAAGTCAGGTCATCGGCCGCATATGTAACCGTGTTGTGGCGCGGTCGCGTTGCGCAACCTCAATTGCGCGCGTGGACCTACACGATGGACGGGCACGATTTCTACGTCCTTCGCCTGGGCGACTTCACGACGCTGGTCTATGATACCTTCTCCAAACAATGGTCGGAATGGTGCGGGGCTGATCTTCCGTTTTGGCGCGCCAACACAGGCATGAACTGGATCGGGGGCCAGAAATTCGCGACGGACTATGGGTCTAACGTCATCGTCGGGGATGATACGTGGGGCCTGCTCTGGTTCCTCGATCCGCTTCTGCCCTATGATGAGGCTCCAGACAGCGAAGCGCCGGCACAGCAAATCCCGTTCGATAGGATCGTTACCGGAGAGGTTACCCTTAGGGGTCGCGATTCGGTGCCGTGCTACGGGATATTTCTGGCCGGCGATAATTACGGCCTGACCGCAACTGACTTCACGCCCGGCGTCACGTTGGAAACGAGCGACGATGACGCACGCACGTTCGACAATCAGGGCACGATCACAGTCCCGGCTGATTACCAGCAAGAAGACCCATACGAATGGCTGTCGCTCGGCCTGATGAGTTCGCCGGGCCGCGTCTTCCGGATCACGGATAACGGCGTGTTCACGCGTATCGACGGCATGGACATGAACGACAATGCCGGGTGACCTCCAGCCACTCGCTCAGAATTTCCAGATCGTTGACGGCAACGGCTTCCCGACGCTCTATTTCATCAAGTGGGCGCAGCAGCGGCAGATCGATATAACCGCCGGGATCACGGCGGCACAGGCGCAGCAGCTTATTGATGATTGGGCAACCGCAAGGTCGGTGATCGCGGGCAATGGCTTAAGTGGTGGCGGTACGCTGGCTGCGAATAGTACGTTCGACGTCAATACGGGCACGGGTCTAACGATCGCCAGCGATCAAGTAAGGCTTGCCGATACGGCGGTTACGCCGGGCACATATGGCGACTCCACGCATGTCGCGCAGATCACGGTGGATCAGCAGGGCCGAATTACTGCAGTAGCCAACGTTGCGGTAAGCGGTGGCGGCGGCGGGGGGGGAACTCCCGTCGTCAGGGCTAGTAAGATAAGCTCATCAAGCGCTTCTTCATATACGATCACTTGGCCTACCGGGACCATCGCAGGAGACACCGTAATTTTCTTCGGTGGTCACGGGTATAATTATAATGCGCCCGCTGGATGGTCTACTATAAGCAATCTCGCCGGATCAAATTTCAATGGAGCTATATTTCTCAAGGTTTTATCAGCGGCGGATATCACAACAGGTAGTGTTACAGTAACCACCGGCGGTGCATATAACGGAGTGGTTTGTCTTGTTACTCTCGTCGGATATTGCCAGATAAGGGGCACTCCTGTCGCCTCTAGAAACGGATCAGGATCATCTACAATAGGTTTGAACACAGATGGTGCAGGACAGTTAACTGATCTGAATTTATATTTTGGCAGCAACCGCAGCACTCCCGGTTCTACCGATACTGTTTCGCTAGGGTCTGGCCTTCAAACCGTGACAGCAACTGAGGCTAGCGGCGTTCTGACTGCGGCATCTCCGTCCGGTTTGGGGGGCGTATCGGCTACATTCAGTTACAGCGTGGCTGGGACCGGAAATTATCAAGCCATCCTGACGATGTTCAAATGATGGAGATTTGGCGCTTGCGCGATGCAAGCCCTCTGTTGTCGCTACTGAAACGCCCTGAGATAGCCTCACTGGATTATGGCTTCGACGCTCCGGACTGGATCGCAAGCCCAAGCAACGTCGCCCTGACAGATGGCTCTAGCGTTGGCCTGTTCGGGTCGTTCGGGTCACACGTTTTCGAGGCGCATTGGCTGTTTGTGGCGCGGGGCAGGAAAGCCCTCGATCTTGGCGCCGACATGCTGGCTGCAATGTTCGATCTCTACGGCGCTCGCGTCATCAAGGGCATGATTCCCACGGAGCGCAAGGCGTCGCGCTGGTTCACCCGCAAGCTCGGGTGCCGTTCGCTGGGCATAATTGAAACGATCAGAGGGCCGCACGAGCTGTTCATGCTCGCCCGCGCCGACTTCGAAAGGTGAATTAATGGGTAGTCTCGTCAGCGGGATCATCGGGGGCATTGGGTCGATCTTCGGCGGCAATTCCACCAAGAAGGTGGCGAACCAAGCGTTCGACTACGCGAAGTCCTCTCCGCTAACCAACTATCTCGGGACCGGCGCGAACGCGAACAGCATGCTTGCTGGGGCTCTTGGGGTTGGTGGCGATGCATCTGGGTTCAATACCGGACTGAACAACTACCTTGGCTCGTCCGGATACAACTTTACGCTGGATCAAGGCTCCAAGGCGATCACAGGCAATGCGGCTGCGCGCGGGCTGTTGGGGAGCGGGGCGACCGCCAAGGCCCTGACGAATTACGGGCAGGGGCTCGGGCAGCAGTATTTCAACAACTATTTGGCGCAGCTTGCCGGCTTGTCCAGCCAAGGGTTGAGCGCTGGAAATTCGATTGTCGGCGCCGGATCGGCCGCAGCACCGAACGCTGCCAAGGCGGAAGAGGGCAAGTGGCAAGGTATCACCAGCGGCGCTTCTCAGATCGCTGGTTTCTTCATCTAGGGGCGGCTTAAATGGCAACAGACTATAGCGCGCTTGGCCCTTGGGCAGGAGCGGCGGCGGCCGGATATGACCGCGCGCATGCCGATAAATTGCAGCGTGCGACGCAAAACGCCTTGGCCGGATACGGCCAGGACCCGGATACGGCTGTTAAGAACTTCATGGCGGTCGATGCGCCTGCTGCGATCGGGCTTCAGCAGCAGCTTACGCAGCAGCGGGCGGCTATGGCCGCCATGCAGGAGGAAAGCCGCAAGCGTGCCTTGGGAGCTATCACGGGTGCGACAGACATGTTGCGCAAGGTTCGTGACAGCGGAGGCGATGTAGGATCGGCCTACGATCATCTTGACCAAGGTGGCATTCTCGACACGCTCGGCATGTCACCACAGGAAAAGGCGCAGTACCGCGCGGCGATCGTCGCAAATCCTGCCCTGATCGACATTATCGGCCAGAAGGCTGCGGAAGGCGTCGTGCTGGCCCAAGGTGCCCAGCTTCGCGACAAGAACACGGGTAGGTTGCTCGGCGAAAACCCGATGACGCCGAAGCCGCTTGTCGTGCGCCGTGGAGATGGCGGTTCGGACGTGATCTATCCGACGCCGCCAAGAGGGATGCCCGGCACAGGACAGGGCATAGCCCCCAGTGTTCCGGCAACGCCCGGTACTCCTCTTACCGTCGAAACTGCGCGCCCGCTGTTCAAGGCGCAGGAATCCAGCGGAAACTATGGGGCCGTCAATAAGGACACCGGCGCGCTCGGCGCCTATCAGGTCATGCCGAACACCGGTGCGGCGCTCGCAAAGCAACTCGGCCTTGCGTGGCGCCCTGACATGATGACGCGCGATGATCCCGCAAGCGTGCGATATCAGGACGCGATCGGCGGTGCCGCGATCAAGGAAGCGCTTAATGCTTCCGGCGGCGATCCGCGCACGGCGTTCATGTACTATTACGGCGGCCCCGATCGGTCGAAATGGGGGCCGAAAACCCGCCAATATGCCGATGAGATGCTTGCGCGGACTGGTGGTGCCAACGCAGCACCGCAAAGCGCCGGTGTCGCGTACAGCACGCCGGGCGCCCCGCCAAAGCCGAAGGAAGCGCCGGCAGGCTATCGCTTTAAGCCAGATGGCAGCCTGGAGTTCATTCCCGGCGGCCCCGCAGATCCCGGCGTCAAGGGCCCCGGAAAGGGAGACAAGGCGAAGACCCAAGCCCTTGCCGCCGCTGACCAGATCGATTCCGCGATTTCGGCAGCGCAAGACTTGCTGAACAACAAGGACATCGATAGCTACCTTGGCAACTTCCAAGGTCGCCTTCCGTCGTGGATCAGTTCGGGCCGAAACGATTTCAATCGCGACCTTGAAGCTCTGAAAACCAAGGTCGGCATCAATGCCCTTCAGACGATGCGCGCTATGTCGCCAACCGGTGGCGCCTTGGGTCAGGTGTCCGACTTCGAAAACAAGATGCTTCAGCAATCCTTGGCGAGCCTCGATACAACGCAGTCTGAGGATCAGTTCAAGAAGAACCTGCAAACGGTAATCGGCTCATTCCAGAAGATGAAGCAGCGCTTGCTTGCTGAGGTTCCCACTGGTGACGTTGCGCAGCCTGCGGCCCCCATAAGGGTGCGTACCGTACAACAGGCTATGGCGCTTCCTCCTGGCACCGTCTTCATCACCCCAGACGGTCGTAGGAAGGTGCGCTGATGGCCGGGCAAAAGAAGGACCCTTGGGCACAGTTCGGCGATGCTCCAGCGACCCCCGGTAATACGATGGCTGCCACGACGCCGAATAGTTCTGATCCGTTCGGCAACTTTGCGGATGCGGGAGAGCCGACTGCGCAGCCTATGGCTCAGCCCATGCCACAGCAACCAGCCACTCCTAAGACTGGTGCCGGTGACGCTGCATTGGGCGGTTGGAAATCTGGCGCATTGCTCGGCTTTGATGATGAGATCAGCGGTGCTGGCGCTGCGGCTGGTAACTGGCTCGTCAACAACGTCCTGAATACAGACACGGGTCAGAAGTTTGCGCCGTACATCGCGGCATTGCTCGGGAAGGGCTATGACCCATCGTGGCGCTTCAACAACACCGGCCAGTCCGAAGCGCAGGCGTATGAGGCTGAGCGGGCCAAAGAGGAGGCGACCAAAAACCAGCAATGGCAAGAGCATCCTGGCTGGTATAGCACAGGCTTTGCGCCCGGCATGGTGGCGTCCGCACTTGCCTCTCCAGAAGTAAGGCTTGCTTCAGGCGAAACCGCGCTCGGCCGGGCTGCTAACGCAATGGCGAGTGGGGGTCTGTATGGCGCTATGAGCGGCGCTGGGAATGCAGAGCCGGGAGCCCGCATGAGCGGTGCTGCAACTGGAGCCGCTCTTGGCTCCGTCGCCGCACCTGTCGGCAATGCGCTCGCCCGTGGTGTTGCGAACGTGATCAGCCCCAACGTGGCTCCAGTCGTCGCCCGTCTGCAAGCGGAGGGGATTCCGCTGACGCCTGGCCAGATTCTCGGCGCCAACGGAGGAGCAATCGGTCGCGGAGTTCGCAGTGCGGAAGAAATGGCCACTAGCGTTCCTGGACTAGGCGCGGTGATCAAGGGCGCGCAGACACGCGGCGTCGAAGCGTTCAATCGTGCTGCGATCAATAAGGCCCTATCTCCGATCGGGGAAAGCCTACCGGATGGGGTCGCTATCGGCCCTGTCGGGGTGAAATATGCCGGAGACAAGCTAAGCAATGCCTATGAGGCCATTTTGCCGAAGCTCGCCGCCAAGGCTGACGGGCAGTTCGCAACGGATCTAGGCACCGTCGCGGAGGCAATGGATACGATGGTTGGCCCACGTGCCGAGCAGTTCGCGAAGATCATGGATAGCGACGTGCGCCGGTTCTTCAATGACGACGGCTCTATCACTGGGCGAGGCATGAAAGACGTAGAAACACGACTTGGCCAACGAATCCGCTCTTTCATGTCGAGCCCAGATGCCGATCAGCGGGAAATGGGTATCGCGCTCCGGACAGTGCAGGAAGCTATCCGCGACATGGCGGCGCGGCAGAATCCCAATCAGGCTGCGGCGCTGCGATCGATCAACGACGGATGGGCGGCGCTTACGCGCGTGGAGACTGCTGGCGCCAAGGGAACGGACGCCGGGTTCTCTCCGGGCAATTTCCGGCAGGCGGTGAAAGAGGGAGACAAGACGGTTCGCAAGCGCGGTTTCGCACGTGGCGATGCCCTGCTGCAACAGTTCGCCGACGATGCCAATACCGTTCTCCCGAACAAGACGCCGGATAGCGGATCGGCTGGGAGGGGATTGTTGGGGTTGCTCCTTACGGGTCAACTCGCCCTAGGGCCGAAGGGAGTCGCTATCGGTGGCGCTGCGGCGGCCCCTTATACCAAAATGGGCGGAAAAGCGGCCGAGTGGGCTTTGACGGGGAGGCAGGGACCAGTCGCTAAGGCAGTGGCGAATAGCTTCCGCACGTTATTCAAAGGCGGTGCGGCACCTAGGGACACCGCTAATGCCGCCACCCCCGGTGCGAAGGCATCAAATCGCGGCAATGTGCCTCCTAATTCAGGCTATCCCAAGATGGATCCTGACGGTCAGACGGTATGGTTGTCGGATTCGGTCGGGATACCGATCGAGTCATTTCGCGGCTTGCCGGCGAAGTAAGGCGGGCATCACGCTTGGCGTGGATCGCACCACGAAGGCCGACGACGAAACCAAATGCCAGCGTGATTCCGAGTAGCTGCAAAGCGAGGGTTGGGTCCACATGGGCAATGTATGGCATTCGCAGGCATTTGACCACACCCTGACATTCCGGCCCCGTTCCGCGCGAGTTCCAAAAGACGAAGCCAACGACGATGAGGCCGCGAAGCTCGTTCGCGATGATCAGGATCAGCCCGATCTTAAATAGGCGGCGCATTGGGGCAGTATGAACCCGCCTTCCTGATAAGCAATCATTGATTTTGTGACTCACCGGCAAGAATTTGATCGATTTTGGATCAAGTTGACCAAGGAGAATAACCATGCCCGATGACGGACAAGTTGGCCCGGCGCCCACACCAACCCCTACGCCTACTCCCACGCCGACGCCTCCACAGCCGAAGCTACCGACAAGGTGATAGTGTGCCTCCTCATATCTTCTATCTCTGCATCCTGCTCATGTGCATCGCGGCGGAATCCGTTTTCATCGCGTGCGGCAGGCCGAGCTTCGGACGCCTGCTATGGATAGTGTCGGCGGTAGTCGGCTGGTCTTACGCGGCGCTGTGGCTCGGCTACAACCTGCCGACTTCGCAACTGTGGGCTCATGTTGCAGCTTTCGCGATAGGCATTCCGATAGCGCGGGGGTTGGCAAGCCATATCTGCGCCGGCCTGTTCTTCCCGATGCTGACGATCGACGCGCTCAAAGTAGCGGGTGTCATCGATCCGACAACGTGGTGGTGGGCTATTTTCTATCTGGCGTGCGCTCAACTTATAGCGATCGGTCTTGGCGCGGATTTCCATCCGATCGGCAAAGCCATCAGGAAGATGGCGGAAGAGATGCATTGTTGGTTCCCATGCGTGATGGCAACGCTGTGACAGATGGGGGGGATGGCGGCCTTATCGCGGGCGCCGCAATGGCGGCATGGGCTGCCGCGACCGCATTCTGGATGGGCGTGGGCGCTGTCATCTGGCGGCTGTTTTTCGAGCCTCGCATCGCCGAACTCAAGGAAGCGCTCGCGACCGAGAAGACCGAGTGTGAGATCAAGCTCGCGGCCATGGCGGCTCGCGCTGACCGCCTAGAGGGCGTGCTATTGTTCCACGGCCCACCAGAGATGCGCAACGCGATGCAGGCGGCCTTGAGCGAGGTCCGCACCGAAATGGACGAGGTGAGGAAATGACCGACGCAGACCTAATCCCAGCCGATTATTGGCCGCTGCTCGCGACCATCGAATCCGCCAACCGTCCGTACGTCAAGGCGCCCACCTCCAGCGGCTCGGGGCTGTACCAGTTCCTCAAGTCGACGTGGATCGGCGAGGGCGGCCAGTGGGGCGGCAATCCGGCGCTCGCGTTCGGCGGTCTGAAGCCCAGCCCAGAGGAGCAGACGCAGCGCGCCAAGACCTTCACCGCGAAGAACGTGTCCATCCTGAAGGCCAAGGGCATCCCGATCAACAAGGCAAGTTTGTACGCCGCCCACTTCTTCGGGGCTGGCATGGCGGCTCAAGTGATCAAGGCTGACGTGACAGCGCGGGCGGATCTGATTGCCGGGGAGGCCGCAACGAAAGCAAACCAGTCAATCCTGAAGGGCAAGACGGTCGGGCAATTCCTGTCGTGGCTGCATGCGAAGACCGGGGACTGGGCGCGCTGATGTCAGATTGTGCATCCGACATGGAGGCGCCGCTTCGCTTCCACATAGCAGGCATGGGCCTCTTTCGCCGTAGAGAATTGCCCGAGGTGAATGCTTTTCTTGTTCACCTTGATTTGCGCAGCCCATCTCCTGTTCTTCCGATGAAAATAGACGCTGAGAAATCCGCTGGTGTTGTGCGCCATGGGACCGTGAATGTTCTGACCGTTCACCGACCGACTGGCCTCTCGAAGATTGCGCCAGCGATTGTCGGACCGCTGTCCGTTGATGTGGTCAATCTCTCCTTTTGGCCACTCGCCCAGAAACAAAATGAAGGCAACCCTATGGCCTTGGTACGATCGCCCTTTAAACGAAATTCTTCGATACCCTTTGCGGTCTATATTCCCTGCGATCTCGCCTATCGCACCGCGACGACCAGGACGCTTTATCCAGCGGATGTCTCCGGTTTCTGGGTCGTACGAAAGATATTCCGAAAATTGGGCGTAGCCGGTAGGAAGATCGTCAGCCATTTCGCGGTCCTTTCGCGTGGTGGTCAGGGCCGGGCGCTGTTGACGCAGCGTTTCCGGCCCGCTTTTTATGCCAGATTCCTCATTTGTTCGCAACAAAAAGGATGGCTTCCAGCATGAGACTTCGCACCATCCGCTACAAGGACGGCAGGGCCCCGCTCACCGTCCTGCACAATCGACCGGCACCGAACGGTGAAAACGACTGGCGCGGCAAGCTGATCGAGAACGCGAAGGCGATAGCCGAACTGGGCGAAGATGATTCGGCGTTGTGCGGCTACGTCGTGCTCGGCATTTATGCCGATGGCAAGACATCGCTCGGCTTTCGGTACGATGGCGATCAGCCGCATTCCATCCCACGCGCAATGATCCCGTCGTGGATCGCAGAAGTGGTCCGCAGGGACATCATCGCAGGCCCAGAAGCCCGCGAGGTGTTCGATGACATGTTCCAGTGGGTGGAGTGACCCAATGACCCCCAGAGAGCAGCTAATCGCCTACCTCGCCACCCTGAGCGCGCTTGTCACTGTGTTTGTTGCAGCGCTGGTTGCTGCCGGCGCTGGGGTCAGCATCACCGAAAGCTTTGCGCTGGGCACTGTCACCGGAGGCTTGATCGGCGTCCTGCGCATCCCTTCTCAGCAGCAGAGGGCGACCGGTACGACCGAAAGCGGCGACGTGAATATGGGAGATGGGAAATGACCGTGGTCTGGGCATTCATCAAAGCTCGCTGGCCCTTCTTCGCGGGCGGCGTGGCGATCGGGCTCGTCATCGTCCTGCTGGCGACCTGCCACCGCGACAACGGCGCCGGCAAACAGGCGGAGCAAACCACGCGATCGGGCGACGCCATGTCCAACGCAGCAGCCAACGCAATTGACACTCTCCAGAACCGCACCGCGACCGACGATACGATCAACGCGGCGACCGACAATGCTATGAAGGAAATCGGAAATGCGCAAAGCCCTGACGATGTTCGCTCCGCTGTTCTTGCTGGCGTGTGCGCATCAGCCAGTCATCGTTCAGACCCCGCCTGCCGCGTGCGGTAAGCTCATCCCGAGTGGCTGGAAGGACGGTGTAGGGGCAACGCCGGTTCCGACCAATGCGGATATGGCGGACATGCTTGGCAAGCCTCTCACGCCAGCTATGGCGGCGGCAATCATAGGGCCTTGGGCTGGGGCCTATGTCGGCATGTCGGGGCAGCTCGATAAGGCCAATGGGCGGACTGCTGACACGATCAGCATCGTTGGGGTATGCGAGAGCCAAGCGAACGCCGCGCGCGTAAAATGATCGAGGCGCCGTGGACACGAGGCAAGTAACGACTCAAGCAGAATGCCCACGGCTGGTTATGGGTTAGAGCGGGCCGTTCCCAACAGCGCAATAGGGGGATCAGGAAACTTCATCCAATGGGTTGGGTAAACCTGGCCATCTTTTTCATCCCGCCACTTCCCATGATGGTCGTTCCATGCCGCAAAGACGCGGTTGCCGTCAAATACGATGAAGTTTTCCAACGACCTTCCGGCTGCTTCTGACCACGTATCGATCGGTTTCCATTTCATCCCCGAACCTTACTCCTTTCCTCTACCGAACGCGAGTGTAGCCAAAGATGGCAAACGGCGGCAGCGCAACGGCCATGCACAGGGCAGAATACATCATCGCCGTGTGACACCATGGGCTATCTAGAACACTGCCGGCAATGATCGCAGCGACGATGCTGGAAATAATGAACCCAAGGCCACCCAGCCACGCTATCGCCAGCCAGATTCCGCTTATTATGGCGACCTTATTCCACGTTCTTTCCGACATCATATATCCTCCTAGCCTATCTCAGGGATTGGGAGAAACGGCCTGGATCGTCGCGTATGGATCTCGCGCGGCATCTTGGTTGATCGCAGAGGCTATCCCCGCAGCAAGGGTGTCGTTAGCACAAACCGCGATCGTATCGCCGCCGTTGTCGAGGATGCTGTTCCCGACCGCGCGAACCGGCACGAATATCTGACGATCATGCACAGCAAGCGGCGTCATCGCCTGTAGGATCGTCATCACCATCTCCTCCTCACCCAATGTATAGCAGCAGCTATAAGGGTGAAAGCTAGTATCCATAGACCGAGTTCAACGAGGGTGGGACCGGTCATGCTTCACCGATCGGAAGGGAGCGGATAGCAGCGCGCAGAGCCTCAAGCTCTTCCCCATAGGTCGGGCCGCTGTACAGATGATCATGCGCCAGCGCGAAGCTGAACACGCTAGTCAGGTGCGGGTCGCATTCGTCCAGCTTGGCGACCAGCGCGACCGCTGCCTCTCTGACCCTCTCGGCAGTTGTTTGCGTTTTCTGCAAAGAAGTCGACTCTCTGACCCTCTCGGCTTCGGACGCACGATGGCGGGCGAAAGCTTGGACGAGCAGGGGATATGCGGGGCCGCCCTCGTTGAAGAACGGTTTAGCCGCATCGTAATCCGCCTGCGTCGGCGTCACCTCCACTATAGATAGATCAGACATTGGTGGGATCCTTGCTAACGGGGTCGGCAGGCTCGGCTCCGAACAGGTTGAAGCGCATGCGGAGCACCCTCGCGCGCTTGCGGCGTCCAGCGATGTCATCCGGGTATTTCAGGTCCATGATCTCGTTCAACTCGGTGTCGGTTTCTACGGAGGTAAGCATGTCCACCTCCATCCGGTCGAGCGGCTTGCGCCACCATCCGAGCGCGACGATCGGCGGGAACATCTTACTGCGGAATCCACCGCACTTGCGGCACCATGCCGAGCCGTTGGTGTACGTCCCGAACCGGACATGCTGGCGACCCCAAACATGGTCGCACATGAACTCGCTCTGATATTGAGCGAACGCCTCGATCTCCGCATCCGCGATCGTCGGTCCTTCTCCTCGAATGAATGTGCCGCGTGGAAACGCCTCAAAGAACGGTGTCGCTGGAATGATGCCGTGCCCCCACTGGACGATGCAATCATCGGGCCACGCGCATGCTGGCTCATACTCAGTTTCGGTGCCGAGCAAGGCTGAGAGGCGGTGTTCAGCCGTCCCCTCGATGTGGTGAGCTGCGATCCTCATCACTCTTCCCCTGGTATCGGCGCTACGTCGAGCATGGCGGAGAGCGTAGTCTGCTTCGGCGGAACAGCTTCATCAAACGGCGACTGCCCGACCGTGATTTTCCCGTTGCGATGAGCGACCAGCCAGCGCCCGTCAGGCCAGCATACGGTGAAATCGTCGTCGTCCAGATCGACCGTAAACCCGTCGTCGAGCGACACCGTCTCCTTTGCTGGCTGCTGTGCAAAGGCGAGCAGGACTGCATCAGCGCGGCGCTTGTTGCGCTCCGCGCTGACGTATTCGTTGGCGTCCTCGTTGCTCTCAAACTCCATCGGCTCTGCACCGGGAAGCCTAAGGGTATACGTAGCTTCACCATCGACCAGCCTAGTTAGTCGGATGCTATAGCCGAAATCCTCATCGGCGTTGCGTATCGCATCGGTCACAGCCGCCCGCGCTCGTTCAGCATCATCCTTCATGGGGCGCTCCTAGTGTTGCGAGGGCGGCTTTAGCTTTGTCGTAAAAGCCGTTCTTCCACGCATCGTTCATCACAGCAGCGGGATCGTCTGGCCATCCGGGCATTTCGGCGCTTGGATCCGTGCGCGCGTCCCACTCCCGGAAGATAATCTCCAGCGCCTCCCGTACCTCATCCCCCTGCGCGGCTACGGGGGTGGAGAGGGCGGCGTTCATGGCCTCTGCTACACTGATAGCAAGCGAGTCTCCGTCTACCCGGTTGACTGGCACAACCTGAAACGTGTTGTGATCGTCCACGTCGACAACATGATCGCCCGATGCCGAATAGCGCTCCCCCACCACCGGCTTGACGTGGAAGGCTTCTAGTCTGTCTGCGGCGATGAGGTGCGAAACCGCAGCGACAACATCGTCAGTGCGATAGTAGGTTTGTGGACCCGCTACCTTCGTCAACGCCTGTCCGATCAGGTCCGCAAGCGCTCGATCATCTGTGTTCATCGGGGTGTCCTCGCTCACTTGCTCGCTTCCTTCTGTAGGTGGGTGCGGACAAACTCGCGGACCTGTTCGGCCAGTTCGTTTGCGCGATGCAGATCATCCGTTATGGCCTTCGCCTCATCGGGGCTTATCCGGGGCCATTTGCTGTGATCGGGGCCAGCGCGCCGCGCCTCACGCAGAATCGCATAGCCCTCAGTGCCGAACGTACCTGCGATGCTCGTCAGCTTGGACGCTATCGTGGGGATGGAGGTCATGCCGCACCACCTTGGGCGATGTCCTTCGGACCCGCGCTGTCGCCTACGGTCGAGCCGGTTCCCGTCTCGCCGGCTTTGCCGCTTCCATCGCTATCGCGTCCGAACAATTCGTGCGCTCGTTCGAATATCGGGAAGGTCCACCCGTCCTCGCCGTTATCGACAGCATCCATGTAGCTTAGGATGTCCCCAAGGGTTTCCATGAGCGCGGCGCTGTCTTCACCCGTAAGGCGCCAGATGGTTGGCCACGCACCCTGCTCAAAGGCATCTGCCTTGTGATTGTAAACGCTGGCCAAGGCAGTGGCTAAATGGGCCACAACGCGGCATTGAGATACCACCTGCGGCAAGTCGCGCGAGGGATCGAAGCCCGAAGGGTGATGACCCGCAGGGTCATCATTCACGAGAGCCCGGTCGGGCACCGACGCGCCGGAATTATCCATGGCTTTTCATATCCTTATCCATGTCAGGGGAAGGTGAAGGGGGTGTGGCCCACGACATGCGCGACAGAGCAACGCGCTCATCATCGATCGCGGTGGCCGGCAGCCCAAAGTCACCAGGGTGGGCAAGCGGTTG
>Ga0207671_10000873_pt1 | contig 38194 bp, 24 predicted proteins | sample KBSC24metaG_FD_184352 | JGI IMG/M metagenome (GOLD analysis project Ga0207671, IMG submission 184352) | Corn rhizosphere microbial communities from Kellogg Biological Station, Michigan, USA - KBS C2-4 metaG (SPAdes) (version 2) | ecosystem: Host-associated > Plants > Roots > Rhizosphere > Soil...
CGGGCGCAGCCCACAACCTGCCGAGACACAACTACGAACCCTGACAGACCTACACCTCTACGCCACAGCCTCCGACACCAACCCACCACCACAGATCCAAACCCACAGTTAAACCTCTGCAAGCCCTTAGCGTGCGGCCAGCGTTTACAGCTGGCCTTGGTCAGTTGGCAGTCAGGGTGAAGTCGTCGCAGGCGGAGGTGCCTGCTGTGGATCGGTAGCAGTAGATGTCGACGCTGGTGTTGGTCGGCCCGGTGGTGAACTGGCTGCTGAGTTGCGTCCAGGCTGTGGCGGTGGTGGTGGCACCGGTGTCGTCGTTGGGGTCGGCGTCGTATTGCTTGGTGCCCAAGATGGTGGCGCCCCCGTCAGTACGGACCCAGCCGGTGAGTGTGTAGGTGGTGTTCGGCGTCAGCCCTGTGACGATCTGCTCGATGGAGCCGTTGCCGCCGGTGGGTGCGTTGATCTGTCCGGCGTAGATCCCGCCGTGCGGGTTGCTGGTGGTGACGCCTGAGTTGTAGGACTCGCTCCAGCCTTCTAGGCTTCCGGACTCGAAGGTCGCATTCGCCACGGTTGCCGGGGTCGCCTGCAAATTGAAGTCGTCGCAGGCGGAGGTGCCTGCTGTGGATCGGTAGCAGTAGATGTCGACGCTGGTGTTCGTGGGTCCGGTGGTGAACTGGCTGCTGAGCTGGGTCCAGGCTGTTGCGGTGGTGGTGGCGCCGGTGTCGTCGTTGGGGTCGGCATCGTATTGCTTGGTGCCCAAGATGGTGGCGCCCCCGTCGGTGCGGACCCAACCGCTGAGGGTGTACGAGGTGTTGGGTACCAAGCCGCTGACGATCTGCTCGATGGACCCGTTGCCGCCGGTCGGCGCGTTGATCTGACCGGCGTAGGTTCCGCCGTGTGGGTTGCTGGTGGTGACGCCTGAGTTGTACGACTCGTTCCAGCCGGCCAGGTTCCCGGTTTCGAAGTCTGGGTTGGCCGCGGCTCCTGCTGCCGGAGTGGCCAGCAGGGTGAAGTCGTCGCAGGCGGAGGTGCCCGCCGTGGATCGGTAGCAGTAAACGTCGACGCTGGTGTTCGTGGGCCCAGTGGTGAACTGGTTGCTGAGCTGGGTCCAGGCTGTTGCGGTGGTTGTGGCGCCGGTGTCGTCGTCGGCGGCGTCGTACTGCTTGGTGCCCAAGATGGTGGCACCGCCGTCGGTGCGGACCCAGCCGGTGAGCGTGTACGAGGTGTTGGGTGTCAGGCCATTGACGACCTGCTCGATGGATCCGTTGCCGCCGGTCGGCGCGTTGATCTGTCCGGCGTAGGTCCCGCCGTGCGGGTTGCTGGTGGTGATCCCGGAGTTGTAGGAGGCGCCCCAACCGGCCAGCGTTCCTGACTCGAAGTCGCCGTTGGCGACGGTCGGGCCGCTGAGGACGACGACATGGTTGGTGGTCGTGGCGCTGGCGTTGTTGGTATCAGTGACGGTCGTCGTGACCATGTAAGTGCCGGCGGCACTGTATGTGTGTGCGGCGGTCGGTCCGGACTGCGGCCCGACGACGGTGCCGTCACCGAAGTCGAACTTGTAGGACGTGATGGCGGCGGCGCCGGGGAAGGACGCGGAAGCATCGGCAGTGACCGGCGAGTTCAAGGCTCCGACGGCGGCGAGGTTCAATGCCACGTTCGGTCCCGTCGCCGTGACCGGGACCAAGCTGAGGTCGTCGATGCCGATGACGTAGCGGTTTCCGATGCTGGCCGGATTGGTGTCGGCTGCGGTGAAGGTGAAGCTGTGCCGACCGGCGGACAAGTTGACGGTACCGAAGTGCACTGGTGCGAGCGACACACCGGAGGCCCGGTATGCATCGACCGTGGCTGGCAGTTTGATGGAGCCTGAAGTGCCGTTATCGACGGTCACGGTGACTTTGGCCCGATCATTGGTCATGGTCAGCGCCGGGGTGATGCTGTAGGTGCCGGCATTGGCCACATAGTAGTTGAGAGTTACAGACTGATTCGCTGCGTTCCCGGGGAAGTACAGCTGGTTCCCGTTGGACAGCGAAATGCCGCAACAGTTGCCTTGGACCTGTGTTGCCGGACCGTTGACACTGCCCCAGGCGCCGAGGTTCTCGGCTTCAACGAGCTGCGTCTGTCCAGCGCCGTTGGGGAGCGTGAACCGCTGCGCGGAATTAGGTGTGGCCGCTGAATCCCAACACGAGGCCAGTTGGAACTGGTTCCCGTTCGTGGTGGAGTATCCAGTGTCGTCCAGACAGAATCCAGTGCCAGGGCTGTAGATCCAGTAGCGGCCGACAGCTGAAGGAGACGCGATATTACGCCAGATCTGGTAGTTTCCGCGATGCCCCGGTGCCGTGCTGGGGTCGCAGGCTTGGACGACGACCCGGGTGGCTTGAACTCCGCCGTTTGAGTCAAGGCACAGGTTCGGTGGGCTAGCTGGATTGGAGCCGATCAGGCGGATTGTGCCGTCGGGCTGGAAGCTCCACTGTTGAGCCCAAGTACCGTTGCAGTCGTAAATATCGGCGATGCTGCCGCCGTTGAGGTCGTCCAGGCACTTCTGCCCGGTGACGCCGCCCGCGACGTCAGACACGATCTGCCCGTTCAAGCCACCGTTGATCGGTGTGCCCTGAAGGCTGTTGACGCCCGCGGAGGAGGTCCAGCCGATTTGTGTAGGGCTGGTCACTGTCTGGGACAGGGAAGAGGCTGAGGCGCTGCCGATGGGTCCGGTGAGGGCGATGATCTGGCGGTCAGGTGTTACGGCCCACAAATCGGGTTTACCGGACGGGTCGACACCGGGTTCCATGTAGTTCTGGTAGCTGGCGAACTGTCGCGGCGCACCGAGCATTGTTTTGGCTGTGAGGTCGCCGAGGCCGGTGCCGGGGATGCCGCTGTCGGAGTGGTTCGTGAACTGCCAAAGAGTGCCATCTGCGTCGACGGCCCACAAGTCAGGCAGTCCGCCGGCCGGCGAGGACGCGCCAGCGGGGGCGGGGTGGCCGGCCGCGTTGCCGGGTGCCATCAAATGGGTGGTCGACCAATCCCAGTTGCCGGGTTGGGAGACGGACAGCAGTACGGGGTTGCGCACCTGTCCGATTCCTGCGGGAGAGAACAACCACAGGCGGGATGGCGAGCCGGGCGGATAGGACTCGACCGTGATCAGGTTGGTCTTACAGGCAGTGGTGGGTGCTGCGATGTTGCAGCCACCGCTTACCGGACCCAGCGCCAGGACTTGTTGGACGCTGTTCCAGGTGGGGTCGTATCCGGTGCAGAAGTCATTGAGGGTGGAGGGGCTGCATGCCGGCCGGGTGATGACGGCTCTCTGAGTTTGAGTGAATGCGTTGGCTGGCGGATTCGGATTTTGGCCCGCTGGCGTGGCAACCGTCAGGTGTACGGCGTTGTAGTAGTAGTACAGGTGTCCGGTGACGGTGCCGCCTGCGTCCTTGGTCTGGTCCCAGGCGAACATGTCGTCGGTGGGCTGGACTCGTTCGGACCCGCGGTGTGTGTACAGCGCGGTCTTCCAGCTGGATCCGTTCGGCGCGGAGGTGGCAGCGGCCGCCTGAACTGAGTTTGGCGCCATCGTGCTGGCGGAGCCGGCGACGAGGCTGGAGGCACCCGGTGAGGGGTCGAGATTGGCCTGGTAGGTCACCAGATTGCCAGTGGAGTCGACACCCATCAGGTCCGGTATGCCGTCGCCGGTGACGTTGCCGAAGGACACAGGCTGCCATGCCTGCGCCAGGAAGAAGTCCCAGCGGGCGTATTGTGAAACGTTGCCGGCTTTATCGACGGCGGAGACATACAAGTAGTTGTTGCCTGCGTGTTCTCCGGAAGCCGGAATGGGGATCTGGGCGGTGATGTTGGTGCCGTTGAAGCCGCCGACGGTTCCGCAGCCGATGCCTTGAACAGCAGCGCCGTTGACGTAGCAGTTTGGCGTGCCGTTCGCGCCGATGCCTTCGTTCGTCGAGGACGTGTTGAGCGCCCAGTCGAAGTGGTCGATGGGCGTTGTCGTGGACGTGGCGTTGACGGTGATGGTTTTGCCGCCCGTACCGACGGTCGGGTAGCCGTTCACCAGGGTTTGCCCAGATGCGGGAAAGTCGCTCGCTGTGATCTTCGGCTGGTTTGGGGCGGTGAAGGCGGCGCGGAAATAGCAGAGGGAGCTACTTGGCGCCGCGCCATCACCGGAGTACCAGGCATTGTAGAGCTGTTGACTGTTGGGGTTGGTGTTGCCCTGGTTCCACGATGCATCTTCTTTGTCGTCGCGTGCTGCGAAATATGCGGTGTAGCTGTGTCCGTCTTGGACGGACAGAGAGCCGGTTCCGACGCTGGACCCCGTAACGGACGTCGTCGGGGCCAAAGTTGCTTGAGCAGTTCCGTTGCCTTGCTGCCATACCGGGCCCAACTGCTGCGTAGCGCCGCTGGCAGTGTTGTCTGTGATGTCAAGTCCCCAGGACAACCAACGACTGGGGTCCAGGTCTGTGACTGGTGCCGATATCGGGATCGATGCGGCTTGGATAGGCAGCCAGGACGGGTTGTTGGAGTCGGTGCTGCAGGGCGCGTACTGCAGGCCGTGGTTGCCGACGACAGCGTTGCCTACCGTTACCTTGCCGACCAGGGGTTCCGCGACGAAGTTCATCGACAGGTAGGTGTTGGACTGAGCCGTGCTCGAGGCGTTGAACGAGCCGTAGTTGGAAGTCGTGAGAGCCTCGTTGCTTGCGCGCAGACCGAGCGTGAATGTTTTGCCGGGTTGGGCTCCGTTGGTTCCGAGGATGTCCTGGGCCTGCGCTGTGACATCGATGTCGGAAAGGTAAGGGCTGGGGTTGTTCGAGCAACTGAGGCTGTGCCCGATTGGGTTGTTCCATGTTGTACCGTTGTGGTTTGTTCCGCTGGGCGGCCACAACTGAGGGCTGTATTGGTTGCCCCAATTGGAGTTGGTCCCGAACGGATTGGAACGCCACACGTCGACATTGACGCAGCCGGAGCCGAGCTGTCGCTGTAGGTTGAGATCCGCCTTCACGACGTACATGTCGATTTGCGTGGGCGAGGGGTAGTACGGCTGGAGCTGGTTGGCGAACGTTTCGTCGAAGCTGAGCAGTGAGCGGGCGGTGGCAGTTCCGTCGTTCCCTACCCGCACGGCGGTGCCGTCGTAATTAGTCCAAGGGACCGGTGTGCCGTCGTAGATGCCGTAAGTTTTATCGCTCCACATTTCGAGCTGAGCACTGGCGATCTCGGTCCAGGTGGGATCGATGGTGACCGGGTAGACCGTGGAGGCGTTGGTCAGCATGTTCTGGTCGGGCTTAAGAACGATCGCGTTACCTTGGACCGATTCGGGAACGACAGCCTGGTGTGGCGTAGTCGCCGAGGGTTCGCTGTTTGGGGCGTTGGTCTTCGCCGCTTTTGTCGACGTAGCAGTCTGTGTTTGCGCTGAGTCCCACATCAGCGGGGTGGGACTGCCGAAGACTGGGGTCCCGGCGGCTGTCACGGCCTGAATGCTGCCCGAGGACGCGGTCGATACGGTTAGGCCTGTTCCCGCGACTCCGATAGAGATTGATTTCAGCGCGGGGTTCGCAGCGGCTTCGGCGTCCTGGACGATAAGTTTGTCCGAGAGCCCGGTCGGCCGTGCATCCATGATCAGGTCGATGCCGGGGTACACGTCGGAGAATGTTGCTTTTGAGCCGCTGACCGTGGGTGTAGGAAGTGTGCCCGGCCACGTGAAAGTGAGCTTGTGCCCGTTACCGTCATCCTCAGTGGCCAGGGGACCTGTGCCGCCGTCGGAGATGGTGATGCCAACAACCGTGGCGTTTGTGTGCAACGTTCCGTCAGCAGCCGGCGCGAGTGTCGCGTCGACCGGGACCCAAGCATTGTTTTGTTTCACCCGCTGCGGGGTGATGTCCTGCCGGGCGCTGAACGTACCGTCGGGGTTGGCAACCAGCGTCATGTACGAGGTAGTGGCGGCGTCCACTGGAACCGGGCTATCAGAAGCCCGGGCCGTGGCCAATGCGGTCGACATGGCTGTCCACAGCGGGCTTGGCTCGGGGCCGGGGAGCGTTGTGGTGCCGTAAGGCCAGCTTGAGGTCGACGTCGTCGTCGCTTGCTGTGGGCCTGGCGTGGCCGACTTCGGCGATGATGGGCTTGTGCTGGCCTTGGCTGCGTGTGGCGCTGTTTTGGCCGATGATACGGTGCCGGGCAGCGAGGTGTCAGCAGCCGAGGCTGAGCTTACGCCCAGCGCTGTGAAAAGCCCAAAACAAAGTGCTGATATAAGGCCTGAGCGGGCGAGACTTCCTGCTTTGGTCTTTCGTGTACCCCCCACGGGGACCTCCGGCGACGTGGCTTCCATGATCGCACCGGGATGGTGCTCCCTGAAAGTAGCGATCCGCCGGTCGGCTGTAAATCAAAGGCTTTATCAGCTGGTTTCCTAGTGAAACAGGGTCTTGCCTTAGCCCGTCTCTATGGTCCATGCTTCGCCTTGATCGTTGCGCTGGGGTTGGAACTTCGTTCGCGCATGCTTTGCCGCTAGCTGTCCGAGAGGCCAGTCGAGGTGTGCTCAGCTGCTTTGCACGAAAACCGCAGATAGCTGCGATCGGGGGTTTCGTCGCCGCTCTTTGCACTTTGGGGGCTCTTCCATGGCCAAGTGGCCGTCGTCAATGGTGCCTGCGTCTTGTCGGCGTGGGGCGCGTAGGAGGGCCTCCTTTGCGGGCGTGGCCTCGGTAGCGCTGTCAGGTGCTTTGGCATTGACGCTCGTGGCCACGCCACCGCAGGCCGCCGCCGTAGCAGCGCAGGCCCGGCGCGGCGGGCATTCCCATTCCCAAAAAATTTGGCAGCCACGTCCGGTGGCCAAGGAAGCGTCGACTCCGGCCCTGGGTCGCAAAAGCGCTGGTAGTAGCGCAGCAACCGCCCCTCTGCCGAGTGAACGCCTCCAAGCCGCAGTGTGGCCGGCGGCAACTGAGTTCGATGTCACACTCGGTGGCTCTGCAACCGCTTCTGCACCGCCTCGGCTCACACATCTGGCACAGCTGGCCGACTCGGATGCGCAGCCAGCGGTCAGCATTACGGCGACTGGTTCTGTACCGCCTACGACTTCCTCCAACGTCGCTCCAAAATCCTCAACGTCTGCCGCAGGGACGGCCACGTCGCCGCCGACCGTTCATTTGGCTGTCGCTGCTCATCCGGTGGCGGTGGCGGCGGGCGTATCCGGTGTGATCGTAAGCGTGTCCCGCGTCGATGCCGGTGCCGCGACGCTGAACACGATCGTCAACGTTGACTACAGCTCGTTCATTGATGCTTTCGGCGGCGACTTCTCCGACCGGCTGGTACTGGAGTCCTTGCCTGCCTGTGCTTTGACCACCCCGAACGTTGCCTCGTGCCGGGTGGGCAAGCCGTTGACGTTCACCAACGATCGAGCGCACCACACTCTCAGCGCCAAGCTTGCCGTTCCTGCGGTGGCCAAGGGAGCAGCGGACAAATCCGCAACGGCTGCCGTGTCGCATGCGATGGTGCTGGCGGCGTCTTCGGCACCATCTGGTGCCAACGGCGGGTACACCGCGACGCCGCTGAAGGCGTCCGACGCCTGGACCGCAGGCAATAACTCCGGCTCGTTCAACTGGTCCTACCCCTTGAACATGCCGCCGGCGTTGGGCGGGTCAGCGCCGCAGATCAGCCTCGACTACGACTCTTCATCGGTTGACGGCCGCACCACGGCATCCAGCTCGCAGCCCTCCGACATAGGCGAGGGTTGGGACACCTCGGGTGCCGGCGGCTATATCGAGACGGCCTACAAGCCTTGCTCCCAGGTCAATCCGACCAGCTGGGCCGCGTCGGGCGATATGTGTATCGGCACGGTGAACGCGACCATCGGTGGTGGCGCGCATGCCGGTGATCTGGTGCACGATGACTCCGACACGACCACACCTGGTGGCAAGTGGCGTATGGCCAACGATGACGGCACTCGCGTGCAAATGCTCTCTGGCACCACCGGTGGCACGAACAACACCTCCAACTCCGCATTCTGGGAGCTCACCGAAACCGACGGCACCGTGTACTTGTACGGTGCGAACCGGCTCCCCGCAGCCTTTGGCGGTAAGGGCTCTGATGCGCCGACTTATTCGACGTGGTCCGAGCCGGTGTTCGGACAGAGCGCCGGGACGAACTGCACCGATCCCACCAACTCTGCCGACTTGCCGATGTCATGCCGATTGGCCTGGCGCTGGAACCTGGATTTCAAGATCGACCCAAACGGCAATGTCACCCGCTACAGCTACGCCCGTGAAGAAGACTTCTACCAACGGAACGTAGGCAAGACCGGGACGGCTGAATACACGCGGTCTGGGTTCCTGCGACACATCGACTACGGCTGGCAGAAGACCGACGTCGCCAATTCTACCGGCGATCTTGCCGACGGGACTCAAAGTGGGGCTCTGCCATCGGCCACTGTACAATTCCAGGTAGCGCCGCGGTGCGACACCACTTTGTCGCTGTGCCCAACCAATGGGGTATCCGTCGACGGCAGTGGCATGGCCACCACAGGCATCACCACAGCGAACGAGTCGGCGTTCCCGGACACACCCTACGACCAGCACTGCTCCAGCGGTCAGAGCAACTGTGTCCAGTACGTGCCGACGTTCTACTCCAGTGTCGAGACGCGGGGGGTGGTGACCTCGGTAAATACCGGCGCGTCGACGGGCTCCCAGCCGTCCAACACTCCGGCCAACTTTCGCGCCGTCGACTCCTATCAGTTCCCGCAGTCGTTCCCGCTGCCCCAGGACAGGTCGTCCACTGGTAATGGACCGGAACTGTGGCTCAACGGGATCAAACACACCGGCTACGTCACCAACAGCGACGGCACGCAGACCGCCACGTCCGCACCGGAAGTTCAGTTCGGATCCCAGCAGCTGCCGAACAGGTCGCAGGCCTCCAGTTTGTATTCCCAGGCAACCTTTTACCGGTTCCGAGTGAACGAGGTCGCTGACGAACTCGGTGCGGACACGGTGGTGAACTATTCCCAGCCCGGGACCCTGAACTGTGGCACAACCGCACCCCCGGCGACCACGGCCAACGCCACGTTGTGCTTCCCGGAGTACTACACCCCGACCACGGGCTCACCGACACTCGACTGGTTCAACAAGTACGTCGTGACTGGGGTAACCACGCACGACAACACCGCAGTCAAGAACGGCACTGGCTACTCGAAGGACCACACGACTGCGTACACCTACCTAGGCACGCCAGCCTGGCACACCAACGACTCGGAGCAGACCGACCCCAAGTACCGCACGGTCGACGGCTTCCGGGGCTTTCTGCAAGTCCAGGCCATCACCGGTACCGAGGCGTCCGGAGCCAACGCCAAAACCCTCACTTCGTACTTCCGAGGCATGGACCAAGACCCGACCGGCTACGTGTGCGTCAACGATTCCCACAACCAGGCGCCGGTGACGACAGCGTGTCCGCACGGGGGATACCGCGACGACAACGTACTGGCCGGCCAGGTATTCGAAACCCAGACCTTCGCCTCCGACACCTCCTCTACAGTCGTCACCGATGCCATATCAGTGCCGGAAGATCCCACCGATCCGGGCATGGTCACCGCCGTCCACAACCGCGCCTCCGGCCTGCCGCAGCAGCGAGCACACTTCAACCACATCCAGAGGAAGATCACCTATTCGCAGGTCTCGACCTCCTCGACTCCGCGTCGCACCGAGATCGACTACACCTACGACAACAGCATCCCGGACTTCGCCAACGATGGCGTCGGCGGTAACGGTTCCTTGATCTGGACCGATGACAAGGGCGAAACCGACGCTTCGGGTAACCCGCTGCGTCTTCCCGGCGAGCCTGAGCTGTGTACGTGGCAGGGTTACGCCCTCAATACGGCAGCGCCGAACAACGCGGGCCTGGAGTGGACCGCCTATCCGAACGAGAAGTTGACCTGGACGGTTCTGGCTGGGCAGTCATGCACTTCTAACCAAGAGACCTCTGCCACCATCACAGCTCACACCGCCACGCTGTACGACGGGCAGGTCTCGCCTGGCGTCACGGCCGGCAACGTCACCGCCACCCAGGTCTACCCGACCGGCAGCGGCAGCCCGATCACGGTCTCGTCGATCAGCGGTTACGACAACTATGGCCGGCCGGCCAGCGTGACCGACGCCGACCAGCACACCACTTCCACCCAGTACTTTCCGAATGTCACGCTGCTGCCTAACCAGATTAAAACCATCAATGCGTTGAACTGGACGTCGACAAGCACCATCGACCGCGGCCGCGGCGTGACCTTGACCTCGGTTGACGTTAACGGTCGGCAGACCGATGCTGTCTACGACGGTCTGGGTCGGCTGTTGAAGGGGTGGAGCGCTGATCACACAAAGGCAGCGAACCCCACCACACCGAACGTCCAGTACACCTATAACCTCCCCGGTACAAGCCTGTCACCGCAGGCAGCGACCCCGAACGCGTCCACCGAAACGCAGACGTTGCTCGAGAACGACTCCTACAGCGTGGCGTACTCGATCCTCGATGGCTTCGGCGAGCAGGTCGAGACGCAGTCCACTCCGCCGGACGACAGTACTAGCGGCTTGCTGTCCACCCAGTCGGAGTACAACAGCTTCGGCAAACCCTGGCGTACCGCCGCGGTCCACTGGGACGGCAACGATAACCCGTCCGGCACCTTCGTCCCCTACGGGGACGCCCTTCCGTCGGAGACCGTCACTACTTACGACGGGCTGTCCAGGCCGCTGACAGTCGGTCAGTACACCGGCAGCTCGATCACCCCGATCGCCGGCATGGTGACCACCTACAGCTATCCCGGGGCGGACCGAACCGATGAATCCGGGCCGGCTGGAGGCACCGCGACGTCCACGTTCACCGATGGCCGCGGTCGTACCACTGCGCTGTGGACCTATCACGAGAACCCGCCGGCCCGACCCGGTGACGTCACTGACGCCGACGAGACGATCTATGGGCTGACCTATCAGGCCAACGGCACTGTCAGCACTGTGACCGATGGGACGCACAACAACACCTGGACCACCACGACGAATGACCTGCTCGGCCACAGCGTCACCAAGTCCGACCCGGATGCTGGCATCTCCACGACCGTCGAGGACAACGCGGGTCTGGTGCAGCAGACCACCGACGGCCGTGGCAAGACCCTGTCGTACCACTACGACGAGCTCAACCGGAAGAAGACCGAGTACGCGGCACCGTGGTCGGCAAAGCCCGACTCCGCCACCGAGTTGGCCGCCTGGTCCTACGACGCCGCGAGTGCCTCCGACAACAAGACGACCCGCGGCCTGGCCTCCTCCTCCACCCGGTACACCCAAGGCGGTACTCAGCCCGGCTACGTCAACCAGGTCAACAGCTACGACGCCGGGGGACGTCCGACCAGCTCATCGGTGATCATTCCCCCGATCGACGGCAACGGGGCTCTGGCCGGCACCTACACCACCAACAACACCTACACACCGGTCATCGGCCTACTCTACGAAACGGACCTGCCCGCAGCCGGCGGCCTGCCTTCCGAATCCGTCTACAACTCTTACAACGACGACGGTTTGCTGCTGTCCACCGCCGGCAACGCCGACTACGTCGCCGCCACCCAGTACGACCACGACGGCAAGATCCTTTCCCGCACCGTCGGTGACTACCCGTACCAGGTCGTCCAGCAGAACGTCTTCGACGCGGCGACCCAACGCGTCACCAACCAGTACATCGACGCCGCCGCCGGCCAGAACACAGCCAATCCCAGCGGCCTCAACACCTACGCCGTCGACTACAGTTCCTACACCTACGACGCCGCCGGGCTCCTGACATCAACCGCCGACTTGCAGAACTGGTCGGTCTCCGGTTCCTTCCCCGCCGGCCAGCCGGGCCCGCGGGCGAAGGATCTGCAGTGCTACACCTACGACTACGCAGACCGTCTCACCAACGCCTGGTCCGACAACGGCGACCAGAACCCACCGTCGGTCACCACACCCAACTCCCCGTCAGCTGTGGCCGGAGGTCTGGGTACCTGCAATTCGTCTACCAACAACACCGCACCAACCGCCGGCAACCTGGGCGGGCCAGCTCCCTACTGGCAGTCATACACGTTCGACGCCACCAAGACTCTGGGCCTGGGCAACGGAGCTCTGACCGGTAACCGCTCCACCGTGACAGATCACGACGTCACCGGAAACACGACCAAGGACGTCACCCGAACCTCCAGCTATCCGGCCGCGGGCACCACAAATATAGAAGGCGCCGACCCCCTGAACGGACCCGGGACCACCGGTACGGGACCGCACCTGCTCACCAGCGTCACTGCTGCCGGCGGGGCTACAGGAACCGACCAGTACACGTATGACGGGGCCGGCAACACCACCGGACGCAAGCTCGCGTCCGGTACCAACCAGACCCTCACTTGGGATGCCGAAGAGCGCCTGGCAACAGTCATCGATAAGTCAGTCACGCCCGCGTTGACAGCGACCTACGTTTACGACGCCGATGGCAACCAGCTCATCCGCCGCGATACTGGCGGTGCCAACGCCGGAACCACGATGTACCTCGGCGCCACCGAAATCCACCTTTCGGGTACGGCCTTGTCCGGTAATCGCTACTACTCTTACGATGGCGCACCTACGATCATCGGTGCCAACTCGGGCGCGATCACCTACGAGATCGCCGACAGCCACGGCACCGGCGGCACGACTGTTAACGCAGCGAACGGCCTGGTAGCCGCTCGGCGTTACACGAAGCCGTACGGTGATCCCCGTGGTGCCGCGACCGGTTCATTCCCTGACGACCACTCGTTTCTCGGTAAGACTGCGGATACGTCGACCGGGCTTGTTGACATCGGTGTTCGGAAGTACGATCCGGCAACCAGTCGATTCATTTCGATAGACCCCGTTTTTCAGCAAAATACCCCGGATGAAATCGGCGGCTACGCTTATTCGGGTGACGATCCGATAAATGTGAGTGATCCGTCTGGTTTGGATCCCTGGGGCGCGCCGCCTGGTATGTCTTTCAGTGGCTGCGATAACACTAGTTGTGCGACGGTCCACCCTTCCGGCTCCAGCGACGGTTCCAAGTCCGCGCCAAAGGACACAACGACCATCGACGCGACCTCTCTTGGGCCGATTCCTTCTGATGAAACGCTCGAAGAGTATGACCTTAGGTACCGGCCCGGCGCGCATGGTCTCGACAACAAGTACGCAGCATTTGCTGCCTACTACCTGCAAAAGTATGACTGCGCAAACCTCGCCGACGTAGCCGGGACCGAGACGGATGCATGCAAGACCGCACAGGAGCTCGCGAACGCTACAGATAACACAAACTGGTCGGCGGGGGCGGTATTTCTCCTCGGTATCCCGGTTGCCTTGGCGACCCCTGAGATTCTTGCCGCAGCGCCAGAGATAGGTTCAACAGCCGCCCGAACAGTAGCTATCAAATTCTTGGAGAATCCGGAGGCGGTTGGAGGAACAGGCCTCGGGGGCGTGCTCTGCGCAGTCGCCGGTGCTCCATGCACAGAAGTCGTTGGGATAGATGGCGAGGCCGGCGCTGCGGGATGTGCTACCCATTCGTTCGCCGGCGACACTAGAGTGTTGATGGCGGACGGCTCATCAAAACCAATACAAGACGTCGCGGTCGGGGATGAAATCAAGAACGCCCAACCCGGCGGCAATGATGAGGATCACCGTGTCGATGAGATCCACAAGACGTTTACCGATAAGAAATTCACAGATCTCACGGTAGGTACGCCTCGTGGACCGAAAACGATTACTGGTACCCAGAACCATCCATACTACGACCTAACGCTCGGCCGGTTTGTCGACGCCGCTGCACTCAAGCCCGGCGACCAACTCCAGACGACGGACAGCGCCGAAGTCGTCAGCGTGCTCGCCGTCCGTAACTACGCCTCGTCGATGGTCACCTACGACCTCACCATCGATGGCCTCCACACGTACTACGTTGTTGCTGGCGACACTCCAGTATTGGTCCACAATGATCCGGGCGACCCGCCTCCGCCCGTGGATCCTTGGGGAGTTTCTTCGATAGACAATCTTCGTGGAGGCATGTTCTTCGGCGACAAGATTGTCATCAATGGCGAAGAGGTCAACCTGGGAGGTATGCTTTCAATTAGCGGCAGTGAGTTGACGTTGAATGACGTTTCGGTGTATGCGACTGGCGGCGATCTACCGCGTGGGTCGGTGGGGGCAGGTGTCTTCTTGAAGACCTTGAGGACGAAGTTCTTGCCCGCGGCATGGAACCAAGGATTTTCAAAGGTTACTATTAACGCTACGCGTGTGAGCGAGGGGCCAGAGCAGGGGCACAACCTGAGCCTCTCGTTTGATAACCCGGCTCCGACCTGCGAGTAAGGACGAGAGATGGTAGGCGATAAGGAGTACGCAGACGCGCTAGCCGTGGGGCGAGCCATGCTCCAGTCCGGCGGGACAGTCGATGATCTGTTGATCGAGCTAAAGCGCGCAGGGCTCAGCCAGGTTGACTGCATTCGCGCGGTAATTCAACTCGGAGTATCCGAGCCGCACGATGCAAAGAAACTTGTTCACTTTAGTCGGGCATGGTCGGCGACGAGAGTGCAGAGCGAGCAATTTCATGATGAGCTCATTCGTGAAATCTCTCCGGAGTTGGACGAGCCGTCATAGGGCTTGTCGGAGAATGAGAATCGCTCTAATTCGGCAATAGTGAAGCCCCGCTGAGTTTGTATCTCAGCGGGGCTTCTTCTGTGCCTTGACGGCTACTTTTGACGGCAACGTCGGTGGACGGCTGCCGTCACCGGCTCACTGAGGATCCACCATCTTGAAGTGGCTGGTCAGGGTGCTGGCATGGCGTGGTTCGGGGGTTCTGGTGCTGGTCGTGGGCGGCTGTCTGTGGTCTCGATCGTTTGACGTTCGGCTGTTTCGGGGTCGCGGGGCGTGGTGGTGTTCCTAGGCTCGGTCGTTATGACGGATTCCGTGATGTTGGACCGGATCGCTGCCCGGCGGGCCGAGTTGGACCTTCTGGAAGAAGAGCTGGTCAAGCAGTTGGCCGAGGTGCGGGGCGAGCGGGACGAGTTGGTGGTGGCCGAGCGGGTCGTGCGGCGGATCAGCGAGCAGGGCTTCGGCGAGTACTTGTCGCTGGTGCCCGCGCTGCCAGAGGCCCGGGTGGGCGGCGGGTCGGTGCTGCTGATCCCGGCCCGTGCCGGCGATGGCGACGTCGGGGCTCTGCCGCAGGACTACCAGCGGATCTTGGCGATCGTGCGCGAGGCGGCCGGGCCGGTGAAGGTCAAGGAGGTCGGAGGGAAGCTCGGACTGCCAGTAGAGGTGCGTGGCAAGCTGGAGCCGCTGCGCGGGAAGATGAACAAGCTCGCCGACCGCGGCTGGCTGCGGAAACTCGGTGACGGCCGGTTCACGATCGCCTTCTGAGCATCCCTTACCGCCATCGGGTCGGCCATGGGCCGCGAAACACACATTGACCTGTATAGAAAGCGCGCATACAGCCCGCGGGACACTCATGCCCCGGCGTCGGAAGGTGCTACGGCCAGCGGGATGATGTCCCGCATAGCAGGGATTATGCGGCTTCTGATTTCATCCCAAAGTGGGGCGGCGATCGGAGCCGCGGGTAAGGGGCGCCCCCAGTGCTCATCGCGTTGGTGTGAAGAACAACAAGGAACAGACCGGGGACGCCTGGTCCCCTGGTCTACCAGAGCCGGCTGCCGCTGTCCTCCAAGACCGTCAACTACATCGCCGACCTGCTACGCGCCCACCTGAAGGCGATCGGCTCCAGGTGGCGGTCCAAGACCGCCGGGCAGATCGCAGTACTGGTCCTGGCCGTGCTGCGCCACGACCAGCGCGCCGCCGACCTGGCCGGCGGCAACGCCGTGTCGGCCACGACGATCCGCCGCTGGTGCGACGAGGTCATTGCCCTGCTCGCCGCCCGGGCCCCGCGCCTGGACCGCGCCCTGCGCAAGGTGGCCAGCGCCGGCGACGAGGTGATGCTGCTGGACGGCACCTTGATCCGCACCCGCCGACGCTCCGGGAAGGCCAACCGCGCAAACTACAGCGGCAAACACCGATCCCACGGTCTGCTGTTCCTGGCCCTCACCGATGAGCGCGGCAACCTGATCTGGATCTCCGCCGCCCGCCGCGGCGCTGCCAGCGAGATCAAAGCCGCACGCCGCGACCACATCGTCGACCACCTGAAGACCGCCGGCCTGGGCGCCCTGGCCGACCTTGGCTTCGTTGGCCTGGACACCGACCGCGACGACCCCGTGGTCATCACCGGGGCCAAACGGACCAGGAAAAAGAAGCTCACCGTCGGCCAGAAGACCGCCAACCAGGTCATCGCCGCCGCCCGCGCCCCCGTCGAACACGGCTTCGCCGCCCTGAAGAACTGGCGCATCCTCACCCGGCTCCGGCTTAACCCGGCCCGGGCCACGGCGCTGCTACGTGCCCTGCTCGAGCTGACCAACCTGGAAACCACCCGCTGACAGAGGATCAACGCCGCAGAGACCCGCCCACGAACAGCACGAACACTCACAAACCCTGCCACACCAGCACCCTGACCAGCAGCGTCATGTTGGCACTCGCTCAGTCATGGCTGCGCACTGAGCATCAATACCTGTCAGGCCCGTCCGCCCTGGACGTGTTGGGCCTTCTCCACCCTGACAGCGCAAAGCTCGAAGTGCTCTGTCAGCTAATCGATCAGATCACAGAGCATGGGCTAGAACCAGTCCTGACCGACTACCGGCGAGAGTACGAAGCGGCAGCCATTCTCTCGGCATGGGTAAACACACCGGCTTGGATGGAATCCCGAGCCTTCCTCCATAGCCACCGTGAACTGCTCGACGACCAGACCGTCCACGCACAGCTCGAGGATCTCAAAACGCCGGAGGCACGCCAGCACCTCGCGATTCTGCAGCTGTGCCGGGCCACATCGATCGGCACAGTCTACGACCAGGTCATCGACCCGAGCATGGCCGCCGATGCAGCGATGGCCGCGGTCGAAACGGGCGACGAAGACCGTCTGGACCTCTTGTTCACCGCTGCGCCAGCACTGCTGCGCATGCCCTTCGTCACCCGCTACCTCGTGGCGATCCGCGTCACGCTCGGTAGGTCCGCCGACCAGGAGGCCGAAGCCTTTATGAGACAAGCAGCCGCAGAAGCGACCGCTACCCAACGCGAGGCTGGTGCGCTCCGGCTTGCCCGGCTCGCCAGCCGCCGCGCTGCCCAGGCCACGGAGCTCACGAACCTGGCGGCGATCCTCACCTCCGATGGCTGAGCTGACGTGTGGTCGGGTAGCCCGGGGGATCAGCGAGCACCATCGGTGGCTGCTCGTTTCGAGCTCCGCGTCCAACTAGCTTCGTCGACGTTTGCCGTGAGCAGCCATCGGGCCACAGAGGCCCCCAGATCCGCGAGGTAGGAGAGACGAGGCATCCATCCTGGCAGAGCCCTGCGACACATCTCCGAATAGCAGGTCTGTGCATCGCAAAACCGCAATCCCGCAAAACCGCAGTGCGCTCATGAGGTGGCTCAGGGGTGCTTGGGCTCAGTCTCCCGCTAGCCGGCGGTAGCCAGGCACCACCGTGGCTGGACTCAAAAGTTGCCGCGGCAACTCGTGACAGGAGTGTCACCTCGTTGTGTGAGAACTGACCGGGAGGCCACACCGCCGAGGCCCGTTGTGCCCAGAGTTCAGACCACCGCTGAGAGGCGAATGCCGAAGTCCTCAGTTCGTCGAGCTCGGCGGAGCTGTAGTCTGCATCGAGCCCAGCAGGTTCGTAAGAGGCCTGCGACGTTGTGAAGCCAGAGAGGACTAGCTCTCGTGGAAGGGCACCTACTCGATAGTCGATACCGGCTGGCAGTCAAGCTCGGAGCTGGAGGCATGGGCCAAGTCTGGCGGGCCCACGACGAGCGACTTGACGCCAACCACCGCCCCGGCAAGCAAGCCGCCGCCGCTACCTCCTGGACACGCACGATCGAGCTGCCATCGAGGTCTGACAAGGCGGGTCGCGCATCGTCGAACTCTGGCCTCGTCGTAGCGGCTTAGCCGAAGGAAGCACTCAGACGGTGCCAGGAAGCTGGGCAATCCGCAGACGTTCCGGTGTCCGCTCCCATACAGTGAGTCACTTGGGCTATCCCAGGGGGGGGCACACGATGAACGATCGCGGAGGTGCCGGCGACGAGCCGCAGGGGGAACAGACCGTACAGGTAGTCCCCAGATCCGTGGATACCGGGCAGCTGCCGCTCCGGCGCCTGCGGATATCCGCGTGGCTCGTCTTCGGCGTCGCGCTGGCCTGGGTTCCGCTGTTCATCGATGTGCTCGCCGGAACCGAGGCGAACGACCACGTCGGGCTCTTCCAGGTCCTGTCCCACGGCGAGCTCGCGCTCGTCTCGGCATTCATCGCGGCTGGGGCACTCGGGGAATTGATCATCGCCGTCGCGCAGGATGGTCGGACGCGCATTCTCCTGAAGACGGTGGTAGCCGGTCTACTGATCATCGAGTTCGCCACGACGGCCATGTATTACGCCGTACTCCGCTTCCAGGGAGATCCCGTCCTGTCCCAGGAGGGAAGGATCGCGAAGTCCTCGATGGCGCTCTTCGGGGCGACTCTCGTCACCAGCTTCGTCGCGATGCTGTTCATCGAAGGCGGTGAGTGACATGTCCGGTCTCGTGATCGTGAGCCTGGCTGCCGCCCTGCTCAGCCTCGCCCTCGTCGGATGGGACCATCTGGTGAGCCGGCAAGGGAAGAGACCCGCTGCGGCGCAGCGCTTCCAGCAGACAGCGGAAGTGCGGGTCATGGAGGGCGGCTCGGAGCGGGTGTTCCTCCTCGGGCCGAACACCGTTCGCCTGCAAGGCAGACGACTGTCTTCGTTGCTGGTGGGCGAAATGGGTCTCAGCCCTGAGAACGCCGCGATCGTCGTCAGGGACCTGGAGGCCATGCGGAGCGGTGGTGCGGAGCATTCAGACTCCGGAGCGGCACGGAAGGCTCCGTGGAAGTCCGGCGTCGTCACGCCGCGGGAGCGATTTCCTTTCCAGCGCGTGCTCCGTGCGGCGGGCGCGACCGGGTCTCGTGCGGCCACGTCCTTCATGACGTCCTCTGACGGCCGAGTAAGGGTGGAGCTGAGCTCTCGCCGACGCAACGAGATCATCCTCGTCGTCGAGGATCGGGAATACGCCGGAGACGAGATCGCCGTCCTGAACGTGGAACACGACGGCGACTGGCACCGGTACCTGGTTCCGTTGTCTGGGGACGCGGACAGGCCAAGCGGCAGCGGAGTCATCGTGCTGCCGACCGCCGCGCCGACCGTCTTCCTGGACTACGACATCGAACTGCTCTCTCACGACCAGGTTCACGACGAGCCTGTCGAGCTCGTCACAGCATCCGTCCGAGTCGCGGCGGAACGGACCGAGTTCCGATGGCAGCAGGTCGCCGACGAACTGCAGACACCGGAGGACGCTCAGGTTCAGCAGGCGATCCGCAGGACTCTACGAGAGTTGGAGGGCCTCGAATGAGTGAGCGATCCCCGCGCCCCGACGAAGGGCACGAGGCTTCCGGCGCGGACCCGGGCGATCTCGAAAGCCTGGAAGCGTACGAATACAGTGGCGATGACCTGATGGCGCTCATCCGGAAGTCCGTGGCTGACCGGGACACCGCGAGCCTCGCGCCGCTCCACGACCTGGTGCGGGAGCCCCGCCGGCTCCGCGCTGCGGACCGCTCGTGGCTGCCGTCGGCCCTGGCGCGGGCCTTAGCCCTGGCCGAACACGCGATCGAACTGCCGGATCCGGATCCGGCGGCCGACGCCGATCTCGCCCTCCGGCTGACAGCCGTGACCGGCGATTCGCTTCCCGAGGCGGATTCGGTGACCGTTCCGGTTCTGTTCGGCCGGAACATGTTCGGCGCCGTGGGGACCATCCGCCTGCGCCGACTGCGATCCGGCCCGCCCGGCCTGCATCCGGATCCTGAAGTCATGACTCTGAGGTTCTTCGACCCCGACTTCCTGGACGCTGTTCATCAGGCGTGGGCGCTGCGTCCGATACCCGGTGCGGCCGTCCTGTGGAGCGTCGAGGTAGAAGACCTCGACCGCTACCAGGGAGGCTCCCTCGGGTCCGCCTTCGCCTTCGGTCTGGACGAGTTGAGACGACGCGGCAAACGCTTCGGCCGCCTACGGTCCCGACTTCGCGGCGCGAACAACAGGTGGGTCGTCTCGGCCAGCCTCGCGGCCGACGGCCGGCTGGTCGGCGTCACGGAGATCCGGCAGAAGATAGAAGCCGCCGCGGCGGCCAAGAAGAGAGTCGTCCTCTCCGCGCAAGACCGAACCCTCGGCGACAGCGCCGCAGCCAACGCCGGTACCAAGGTCGCGTATGCCGAGACGCTGCCCGAGGCCTTCCGAATCGCCCGTAGACCCACTCCGGTCTACCTTGGCACCGTGATCACCACCGTGGCCCTCGTCCTGGCCATGGGAATCGGCGGATGCGTGCTCAATCGCTTCGAGACCCAGGCGAACCACCGTGCGCATGCCAGAGACCTGCTGGACAAGGCCACCGCGCTGCAGACTCTCGCCGCCAAGACTGGTGCGAACAGCGTGTCCGACCTCCAAACCCAGTCGCTGCTGCTTCTCGCCGCCAGATCGCTCGCGCTGGAGGCGGGCCGCACCGACGTGGCGGACCGGATCCTGGACACGGCACCCGCCTTCGGCCCCGGTGTCGTCGGCACCGCCCATGACGACCTGGGCGACCTGGCTTCAATGCAGGTCATCGGCGACAACGTCCTGGTGGGCTCCGACAAGGGCGATCTCGCCCTCTACGACGGCTCTAACAACGACCTTTTGGGCCAGTACACGGAACCGCCAGGTGTCGAGGCCCTCTATCAGCCCCAGATGACGGCCTTCGCCGCCGATCCGCAGGCTCGGATGTTCGCCACGGTGTTCCAGGTTCCCTACGGTGTCGACGGCCTCAGTACCGAGGCCCGGCTGCGAGTGTTCAGCGCCACCCGCACTCTGCATCTCGTCGGCAGCTCATCCTCCTTCACCAGCGAACGGGTGCTGGCCATGGGCTACGAGCCACAGGGCGGAGAACTCATCACCGTCTCAGACGACACCGCGACGTTCTTCGACATGACACGGAGCACACCTACGGTCATCGGACGCTGCGCCCTCCCCGGCGGCAAGGCCCGGTTCATCGGCGTCTATGACGACCCGGCCAGCCACCGACCCGATCTCATCGCCGACGACACCAGCGTTCTGAGGCTGGCGTCCTGGCAACCGCCTCATGGCGACGGCCCGTGCGGATCAGTCGCCATCGTACCGCCGTGGGCTCAGAGCATCGTGAAAGACCAAACCGGTCTGCTGGTCATCGCGACCGGCAGCCGATCCGACGGCACGGTCCTCGTGGCCGCAGCGACCGGGACGGGAAAGGTGTCCGTACGAACCCTGGACGGAAGTGAGACCGCCACGCTCGACTCGCCGTCGCCGGTCGACGGGATCGGACCGCCCGGCGACGGACTGGAAGTCTCGTCCTCCTCGGGAGCGCATAAGTCGCTGACAACGTGGGATCTAACCACCCTCACCGCTCCGATAAAGCGGGCGACCTACGGCGGTCTCGGCCTTCCCGCGGTCGACACCGGAGCCGGGGCCTTCGCGACCGCAGCCGGTCGCATCGTCACCCGGGTCAACGACGAGGCGACGTCCTATCCGGCCGGCTCCGTCGTGCTGGGACCCCAGGCCCAAGTCAACGGCATCGCCGCGGGCAAGAACTCGTTCGCCTTGGTCTACGGCAAGATCGGCATTGCCGTCTACACCCTCTCGACCCGCCCGCAAGCAACGTTCATCACCTTCCCGACGAAATCCTCACTGGCGCCCGGCGCGTACCGTACAGACGCGACCTTGGCCATGAGCGACGACGACCGCTACCTGGCCGCCGTCGTCGCCCCCGAGGCCGAACCATCCTCGGCCCGGAATCCCAGAACGCTGCTGGTGTGGGACACCACGACGGGGATGCCCACTGCGGTGTCGGCCCCCTTCGACGTCGCCGGCGGCAGCGCTGAGCCGTTGGACGTGCGGTTCCTGCCGAACTCGGATTCGCTGCTCGTCGACACTGCCAAGGGCGTTCTCTATCGGTTGACTCTCAAAGCGGGTACCTGGGAACCGGACATCCTGCGGACGGCCGCCGCTGGGAGCACCACGTTCGGGCTGGATGTCGGGCCGAGGGGCATCTTCCTGTTCGAAGTCGAACCGCCCGCCGGCGGCACTCGGCGCGATCACGTGCTGCTCCTCGCCTCAGACGGCTCGACCCGCGAATCATGGGACTACACATCTTTGAACATCGCCGATGCCCAGGTCACCCCGCTGAGCGACGGCGAGGCGCTGCTGATCGACAACGCCGGAAAGGCGTACCGCCTGGGTACGAACGGCAGTGTCGGGCCCGCCGTCACCCTGAACGCGGGCAACGTCGTGGAGGCCGAGCAGATCCCCGGCACCCAGACCGTGCTCATCGCGACGGAGCGGTTGTCGAGAGAATACGACCTGGCCGGCAACCTGGTGACGCCGGCCAAAGTACCCGCCGGGATTATCCTCTCGTTTGCGCTCTCCTCCGATGGAGGCTACCTCGCTGGAGCCGACGTCCTCGACCAGAGAGCCTTCTTCGCCGCGCTCCGTCCCCAGGAGAAGGCGGCCAACCTCTGCACGACGGCCGGCAGGGAACTGACTCGGCAAGAGTGGTCCGCTTATGTGGGAGACGTGGCGGGCTACCGAACGCTATGCGCCTCCGACGACGGGGCGCTCGCGGCGATGTACGGCCTGGCCCGGCAGGGGCTGTTTCTGTCCTCGCCACGGATTGTCCGGACTCCCTCGGTCAGCGAGGCCTCTAGATTCCAGAGCGCGTGCACCGGACCTGCACAAGCCGGCTATCAGACATCAGGCCCATTCTCCTGGAAGGATGGCGCGGATTCGACCGTGATCTGCGTATCTGGAGTTCCACGGTGGATCATCCCACCGACCCGCGGCCTCCAGATCAATCCCGGGACCGTGGGCGGCCAGCCAATCCTCGCAGTCTCCGGAGGTCAGTCGACAACCGCGCTCGACATACTCGGAACCACGGCCCTCGACATCAGCACCTCGAGCGTCAGCGGGATCGTCGACGTCACCGGCGACGGGGTGTCCTTGACCGGAGTCCACGGCGACGTCGTCCTAGCTACCACCTATGCACCGGATAGCCGCGGCTACTGGGGAGCGGTGAGCGTGGTTCCGCTTGGCTCACCACCGCTCGGGACGCTGAGCTGACCCACATCACGCGGGCCCGATCCGGCGCACGAGCCATGGCCACGCGCAGGCCAACGCGAGACAGACCGATGCCATTGCGCCCCACAAACACTGAGGGTGCCGAGAAGTCGGCACCCACAGGATCTGCTCGTGGCGCTGGCGCTGTCGGCGCGCGCCGGCACGGTCGAGCCGGCTGAACGTCGACGCCAGGGCACACTGAGCTGGCCGAATACGACCTCGAGCCTCGATCATCGAAAACGCCACAGCTCCAGTCTTTGCTAAGGGGCTTGGTGCCTCGGGTCGCGCTTCCAGGACAAGGTGCGCGGCCCGCGATGTCAGTGGCCGGTGCGAGACTCTCTGCATGTCGGAGCCTTGGGACGACGTCGAGTGGTCACACCTGATCCACGCTTCGGGTTCGGCAGCAGATGTGCCGGAGCGGTTCGGCCACTGGGTCGGATCGGATGCCCGGAAGAAGCTCGACGCCGAGAACTACCTGCGGAACGTCGCGTTCGGATGCGGGATGTGGCCGGCGAGCGCACCAATCGTCGCCGCTTTCGTCGGCTTGCTGGACGACCCGCGGCTCGAGGACTTCGACGTGCACTCCCAGTTGCTCTTCGTTGATCGGATCGCCCAGAGCTGCGACATGACCCGGGATTTCGCGTCCACCCGAGCTGTCCTTGCCGGGCGTGTCGACGAGATCCAAGCAGCCTGGTCGGACGCCTACGCGGCGGCGGAGTACGGCGAGCTGGAAAGGCTGCGGGAAGACGGCACCGGTGTTCACGACCTTGTGCACGCGCAATCGGAACTTGCCTGCCTCGCTCTGGTTCCGGGCCTCGTCGAGACGGTGCTGAGCTTCCTCGACGATCCGCGCATCGTCTGGCACGGCTGGCTCGCCGCCACTTTGGCGACGCTGAGCCGCCATCCCCTCGTCGTGGACCGGCGGCCGGTTCTCGCAACGCGGGTTGAGCAGATGACCCGCGCCGCGACCCGCGACGGCGAGGTGGCCACCTGCCTCATCGCCCTCGGCGACCTCGGAGGGGACACCCGGCCATGGCTGGACAGTCCGCACCGCGGGATCCGCGCCAGCGCCGCGATGGCTGAGAGCCTGACCGGCGACGCCACCGCTGCCGAGATTCTGCGGGTGCTGTCTGAGGAGCCCGGTGGCTACCTCGCGTCCTTCGACAAGGGCTTTGCCACACCCGCGCAGTTCATGACCGGTCGGGATCCGCTCGCCGAGGCCATCGCCCGGCTCGACCGGTATTGATCCAACACCACGTCACACCTTCGACGCGGTTGCGATCGCCGTCGGCAACGGCATCATCGTCACCATCCTCGCGTTCGACGATGACTGATCCTGCGATCCTGCCCGAGGTTAAATGACAAGTAGCCGCAGCTCACGGTCCTATAAGGTCTAGGGCACTACAGCGGCCGAGGGTCCCAGTCCAGCCAGGAGCCGTGCGCGCCGGCTCGCCCTAGCGAGAAGACGCGCTCGCGGCCGTACTGGAACACGACCGCGGCGAGGTTCTCCTCCCCGTCTGGCGAGGATGGCGTATCAGGGGTGAACAGTCGCAGGCCTACCGTGGCCGGCTCCTTCATCGCCAGCACCAGGTCATGCCTCGCGCCGAGCTCGCGGACGAGGCTCACAAACGCGGTCCGGCTGTCGGCCGGGAAAAGTCAGAGCGAACCCGGGGCGCTTCACCACGATCACACATCATCCCAGATCGAGCCTCGTGGCCTAGTTTCAGAGAAGATACAGGCGTGCTGAGCGGGCAGCTGTTGCTGCCGCCCGGTGCGATGCCGGCTCGGGTCACGGCGGCGTACCCTCAGTCCGGCGCGACGGATCCCGCGCCGCTCGTTGGCGTCTGGCCGGTAGACGGCGCGGGATCCGTCGCCGGGTTCGACCCGGGGTCCGGATGCCGGTATTCGATCGTTCGCGAGCCGGGATCGCGTCCCCGGTCTTCGGGATCGAGGCCGAGCAGCGGTATGAGGTGGCCGTTCAGCTCCCGCTCGGCTTCAAGCCCGTTGGGTAGTTGCATGTGCATCTGCTCGTAGAGCGTGAAGCGGTTGTACTCGACGAGCACGGCGAGCGCCATCCCGTACTCGTGGGCGACGCGGACCGCCCCGCGGTAGGCGGCCCACGCCAGTCCTAGTGGGATGAAGGCGAGCAACAACCACAGGTGGTTCAGCATGAACACTAGCGTCAGCAGACATGCGGCCATGCTGAGGGCGGCGGTGCGGACCGCGAGGTCCAACTGCGTGCGTTGGTTCTGGACGTAGTCGATGTCCCGCTGATCCGCGCGCTGCATGATCCTCGGCAGCACAGTGAGGCAGTCCAGACCGTACGCCCGGCCGACTTCGATCTCGTACCGACGCAGGACGTTGCCGAGCAGCGTCGGCATGATCATCTCCAGGTCGGCTGGGTAGAACGTCCTGCGTCGCGAGCTCTCCACGGCCTGGACGAGCTGCGCCACCTCTATACGCGAGGCGCCGATCTTCGAGACCGGATGCGCTCCCGTGCCATAGGAGTCGTCGAGATTCGCGGCGCGTTTGTCAAGCCGGTGACACAGCTTCCGGTGGCGCTGAATGCGCCACGTCCGACCCGAGCCGCCGGGCCCGAGTCGCCCCAGTAGCCCTCGAAGGCCTGGACGATCGCGAACTGCGGCGGATGCACCGCCATGGCGAACACAAGACTGCCGATCGCGAGGAACAGGCCGTCGACCGCGTCCACTTTCGCCAATGCCTGCCCGAAATGGACGTTGCCGCCCCACGCCCCGCTTCGGACCAGCAGGACGACGTAGGCGACAAAGGGCACTGACGGCAGGAAGCTGACGACGGTGAAGTACCGTCCGATGGTCTTGGCGCCGCTCACGGCACCCAGCATGTCGGGATTCACGGCGCTTGCTCGCTATCAGGACTCACCAGTGGTCGCAGCCGGTCTCGCACACGTAGCCGTTACCGGCGCCGCCACGGATGTCCTCATCGCATACGGCGCAGGTCAGATGGCCGTCCGCACATCGGTAAACGGCCTGCCCGCGGTAGGTCGAGTTCTCGGTGCAGCCGCCGTGCGTGCACGGCCTTCGCCGGCGCGGCTGTGACAGGTTTCCCGGTGCGCTGTGCGGTGGAACGGTCATGCCGCACCTTCATCCCCGCTGGTCCCGCCTGGATAGAGCTCTGTCTCGGAGCGTAAAACAGAACACTGTGTCCGTCGAGAAACGCTTTTGCGGCGCTACTGATCTATCCATGCGTGTGGCTGTGGCGGTGGCAGTCTTTTCGGGAGGGGGTAAGGGGAGGTGTGCTTGCGTGTTGCTCCGCAAGGAGCCGTGGGACGTCGCTGGTCGTCACGTACAGGGAAATGCTCCAGCGGCGAGGGACGGGCGGGGACTTCGTCGGGTGGCGGTTCACGTGTGGTGCGGGGCCGTCGCGCGGTCGACCGGGAACATCGCCAGGCAGCAGTGTCGGGTCAGGCCACCGACCATCGAAATGATCTTGAGTGAGAGTATGCGCCCATTCCCACCCTGTCCTGACACTGTGGGACAAGGACACTGTCAACACTGCGGCGTTGTTCCACCGTGGCCATCGGATATGCAGGCCATGTCGTGCCGTCCTCCCTCAGGCCCTCAGCTATCGCTCGAAGATCCGCAAGCAGACGATTCGCCATGAAAACAGTCTGGCAGTGGCCTTCGCTATGTGTCGCGTAAATACTCCGAGCCACAGGAGCCAATTTCAGTAGTCTGACAAGCTGGCAAATGCGGCGGGGAGAACACCGTGAGTACCCTGATCAACGCGTTGGACGAGGCACAGACGACGCTCATCGAGCTGGTGTGGTCTCAGTTTGAGAAGTCTGCCCAGTTCCCCGTGTTCAACTGGGTCGAGTACCAGATGCGGGAGCGCGGCTACGACGCCGCTGAAGTGATTGGTGGTCTCCCCTCGATCGGGAGGTCTGACAGCCGAAGTCGATATAGCGCGATTTGGATGGATTCGGCCGGTTCAATCCCCTAACCAGGTAATCGAGTAGGCCTGGCGATGACAGGGCTCTACCACACCAAGGCCCGCGAAGCAGTAGGCGGCATCGTCAGCGGGGTGCTGGCGTTCCTCCGCGGCGTGTCATCGGCCCGTGCGCAGATCGCAAGTCATCCGTTCGACGTGCCAGATATCCGCGTCAGCTTGAACGACACCTTGAGCGGCGTAGACAACAAGGTCTACCTGGCAGCAGTCGGGGCGATCGCCGAACACGAGTGGCTTGCCATGCAGGTGAGTAAGACCGAAAACGACTGGACCGGCCGGCTCGGGCTCCTAGACCGCGCCGAGTTCACGTTGATCTCGGACTACCTGACGGCCATCACCGCCGTCTGCGCCGAGCAGCGGACCGCAATCCTCACGTACCGCGATCCCCGGGCACTCGCACGCTCCATCACCAACTTCGATATCACCTGTGAACTTGTACTCAACCGGCCACTCGTCAAGAGGCCGGCAATCAGTCGCATGCTTGTGTTCGGCCAGGATGCTGCCAGCCACGGTGATTTGAAAGAGGGAATCAGCGCGATCTGGCATCTGACCGGCGAACTCGACGTACCCAAGAAGCGAAGCGACCCGCCCCACGCCACCGGGCGTCTCTTGGCCTACCTGGTAGCAGGGCTGCCGACTATCGACCAGGTGCGTGTCCAGGAGGCAATCGATCTCATGGACGCTGTCCGGGACATCCGCAACACTTGATGAGCAACCGAAGCCGGCCCCTAAGCTTCTCGCTGCCTACGACTTGTTGGGTCTGGCATTTCCCATCCGGAATCCGACTGAGACGTGGGACATCGTTCGGGCTCAAATGGACAGTGCCTTCAACACGCTTCAAGACGAGATCTACGCAGCGAAGCCTTAGCGAGCACAGCCGTTGTACGACGGCCAGGGCTAGCTGACGCAAGACTGTCGCGAGCTCCACCACTGAGCTCGCCAACCGGGGATGGGATGCCCACACCGCGCGTTCACGGCAATCAGTCCGACGCCCCAGACGGCTAGTGCCGTGTCAGGCAACGTTCGCCCCGTAGCCCGCGGCGCGGCGTTCGGGATCCGTTCCCGGCTGGCACGTTCACGGGCCTCTCCGTCGGATCGTCGCCAGGGCTCACGTTTTCGGATCAAGAACAGCGCTCTGCTCGGCAGATCAGGAAGGCATCCCAGCAAGAGCCCCGCTGGGCAAACGTCTTCCTCTCTCGCCCAGAATCTGCGAGTCTGAATCAGACCTCATAGTCGCTACTGCGGTTCTGGAGAAGCTTGTGGGATTCGTCCTTAATCTGGCCACTAACCTGCTAGCGAATGTGGTGTTCTGGCTGGGCCTCGGCGTGACGGTTTGGCTCGGCGCCAGACTCATTCGACGGAGATTCTTTAGATTCTTCGGCCTGCGTCGCGACGGACAATTTACAGTTCATCTTTCCAATCTCTGGGATCCTGCATCCCGCGGCAATACGGCTGGCTACACGATCTCAATGCACGAACTCCGTGCCACTCAAAGCGGCGAGCAGCTTTTCGGTAGCGCTACGATGCGGATGCCCGAGGCAGTTCGCGGACTGGTCGATAGCGTATGGCTGCGTCAAATATCAAGACCCGAATTGGTGGTATCGCCCCTCGACCCCTCGAAGGTGTCCCTTGCTACCAGCTCCATAGTTGTGGGCGGTGCGTCCCGCAACGTCATTCGCGCAACCTACTTTGACAGCGCGATGCTCTTCCTGGGTTCCGAGGATGAAGAGATAGGCAAGCGTTCATATGATTCTCACCTAGCTGGCTTTCCCGTGAGGGTATACCGAGGGCAAAGAGCTGGAGAGGAAATCAGAACCAGTCTGAACCCTGCGATCCTCGAGAAGATCTACGATGCAAGTAGGGATATCACGCTGTTCTTTTGCCTTGGGCTTCGTGGCGATGGCTCATGGGCGGCCGTGGAGTACCTCGTCCGCAACTGGATGGTCCTCCGCCGCGAGTTTGGGGATCGGGACTTTGCCCTGTGCCTTGGCTTCCCGGCAAGCAGCACCTACCTTGAACGGTACGTAGAACCAGCCAGGCTTGCCGTCGTCGTAGGTTGACGATCCGCCTGCAGCGACATACCGCTGGGCCGTATCAGGAAACGTTCGCCCTGGCGACGATCTGACGGGGCCGGTGAATGTGCCAGCAGGGGACGGATCCGGAACGGCGCGCCGCGGACTACAGGGTGAACGTTGCCTAACATGGCAAGCGCGTGGAGTACGGGCTTTGAGCAGCTCCGACGCCTCGTCTCGGCCGATAGTCAGCTCTACTGTGGTAGGCGTGACCGGGTTTCGCAGAGTCCTGTTCGAGCTACGCTCGGGACGTGAAGTCGACGCCTTCATTACCATCGTGGCCGCGGTGGCGCTTTCCGTACTCAACGTTCTCGGGCTCGTCTCGACTACGGTTCTTCAAGGAACAACGTCAGCCCTTCTCGCTCTCATAGCCGTGAACCTGCTTGTTCTAAGGTCTCGGCTCGACGAGTCGGAGGCTGGTCGCGGTGTCGGTCCACCACCAATCCTGACCGAGCTCAACAGGTTTCCGGAGCCCTTCGAAGCGGACATGAATCGCGACGGCTATCTCTGGATTGGTGGCGGCTACATTGGTCGCCTCAATCCTTACTATATCCACCATATTCGCCGCAGGCTTCAACTTGCTCACACAGTTCGGTTGCTTCTCGTCGACCCAGACTCGCCTGCGGATGTGCTCATGGGTGAAAGGTTCCACCAGCCGATACCGCCCGGGTGGTATCAGGAGCAGGTGCGAGCGGCGCTTTCTCATATTGAAGACCTGGCAGGCAACGCAAACGGAAACCTTGAGGTTCGACTGACGAACGATGAGCTAGCCATCGGCTGGACGCATCTCGGCCTCGGAACATCAAAAGCGAAGCTCTACGTCCAATACTTTGGCTACCGGCCTCCTGGACTCCTTAGCCTTAAGCTGATCCTAACGCCACGCCATGGCGAGATCTACGACTTCCATATGGCTCAGCTGGAAGCTCTGTGGGAAGCCGCTATACCTTGGTCGCCGTGACACCGCTTATCGGGAGGTCGTTGGGCGCCCCCGGTCACGCAATGAACCCGGGCACGCAGTGTCTCGCGTCTACAGGGTATTGGTTGAGTCGCCCTTGGCGACGGAGCCTAGCTGCGCGTACTGGGCGGCGCCCGGCTGTGGGATATGAGCCACCAGGACCGCGAGATCATCGGCGGGCTCGGTCCCAGCAGGAGGCGCAGCAGAAAGGATGTAGTCACAGACTCGATCGACGGGCCCTGCGTCGGGCCGGCGCGGTTCCTGATCCGGACCTTCGGCCAGCAGTCTGGGTAGATTGCTGATGCCTCGATGCTGCTGCTGGCCGATGCGGGGTCACGTCCACCCGAATGGTGTAGATCCATTACCTCGCAGAACTCTGATCAGCAGCGGAACTGTATTCGGGAAGATCAGTTACACCACTCCAGTGGACACCCCCGATGCGGCATTCGACGCCGACAATGTCATGTCCGCCATCGTCGAGCATCAGGCACAGTTCCTTATCCGGGTCAACGCACAGTGCGCAAACCCGCGGTGCTGGCGGTGCTGCCCGACGGGTCGTTCCTGACCCGTATCGGCAGACTTCGGCTGCGGGTGATCGATGTACAGATCAGCTGAACCGTACCGGGTTGGTGCCCTGCTTTTCCGTGTGACAGCCTGGTCGGGCGCGGCCCCGAGCTGGCTGCCAAAACCGTCGCAGTGGTCTGGACCCGGGGCGCTTGACCGAAAGCGGCGGCGAGGATTTCGACGATCCGTGCTTGAGCGAGATTCTCGAGTCGTTCTCCCCGGATGAGCGAGCGGTGGTCCTCGCAATGAGCTGCAGACCGTCCGGGGTCGCGTGGCCGGCGTCGGCCAGCTGCCATCCGTTCTTCCTGCTTACCGGCCCTAACAGTCCGCGAACGTAGTCGCGCATCCGTAATCGCGGCTCGCGACGATGAAACCGCTCTCCGAGTCGCAGCAGCAGCGACTCCAGCTCCGATTGCCACACCCCGACCTGCTCGATGTCCTCGAATATCGCCATGACCTGCACAACGACGTATCAGGTCACTGAGTCACAAGTAGAACGGACCAAACTCGGGGAGACGATCACGGGCCCGCACTACAATCACCACGAGGCCGCTGACCAGCACAAACACCGAACCGCTGCTGGAGTACTAGCCGTCCGCGTAGCAGCCGTCCGGGCTACTCGCGCGGAGATTCCCGCGCGCGAATCATCAGGGTACGTTGAGCGTTGTCGTATCCGGTCGGATACCGATGCTGATCCAGGGGGAGTCCGTGCCGCTGCCTGACCCTGAGCGCTCTGCCGCACTGATCATCGGCGTGGGCCGCTATGAGGACGAGAAACTTCCGGATCTGCCGATGATCGAGGCGGGTGTCCAAGACCTTGCGGCTATCCTGACGGATCCGGTGCTGGGCGGGTTCCGACCAGACTCCGTGACCACAGTAGTCAATCCCGGCGACACCCGTGGGCTGGCACGTGCCCTCTACCGCCTCGACGATGTCAAGGACACTGTTCTGGTCTACTACGCGGGCCACAGTTTTCTGGACGGCCGCGGACGACTGCACTTGGGTCTCAGCGGCACCAGCTATGAACATCTCGCGTTAACCGCGCTCCCCTTCGAGACTATCGGCGACATCATGGCCCGAAGCCGAGCCGCGAACCGTGTTCTCATCCTCGACACTTCGTACAGCGGCAGGGCGTCCGGTTCCATGGCTGACGGGGAATATGCGGTCACCGCGCAAACCAGGGTCTCGGGGACCTACGTTCTGACCGCGTCAGGCAGAAACGACGTGGCCCATGCGCCGATAGGCGAACGCCACACCTCCTTCACCGGCTCACTCATCGAGGTTCTCCGCACTGGCGTCCCCAACGGCGAGGAAGCACTCAGCCTCGACAGCGTCTACGACGAACTGCGCCGCAGGGCGGAGGAACGCGGCTTCCCCGTACCGGTATTCGGCAAGTACAACTACACCGGCAGGCTCTGCCTCGTTCGTAACGCCCTCGCCCCAGGAGGTGGCGCCGAGCCGGACGAAGCGTCGCACCCTGGCGAGACCAGCGCGCGGATCGATGTCGCTATCGCCGCCGATGCACCGACGCCGACCTGGGTGATCCCCGCGTACGCCCCCGAAGCAGCGTTCGGTGACGACGTACTCGGTATCCGCGACGACGCCCGCGCGCTGGCGGTCCTGCTCGGGTCCGCGTCCGTCGCACCGCCGGTCGCCCTCGGCCTCTACGGTGAGTGGGGCAGTGGCAAAACGTTCTTCATGCACCAGCTCGAGTACGAGATCGGGCGCTACTCCGCCCTCAGTGCCGACACCGCGTGCCAGAACGTCGTGAGTGTCTGGTTCAACGCCTGGCAGTATGCCGAGGCTGACCTGCAGGCCAGCCTGATCCACCACCTATTCTCGTCGCTGTGCGGCGGGTCGTCGGCCGGGGCGGTCGAGATGGCCGAGGCCCTGGACAATCTCGAGGGCACGCGGGTGGTTCGGGCCAGCGCGATGGAGAAGGTCACTGCCGCCGAGGCGGACGTCGCGAAGGTCCGGGCCGCGGTCGAGGCGTACGAGGCGGCGCTCGCCGATGCGGAGGGGGCTGCGGCGGCGCTGAAGGCGCAGGACGTCCTGGCCGCGATCGAGGTACCGCAGGAGACTCGGGCCGAGTTCGCCGCGTCTCTCGACCGCGTGGGCCTCTCAGAGGTCGGCACCACGGCGCGCGAATTGGAGACGGCTGTACAGGAGGCCCAAGCCACAGCGCGTGACCTCCGGTGGCTGGCCCTCACGAGGCCCTGGTGGAAGTCGCCTCTCATCCTCGGGGTGGCGGTGATGCTGGCCGGTGAGGCGGCGACCGTCACCGTCGCGCAGTTCGCGGGATCGGCTCGCTCCTGGAACGCTGTAATCACGGTCAGCGGGGTCGTCGCGTCGATCGGCGGCAGCGTCGCGGTCGTTCTGGAACGGTTCAACGGCATCGCCCGCAGAATCCTCGCCTCGGCGAAGCGGGTCCAGTCCACCATCGATGCCAGGCGCGAGGACCTGACCTGGCAACACCGTGCCGACCTCGCGGCCGCCGTGCAGAAGGCGACGGAGGCCGAGCGCGTCCTGATTGAAGCCCGGAACGATCTCCTTGTCGCCAAGCAGCGTGAGGCACTGGCCATCGCCGCGCGCGACGAACTCTCGTCCGAGCGACTGCTCGCGCGCTACCTCGCCGATCGTGCCGCGAGCAGCGATTACGACCGCTACCTCGGATCGATCGCCCTGACACACCGGGATCTGCGGAATCTGGACTTCTATCTGCGCCAAGCCGCGCACGGCACGACCGGCAGCGTCGTCGACCGCATCGTGCTCTACATCGACGACCTCGACCGGTGCTCGCCTTCCGTCGTCGCGAAGGTCCTCGAAGCGGTGCATCTCCTGCTGAGCCTGCCGCTGTTCGTCGTCGTCGTGGGCGTGGACCCACGCTGGCTGCACATGTCGATCCAGGCCAGCCATCTGCAGCTCGACCCGAAGCGCCACAAGGGAAGAGGGAAGGCCTCCTCGCGCGACTACCTCGACAAGATCTTCCAGCTGACCTATTCCCTTCCGGCCATGACCATGGAGAGCTGCGGCGACCTCATCGGGCGTCTGGCGGGTCCGCAGAGCGTTCCTGCAGTGGCCGGCAAGACCTCACCCCGGCGCGAAGACGAAGTGGAAGACGCAGGTGGCGATCGGGTCTGGTCGCGGGGCGCCGAACCTAAGGCCGCCCAGACGATCCCGGACGAGCCGGACGTCACTACTTTCGCCGCACAAGTCCTCACGGTGACCGAGGAGGAGCTCACGATGATGCGGTCGATCGCGTCCACCGTCGGTTCCTCTCCTCGTCAGACGAAGCGATTCCTGAACACCTACTGCCTCGTCAAGGCGCGAGCCGTTCTCGACGCCGACTACGTGGCGCACATGCTCGACCCGAAGTCCCTGGAACACCTGATAATCCTCCTGGCGGTCCTCGTCGGGCTGCCCATGTGTACGCCGGCCGAGTTGGGCAGGCTCGAAATGGAGGACGACCAGCCGCTCCGCGAATGGCTCAGGAGCCAAACGACGCGATCGGACCCGGAGGCGACGCGAAAGCTCGACGCGGTTATTGGCCTCGATATCGCCGCCCTCGACGTCCCCGTCGGGCACCTTCTCCCCTGGCTGCCGCTCGCCAGCAGGTTCGTCTGAACCGGAACTCGCGCTCACCCAGAACTGGGTGCAGATCAATCTGAGGTAGATCGTTTCCAGGTGGGTCGGGATGAGATCAGCGGTCCATACCTGATCGTGCTTCGGCCCGCTCAGTTCAGGTGGAAGTCAGCGTCCGCCATCATCTCTGCTATGCGGGACGACATCCCGCTGCCCCGAGCACGCTCGGACACTCTGACCGGGACCAACTCCGCATGCGTGGGGAGCAGCCGATCGTGGCTGTTCCTGCCGGTTCGTGATCGGGACCTAACCCGCACGCGCGGGAAGCGGCCTTCGTGTTCGGGCGTGCCGTACGGGTCGTCGGGACCAACCCCGCACGCGCGGGGAGCAGTTGAAGTCCCGCAACTACATCATCAACCTCGATGACTCAGCAGGCTGAGTCGGTCGGCCGTGGCCGCTAACGTCTTCGTTTTGCGATCATCTGTCCGTTCCGGTCTCGGCGGTGCTGGTGCCGCTGGCCCGAGGCGCTCGGGTGGGCGGCGCGGTTCCACTGCCGCGCTTGCGGGTCCTTCCGGTCGTCGGGGTGGTTCGGTGCTGGTCAGCCGGGGTCTGGCAGGACCGCGAGGCGGTTCCAGCAGGTCGTGAAGGCCGTGGCCCAGGGCCAGTCGGCGGGAATCCGCAGGATCCGACGTCGGGCGTGGGAGGCGAGGCGGGCCGGCAGATGCCAGAGCCGGTAGCGCAGCGTGGCCGGTTCGGCGAGCGCGAGTTCGGGCTCGTCATGGAGACCGAGCAGCCGGGTCCAGGCTTCGAGGTCGGCGGCGAGGTTCGTGGCCAGGACCCAGCCGACGTTGACGTCCCAGGTCTGGGACGGGAGGTTGGCCAGGCCCATGGCCTTGTTGACGCGGACCCGTCCTTCGGCCGCGCCGCCGCGCTGGCGGTAGAGCACGTCGGCGAACCACGGGTGGTGTGAGCCCGGGACGCCGCGCATCCGGGCGTAGTCGATCGCGGTGATCTGATAGCGCCAGCCGGTGGCCTTCTCGAAGTCGGTGAGTTTGCGCTCGTGGCGGCGGCTGGGCCTGGATCGGCGCACGATCAGCCGAGTGCCCGGCGGCCAGCCGGCCATGCGGGCGTTCAGCCCGGTGACCTCCGCGACGTGGCAGTCGTCCTGCAGCTCGCCGTCCTGATCGACCGCCGGAACCCACACGTCGTGCGGGAGTGCCGCGATCGCGTCCTCATCGACCGGTGTGATCTTCCAGCCGACACAGAACCGCACCACGCGGCGGGTGGTGTTCAACGCCTGGATGCGTTCCAGCAGCTCGTGGGTGGCCCCCGCCCCGTCGATCCGGATCAGGATCTTCGCCCGGAACGCTGCCGGGATCGCCGCGATCGCCTGCTCCAGCACGACCAGGTGGTCTGCGACGGTGTTGGCCCCGGCGTTGCCGGGACGCAACAGCATCGACAACACCTCGCCGGTGTTCGCGCACCACGCACCCAGCGGGTGGAAGCCCCACCCCTTCTTGAAGGTGGCCGCCGCTCCCTGCTTGTCGGAATGCGCCGTGATCAGGGTGGCGTCGATGTCGACCACGATCCATCCGGTCAGCACACGCCCGGCCGCCGATACCCAGGCGAACCCGCCGTCCCGGGCGGCGAGCAGATCCCAGACATGGGCGCGAACTCGCACCCGGGCCCGCCGGATCCTGCTCGTCGCCTTGGCGTCCAGCTCGACCAGCGCCCGGCGGACCGTGGAGTCCGAGGCCGGCGACCCGAACACCGCAGTCTGCTGCTCCAACACTGCGATATCGGACATCGACGTCGCACCGAGCACGATCGCCACTGCCAACTGGACCAGCACCACACCCCGGTCCCAGCCCGGCGACCGGCCACGCACCGCCAACGCCGCCGACAGCGCACACGTCAGACCGGCCCGATCCGCACACTGGCGCAACAGAACTCCACCGGATGCCCGACCAACCCCTTGCCGTCAGCGACTACAGACAGCCGCCGAGCCCACCCAGTAGTCTTGGACACCAGAAAGGTGCCTCTCTCCCTGACCAGAATGCTTGCTTAGACACTTGCATCCTGCCAGGACAGAGGCACCTTTCACGTATCAGGCCCCGAACTCACGCCACGACCGCTGAGTGCGGAAGGTTGGGCATGCCGCCGCTTTCATACGTGGTCGCGAAAGGGTACTCGTCGCAGCTCGCGCTCGGCGTCTCGCTGCGTCCGGTCCAACTGCTCGGGCACACGATGGCACGGTTGTCGGCCTGACCGTCGGCGAGGTAATGCAAGGGCGTTGCGTGCGTCCTGCTCCCGAAGTGATTGGCGTTCTTCTCCTTCATCAGCCAGTAGTAGGCGGCTGCGGCCGGGTAGCGGGCGCTGTTGACTGTGTAGGTCGGGGTGTAGGAGGGGAAGACGCAGCCCGGACCGGTGGCTCCCTTGGTGATGTCGTCGCAACGGACCTCCAGGCCACCTGAGCTGTTGCCGAGGTCGACTGACTCTGTGTCGCCGGGAGCGGAAGAAATCGTTCCGCTCATCCCCCACCCCGAGAGTCAAGGTTTCCTGGCCTGTTCCGTTCCAAATTGTTTGGAAGCTGACATTTCCGGTATGGGTATCCAGCGGCCCCGCCCAGGTCAGGGCACCATCGAACTTCTGCTGGGACTGAGTGCAGTCAGAACAGTTCGATGAGGCGTTCCAGGCCAGCGACACCACACCAAGCGCGGCGTCGATGTTGATCGGGACGAGACTGAGGGACTGATCGAACTCCCCGATATTGGTGTACAGCTTGATTTCCTGCTGCATCGCGAAGCTCGCGGTTCCCACTGGCTTGCCGTCGACGGTGAAGACCGCACTCAGTGGCGTCAGGGCGTTGAGACATGCGTACGACCTAACACAGACCGCCTGGTCGGCCGCGCAGCTCGCGGGCTGCGACCCAAAGACGGTGAAACGCTATGTCGAGGCGAGTAACGCCGGCTGCAGCCCCTACTGGCGGGGGGGTGTCAGCGCGTTGCTCAGGGCTGAGCCCAGCGCGGGCGGATGCGGGGGATGCCGGCGGCGGGGACCGGACGGCGGAAGCCCGGCATGGAGGAGAGTTTGGTTCGCGCGGCGCGGGCGGCCGGGACGTTGTGGTCACATCACGCCTTCTTCGCCGCCTCCGCAACGGCGTGCCGGGCGGCGTTGTTCGCCGCGATCTCCTCAGCTTGTTCGGCGATCTTCTCGAACGCCGTGCGCACGTGGACCGCGCGCAGCTTGTCCAACCGGTAGTGGCCCAGGTAAGGGATGAGGTAGTCGCGAACCTGCCGGCTTCGGTCGATCTCGACGACGGCGAACCCGATCATGCAGGTCTGGGGTCAACTTGAACACGAACCTGACTGCCGGGATGAGGCAGTTCATCGCCGAGCACGACTGGCTAATCGTCATCCAACTGCCCGCCTACGCCCCGCAGCTGAACCCGTCGCAGCACCTGTTCGTGGTCTCCGTCAGACAATGCTCTGATTTGCTGCTGAGACACAACCATCGTATTGATGCTCGCTTCTTTGGGGGATCCTGCTGATGCGGGACGCCTATAGCTTCGACCCATGCCTTCGTCATCTCCGCTTCGCAGCCTGCCCAAATCCGTCGCGATCGGCACTCTGGCGCTGGCTGCGGCGTCAGCCGGGACCATGGTGGCCGCGTCGGGGGCGGCGAACGCGGCGAACCCGACCAACGCGCCGAGCAACGGACCCATCGCGTACACCGTCCTCGGCGCCGGGCAGACCATGCAGTGGCACGACGTGAACCCGGACGGGTCGCAGGACACGAATGTGCCGGTTCTTGACGCCGGA
>Ga0207671_10000874_pt1 | contig 38160 bp, 28 predicted proteins | sample KBSC24metaG_FD_184352 | JGI IMG/M metagenome (GOLD analysis project Ga0207671, IMG submission 184352) | Corn rhizosphere microbial communities from Kellogg Biological Station, Michigan, USA - KBS C2-4 metaG (SPAdes) (version 2) | ecosystem: Host-associated > Plants > Roots > Rhizosphere > Soil...
TAAAGATGTTGATCTTATCGATGAGTACTTCATAATTTTCAGCAGAATTCATATACCGATGCTAAAATTCCCAAACACAATATTAAACGAAAAAACAGAACAATATATATAATACCACAATTAAGTTAGTACCAGGAGGAATAATAAACAATATGAATAATTTAAAATTAAGCGACTGCCTAAGAATAAGTTCTTTTTGTAAAAGACGACCTTGTTTCAAGCCGCCGATCATTTGATTTTGTGTTCATATTGTTTGATACGTGTTAAAGCATACCCTGATAATAAATATTAACGTATTTACCTAATTATCAGTATTGTAATTGTTATTAAAGTTGTAAATTACCTAATCCAAAAATTAATTTACAACACGATGCCAAAGTATGTTATTGAAAGAGAAATTCCAGGAGCTGGAAGTCTTTCAGATGAACAATTAAAAGCCATTTCGCAAACTTCTTGTGGGGTACTAAGCAAAATGGGGCCGCAAATACAGTGGGTTAATAGCTATGTAACTACCGATAAGATATATTGTGTTTATATAGCACCCAATGAAGAGATGATCAGGGAGCATGCCAGTCAAGGCGGGTTTCCGGCAAACTCAATCAGTGAGATTTCAAGGATCATAGACCCGACAACAGCGGAATAAAACCAGAATAAGGCTATTATAAGTTTTGGATTTTAAAACCATAGTATATCTTTGCACCCCAATCATTCGGGATGTAGCGTAGCCCGGTATCGCGCCACATTTGGGATGTGGAGGCCGCAGGTTCGAATCCTGCCATCCCGACTAAAGCTGTACCGGCGGGGAAAGTTTTTTTATTAAACTTTCCCCGCCGGTAAAATGGCAAAGGGCTTTCCGATTTTTAATCACAAGGTATTCAGGTACATTTAATTGGGTAACTAAAATTAACGTAAACTCTTCATCAGATTTTCCCGATAAACTTTGCCAACAGGCAGTTTCTTACCTGATATGGAAACTTCATTACCTTCGAGGTATTTGATGGCTTTAAGTGAAGCGATATAGGATTTATGGATACGGGTGAATTTGGACGGGGGTAGTTGCTGTTCAAACTGGGTGAGTGTTTGCTTGGACATGACGCGTTCATGGCTGGTATAAATAAAAATATAATTGCCATAGGCTTCGATATAGCTGATATCATCAAAGAAGACTTTGGTTAATTTTTTGTCTGATTTGATCATCAGGAACAAGTCTTCGTCTTTCGCCGCTAACGGCGTTTCGTTTGTTTTGTTAACTACCTTTTCGGTGGCCTGAACGAAACGTGGAAAGGAAAACGGTTTGAGTAGGTAATCGGTTACTGAAAGCTCGAAGCCTTCCAGCGCATATTCCGGGTAAGCCGAAGTAATAATCACTGCCGGGTATTTTTTGAGCGACCGCAGCATTTCAAAACCCGTCAGCCGCGGCATATTAATGTCGAGGATAATAAGGTCAATATCCTTTGTTTTGAGCACCTGCATCGCGTCGAAAGCATCTTCACAATCAGCCACAAGCGTTAGATACGGAATCTGCTCAATATAGGTTTTGAGAATATCCCTGGCAATGGGCTCGTCGTCTACGATGATACAATTGATGTTCATTAGCTCAAATCTATTTCCAGGTTAATTTCAAAATAATTGCTTGCCTTGTTGCTAGTTAATTTGTACTGCAGTGGATAGATCAAATCTAAACGTTGTTTCACATTATTCAAACCCAGGCCGCCTTTGGATTTGTTGGTTGAGGGTACATATTCCGGGTCTACCGAATTTTTTACGTGGAGATGCAAACAGCTGCCTTTAACGTCCAGGTGAATATATACAAATGCCGGTTGCCCTTTTTCTGCTGAAAAATGTTTAAAGCTGTTCTCGACAAAAATGATCAGAAGCAATGGGGCGATGTATTGCTCTGTGTAATTGCCGCTGATATGCAATTGAATATCGGTTTTGTCACTTAACCGTATCCTTTCCAATTCTATGTAATTGCTGATATAATCCAGCTCTTTTTGTACAGCGACATAATTTTGATTGGTATCATACAGCGAATAACGAAGCAGCTCAGACAATTTCAGCATCAGGCCAGGCAGTTTTTTTGATTCGGCAACTGAAAGCCCATAAAGATTATTCAGCGTATTGAATAAAAAATGGGGGTTTAGTTGCGCTTTCAAATGCCGAAGCTCGTTTTCTTTTTGTTGCTTATCCAGGATCAGCCTATCCAGACCCATTTTAAAGACTGTAGCCATCACCGTAAACGCGACAACGCTGAATGCTATATGTTCGTTCCGCCAGTCAACCCGGTCTTGTATGGGAAATAAAAAGCCGACGGCATTAAGCACATAAGGTAAACCGAAGATAAGCACCACCACCTGAATCAGGTATAATAAGCAGCCTAAAAACCATTTACGCCGTTTAAAAAAAGGCAAAATAAGCAGGTTTTGCGAATAAGATGGAATAGCCAATTCTAATGTTATCTGCAAAACCATGCAAATGGCCGTTAAGCCAATCATCCGTGTTGGATACTCTTTTAAAATAAGGTAGAGCATAAAAACAACGATCCAGAACACAAGCTGTGTATAAACCTTATTGGGTTTGGTAAAAAGCCTTGTCCAGTCGAATGGTTTCATGATCCAAAGAAAGGGCAAGCAGGCAGATAAACCAAATTTTGGTGATGAACTTATCTTTTTTGATGATGAACGTTTTATCACTGTTGTAAATACGTTCATCACTGGGCGGTTGATGTTCAGCACTTATATTTTTTGAGGTGTTTTTGGTGAAATACTTTTGGGTAAATCTTTAAAACATGAAAACAATGATCCCCACTTTTATCACTTTAATAACCCTGATCAGTTCGGCTTTTGCGCAAACCGATACCGTTCAGGCCAATTTATTGAAAGATATCCCGGCATGGATGGCCGAATACCATGTACCCTGTGTAGGTGTCGGCCTGATCGAAAACGGCAAAATCAAATGGATCAAAAATTTAGGCAATTTACAACAGGGACACCCCGCCCCAAATAACACCTTATTCAATATTGCCTCCCAAACCAAACCGGTTACTGCTATGCTGACCCTAAAGCTGGTGGAACTGAGAAAATGGAATCTGGATGAGCCGTTGGCACATTACTGGATCGACCCGGACATTGCAAATGATCCATACTTGATGAAGCTAACCTCCCGTATAGTGCTTAGCCACCAAACCGGCTTTCCCAACTGGCGGACGGACAATGGCGGGACAAAATTGCATTTCAAGTTTGAGCCCGGCACCGCCTCGGGTTATTCCGGTGAAGGCTTTGAATATCTGCGCCGGGCGCTGGAGGCCAAGTTCCATAAATCCCTGGCGGTGCTGATGGATTCGCTGCTGTTTAAACCTTTAGGCATGAAGGATACCTATTACTGGAGCAAAAATCTGGATACCAGCCGTTTTGCCATGTGGCACGACGGGCAAGGTAAACGCTATACCTCATCTATCCAAACCCCGGTAAACGCTGCCGATGACCTGATCACGACCATTGCGGATTATTGCCGCCTGGGGATAAATGCCATGCGACTGGCTGATGAAGGCAGCCCGGTTTATGCCGAAATGGTCAGGCCGCAGAGACGGACCAAACCAGGCAATGCCTCCGGCCTGGGCTGGGGGTTGGTAGATGGCCTGCCAGACGGTGGTTACGCCCTACAGCATGGTGGCTCGGACATCGGGGTACGGACCATGGCAGTATTTCTGCCGAAATCGAAAAGCGGTGTAATCGTAATGACCAATGCAGATAATGGAGCTTTCATCTGCGACCGGATCATCAAACGCGCACTGCCGGAAGGCGCGCTGATCCTGGAAACGATGAACAAATCCGCAACCTCCCACGAAAGGATCGCTATCGCAGATCAGTTGATCGAAAGCTATGTCGGCACCTACGAACAAAGTAATGGCAAACTGGTGAAGGTAGAGAAAGATGGCAATGCGTTAAAAATATCCGGGGATGGTGTGCCAACTGTGGTTGTATTCCCTGAATCAGCCAACAAATTTTTTATGGACGGCTATGATGTACAACTACAGTTTCCTGATACTAATTCCCTGATCGTTTTTGAAGGTGGCAAACAAGTACTGAAAGTTAAGCGCAAATAAAATGAAAAAGTATATCGCAGCACTATTGATCTGTTTTGCATTTGCCGCGCAGGCACAAAATATCAAACAATTAAAACGGGACATGTACGGCATCGCCTCGGACGCCACCGAAGGTCGCTTTACCGGCTCTCCCGGTTACCTGAAAGCGGCGCGTTATATCGCCGGGCAATTAAAAGCGGCCGGAATGAAAACCTCATTCCAGCCTGTGCCGTTCATTCGGGATAATTATAACGCCAGTGTCCTAACCATTAACGGCATATCTTATCCACATGAAGGCGGCAATTTCATTTTCTTACAGCATTCGGCTCCGATAAGAGGTGAATGGGTGATTTTAAAAGTAATGCCTGATTCTGCTGCGACTGAAAACCTGATAAAGCAGAAAACTGCCGGTGTAATCCTGCTGCCCAATGAACAACAAAGCAGCGACTGGGAAACAACAGCGATCAGGCAATACCGGTTCGGATACATGCACTATGCAGCCGATTATATGGCTACCTACGCACCGTTGACCATCATCATGATCAGCCCGATATTAGCTGAGAAAATAAAAAAAGATCCAAAGATCGTTGTTGATATGAGGTTTAAACAGGAAAGGGTAAACGGCTACAATGTGATTGCTCATCTTTCGGGGACGGATAAAAAGTTGAAGAATCGGACTATAGTCACCGGTGCGCACCTGGATCATATAGGCCGTTTGGGGAATCATGTTTATAATGGTGCCAATGACGATGGCAGTGGTTGTGTTGCGCTGTTGGCAGCTGCAAAAACAATGGTCCGTCACCCAATCAAAAACCCGCTCCTGTTCGTCTTCTACTGCGGCGAAGAACTGAATCTATTAGGCTCTCGTTACTTTATAGAACACCCGCCCATGCCGGTCAAAAACATGTTGATGAATATCAACCTCGAACAGGTCGGCAGTAAGCACCGGTCGTTCCGGGGCATCTGGGCAGTTGGCGACGAACAGTTTAAAAACGACTTCTTTGGTTCGGGTAAAATGTTTACACAGGAAGATCTGAAATTCACCCCAACAGACAGCCTGCGCAACGAACTCAGTAATACAGATAGTTATAGTTTTATGAAAAAGAATGTACCATCACTTTTATTAAGTTCGGGTGGTTTTGACGAGCATCATACCCCGCAGGACAAAATTGATTTGATTGATTTTGGGCATTTGCAAAAAGTTGCCCAGCTTTTAAGTAAATTTATTACCATGCTAGGGAATAACTGATTGCAAAAACTTTACTTGTTTTTATAATAGCCCATTATTATTAATGATTTTGTCAATTATTGTTTGGTTTGAGAGCTTGTGGAAAGGGTCAATATCATTAATAATCACTATCCCTACATATTCGTTAAAATTAATTAGCTTTATATTATTACGAATAATACTATGCTTATAAAAACTACGCTGATACAACTGTTATTGCTGTTGTCCTGTATAAATTTATTTGCTCAACAGGATACCGGAAAATATAAACGCACCGAGGTGATGATCCCAATGCGAGACGGTGTGAAATTGCATACCATTATTTACTCGCCTAAACAGCAAACGGAACCTCTACCTTTTTTAATGACCCGCACACCTTATGGTGTGAGTGATTCCCGCAGCCCTGAAAAAGGTGATTATACCAGGGATATGGCCTTGGATGGCTATTTCTTTGTGGCGCAGGATATACGGGGGCGATACTTATCTGAGGGGAAATTTGAAATGACGAGAGCAAGCCGAGATAAAAAAGACCCAAAGTCTATTGACGAAGCCAGCGATACTTATGATACCATTGACTGGCTGCTCAAAAACATCCCTAATAATAATGGGAAAGCCGGAATTTATGGTATTTCATATGATGGCTGGACCTCAATTATAGCGGCTGCGGATCCGCACCCCGCATTAAAGGCAGCATCAGAGCAGGCTACACCATCTGATATGTTTATGAATGATGATTTTCACCATAACGGAGCGTTCAGACTAAGTTATGGGTTTGAATACTCGGTACTCACCGAAGCGGCTAAAACTGATTCTTTATATGATTTTGGTGAGTATGATACTTATGATTGGTATTTAAGGCTGGGTGCTTTATCCAATATCAATAAATTGTATGCGCATGGAAGCCTTCCTACCTGGAACAATTTTATAGCTCATCCAAATTATGATGCCTTCTGGAAAAAACAGGCTTTGGCCTACCGGTTAGATTATCCGCGGATACCTGTACAGCATGTTGGCGGCTGGTGGGACCAGGAGGATATGGTTGGTCCGCAGGATGTTTACAGTCGGCTGGAGAAAAGGGACAGCAGTAACCGGAACTTTATTGTTATGGGCCCCTGGTTGCATGGCCAATGGGCAGGCGGTACCGGCAAGAGCCTCGGAAATATAAAATTCGACGACCAGCCTACGGGTACTTATTTCAGAGAACAGATACAGGCTAAATGGTTTGCCTGGTACCTGAAGGGGAAGGGTGACGGAAAGTTTGCAGAAGCGACCACTTTTCAAACAGGCTCCAACCAATGGAAAGCCTACACCGCCTGGCCGCCAAAAGAAAGTATCATCAAAAACATTTACTTTCATTCCAACGGGAAACTTTCCTTTGAAAAACCTGCAGCTACAGAAAATAAAGCTTATGACAGTTATGTTTCTGATCCGGCTAAACCCGTGCCCTACCGCACCAGGCCGATAGAAGAAACTTATGGTACAAACTCCCGTTGGTTTCCCTGGCTTACGGAGAACCAGCGTTTTGTAGATAACCGCCCGGATGTTGTTCAATGGCAAACGGATACACTCACAGAGGATGTAACTATTACAGGTAATGTGATGGCCAAATTGTTTGCCTCAACCAGCGGAACCGACGCTGATTGGGTAGTGAAATTGATAGATGTTTACCCAAAAGTTTATAAAAACGAGCTTAAGATGTCGGGCTATGAATTAATGATCTCGTCCGATATTTTCAGGGCGCGCTTTAGGAACAGCTTTAATAAGCCCGAACCGCTTATACCTGGCAAAGTGGAGGGCTATACCATCGATCTGCATGGTGCCAATCATGTATTTAAAAAAGGGCACCGCATTATGGTACAGGTTCAAAGCACCTGGTTTCCGATTTATGACCGCAATCCGCAAAAGTTTGTGCCCAATATATACGAGGCCAAAGAAAGCGATTATCAATCCGCCACACAAAAAATTTATCACTCAGCCCAATTTCCAAGTAGTATTGAGCTGCCGGTTTTTAAATAACCTTACTTAACTAATTCCCCGTGTAACACTAACTTATTTTGTCCATAGTTAAAGCTATATTCGACATCGGCGTTTAATTGCTGACCACTGAAATGACAAGTGATGGTTTCCGTATGCGGGCTTTCAATATAGCGCAGTTTTAATTGCAATGTCTGGTTGTCATTCCATCCATAACTGCCCTCCACTTTGTAAGGCACCAGTAGTGAAAAATCTTCCCGTGCTCCGGTAACCAAACCAGGGCCCTGCATATCTGTTTTACCTGGCAGCCACTTGCCCGTTTCAAAATCAAGCGCATAACTGGCCGAATCCTTTTTCAAGGTCACATGGCAAACATTATTGCTTATATTAAAAGCTATTGAGCTGATATGCAGCATATTTGGCTGAATGGAAAAGGTTTTGGTGAAGCTGCTGTTTGTATTGTTGCTGATATTAGTATTTGGTGGTAAACTTAAAGCGGCTAAATGTTTTTCGAGCTTAACATCATTAGTCTTGTCAAGTGGTAAGGCTTTTGGGTGCATAGCCGGCAGTAAATATTTCCATATCAGGTTAAGTTCTCCCTGCATGTCGCTTGTTTCTGAAGTGATCGCGATTACAGCATCCTGATCAGGCATCACAATAATGTACTGTCCGAAAGCCCCATCGGCCCTGAACGCGTTATTGCGGCAACGCCAGAATTGATAACAATAACCCTGCATCCAGTCGCTCGAGTCTCTTTTGCTTTGGGCGATACCCGGCGCCTGGTCAATTTTAAAGGATGTAGCTTCTTCGATCCATTCTTTTGGCAATAATTGTTTTCCGTTCCATACACCCTTTTGAAGGTAAAACTGACCCATTTTAGCCAGATCTTCGGTTTTTACCCGTAACCCCCAGCCGCCGGTGTTAATACCTTGCTTATTAATTTCCCAGTCCATACCCTTTATTCCCAGCGGATCGAACAGACGCGGTTTAAGGTAATCAACTTCTTTTTGCCCGGTTACTTTTTGTACAATGGCCGATAGCATAAATGTAGCCATTGAATTGTACAAAAACTGACTGCCGGGTTTATGTGCTATAGGCAATGCCAGGAAAGCTTTTATCCAATTGTCCTCTTTGGATGCAACGGCAAAAGTAGGGTCGAGTGCCTGGCCGACACTCATGGTTAAAAGATCTTTTACGGTAAGCGCTGCAAGGTAGGGCTTTATCGTATCCGGCAAACTGCCAGGGAAAAAAGAGACTACTTTATCATTTACCGACAAGCGTTTTTCGCTAACGGCAAAGCCAATGGCTGTAGAAGTAAAGCTTTTGCTGCAACTGTACAGGCTATGCTTTAGCGTTGATTGATACGGATTCCACCAGCCCTGTGCTATTACTTTACCATGCCGCAAAAACATAAAACTATGAAACTCATGTTTGCTTTGTGCCGCCGCATTCAAAAAACTATCGATCCCGGCTGCAGAAACGCCTTCTGCCTCGGGTGTGCTGGTAGGGAAGAGGCTTGTTTTTTGAGCATAAAGAGTGCTGCTAAAAAACAAAAAACATAAAACTGCTGCAAGAAACTGCTTTTTGCAGAATCCAGACCACGATTTCCTGGTAATCTGCACAGGCGGTACACAATTAGTAAGCATTCCGATAAATTTAAAGGTTTATAATTAAAGTGAAAATAAGCTTTTTTAGGGGATAATAAGTCATTGTAAATGAAGTCATGTTTATTGAGTTAGCGCAACTTTTCTGTAAATCATTTTGAGATAAGTGTCTACTTATTATATTTGCCTTTCCAACTATTTCGGGATGTAGCGTAGCCCGGTATCGCGCCAGCATGGGGTGCTGGAGGTCGTGGGTTCGAATCCCGCCATCCCGACGAAAAGAAAAGCCTTGTTTGCCAAAAACAAGGCTTTTCTTTTATCTTATGTAACATAAATGGACCGGACGTTCAACTTATTTAGAACCGCCAAATAAACCAGTCAGCTTTCCTAATATACCGCCGCCACTTCCTTCTGCGTTGTCAGTACCGCCTCCGTGAAAAAGATTAAGGGCATCGCTTATATCAAATTTCCCGTCGGCCCCACCTAATGAACCTAAAATGCTTTGAATATTAAAAGAGCTATCACCAGCATCGTTTGTTTTGTTGGCCAATTGCCCTAAAACTTGTGGTATCAGGCTGCTTGCCGTTGATTGGGCTGCGGCGCCGTCGACCCCATAATTATTTTGCAGTTTACCGCTAAACTGTTGTATAATTTGCCCCACAATAGGATTGCTGGCCAAATCGCCACCACCACCTTTAAGCAGGTCCAAAACACCGGATAAGCCACCACCACCCGATGAGGCGTGGCTCCCCAATACATCCATTATAGATGAGGAAGCATCCTGTACTGCGGCTTCATTGTGTTCATTCGGAATTTGAGGGTTATTGGTAATCGCATCTCCTGCATTTTGTGTCACCAATTGAAGTAGGTTCTCTAACATGTTTTTCTGTTTTTAAGGATATAATTGATTTATAATATACCGTGTGATTTTAAGGAAGGTACATAAAGATACATAACCCATCTTTATCAAAAAAGAAAAAAGAGGGGGAACGCAAAATCTTTATCAATAAAAGTTGATAAGAGTAAGCAGGATCGGTATTCCTAAGGAGCTGGAAATTTAAAAACTGCAATCAGCAGAGGGCCGTATATTTTCTTTATCAAAGGAAATAGAGGCAGTTCCGTTTTTGAATGTTACCACCCAAATACTGTCATAATCATCATCGGACCATCTTAAACCGCTTTCTTTTATCCCTAAAGCTCTTACAATGGGCACAATATTATTATGTTCCCAAACCACCAGGGTAGTTCCGGTCCTGCTTTTAAGATCGGCCGCCATTCCTAATGAATCTTTTTCCTGTCGGCTGCTGTTAATCGCCAGGTTATACTTTGCCGCTAAAGGAATAATGGTTTGAAACATCCGGGAATGTTTGGTAGCTTCTCCTAAACCCATAGCAGGCACAAAAAGATAAGCAGGGACACCAAATTTAGCCTTGATAACAGCCGGAAGTTTTAATGATCTGTTCACTCCCTGGCAAGTCAGGTTATCACCCTTTACAGGCTTTTCGGCATGGCGTATAAATATGATCTTTAAGTCGGGAGATTGAGCCGCTGCGGTTGATACCATAAACCATAAGCAAACCAACAGTAGGGTACTACTTTTAATAAGTAATTTCATTTTATGATGGGATTATAAAGGAATAGCTGAACTTAAATTCAGCTATTCCTGGTAATCAAAAATTAGTGTTGATTGCCCGTGCCGTTTAACTGGTAGCAACCAAGGTCAGCTCCCGGAGGTGTTGCGTCAGAGAGTCCGTAAATTTTATCCAACGGAACGGTGATCAGGGGTTTTATGGTGGTGTTCCCTTTTCCGATCAATGGCGAACTTGCTTGCAAATGAAAATTAAAATTTCCAACAGCGCTATATTGTGAAAGAGCGTGACCTGTTGTAGGTAAAGGAAAATTCAAAAATGCCGGGTTATTTTTCTGAACCACATCACTGCCGTCATAAACAGATCCCAGTTGGTAATTAGTTGGGAGATATTTTGCAGAAGTAGTAATGGATGGAATGTCGGTACTTTGTGGCTGAGTGATGTAGCCGGTTGGATAAAACTGGTTTGCCACGCTCAATGAATCGGCCCATTGATAGTTATTGCCGTAAGAAAGATGTGCCACATCGGCAACCGGATTGCCGACTACCCGGTACCCAAACCGGCAGTTGATAGCTACGTTATTGTAGTACATACCTGCGGCGCCTTCCTCGTAATTGATACAACCACCACGACCGCTTTGCTGTTGCCGGTATCCTCCGCTTACAAAGGTATTATTGTACATCACCAGGTTGGTTTGTGGCGCACCAATAGCCTGCCCTTTGTTTGATGCTTTTTGACCATTTGTTGCTGTACCTAAAAAAAGATTATAGGCCATGGTACCTACTGTACCCCCCTTGGCATTTAAACAATCACCTCCATTGGCCCCGTTCTTTTCAAAGGTGCTGCGGAAAATGGCAACTTTACCCGCCGATATCCGGATCGGGTCATCTACGCCACCGTACAACCAGGAATCTTCCATGATAAAGCTTCCTTTGTAATTGGCAAATAAAATACTGTATTGGTTACCGGAGCCAGAACTGGCAAGTTTAGATGTTGCGTCGCCCTCGGTTAACCCGGCGTATTCCACATGTGTCCATCTCAATACCATCAGGTTACAGGTTGGGCCACCAATAATACCTTTCCATTTACCGGCATAAGCCGGATCGGCAGTCGGGGCAACACCACCCGGAGCATCGTTTTTGGTTATTCCGGGGATAGTTATCCAGTTAGGCTGATTTTTGGAGCCGTTGCTAACCAATGTACCCAAAACAATCAAACTGCTGCCGGCACCCATATTTAAAGTTACCCCAGGCTGCATCAATAAGGTATCTAAAGGGTTAATAACCAGGTCGCAGCCCGCCTGCACCGTGTAGGTTTTCCCGCTGAGCATAGTGCCCTTTACCGCACTAACGGTACTACCGCCACCACAAGATAGCGGAGCTTTATCACTTACCGGGTTAGCTGCAGGAGGTGTATAGTTGTAAATCTCGGTATGTTCGCCCTTCCATTTTTGACAGCCGGAAACGGATGCAAATAATATCAGGGAGATGATGGGGATTATATATTTTTTCATTGTTGTAGTTTATTTTTGTTAGAATTTATACCTGAACCCGCCAAGGAATAATGTTTTGTAATAATCGCTTTGCACTAAGGTTTGGGCAGCTATATCTTGCTTGCCCAAAAACTCTTGCAACTGCGACTTAATTTTATCATGCGGGTATTTAAGATATATTTTGGCCGCAGCATTAGTAAGGTTGTTGATCTTGCCGTAAAAAGAGAAGTGTTTGGAAATCGTTTTTTCAAAAGAGAAATCTAACTGACCATATGCATGCTGATAAAAGTCAAGATTAGCATATGCAGATACCTGGGCAAGGCGTTCGCCGGTATATACAAAAGCCAGCTGCATATCCAAACCCAGGTTGGCACTTTTAAATAATACAGATGCATTACCCACGTGATTGGCCTGGCCTTGTAAGGGGCGTGTTTCATCTATAATACTGTTCATCGGCTGGCCATTAGTCCCTGTTGGCGCATACAGAAGCTTGGGTGTCGTAACACGGGAGTGGGTATAAGTATAATTAGCAGAGAACCCAATTATGCCAAAAAACTTGGTTGCCAAGGCTTCAAAACCGTAATTGGTAGCATTACCAGGATCATTCTGCGGTTGGATAAGCAGGTCGCTTGGCCCTGAACCGCGCACTACATAATATTCGATAGGATTATAGATCTTTTTATAGAAAGAGCCCAGTAACAATTGATCTGCCCCGCCCGGGAAAAACTCATATCTCAGATCATAATTATCAGCTGTTATGTGTTTTAAATTCGGATTACCTTCCTCCTTATAATATTCCCCATCTATTTGGTAAGGCACTTGTTCGCCAAAGCCAGGGCGACTTATAGACGCGAAGTACGATGCCCGGATATTCTGTTCATCTGTTAACGCGTATTTCAGGTGAACGCTTGGCAAAACATCGGTATAAATATATTTTCCGCTTCTGGCCGTTACGGTAATAGGCGATTGGGTAAGGTAGGAGAGATTGGTGTTCTCGATCCGGACACCGCCTAAAACCTGTAGTTTAGGCAGCAGGTCAAACTTAGCCTGTAAATACTCCGCGTTATCGTTTTCGGTTATATGATAATTGTTGGCTAAATTGGTGTTGCTGTTACCGGTACCATCAATAGGTGACGATAGGGCAAAAGGAATAGAATTAAAATTATTGTTATACAGCGTTGAACCTCCTTTTAGTGTATATTCCATATAATACGCATCCCGTATTTTATGCCGAAATAAGCCCCCGGTGGAAAACTCAACGGGCTTGCCTGCAATTTTAGGCGTATAGATCAGGTTGGCGTAACCACTTATATCCTGGTCCTTGTTGTTTTCCCAGTGATGAGTTAATACGGTATTGTTATCATACTCATTGGTAACAGCGCCAGCGCTATTAATTGCTTTATTGGCATCGTACGAGAACTCGGTTCTGTCGGGCATATTGCGGGTGGCCCTGGAATAAACCCCATCCCAGTTAAATTTCCATTCATCATTTAATATATGTTCGCCATGTAGGGTGGAATTGTAAATAGTTTGCTGGGTTAAGGTACTCCGGTTTGATAGCGTGATCTGCTTGCTAAAAGCGGTAGAGTTTAAGCCTAAACCCAAAGTATCTGACGACAGGCGCGACTCATATTCGTTTTGATGGATATATAAATTGTATAACGAGATCTTGTTTTTGTCATCAATTACATAGTCAATTTTATTATGGATACCTAAACGTTGTGTTTGAGTGGAGTAGGTACGGTCATAAGAATCAGAAAACTGCGGTGAGTTTGGTAAGGGCTGATAATCTGGCTGGGCATTAGGTATTAACCGTTTTGAATTAGAGCCCCGGTAAATATTCTGGTAACTGGCCGAAACAATTACACCCAGTTTATTATTCAGGAAACGATCGCCGATGGTTAAACCCGCGGTTGAACTTAACGGATTGTTAAGACTTTGATCGCTGGTTAATGCTTTGTTATTAAAATCAGCGTAAGTAGCTGCATAGCTATTGCCGTGTAGCATAGCTGGCGATTGGCGAGCAGATGATGGATCAAAAGCATTGAATAAGCGCCCTTTAGAGAACAAGGAAGAAAAACCACCAGACACATTGGCGCTAAACACAAAATGATCGGGCGCGCTTTTCATCACCAGGTTCATGGCCCCGCCAATGGCATCACCCTCCATGCTGGGTGTAAGGGCTTTAATTACTTCCAGGCGCTCCAGCATCTCTGACGGGAATATATCCATGGGTACAAAACGATAAGCCGGGTCCGGGCTCGGTATTTTAATACCATTTACCAGTGTAGAGTTATATCGTTGTTCCATCCCGCGTATAATGGCGTACCGACCTTCGCCGCTGGCCGAACGCTGTATAGTTACCCCGCTTACACGTTGTAAAGCATTGGCTACGGTTACATCGGGCAAAAGCCGGATGGTGTTTGCCGAAAGGATGTTTTGGATCATGCTGGCATTTTTCTCTATACCCCGGGCTGCCCGATCTGTTTCTTTATTACCCTGACCTGTAATTTTAACCTCAGCCACTTGTGTGCTTGCATCCTGCAGATCAATATTGATGACCTTTATTTCGTCAGTGGAGTTAATGCTTCCTTCATAAACCTGCGAAGATTTATAGCCGATATAATTTACCTGTATTTTATAAGGCCCTGTGCGTACATTTTTAAAAGTATAAGCCCCGCTCAAGTTTACGGGAGCTATTTTGTTTACGCCTTGTTGTGTTAAACGTACTGTTGCTCCGGCCAGGGGCTCGCCGGTTTTATAATCATCAACTTTACCTTTTATGGTCTGCGCAACAGACGAAAAGGCAAACAGGAAGATTAAAGAAGAAAACAACAATAACCTGTTAAGGAAGTAGGAGTGTTTCATGGACTACGGATTTTTAATTTTCCGCAAAGAAACCTGTGGAATACTGGAGAAAAACTGAATAATTAACCCCAAACAGATTCAATAACCGAAACTTAACACAGGCTTAATTTTCCGAATTAAATAGTTACGATATGTCCGCTTATGTCGGTACATACTTAGTGGAGCTAAACTATTCCGGGATCGTGATTAGCCGGATACCTTTAATGAAATTGTAAATAGAGGTTAGTATTTAGTCAATATAGTTTATTTCTGAGGCTTTTTTCAACCCTAAATTAGGTTTAACCAATTACGAGCATTTTTCCACCATAAATGCGCCTGTTCAAACCTGATTATACATGTTAAATATTGATGTTAAAGAGCTATTATTAAAAATAGCGCGTGATAATGATCTTGCAGCATTTCAAAAGATCTACTTTTTATACTATGAGCGATTATTAAAACTAGCCAGCTCTTTTGTAAAACAAACGGAAGTAGCCGAGGAGATTGTTGATGATGTATTTGTAAAAGTGTGGGCAAATCGTACTAAATTAAGCGAAGTAAATAATTTAACGGTTTATTTATATGTAGCTATAAAAAACCAGGCGCTTAACTATAACCAGGCAAATCGTATTGTATGCGTTGATATCGAATCGGTTGGGTTTGAATTGAAGGATCTCAACAGCTCTGTTGAAGATGTACTGATCACGGCCGAACTGGCCAAGGTTATTAATGGTGCCATACAACGCTTACCCGAACAATGCAAAATGGTATTTAAACTGGTTAAGGAAGACCACTTGAAATACCGGAGCGTTGCAGAAATACTGAATATATCACCCAAAACGGTAGAATATCATATGGGCAATGCCCTTAAAACTATAGCGGCAGCAATTTCAGCTTCGCCCGATCATCATAAAGGGTTCTTTAAAAAGGCATCTGCCAACTAAATTCATTTTTCACTAGGGTGTTTTCATTTTTCCCTGTCCTTGTTATTGAAGCTAAAAACAATGGACCAGGAAACTCTTTGGATACTTTTAGGAAAAAAACTGAATAATGAAGCTAGCCCCGAAGAGCTTCAGCAACTGGATATATTGCTTGCCCAACCCTGGGCAGATGCTTACACCATACAGGTATTGGAAGCCCTGTGGCTGCAAAATCCGGATCAGCCACCTCGCTTTATTTCGCACAAGCTGCAGGAAAAATGGGATCGTTTAGAAAATAAACTCGAAACAGATAACCATACAGCAGATAATTTTCAAAGTCCGGAAGATAAAGCAGATGTCTCTGCCAAAGTAAGAAACATCTGGCCGGGTTCGGCCCGCTTATCCGTAGCGGCCGCTTGTTTGGTCTTTGGGCTGTTATCGTTTTTTTGCTGGCGAAGTTTTACCGGGGATAACATGGGTAAAACGTACCAGATAGCAGCTCCGCTGGGCGGCATTAGTAAAATAGTACTGCCGGATGGTACCAAAGTATGGCTTAACGCGGGCAGCGAGATCTTTTACGGAACAAACTACGGCAATAAATACAGGGAGATCCGCTTAACCGGCGAGGCTTTCTTTGATGTGGTAAAGGATAGCGAACATCCCTTTATTGTGAATACTACAACCATGCAGATCAAGGTATTGGGCACCGCTTTTAATGTAAGATCGTATGCTAATGATATGGTTTCAGAAACATCGCTGATCAGGGGTAGGATAGAGCTCACCCCCGTATCAAACCCGGATCATAAGATCATATTAAAACCTTCCGAAAAATTGACTATCCCCAACAAAGAAAAACACGATGCTAATGAAAATAATACCCTTATTACCCTAAGCACTTTTCATAAGGCAAAAAACGATTCTTTGCCATCAGAGGCCCAATGGCTTGAAAATAAGCTGGTGTTTGATGATGAATGTTTTGATGAGGTGGCCAAAAAAATGGAACGCTGGTACAGCGTTTCTATCTCTTTTAAAAACGATCAGCTGAAACAAAAAAAGTTTAGCGGAAAGTTTACCAAAGAATCATTGGCAACAGCCCTGGAAGCGCTTAAGGCCACCAGCAATTTCAACTTTTTAATTGATAACGATAATGTGGTCATTTATTGACCGGCATTTTAACCTTAAACCCTTGCGTATGATAAAATTTGACCCATAAAAATTCTATAAAAACCAAAAAGCGGAGAATGTTGACGCATCCCCCGCGGTTTGGTCCTTCAAAATTACGAGTCGTCTAAAACCAATAATTAAAGTAACCTAAAGACTAAATTATGAAAAAAAATGCTTGCCGCATAAGCAATATGCGGTTGCGATGCTTTATAAAAATATTCCTCATGACAAAGTGTACCCTTCTCCTGATCGTGATATCGTCCTTTCAGGTTTTTTCAAAAGGCTACGGGCAGGATAAGATCAATATTAACCTGCATAACGTTTCGATAAAAAAAGCACTTGCCGAAGTTGAAAAGGCAAGCAGCTATCGCTTTGTTTATAACGATGATGCTTTGAATTCAAAGCTCATTGGCAAGGTTGATCTGAGCAACGCCTCCATTGTTGAGGTGATGGACATGTTGCTGTCACAAACAGATCTTACTTACAAACTGAATGGCAATAACCTGGTCATTATTACCGATAAAAGACAACGGACAGCAGCCATATCCATCTCCGGTGTAGTAAGTGATGCCAAAGGCCCATTGCCGGGTGTAAGTGTAAAACTAAAAGGTACGCAGGTGGGTGTTTTGACCGATGGGAATGGTAAATACCTGATCAGCGTGCCAGACAATAATGCGACATTGGTGTTCTCGTCCGTGGGCTATGTTTCAACAGAAATAGTAGTTGGTGATCGTAAAACTATTAACGTTACGCTAAAAGAGTCAGCAACCGATTTAAGTGAGGTTGTTGTAACAGGTTATGGTCAATCGGTAGCCAAACGCGACCTGACCGGGGCCATATCAACAGTAACCGCCAAGCAGATCGAGGAACGCCATCCCATAAACCTGATAGATGCCTTGCAATCACAAGCATCGGGTGTATTGGTTATCAATGACTCTGGTGAACCCGGTGCAACGGGTTCTATCCAGATCCGTGGTGGATCAACCTTTTCAAGTGCGGGCAATTCGCCTTTGTTTGTAATTGACGGTATTTTAAGCCAAAGCGCCGATAACGTAAACCCCAACGATATCCAGTCGATCGAGGTTTTAAAAGATGCTGCTTCTGCTGCCATTTATGGTTCGCAGGCAGCAAATGGTGTTATCCTGATCACCACTAAACGCGGCAAACCAGGCAAGCCGTTGATCAATGCCCAGTATGCCCGCATTTTTGGCGTAATGGCGCACAAACTGGAGCAGCCAAATTCAAGAGATCTGCGTATCGAACGGAATTTATATAACGGTGCCAGTCCTGATAAACCAACCACTACTAATGACTCCTTAAATGTTGTCTTTAATTCGGACAATGACAACCAGGATGTGATCACCCAGACAGCCAAAAGGGATATCCTTGACTTTGGCGTAAGCGGGGGTGAAAAAAGCGTGCAATACTACTCCAGTATCAGGTATATTAATGACCAGGGCCTTATTGTTAACAGCTATGCAAAAACGCTTCAGGCACGATTTAATTTGGATTACCAGGTATCTCCAAGATTTAAGTACAGCAACCGCTTGTCTTTCGGGTACAATACCAATAATAATATTAACGAGGGTAATACCATTAACCAGGCATTTCAACGGCCATCAAACTTAGCCTTATATTATCCCGACGGGACTTTAACCGGCTACATTAGTGGGCGGCGGAACCAACTGTCGGTTGCTTTACTCGAGATTAACCAAACCAATACTTATACAGGAGATCTGTTTAACCAGATCGATTACACGATCACTAAAGATTTGCGCCTGACGAATAACTTCGACTTTGGCTTATCAACACCACACAATGTGTTTTTTGACCCTAAACTATTAAGCAGCGCCAGTCCTTTGGTTAACTACGGCAGGGAAAGTTTTGCGGTTAATACCAACTGGGCCTACCAGGGGTTTTTAAACTGGGCTAAAACATTTGGCAACCACTCCATAACGGCAGTGGCGGGTGTAAGTGCCGAGAAAACGCAGAATAACAGTTTTAAAATAGCTGGTTCAAATTCGGCCAACGAAACCATTTACACTTCCAATGTTTATGGCACTATTGATCAAACCAATACCGGTACCGATGCGGGATCAACCAGCCGCGAGTCGCTTTACGCCCGGGCTACCTATAATTATAAAAGCCGCTACATGTTCAATGTAGTTTACCGTAAAGACGGTTCATCAAGGTTTGGTAAGGATAACAAATATGGCGATTTCTACGGCTCATCTGCAGCTTGGCGATTTACTGATGAGCCATTTATGGGCTGGGCAAAAAAAGTGCTGAATGATGCCAAGCTCCGTGTAAATTATGGTGAGGTAGGCAACGACCGCATCCCGTCCAACTCTAATTTGCTGATCTATACTTTTGGCTCTTCCTTTTATAATGCCGTAAACGGTGTAGTATTAAGCAACCAGTTTGGTAACTCTCAATTGAAATGGGAGAGTAATATCCAGAAAGGCATCGGGCTTGATCTGCAGTTTTTCAATTCAAGGTTGAACGTAACTGCCGATTACTACCAAAAGACAACCAAAAACCTGCTTTATCAGCGTAATATACCGGTTGAAACAGGCTTCACCAATGTATATGTAAATGTAGGCGATGTTACCAATAAAGGGTTTGAGCTTTCGATTAATGCAACGCCGCTGGCCCTCAAAAACTTTAACTGGAATATTGGAGCCAACCTCACTATTGAGCGCAACCGCATCAAAAGCTTGTACAATCATCAGCCCTTTCTGGCAACTTCGGGAGGAGCTACTTACCTGGTGCAGGAAGGCGGCAAAATTGGCGATTTTTATGGCTATAAAGGTTTGGGGGTTTACCAATACGACGCGTCAAACGCTTATGACGGCAACTGGAACAGGCTAACCCCGGTAGGAGTTTCGGCTGATGGCAAAACCGCATCAGGTTATGTGCTGAACGGGCAAACTTATTCAGGTACCGTACACCATATGTACGCAGGCGGCGCTTTACTGCTTGGCGGCGACATGATATTTGATAACGTTAAAAAAGACAGTGTTATTGATGCCAATGACCGCCAGGTATTAGGTAACGCGCAGCCATCGTTTTACGCGTCTATCATCAATACCATAAACTACAAACAGTTTACCTTATCATTTACCCTCAACACCACCTGGGGTGGCCAGATCTATGACAGTCCGCGGCAAACACTGGATAACCTGGCTACATCAGGTATTGTTGCCGATAATAACACCACTTATAATTCCTGGAAAAAGCAGGGCGATATTACCGATATCCCTTACATGGGTCGTAAAAACTCCACCGCGAATTTCCCCGGCACACAAACCCGGTTCCTGGAAAACTCCTCGTTTATCAGACTGAGTTATGCCAAGCTTACCTATAATTTACCGGCTAACCTGGCTTCGCGTTATAAGCTCAAAAACATAGGGGCTTATGTATACGGGGCAAACCTGCTCACATGGACAAATTACACCTGGTATGACCCGGAATTCTCTTCCAGCTCGGCGCTGACCCCGGGAAATGATAACGGCCGCTATCCGCGCAGGCGAGAGGTTGGTTTTGGTATAAATGTTAATTTCTAATTCATAGCGACATGAAAAAAATATTAAGTGTTACTTTTTTAATATTGCTGATCACGGTATCAGGCTGTAAAAAACTATTGGATCAGCCTCCCAAAAGTCAGTTAGGAAGTGATAAGTTCTGGAAAAGCGCTGATGACGCCAAGGCCGGTGTTGCGGGTATATATGATGGTGTTCAGGATATGTTTAACAGCCAGTTCATTTACTGGGGCGATGGCCGGAGCGATAACCTCACTTTTCACCCAACCTATAACGATGCCCTGCCGCTGGCCATCAATGTATTAACACCCAATACCAACGGAGCCGACTGGACATTGCTTTATACTACCATAAGCAGGGCTAACTTTGCCATAAAATACATCCCAACTATTTCTGTAATCGATGCGGCTACATCAAACGATCTGCAGGCTCAGGCCCTGGGTATCCGGGCTTACAGCTACTTCTGGCTGATCAGGCTTTGGGGCAATGTACCGCTATGGACAGTGCCTTATGAGGATTTGAGCACCGATCCCTACAAAGGGGTAACCCCGGCTGCCGATATTATGAAAAACGAGATCCTGCCCGATCTGCTTAGGGCTTATGACCTGTCTGATAAAACAGCATCGGTTGTCTGGAACGTGAACTCCGGCGGAATAGCGGCAATGCTCATGGATGTTTATATGTATAACCATGATTATACCAACGCCTTGTTATGGTGTGATAAGCTGCTGGCATTGAAGCGCTACAGCCTGGAGCCTACCGCTACCTGGAAAAATATATTTACATCGCCGACCAATTCCAAGGAGGATATCTGGAGTTTGAACTGGGATTTTACGGTTGATGGCGGTAATAAAACTTCGCAGGAAATTGGAGCTGGCGATACCAATAGTGATTTTGCTGTCGACCCCGCATTGTGGACTTATTTTACAACCACACCTGCCGACATCCGTGGTGCTCAAAGCATTGATTTTAAAGTGAACAATCACGATAAAATATGGAAGTATTATGCTCCCAATCTGGACAAGAACGGTAACCAGATCTATCCTAATTCACCACAGGCCAACCTGTTATTCCCTTTATACCGCCTGGCGGATATATACCTTTTAAGAGCCGAGGCTTTAAACCGTACCGGCGATCTGGCCAACGCGCTTATTTACTTAAATATGGTACATACCCGTGCCGGTTTACCTGCTTATCAGGCCAGTGATTTTGCCAGTGCCGATGATATGCTTTACGGGAATCCGGTAAATGGGAACGGCATTTTACGCGAGCGCCAGCTGGAGTTATTTTGTGAAGCTAAACGCTGGTTCGACCTGCAACGAAATGGTATCATCGTTTCGACCATGGATCCTTTAATTAAAATAAGGCAAACGTTAAAAGGCTTTCCGCCAACAGGCTTTGGCGATATCCGGAAAATATACTGGCCAATAAACCAAAATGTATTGAATGCCAACACCAAGCTCACTCAAAATCCACCTTATTAATCTATATCAAATGAAAACGATGAAACAAGCAATTGTATGGCTTGCATGTATGGGCCTTTTAATAAGTATGGCCGGCTGTAATCTGGCCGGGTTAAAATTGCAGGAAAATGCCGACTATCACCCCTATGTGCTTGATCCGCATATCAATAAAACTGCCTGGCAGTATATCAAGGAACGCAGCTACAACTTTGCCGGGAAAGATACGGTGTTTAAGTTGATGCGCCAGGCTATCGAATACTCGGGGATCGACACCAATTTGTATATCAAAACCGATTGCACCTTTATATTTCTGCATAACGATGCCGTTTACCGCTTATCCAACAAAGTGATCACCGCCGATTGTTACTGGGGCAAATACCTGGTAAATGGTAAACCGGCCACCAAATGGAGCGATTACCCCAAAGAGCAGGTAAAAAACTACTTGTTGTATTTAATTGTGCAAGGGGCGTATTCCTTTAATAATTTAACACCTGTAAACGTTATTGCCACCACGCTGCAACCACAAAATTACGATCCGCTGAACCCTACATCGATCATGACCCTTCGGGTTAATAATGATCAGAACTTCACCATGCGGCTAAATGATTTTTCCAATTCGGTAGGGTATGTGAGTGTGCGCACCAGTAATATTTTGGCCTTAAACGGAGCCATACAGGTAATTGACAGGGTACTTTTTTATCAAACAAAATAGTACGTGGTTTAATTGGTTCGCCGGTCGCGACGGGGCTCCCTGTTGCGGCCGGCTCTTTTAAACACATTGAAATTAAAAACAAATGGCAAACACACATGATAGATCCGTATCCCGCCGTAACTGGCTGGGTGCGATGGGCAAGATCTCCTTAGGTACGGGACTGGCGGCGGTTACTTCAAACTCGTTTGCGGCCAGTCGTCCCGATCCGATAAAAAATACAGCTAACGATATCGGTGCGCGGGTATACAACGTCCGGGATTTTGGCGCCAAAGGCGATGGCAAAACATTGGATACCGCAGCCCTACAATCAGCCATTGATATCTGTAATAAAGAACAGGGAGGCACAGTGCTGGTACCGGCCGGTGCATTTGTGATCGGAACGGTTGAACTCAAAAGTAATGTTACCCTGCACATCGCAGCGCAGGGGAAATTATTAGGCAGCGCCGATGGTAAACAATACCATGTCAGCGAGGCTATCCCGTTGGATAGCGGCTGGACGATGAACGACGGTAATGTGGGGCTGATATTTGCCGCCAATGCCGAGAACATCACCATTGAAGGTAACGGTGTTATTGATGGCCAGGGCGCACAATTTCGGAGCGATACCAAAGGGGTATTACCGCCGGCGGGCATTTCGGGAAACCATCGCCCGTATCACTTGCTTTTTTATCAATGCAAAAATTTAACCGTACGTGATATCTCGCTTATCAACAGTGCCTATCATTCCATCAGGGTTTGCATGTGTACCTTAGGAAAGTTTGAAGGGCTATACATCCGCAGCAAAGTGATCCATAATAACGATGGATTTCATTTTATTGGCAGCACGTATATGCATGTTTCCAATTGCGATGTGCAATGCCAGGATGATGCCTGCGCGCTGTTCGGCAGCTGTAAGTTCGTAACCGTTTCGGATTGTTCGTTTAGTACACGCTGGTCCGTATTCCGGTTTGGGGGAGGAGAGGCCGAGAACATCACCGTTTCCAATTGCCTCATCTATGAAACCTACGGCTGCCCGATAAAAATGCGTTGTTCGCCGGGTTCACGGTTTGAAAATATCTCGTTCTCAAACCTGGTGATGAAAGATGTTACAGGCCCCATTTCTATAGGCTCCGGTAATGGAAAATCTTCGGTGAATCCCGTTGCGAATACCCCGGCTATTGTGCGCAATATCTCCTTTAACCATATTCACGCAACCGTGGTAAAACCAGTACAGCTTCGCGGCTCGGAGTTTACTAGTAAGTACAATCCCGGCGAAATGTTTTCATGTGTCACGCTGAATGCGATGGATGATATTTTTTTGGAGCATATTTCTTTCAACGATGTCCACATCGCATTTCCCGGTGGCGGTACCGCAGAGCAGGGAGCAGTGAGGGATGTGCCCAAAGTTGCCGCGGAATATTACCAGATCGGTGTGCCACCTGCCTATGGCATATATGCACGCAATGTACGCGGACTAACCCTTCACAACGTAAGACTGACCATGGAAAGCCCGGATCTGCGTCCGGCACTTATCCTCGATAATGTTGAAGACGCAACCCTGAATGGCTTAAGCGCGCAGGGACAAAAAAACGCCGAATCATTATTGCGCTTCATCAACACCCGTGATGTTTTGGTAAGTGCCCTGAGGGTATTGACACCTGTTTCCAACTTACTACAGGCCGAGGGTAAAGATTGCGCCAATATTATCATAGATGGTGGAGACACCTCTAAAGCCGATAAGATGCTGGTATTAACATCTGGGGCCTCCGCACAAGCGGTGAAATTACGTGGTTTGTAACAATCATGATAAAGCCAATGGAGTGTATCAATTAGCTTATTTGTGCAATTGAACCCTTAAAAAATAAACCGATGTTAGTCACATTATACTTTTTGTCCTCATAAAAATAGAGCATCATGCGCAAAAAATATCCTTACATCTATTCAAAAAGCAATATGGCCAGGCTGGCTGTTGTCTTTATTATTTTATTATGGCTGCCTTCAAAAATACTGCTGGCAGAAGCAATTACGGTTTCGTCAATTGCCGATCTGCAAAAGGCCATTGATAAGGCAAAAGCGGGCGATTTGATCTTACTGGCCGATGGGGTTTATACCACGACAGAAGATATCGCCGTTCGCGGAAAAGGCACACGCGAAAAACCTATTATTATTGCCGCTCAACATATTGGCGCTGCGGAAATTACCGGCAAAGGTGGTTTTAGCTTACAAAGCCCGGCGACATATATAATCATCCGTGGTTTTAAATTCACCCACGCGGCATCCAAAGCTAAAACGGGGATAGGTACCAGCTTCTGCCGGTTTACCCAAAACATATTTGAGAACCAGGGCGACGGGGAAGACCTTACCATTGCCGGTAGCGACCAGGAGGTGGATCACAATACCTTCCAAAATAAAAACGCGATGGGGCGGTTTGTCGCCATTCGGGGTGAGGGTAAGCAAATAGCCGAGAGGTTGCATATCCACCATAACTATTTTAACAATTTTGCCAGCCAGGGGGGTAAAAATGGAGCGGAAGCACTGCAGTTTGGTTTAAGCGGGTTCAGCTTATCATCAAGCAACAGCGTGGTTGAATACAATCTGTTTGAACGCTGCGAGGGAGAGAACGAGCTCATCTCAGTTAAGGCATCGGCCGTAACGCTCCGTTATAATACCGTTCGTGATTGCCCGGCACAATTCACTTTGCGCCACGGTAACAAAAGCCTGGTATACGGCAACTATTTTTTCAATACACCAGGTTTAAGGATCTTTGGCGACGATCACCTCATCTACAGCAATTATTTTGAGAACTGCAGCTCGGCCATCGTAATTGGCAATGGCGACGGAGAAGTTGCCGATGGCGCCCAACTTACCGCACACGACCGGCCCGACCGGGTGCTGATCGCCTTTAACACACTCGTTAATAATAAAGAAAACATTATCCAAACCGCCCGTAAGAATGGGATGGGAGCTACTTATATTACAGTGGCTAATAATATCATCCAAGGGGGCGGACCAGCAGCTACCATCTCTGGTCCATACACCAATCCGCAATGGTTGGGTAATATAATATTCCAGGTAAAGGATGCGGGCAATATGCCTGTGGAAGGCTATACTACAGCCGATCCTAAACTGTCAAAAAATGCCTCAGGAACATATCATATACAGGCTGGTAGTTTGGCTATTGACCATGGAAGTGCTGCATACCCGGCGGTGAGTACAGATATGGATGGTCAGCCCCGCACCGCGCCCTTTGATATCGGCGCCGACGAACAAAGTAAGACCCCGGTCAAAGCACATGCGCTTAACCCTGCCGAGGTAGGCTACCAGGCTAAAAATTAAGCAGATCAATCCAATGAAAAACATTAGCGTATTTATATTATGCTGGCTGATAACCGCCAGTGCGTTCGCACAAAAAAGTAAAAGCCAGTGGGTATACCGGGCTAAGGATGGTAAGCTGGTTTATAAAACCACGCTAAGCGGCGACAGGATCATGGATTTTTCGTCCGCAGGTTATATGGGTGGTGGTGTAGCATTGCCGATTGTGTCTGTAAAGCGGGTGGTAAAACCATCTGGAAATGATGATACCCAGGCCATTCAGAACGCAATAGACGAAGTATCGGCCATGCCCCTGCAAAACGGCTTCCGGGGGGCGGTGGAACTGGCTGCGGGTACGTTTACTTGCTCCGGTTCTATCCTCCTGTCAACAAGCGGAGTGGTGTTACATGGCAATGGGAGCGGAGCGAATGGTACCACTATAAAAATGGTTGGAGAGCACCATACGGCCTTAGTTATCGGGCGCGGAAATACCCATGTACCTTTGGGCCGAACAGAAAAGGCTGATAGCAGTGCGGCTAACGCCGCCAAAACTACTATTGCGGATGCCTACGTGCCATCGGGCAGTAAAGCTTTTACCGTTGTTGATGCTTCGGGATTTGCTGTTGGTGATACCATTGCCATTAACCGCCCGGTAACCGAAAGCTGGGTGCATTTTATGGAAATGGACAATATGTGGCGCGACGGCAAGAAAGAAACCTGGCTCAAAGCAGGTTCCCGGGGTGTTACCAAAAGAAAGATAGTAGCCATCTCCGGGAATAAACTGACGCTTGATATTCCGCTGGCCGACTCGTACGATGCCCGGTTTTTAAATTCCCCGGGGACTATCATTGTAAAGGCAAAACCGGTATCACGGGTTACCCAGGTGGGTGTCGAAAATATACATATCCAGTGCCCACCGCTCGAAATTGATTATGGTCATGCCCCCTATGCAGGGATCCGTGTTGGCGGCGATGATTGCTGGGTGAAGGATGTGTATTGCGAAGAAACGATGAACACTACGGTGCTTGCCGGTAACCGCATCACCATGGAAAAAGTGATCGTGAAACATACCTACGCCAATTTGGGCGCATCAAAACCAACAGATTTTAGTTTAGAAGGCGGACAAAACTTGATCGACCGCTGCGAGATCACCGGAGGCAATATGTATTTCGTTTGGACCTCCTCCTTAATTGCCGGTCCGAATGTTTTACTCAATTGCACCTTTAGGGGTACACGGAGCCGGGTACAACCGCATCAGCGATGGGCGACCGGACTTTTGGTTGATAACTGTACCGTGCCAGATGGCGGGATAGATTTTATGAACCGGGGGATCGCCGGCTCCGGCCACGGTTGGACGATGGGCTGGGCTGTAGCCTGGAACTGTATCGCCAAAACCTACGTTATTCAAAACCCGCCTGGCGCGGCAAACTGGGCCATTGGCTGTATCGGCAAACGCGAACAAACCGCGCGCTTATTTGACAGCGCACCCGTTTTGGCCGATGGTAATTTTGATTCGCACGGTTCGCCGGTGGAGATACAGAGTCTTTACCTGGCCCAACTGGCCGAGCGCCTGGGAACAAAAGGGCTTAAAAATATGGGGTACACAGGCAATACTGTCGACATGTTTCCAAACAAGCAGGTAAGCCTATTGCCACTTAAAACACAAATAGATAAACTGGGCTTTAATGAAGCCATTGATCGCCCGGTGAATACCAGCGATGTAAAAGGCAGTACCCGCGAGTTTGGTGGCGAAAAAGCGATCGACGGGAATCCCAATACTTACTGGCGCACCAATGATGGCGTGACCAAAGCAACGCTCGAAATTGATATGGAAGGCCCGGTTGAGATAAACACCCTGCAACTCAACGAACAGGGGCAGCATATAGCAGCTTATAAAGTGGAAGCGCAGCTGGACAGCGATTGGAAGTTGCTGACGCAGGGAACAACCATCGGGAGAAACCAGGTAGTAAAATTTCCGGCCACCATAGCCTGGAAAGTACGCTTGACCGTATTGAAAGCCACTGATTATGTAGCCATCAATAATGTGGGTTTATATATGGAAAGGGGGAGAAGCCCAACCAGCAAAATATGACCCGGGCGAAAACGTTTGCGTAGATTATTACAGCCCAATGTGGTACCAAACACCACACGCATTGTATAGTATAGGTAAGAGCTATACAAATGTATACTCATGACCAATTAGCAGAATCGAAAACCAGATATACAGGCACTTTACACGTTTGTTAAAATGGCTATTTGACCAGTTATGCTTATTTAATTCAATAATAATATTATAAACCTGGGTGGGTATTGTTCCTGCCAAAATAAAAACCTGATGAAAAAACTTTTTATAGCATGTTTGCTGTCCGTCTTTTTTATACATAGTGTGTTTGCACAAAAAGAGCTTTCGCGCGATGAGCGCATGAAATGGTGGCGCGAAGCCCGTTTCGGTATGTTCATTCACTGGGGCGATTATGCTGAGTTGGCTGGTATGTACAAAGGGTATGAAGTAGGGCATGGCGGCGAGTGGATCATGAACAGGGCCAAGATCCCGGTAGCTGAATACCAGCAGTTCGCCAAAAAATTCAACCCTGTAAAATATGATGCCGATGCCTGGGTAAAACTGGCCAAAGAAGCGGGCATGAAATATATAGTGATCACTGCTAAACATCACGATGGTTTTGCCATGTTTAAATCAAACGCCAGCAAATGGAACATTGCCGATGCCACACCTTATGGCAAAGATGTTTTAAAACCACTGGCCGCAGCCTGCAAAAAATATGGCATCAAGCTTGGGTTTTATTATTCGCAGGCTCAGGATTGGAATAACCCGGGTGGCGCTGCTGCCCGCAAGGTAAGCGCCGAAGGCTGGCCAAATCCCGATTCGGCCAAAATAGATGCTTATACTAAAGATCATACCGGTCATTGGGATCCGGCTCAAACCTCATCAACCATGGGCGAGTACATCGACCGGGTAGCTGTTCCGCAGGTAAAAGAACTGCTGACCAATTATGGCGACGTAGCGGTGATCTGGTGGGATACCCCAACCAATATGACCGATGAGTTTGCACAAAAACTGCAGGACCTGTTAAAACTTCAGCCCAATATCATCACTAACGATCGCCTGAAACGCCCCAACTTTGCCGGCGATTATAAAACACCAGAGCAAAAGATCCCGAACCTGAGTGAGCTTGATGGTAAAGACTGGGAAACCTGTATGACCATGAATGGTACCTGGGGATATAAAAGCTATGATCATAAATGGAAATCGCCCGAAACATTGATCCATAACCTCATCGACATTGCTTCAAAGGGCGGTAACTACCTGTTGAACGTTGGTCCGACAGCCGAAGGCGAATTTCCACAGGAAAGCATAGCCTCCTTAAAAAAGATGGGTGAGTGGATGAAGGTAAACGGCGAGGCCATATACGCTACCAAGGCAAGTCCTTTACAGCCGTTAAGCTGGGGCCGTTGCACGCTTAAACCCGAGGGTAAAAATACCATACTATACTTATCCGTATTTAACTGGCCGGCGGAAGGCAAACTCGTAGTTCCGGGCTTAAAAAATGAAATAGTTAGCGCCAAAATGCTGGCAAGTGGCGCTGTTTTAAAAACTGAAGCATCCAACGATGGCTTAACCATAAATGTGCCAACCAGCGCTACAGATAATATAGCTACGGTAGTTAAATTGGAGGTGAAGGGAATGGTAGCATCTCAAACAACAAACCCTGCGGGTAAAATGAAAACCGGAGCATTGGACTAAGCCATGAAATTGAATACCCCCTTATGTTTAATAGCCGGCGTGCTGCTTACGGGCAGCACGCTAAAGGCCCAGGTTGTGCTGAAAGCCGATGGCAGCAGCGATGCCTATAAACAGATATCGCGTGTGTTAGGAGGCGATGCCTGCGAGGTGCCCGATTGCGCCCATCCGGTTAAACATATTACAGAAGCTTTTGATAAACAGCTGAACGAATACGTGTTTGTTTTTCACAGCCATGTTAAGGAGGATAATGACCGCTGCAAAAATTTCGACCGGGAGCGGGTGGAGATCAAAACCTATGGTCCTTCTGCACCTAAACTGAAGGGCGAACTGGGCGAAACGGTTGAATACAAATGGAAATTTAAAACAGACAGCGGCTTTAAAGCCCAGCCCACATTTACCCATATCCACCAGATCAAAGCAGGCGATGGCGATGCCGGGGCGCCGATCATCACTTTTACACCCCGCTTTGGTCAGCCCGATCAGTTGGAGGTTATCCATACCGGTTCGGCAAAGGAAAGCTCACAAGGTGTATTGACCAAAGTAAACCTGGCCGATTTTAAAGGGGCATGGGTTGAGGTGACTGAGATACTGCATTATGATACCCATGGCAGCTATACTGTTACTATCAAACGGGTGGCCGATGGCAAAATATTATTGAATTATACCAATAAGGATATCGATCTGTGGCGAAAGGGAACATCATTTTGCCGGCCAAAGTGGGGTGTATATCGCAGCCTGAAAAGCACGGAATATATACGGGATGAGGATGTTTATTTTGCCGATATCTCTATCCGGGAGCAATAGTTTTTGTTTTGATAACCAATTTAAATCCAGTTGAATGAAGCCACAATTACTCAAAGTATCAGCAGGCCCTGCTCAGTCCTTTAGTGTACGGCAAGACCTTATCCCATGTATTAATAACAGGTGGCATTACCACCCGGAAATTGAACTGATCCATTTTAAAAAAGGAAGCGGAACCCAGTTCGTAGGCGATAATATCAGGCAATTCAATACCGGGGATATTGTGATGATTGGTACTTATCTGCCGCATTACTGGCGCTTTGATAATGTGTATTTTTCAAAGGAAGAAACAGCTCCGGTTGATATCAGGGTAGCTCATTTTTGCGAGAATTTTTGGGGGAACGGCTTTTTACAACTACCCGAAAATAAAATGATCAAAACCGTTTTGGAAAAAGCCAAACGGGGTATACAAATTACCGGAAAGACAAAAAAGGGTATCGCCGATATTATGGAGAGCCTGCTTACCGCTGAAGGTTCAAAACGGATCATTTTATTGATGGAGGCGCTGAACATCATCGCGGGCAATGAGCAGGCCGAAGTTTTATCGTCCATTGGGTTTAGTCCGAACATTGAGAAATCCGGAAACGATTGTATCAACGTGATATACGAGTACTCCATGGCCAACTTCAAAAATAAGATCCACATGGATGAACTTGCAGATCTGGCCGGTATCAGTCCAAACTCCTTTTGCCGTTATTTTAAATCGCGCACGCGTAAAACGTATTCGAAGTTTTTATTAGAGATCAGGGTAGGGCATGCCTGCAAACTGCTCATCGAAAATAAACTGCCGCTGAAACAGCTCTGCTATGAAAGCGGGTTTAACAATTTTACCAATTTTCATAAATATTTTAAACAGATAACCGGTAAAAGTCCGCTGAACTATCAGAAAGAATTTATCCACACAAAAACAAGTTCCTGGTAAGGGAAAGGCAGCATAAGTTCGGGAAAAGCCGGCATGTCGGCGACCGGCTCACCCGGTCTACGCTTCGCTGGACCACCCTCTCTTCGACTGCGGCGGAAAGAGGGTAGAGAAGAAAACAAAAAAGGCAATCCCCTCTATGCGCGAAGCGGAGAGAGGGGTGACGAGCGCAGCGATGTCGGGGTGAGTCGGCTATGCTTACCACATGCCTTTTCGGGGATTACTACTTTCCTTGGGAAGTGATAAATTATGGTTTACACTGTAAACCCACTTTTCGATCATAAATAAACATAAATAACTGATTATCAGTTAAATGCACCAAAGTTAACCATAAAAAGTGTAAACCATGTAAACCCAATTTGTGGCTATTCAATAGGATAGGGGCCTTGTTCAAAAATGGTATCATGGTATCCTTTGCTGCCTACATCAAGCGATAGTGGGCTTCTGAAATCGATGCCGGCGCTAAGGCATTTCAGCACATAGGTAAAATCATATTTGGGCTGCCATCCCAGCTCATCACGGGCCCGACTGTTCACATAAACCCGGTCGATATGCGGGAACATGGTCCATTGCTGGCCGGCAAAAAGCTGTTCGTAATTGGGGAAAAGCCGCTTTACCACTTCCGGGGCGTTGGTGTGAAGCAGAGCCAGATCATCCCTGGTAAATGGTGTTGTAGCCGAAATGATATAACGGCCAAAACCAATAGCCCGGGCTTTTTCAACAGCCAGGATATGCGCGTCGACCACGTCTTCCATTTCTACCCGGCGATATAGCAATTCGTTAGCCTGCACATTTGGCGCGCTGTATTTTCCCCTTACCGCGGCGTCATCATCCGCCTCCGGGAAAAACCGGGATGTTCGTAATATCACTACATCCAGGCCATGTTTGCGGGCAAACATTTCACACAGGTTCTCGGCCGCTATTTTGGTTACACCATAAATGTTTTTGGGAATGGGTGTTACCTCCTCGGTGATCCAGGCTGCCGGCTCATCGGGAGCGGGGTTCATAGCCGCGCCAAATGTACTGGTGGTACTGGTATAAACAAAGGTGCTTATCCCGGCAGCGACAGCCTCTTCCAGCAATATCAGTGTGCCCGAAACGTTGGTGTCGATAAAATCCTGGTTGGTGTGGGTGGGGATGTGGGGTTTGTGCAGCGTTGCGGTATGGATTACCGCTTGTATATCTTTCAGGCAACTGCGGATAAAATCCCTGTCGGTTATTGAGCCTACATGATCGGTAAAAGCCGAAGCTTTGATATCCACACCCTGCGCCTGCCTGCCCTGTGCCTTCAGGGTTCGTAAAATGGCTTCACCCAGGTGACCGGCGCTTCCGGTTACAAGAATACTCATGAAACAAAAATACCGGGTTTACTTTATAAAATCAATGAAGCGCGATAAAAGCGGGTTTACAGGCGCTATAAAAAAGGCCAATGATTTCTTGGTGAAGATTTGTATTGGAAAAATCAGTTTATGTAGCGTTTATTCTACAGATAGCCGACCGGGAAAACTCATAGAAGAATAATTACATCCTGAACCGCAGGGATACTGACCGGCCTAATGCCTGAGCTAATTCCGGATCAATCAGTGGACCATCTCCCTGTTGTATCCATGCTCCGCGGATATCTTTTTGAAGGGTTATTTTCTCGCCGTTTAATAGTATTTCAAGCTCTGTAGTGGCTTTACTGATCGGCGCTGTGTTTATCTGGTAAACGTGGTCGGTATCGTTATATGTTATTCGTAGTGGCAAACCCATCTTTTTCTCCTCGGGGTAAATATACAATTGTTGTAGTTAAATCGAACATTTTAAAGAAAACAGTGGCATATGTTCAGGCGGCCAGCTGGTGTTCAACCGTCTCTATGAGGTTATTCATACCAAAAGGTTTGTGCAATATATCATTAGGGGCTCCTTCCTGTTTCAGGTAGTTTTCAGCATTTTCACTGTCTGTACAAATAATTACCGGTAGGGTTTGGGTTTCTTTGTTCCATTTGAGGAGGCGGCATACATCTATGCCATCTATACCGGGTAAAACGGCATCAAGAATAATAAGATCAGGATGGTTTTGGCGAATGTTGCTGAATATATGGACAGCATTGTCAAGGGTAATTACTTCATAACCATTACTGATTAATATGTATGACATTACCTCCGTCATCAAGCCATTATGGTCAACTATCAAGATCTTCTTTGCCATGATCATTTTTATCATTATGATACATGTGCAAAGGCCATGCCATTGATTAACTTGATATTACGGTGGGAGAAAGAATCAAGATATAAGAGTCAAGAATCAAGAGAGAACTTTTTGTTTATAGTCTTAGCTCTTGATTCTTGGCTCTTATACCTGGTTCAGATTATATGTGTATAAACAACTCTTCTTTTGGACGGCGTACTTTGATCATTTTGCTGTAAACATCGTCATCGGCACGATGCCCAACGGCAGCGATCACTGAGGTGGTTAAGCCTTTTTCTTTAAGACCTAATATTTCATCAAATTTTTCGGCATCAAAACCTTCCATCGGACCTGCATCAACACCAAGTTCGGCGGCGGCGCTTAACAAAACACCTAAAGCTATGTAGGCTTGTCTGTGTGACCAGGCTACTTTTTGCTCGTCGGTGCGGCTGTTCAGAGCTCCTAAAATTACCTGCTCATAACCTTGCAGGCTTTGGCGCTCTACGCTGCGTGTTGATGCCACAAGGTCAATGAATTTTTTACCAAATTCCTCGTCTAGTTGGGTTAATGACGCGAAAACGAACAATGCTGCTGAGTCGGTAATTTGTGCTTGATTATATCCGGCGGCGCGAAGCTTGGCTTTGGTTTCCGCATCCTGAACAACAATTACTTTGTATGATTGCAAGCCGTATGATGATGGTGCCAATTGTACAGCACTTAATAAGCCATCTAACTGTGCAACAGTTAGCTTTTTAGTGGGATTAAATTTTTTAATGGCAGAGCGCCATTGTAACTTTTCTATGAATGACATGATATTTTCTATTTGTTTAAACAAAACTATTTGTTTAAACAAAACTATATGTTTAAACATTTAAAATAGTCATTCCGATGTAAATTAGGTGTTTAAACGCCTAATTTACATCAATACCTATCGCAAGCTATAAGTTGGCCTTTTGTTTCAGCTCATCCTCTTTATCATCTTGCTCTTTTCTCAGGCGTCGTTTTTCCTGTCTTATATCCTTCCGGGTTTTACCAGCAGTATCAATATTATCTATTTTTAGCTTATACTCCTGCTTAAGGGCTTCAATCTGCTCCTTTAATTTCTCTTTAGCGGTTTTCTCTTTTATCTTTTCCTGCTCTTCTGCCTTTTTAGCGGTAGTATCTTTTTTACCAAAAAGACGCTGAAAGAAGTTTGGTTTTTTTACCGGATCTTCCAATACCGGCATTACTTCATTGTCGTCGCTTTGTTTCATGAGGCTGTCGGCAGTAGCGGTATCCACTGGTGCAATGGCCCGGCGCAGGCTCTCCCGCAGGCGAACGCCATAAAAGCCGTAAGCGTTGGTGTCGCGGGCTGTATAGCCCTTCTGCGCCATTAATTTACCAATCAGGTTAAAGTATCCATGAAGGCCAGGACGCAGCGTGCCATCGGGCTGAAAAGCATATAAGCCTCCTTTTGGATAAGGAACAATACTCGCCAGGTAAATACTTTCGCCCAGGGTAAGCTCAGATGGTGATTTACCAAAATAATAATGCGAGGCTTCGGATATGCCGTATATACCGCGGCCCCATTCAATAATGTTGAAATAAACCTCCAGCATCCGGTTTTTGGTCATCACGCGGTTGTTTTCGATGATCCACACGATCAGGATCTCCTCCACTTTCCGGGCAAGGGTTTTTTCGCGACTTAAAAAAGCGTTTTTCACCAACTGCATGGATATGCCACTGCCGCCCCGTTTAAACTTTTTGGTTTTAAAATCGGTAACTAATGACTTGCGTAAGGCTTCTTCCACAAAACCATGATTGGTGTAAAAAGAAGGGTCTTCGGCCGTCATAACGGCATTACGCAGGTTGGGCGATATTTGTTCCAGTGGTGTAAACTCCGGGTTTTCGGGACCGATGAGGTGTGGCGACATAGGCTTGCCTTTTTCATATGGGGTGTACACAAAGGAGCCATTCAATTTGGTCAGATCGGTTTTACCGTATTTCACTATCCTGAAGTTATCCTTGCTCAACCGCGAATCAAATTGCAGGTCATCCGGCTTTGACGAATCCATATAAAAATTAAGCGCGTAGTTGAGCTTGCCGGCAACCTGTATGCCATTCAGGGCATCAAACATTCCCGAAGGGAAGGAGTCGAAAATATCTGCTGCGTTTAGCCAGCCCGTGTTGATCTTAAGTTCATAGATTTTTACCGGATTAAGCGTGTATTTGATGAAGGGGTGCGCGGTAAGTTTTTTAATATGGATGAGCGAAGAACTATCAACAGATACATAGTTGCTGCCTACAAATACATTAGCATCAATGGATGCGTCAGGAAAAACAATATTGTCTGATGATATACCCGGGTGATTGATAAGCAGGTTATGTACAGCCCATGATCCATAAATTTTTGTTTCACCACCACTGTGCTCTACTTTGGTAAGCCTGGTGCTGATGGTATCAAAATTTAATACAAGCTTGAACTTTTTTTGGATGATAGGCAGCTCTACCTTTCCTCCATCGGCATACAATTTTACATCGATATCTTTATCCGAAGGGTGCATTTTACCAGCAATATGCCAGGTAGCAGCGCCATTATCCACATCAATAGTTGAAGTGAGGTTACCATCTTTGATCAACGCGGTTTTGGCCAGCAATTTTAAGCGGGTGCTGTCGTCCCTGAAACTGATCGAAAAATTATTCAGGTGCAGATTGTCAGGGATCTTATACAGTACTTCGTTTACCAGGTGATCGGCCAGGTCGGCCAGGTCAACCTTATCATGCATGGCGGTGGTATCCTTTTTCTTTTTAAACAGGAAGTCGAAGTTTTTGACCCCCTTTACGCTGGTCAGGTTAATGAACCCATCCTGCAGGGAAACATCGGCAAGCTTAATATCGCCTACAATAAGCGGTAGCAGCTTTACACTTACCACCAGGTTTTTGATGTGGAGTAAACTATCGCGCTGCTCGGGCACTATCGAGATGTCTGAGAATGCTACCGTGCTGGAGCCCGTAAAGTGGGCCGAGCCTATTTTTACATCTAAATTATAATCCCTCCTGGCTTTTGCTTTAGCTTTGCTGATAGCTTTTTGAAGCAAGGTCTCGCGTTTTGAATAGGCAATATAGCCACCTATTAAAAATATAAGCAATAAGGGTATCAGTATAAATGCGGCTATGCGTATGTATTTAGGATTAAGACGCTTCATGTGTAAATTTTTCCAAAACTAAACTAAATCTTATCCCCTGCAAACGGTTGTTTCTGCAAATTGTTTCTTTAACAAACGCAAATCAACAACCTGTTTTCATAAATTTGCCATAATATTATGATAATTACCAAAGAACAAGTTTTACAAGCCCTGGGCAATGTGGAAGAACCGGATCTGAAAAAGGACCTGGTTACCCTGAACATGATACAGGATATTCATATAGATGGCAACAACGTTAGCTTTTCGGTGATACTGACCACGCCGGCCTGCCCGCTGAAAGCATTGATAGAAAATGCCTGCCGTAATGCCATTAGCCATTTTATAAGCAAAGAGGCTGTGGTGAGCATCAATATGACCTCGAGGGTTACGTCGCAAAAAAACACCGGCGTTCCGGGCGTTAAAAATATTATAGCGGTAGCATCGGGTAAAGGAGGTGTTGGCAAATCAACTGTAGCGGTAAATTTGGCATTGGGGCTGGCTAAAGCCGGGGCCAAAGTAGGTTTAATTGATGCCGATATTTACGGACCATCGATACCTATTATGTTTGGTTTGGAGGGCGTACGCCCGCAAGCCAGCGAGGTTAATGGAAAAACCCGTATTGAGCCTATTGAAAAATACGGCATCAAGCTGTTGTCTATCGGTTTCTTTACAGATCCTAACCAGCCCGTGCCATGGCGTGGACCAATGGTATCAACCGCGGTAAAACAGTTGTTTAATGATGCCGATTGGGGCGAACTGGATTACCTGGTGATCGATCTGCCACCCGGTACCGGCGATATACATATTACGGTTACGCAAACTTTCCCGGTTACCGGGGCGGTAATTGTAACCACGCCGCAAAACGTGGCTCTTGCCGATGCTAAAAAGGGGATTGGGATGTTTTTAATGCCGGCCATTAATGTGCCGATATTGGGAGTGGTCGAAAACATGTCGTACTTTACACCTGCCGAATTGCCCGATAATAAATACTATATTTTTGGTAAAGGCGGAGGGCAAAAACTGGCCGCGCAACTGGATGTACCATTTTTAGGAGAAATTCCGTTAGTAAAGAGTATAAGCGACTCTGGCGACGCAGGCAAGCCAACCATACTGGAAGAAGATGGAGTAATGACCCAGGCGTTTTTAGAGATGGCCCGCCGGGTGGCGCAGCAGGTAGCCATTTCAAACGCGAAAGCCATGAGTAGTGAACCGGTTGCGGGAGTTTAGGAGAAAGGATATTGGGAATAAGGACGTGTGGAGCAAGGAATAAGGATTTTTAGAAAAAAGACAAATATCATTGCTCCGTCAATCCCCAAAATCCATTATCCGTTATTGTAAATAATTAAGTAACTTTACTTTTATTATAATTTAGTTAAAATGAGTTTATTAAGTCAAGTAGAGACAGCCTTAGATACCATCCGTCCGTATTTGGA
>Ga0207671_10000880_pt1 | contig 38016 bp, 30 predicted proteins | sample KBSC24metaG_FD_184352 | JGI IMG/M metagenome (GOLD analysis project Ga0207671, IMG submission 184352) | Corn rhizosphere microbial communities from Kellogg Biological Station, Michigan, USA - KBS C2-4 metaG (SPAdes) (version 2) | ecosystem: Host-associated > Plants > Roots > Rhizosphere > Soil...
GCCTTATCTGCCAATAGTTGCGTCTTCGACCTAGCTCCCTGCGCCTCCTCCACCAGCCGCACCACCTGCGACAAATACGAATCCTTCGCCCCATGCGCCACCTCCACCCGCAAAGCGCCGTTGCCGTTCACCGCTCCCGCGATCACCTTATCGCCCTTCTTCTTATCTACAGGCCGGGATTCCCCCGTCAACAAGCTCTCGTCCACATAGCTTTCTCCATCTACGATCACCCCATCCGCCGCGATCTTCTCTCCCGGCTTTATCAACACCACGTCCTTTTCTTTCAATTCCGCCGTCTTCACCTCCATGATATGGTCTCCATGCACCAGGTGCGCATCGTCCGGCATTAATTTCACCAGCAGCTCCAATTCCCGCGAAGCGCCGGCCACCGACCGCATCTCGATCCAATGCCCCAACAGCATTATCAGGATCAACGTCGCCAGCTCCCAAAAGAAATCCATGCCTTTCAACCCAAGCACCGTTGCCACGCTATACCCATACGCCACCGTGATGGCAAATCCGATGAGCGTCATCATGCCGGGATTCCAATCTTTCATTTCCTCATACCAGCCCCTCAGGAAAGGCCAGCCACCGTAGAAGAACACCACCGACGCCAGCCCTGCCAGCACATACCCCGACCCGGCAAACTCCCAATGCAGCCTCAGCCAGTGCTGGATCATCGTCGACAGCGCCATCACCGGCACCGTCAACACCAGCACCACCCAAAAACGTTTCCGGAAATCCGCGATCATCATCGCGTGATCATGGCCCCCATGTCCCGCATGCTCATCGCCTCGCCCGTGTCCGCCATGCCCACTCTGTTCGACCGCTCCATGCGCCTCATGATGCTCTGTATGTTCCATAATTGCAAATTTTAATGAACAAATTACTTCCCCTCCTGCTCCCTCGCCCACTCTTCGATCAAACGTCTTTCCTTCGTCGTCAACCGAGCCCCCGCATGCATCCAGCTATAGGACCACAGCGGCATTTCCTTTTCTTCCACCTGGTCCCGGATAGCCTCCAGCTTATGCTGCCGCTTTCGCGACGAATACCCGCCAAACGCATCGAAGTTCAACGTCTCCTTACCGTCCCGCACATGCCCATCCAGCCACCAGGCCACCGGCTGCACCCGGCTATACCAGGGATACTGCGTATGGTTGCTGTGGCAGTCGTAGCAAGCGGCTTTCAAGACCGCCATCACCTCCCTCGATACAGCCACCTGCTGTTCTATACTGTTCGGTCCTCCCGACAAACCGGCATTCCGCGGCGCCCGGGGAATAAATTGCAGCAAACCGAATACCGCCAACAACCCTAGCGCAGCCCGACCCCAATTGGACGACGGTAAATATTTCATAGCAATAACATTACATTTTCATCCCCGCCATCGGGTCCGCCCCATGTCGGAAAATATATTCACTATTCAGCAGGTAAGCTCCGCTGGTCACTACCACATCGCCTGCCTTCAATCCCGCACGGATCTCCACCCTGCCGCCTTCCTCCAGCCCTGTCTCCACCATTGCCGATCGGAAAGTATTATGCCCCACCTCCACCCAAACCACACTACTCTTTTCGTTACGGATCACTGCTTCTTCCGGCAACGTTAACGAATGCGATTGCCGTCCGACCACCGTGATATAGGCCGGCATGCCCGGCTTCAGCAGGCCGTCGCGATTGACCAGCACCACCCGCACCAAATTGATCCACGTATCTGCATTGATCTCGGGGTTGACAAAATCGAGCCTGCCCGCCCATTCCTTTCCCGGCAGGTCCGGCAGCTGCACTATCACTCCGGCATTGCGATCGATCCCCGACAGCTGTGCCGTATACGCCTGCCCTTCTACCCATACGGAGGACAGGTCCGCCAGCCGCAAGATCGTCATCCCTTCGCTCAGATAGTCGCCCTCATGACGCTCCACAGCCGTCATATATCCCTCAACCGGACTATAAAACGTAGTAACAGCAGATGCTTTGCCGGCAGCCGCCAGCTCCTGCAGCTGCTTATCCGACATTCCCCACAACAGCAGCTTGTTCCTCGCTGCCTCGACCAGCGCCCGCACATCGATTACCCCATTATCAAGTGTCCGCTGCCTTTCCAGCGCCAACAGGTATTCCTGCTTCGCATTGTTCAGTTCCTCGCTGTACAGGTCATACAATTTATCTCCCTTATGCAGGTAGTCCCCCACATTTTTATAATACAGCCGCTCGATCCGGCCCGCCACCCGCGCACTCACCGACAGGCTCTTCGTCTCATTCACATTCACCGTCGCCGTCAACACCTGCCGGTCACCAATGCTACCCCGGCCAACCGTATCCACGCGCACGTCTCCCAACTGCACTTGCAGATCGCTCAACATCAGGTCACTTATCTGCTTTCCCACACTCTTCTTCACCCGGATCAGCTCCATCCCGCAGATGGGACATTTCCCCGGCCCGTCCTGCACCACCTGCGGATGCATGGAACAGGTGTAATAATAGTCCTTGCCGGCAGCAACGGCCGTAGCCGGCTTTTTCCCTTTGCAAGCGCCCAACAACAAGGCGAGCGATACCCACAAGAAATACCTCATCTTTTTTCATTTACTTTGATAAAACTTTCGCTATCCATCAAATACTGCGCATTCGCCGCTACCGAATCTGCCGGCGACAATCCCGATAGCACCTGCACCTTGTCCTTCACCGAGATCCCCGTCACGACCTTTTGCGCCCTGAACCCTCCATCCTCCCGCACAAAAACGATCCGGTCGAGCCCCAACGACAGCACAGCGGAACCAGGCAGCCACTCCCCTGGTACAGCCCGTCCGAAAATAGTAGCCCGCACAGGGCTGCCCACCGGCAGCTGTAATTTCCTGTTATCGAAATAGACCCTGGCCGTCACCGTTTTTTCCCCACTTCGGTAAAAAGGCTCCACGAAATCGATCTTTCCCCGAAAATCCTTGTCCGGCCCGGTCTCCGGCGCCACCCGCACCGCGTCGCCCAGGTGCACTGTCCTTTCCTGGCCGGGAAACAGGTTCAGCAGCACCCAGCTCCGGTCCGTACCAAACACCTGGAACACCGTCTGGCCCTTTTCTATATACATCCCCTCCTTCACCGGCAGCTCGGACGTCACCAAAACTGTCGCATCCATCCCAACGCCGCCACTGGCATCCGGCATGGCATTCCCCGCCTCGCGGATAAGCCCGTTGTAATTGCTGTACACCGCAATAGTCGGTGAAGGCCGGCCCGAGGCGATGATATCTTGCAGCTGCTTATCACTTACCCCTAATAGCAATAGCTTCTGCTTCGCCTCATTGATCAGCACAATATTGTCCGGATCATTTTTCAACAGGAACAAAAGCTCCTGCTCCCCCGTCAGCAGTTCCGGGCTGTAAATGTCCATGATCCGGTCGCCCTTGTCCACATGCTGATACCGGTACCGCACATACGCCTTCTCAACCCGCCCCGATACCCTGGCGGAAATGGTATTCACCAATCGCGTGTCATAGCCTGCCCGTCCCAACACCGCCATTTCCAGCGGCATAGTCTCATTACGAATGGCCGTCACCGGCACGGCCGACACTACGAACCCATTGGCAGGTTGTAACAGATCATCCAGCCGGATATCCGCCAGCCGGGCTGCATGACTTTCCTTGCGCACCAGGTCCATGCCGCAGATCGGACAGGTCCCCGGCTTGTCCCGGAAAATCTCCGGGTGCATCGGGCAGGTCCAGACCTCTTTGGCCGCCTGCCCAGCATCTCCACGCTGCGACGCATCCGCCGCCGGCGGAGCCTGCCGGCTATGACCGTTACAAGCCGCCAGCAACAACACAGCGAACCCAATCCCCCTTATTATTCGAAAAAATTCCATGTCAATTATTTTATTTCCAATGTCCGATCCAATTCCACCTGCATCAGCAGTAGCTGCCGCACCTGGTCCCAATACTCCAGCTGCGTATTGTTCAGCATTTCCCAGGCGTCATAGAGATTGAACAACTCCTCCGTATTCTGCTCATAAGCCAGCTGCATCGTTTGATAATTCCGTTGCAAGGCCGGGATCACCGCCTCCTGCAGCACCTGCAGCTGGCGCCGCCGCGTCGCGATCTCCTGCCGCAGGCTATAGACCATCCCTTCGGCCTCATTGATCATCTTCGCCTTCTCTTGTTTCAGCGACTCGGCTTTCCATTGCAGACTCGATATATTCGCCTTTGCCGACCGGGAAGACCAGCCGAACATCGGCAGCCGCACCATCCCCATCAGCGAATACTGCATCGGCAGACCACCAAAACCGAACATATGATCGAAACGTACCCCGAACTCCGGCTTCAGTTTTGCCCGTTCCGCCTGCTGCTGCAAACCCGCCAGCCGGATATCAGCCTGCACCGCCCGAATATCGCTGCGGGAATCGGCCAGCGCCCCGCTGTCCGCGGTCACTGGCGCCAGCTCTTTCAACACAAAAACGGTATCGATCTCGAACACCGTCCCCTTATCCCGATTCATCAATGTATTCAGCGCAATCCTTTTCTGTACGATCTCATTCGCCCATTCCAGGCGCATCAGCTCGAGCTTACCTAGCGCCGCCTTCGCCTTGTAGTAAGCATTGATCTTCCCCAGACTGTTCTTATACTTCAGCTCCGCATCCCGGATCATAAAATCCAGCAACCGGGCATCCTGGTCCAACACCGTCAATTTGCGCTTTGCCATCATCCATTGATAGTAGTTCTGTTTAGCAGCCGCATACAGCTCATTAAGGGTAGCCCCCTTCCTCTCCTTCTCCGCCGCCGACATCCCCCGCATATACGCTTCTTCGGCGTCCTGCCGTTTCCGGTTGGGTATCATCTGCTCTGCCGACACCATGTATTGCCCCATACCCGGCGCGCCGCCCGCCTGTCTTTTCCACAAGGAGGGATCATACGGCGTCATCCATAAGCCCGTGCTCACCAGCGGCGCCTCCCAACTGCGGGCGCCGACCGCCGCCTCGTCCAGCGATCGCACCAGCGCATCGGAATATTTCAGCGATGGATTGCCCCGCCCGATCGCTGCCTGTATGCTGTCCAGCCCCATTACTGACTGCGCCCGGATCTGGACCGGCCAGCCGCCTATCAATAACCCTATCAATACTATCTTCGTTTTCATTCGAATTAATGTTTTGACTCCATCACTTGTATCTTACCGAACTTCTTCAGTTCATACTCTTTTGTCATCAAAAAGATCAGCGGCGTCACCAGCAGAATATGCGTCGCCGACGTGATCACACCACCTACCATCGGCATTACGATGGGCTTCATCACATCGCTGCCCACTCCACTGCTCCAGAGGATCGGCACCAGCGCAAACAGCGATACCGAGACCGTCATGAGTTTGGGCCGGAGCCGCTTCGCCGCCCCAGCGATCACTGCCTCCCGCAAGTCTGCCCGCGTTATCGCCTGGGCAGAATTCCCCTTCCGTTCCACCAGCTGTTGCATCGCATCATTCAGGTAGATCACCATCACGATACCCGTCTCTACCGCCAGACCGAACAAGGCAATAAAGCCCACTGTCACGGCCACGGATAGATTCACGCCCCAGAAATAGACCATGAACGCCCCGCCGATGAGCGCAAAGGGAATCGACACCAGGCTAAAGAAAGCCTCCCGGGCAGAATGAAAGGCAAAGTACATCGCCCCGAAAATGATGAGCAGCACCGCCGGCAGGATCAGCTTGAGGGTCCGTTCGCTCCGCAGCAGGTTCTCATACTGCCCGCTCCATTCGATATAATACCCCTTCGGCAGCCGCGTCAACAGCTTATCCAGCCGGTCCTGCGCCTCCCGCACAGTACCCGCCAGGTCACGGTCCCGAACATTGAACAACACCGTTCCCCGCAGCGAAGCATTCTCCGAATTGATCATGGGCGGTCCTTCGGTGATCCGAATGTCCGCCACCGCTTCCAGCGGGATCGGCCCGAAACTCATCGTCGCCACCTGCAATCGCCGCAGCGCGGTCAGGTTATCGCGAAAATCCTGCCCGAACCGCGCATTCACCGAAAACCGCTGCCGGCCTTCCACGGTAGTGGTCAGCCGCATGCCGCCCAGCGCTCCCTCGATGACGCCATTGACATCATCCACGCTCAGCCCATACCGCGCGATCTCGTCCCGCTTCACGGTGATGTCAATGTATTTGCCGCCGGTGATAGGCTCGACATACAGGTCCTTCACGCCCGGTACTCCATTCAGCGCATTGCGGATCTGCTGCGCGAAACCATTGATCGAGTCCAGGTCCTGCCCATGCACCTTCACCCCCACGTCCGTCCGGATACCAGTGGACAGCATATTGATCCGGTTGATGATCGGCTGTGTCCAACCGTTCGTCACCCCCGGGATCTGCAACTTCCCGTTCAGCTCCCGGATGATGCTGTCCTTTGTCACCCCGGCACGCCATTGCTCCTTCGGTTTCAGCAGAATGATCGTCTCGATCATACTGATCGGTGAATTATCCGTCGCCGTGTTCGCCCTTCCGGCCTTGCCCAGCACATTGTCAACTTCCGGCACCGACTTAATGATGTTATCCTGCACCTGCAACAGCCGTTTTACCTCCGAATTGGACACATCCGGCAGCGTCACCGGCATAAAGAGCAGCGACCCCTCGTCCAGCGGTGGCATGAACTCCCGCCCTAGGCTCAGCACCAGCGGAATGCTGATGACGAGCGCTACAACATTGATCGCGATCGTCGTCTTCCGCCACCGGATACAGCCCCGGATCACCGGCTCGTACAACCGTTCCAGCAGCCGGTTCACCGGACTGGCCGATTCAGGCCGGAACCGCCCTTTCATGAAAAAGGAGATCAACACCGGCGCCAGCGTGATCACCAGGATTGCATCCACCGCCAGGATGAAGGTCTTTGTATACGCCAGCGGATGGAACAACTTTCCTTCCTGGCCCGTCAGCAGGAACACCGGCAGGAAAGACGTTATGATGATCACCGTAGAGAAAAAGACTCCTCTGGACACCTGGATACAGGCTCGCCGGATCAGCTCCAGCCGGTCCTCCTGGCCTAATCGCTGACCCGACGGCAATCGGCCCTGCGCCTCTGCCAGCTGCCGGTGTGCATTCTCCGACATGATGATCCCATTGTCCACGATCACCCCGATCGCCAGCGCGATACCCGTCAGCGACATGATATTCGACGACATCCCAAAAGCGTTCAGCAACAGGAAGCTCGCCGCTACGGTAATAGGAATTTGAATGATGATCGACAAGGAGCTCCGCCAGTCCAGCAGGAAGATCAGCACCACCAGGGATACCATGATCATCTCCTCTACCAGCTTCCCCTTGACATTGCCCACCGCTGCCTTGATCAGCTCGCTCCGGTCATAGGCAATCCTGAACTTCACCCCTTCGGGAAGACCGCGCTGTACATCGGCCATCTTCTTCTTTACGTTCTCGATCACCTGATCGGCATTCTCGCCATATCGCATCACCACGATGCCACCCACGACTTCTCCCTTCCCATTCTCATCGAAAATGCCTAGCCGGAGATCACCTCCCATCTGCACCGAGCCGATATCCCTCATGCGAACCGGTATACCCTTGTAATTGCCTACGGCAATACTTTCCAGATCGGCTTTGTCCTTCACATACCCCAGCCCCCGCACGATATAAGCCATATCCCCCATCTCGAACTTCCTTCCCCCAACGTCGTTGTTGCTCGCCCGCACCTTGTTCATCACATCCATCATCGACACGTTGTAGAATTGCAGCTTTACCGGATCGATCACCAGCTGGTATTGCTTCTCGAAGCCACCGAACGACGCCACTTCCGCTACGCCCGGTACTGTTTGTAGCGCCAACTTCACATACCAGTCCTGCAAGGCCCGCTGTTCTCCCAGATCCATCCTGCCCCCTTCCAGCGTATACCAGAATACATGCCCCACCCCCGTTCCATCCGGTCCCAGAGAGGGCGTCACTCCGGCCGGCAACAACCGCTGCGCGTAGCTCAGCCGCTCCAACACCCGCGTCCGCGCCCAGTATACATCCACCCCGTCCCCGAAGATGATATAGACGAAGCTCATTCCGAACATCGAAGTACCCCGGATATTCTTTACCCGTGCAATCCCCTGCAAATTGCTCACCAGCGGATACGTCACCTGGTCCTCGATGATCTGGGGGCTGCGTCCCATCCATTCCGTAAACACGATCACCTGATTCTCCGACAGGTCCGGAATGGCGTCGATCGGATTCTGCCGCACCGCATATGCCCCCCACGCAAACAGGCCCGCCGCCAGCAGCAGCACGATCAGCCGGTTGCGCAGGGAAAGCTCGATTAACCGTTGGACCATTGCTATTTAATTTTTTCCTTTACTTCCCCACAGGTCGGCATCTTCTTGCCCAGGTAAGGATTTTTAATCTCCGCCAGCTCGCTTACCCACATCGCTCCCTTGTCCTTGTACATCGGGCAATGATCATAGTATAAAGTCTGCCCTCCGCCAAAGGCCTTCACCAGCGAATGAACATCCTCGCTCATCATCGCGAAATGCTCCCGCTGATGCGCGATATTATCACCGTTCTTGCCGATATGCTCGGCATGTTCTTTCAGGTCATCCCCCACGCTGTCATAGGTCTTCTTCTGGTCGGCCGTAAACAGGGATGCATCCACTTTGCCCAGATCGTCATACATCACCTTGCCGGCGTCCGCTGCCCCTTTGCCATTATCGGCCGTCAGCGCATTCTTCAATTTCAGATAGTCGTCCACGACCCCTTTAATAGTAGCCAAAGCTTTCGGGTCCACCTGCACAAATACAGGTGTCACGACAGCGACATTCGTATCCACCGCAGCCATCGCCTGCCCGGCAGAATCCTTGGCCATCACGGCCCCGCTGTCCGTGCTTTTTTGTTTATTGTCATTGTTGTTACAGGCTGCGAAACCGATCGCAACCACGAGGGCAAAGCCCATGATCAGCTTGTTCATGATGGTAAAAGTTAATGAAAGGAATAACTAGGTGATGCCCGCAAGGGAAAACACAAAAGCCCGGCGGCATGCCAGGCTAAACAATAAGTAAGAAGATCAAATCCTGAAACTACAATTGCGCAGGAAGACGGGAACGCCGTCTTTGCCAGGCGGTCCATTGGCATTCGGCAATGTCAGCGAAAGGGAAGTAATAAAAGAAGATACTGCGACAGCGCGAGGCAGCTTAGCGGCAACGGCAGTCAGCTTGACGATCTCGGAGGCCGCTGAACCCAATTTATGATCCTTGCCAGTCTTAATCTGGTGATACTCATCCCGGCAGCAATCTTTTTTGGCGAGGGAACAACCCTGGAAGGCCGGTGATTTGGGCATCCCGCATAGGAAATCATCATTAGCACTTGGATCCTGCAAGGTCCATGCCGCCAGTTTCCCCATGCAATAGTGCAAATGAACGGTAGCGCCCACCGAAGTGGAAAGATAAAGAACCGCCAATATCGCTGCGATGCACTTTTTCATGGAATGATACTACAAAAGTAGGAGTAATTTTCCATTTCCAAAATCCGCTCATCAAACACAGCCAAATCAAGAGTTTACATCCTTCCCGGAAAAATATGCAGGTACAACTCTCCACCGAATGGTGTCTTCCCATATAATCCCTGTAATACTGCCGGCGGCTTGCTCATTCTCATCTGTCCACCACCCGCCACGACCAGATGGCCAATGTGCAGCAGATCATAGGCCGCTCCCAGCGTCGCCGTATTCAGCCCGAACAACCGGTCAGGCGCCCCATACACCGCTCCCTCCAAATTCAGCTCCTCTAACGACTTTGCCACCCATTCATAACGTGCATACAAAGCCCAGCGATCTACCCGCAAGGTCCCCTCCAGCAGCACCGCGTTCGACCCACCCTGTCCCGCCGTCTTATTCAATCCCCACAGCCCAGTCGCGGCAAAATAGTCTTTGCTCCCCAAGGTCTGCACAAACGTCGCCGAAACCGTTGTCCGGTGAACGTCCTCCTCTGGCCGCAGTTCCTCTGGACTCTTGATAAACCCGTGCGATACCTGCAAGGACCAGTTGTCATTCGGGTTGAACGACAGCCGGCTACTCCAGGAATTGAACCGCGGCTTGTCAAAATCATACCGGCGCTCATCCGGCTCGCGTCCCGTAAAAGACGATCCTTCCAGTTTGAAGGGGGCGTATCGGATCCCCAGCGTCGCCACGCCAAAAGTGATATGCGTCGCGTCCTCCCAATGATGCCCGACCGGCGCATCGGGCAAAAACTGCCCCGAGGGACGGTGCATAAAGGTCACGGGACCCAGTGCCGGCTCGCCCGGATAGCCGAGATACACGAACACATCCGCCTTCTTTGACAACGCATACGCATAGCTCACCGACAATTCGGAGAACAGATCATGCGGATGCTGCCGGTCCACCAGTGGTTGCCCGTGCCAGGTTTCACCCGTCTGGATGAGCAGCGGATACCCATCTCCGCCAAAAACAGGATCTGTCGACAGCATCACATTAAAGTGGAATAACCCATTCATCCCTACTTTACGCTGGCCCATCGCCATCAGCATATCAGGTGCATCCCATTTTTCGCCACCCCGGCCCTGTTGGCAAACCACTTCCGCTTTGCTTTTGTTTCGTCTGTGAATAATGACGGTGTGCCCTTGCTGTAACAGACAAAAACGTAAAAACCAACATTTATAAAAGCTATGACGAATCCATAAGCGGATGCGTTGATAAAATATGTGACTTTGCAATGGCCGAACAAATGCAGAAGGTTAGGATCAACTCGACTAGATAAGCCCCCCCGCGGCATCCCCCCTTCAATGCAATATCTCCTTCCCATACACCCCTCCGTCCAACTCCCGTATCACCAAATGATAAACGCCCCCAGGCAGCCCCCCCAAAGACAGCGTAAGACTACCCCCAGCGAACACACGCTGAAGCACTACCCTACCCGCCGCATCATAAAGGATGACCGCCCCACCACCCGACAGCCCCTGAACGACAACCTCATCCTTAGCAGGATTGGGATACACCACAATATTAGCAACGCCGCCGATAAACGCCCGCTTTATCTCGCTCGTCTGGTAACCGCTATCCGCATCCATCAGTAGCAGCCGGTAATCATTATAACCCGGCAAAGGATGGACATCCGTAAAACTATAGTTGAGCGGCGCATCACCCGCAGCCGCCACGGAACCGATATTTTCCCAGACACTGCCGGCACTCCGCTGGATGATGAACCGGCTGTTCTTTTCGACAGCTGTCTGCCAGGCCCAGGTCAGCAGCACCCTGGTATTATGCTCCGCCGTAGCATTGAAGGTGAGTAGGGTCACAGGCAGCGCTGCGGCACCCGCAAAACCAACAATGATCTCATACCCATGAGTACCTTCAATTTTGAAACTGTCACCCGTGGCTATGGCGCTGCTAATTTGCGTCTCCCGGTCCAGCGGATGACTGTCCCAATGTACGCCGTCCCCGGACCAGATGAGATAGCTATAAGGATACGGAGAAAAGGATCCGTTATCGACGACACTGACGAAATGCCCATGATTATAGACGACAGATTGGAAGTTTGTCAATTGCACACCGGGAGCAAGTCCATTGACGGTATCCGTCACTACATGAAGGCTGAAGTCAAGAACAAAAGGATTGGCGATCGCAGCCGTCGTCATCCATGGGGGATCCACACCATTCTGCCCCAGTCCGAAAAAATAATATTTCGCGCTGTCCATATCATAGATTACATCGGTAAGACGAGGTCCCAGAACATTTCCTCCATAGTCGTCGCCATAGCTGACACCGCCATCCGTCGAGTACATTATCGCACCGTCGGCCACCACAAAAATGTGGCCGTTCAAAAATCTGACTCTATGTACGTGACCATAGTCCAGCGGAGTAGGAAAGCCACGCGGACCGCTATAATCTATCGGCGTAGAGGACAGCGTCCAGTTGAGGCCATCCGCAGAATACCAGAGCGAATCCGGGCTAACATACAGATTGGATGACCAGGCGATATAAACCCCATTGCCATACGCGACACCCCCAAAAGAATGGACTGTAGCCCCTTTGTCTACCCACCTAAGACCATTGGAAGAAGTATAGACCCTGGATCCCAAAGCCCAATATTGAGTACTGTCATAGGTTAAACCCATGACTCCTGTCAGCGTATCACCAGCTGTCCATTGAGTAAAATCGGAAGAGGTATAGGTGTGCGCCTCTTCCGGAGTCACGCCCATCTTAACATCCACATTGCCGTTTGTCGCCAGAAGCGAACTAACACTCCCTTCGATGCGGTAATGCAGACCATCGGTGGACGAGGCCAAAGGACCAAAAGCCTCATTGCCAAAAATGAAATAACGATGGTTAAAATATACGGCCCCGCCACCATATACTCCCGTATGAAAGATAGGGCCAAAGTGAATGCCATCGTCAGAAGAAGAGACATTGGCAAGATATGCCGGCGAGGCATTGACGGTAACGTAATTATTCGCGAGCAGATAGACATGCGCACTATCTTCAAAGACAGCCTTACCGCCTCCTGCATCTGGCGAGAAGGATATAGCCGTCCAATGCTGCATGTCTGTTGTGACCGATATCGAATCCTCAGCGAACTCATAAAAACGCCCCCTCGCAAAACCATATTGATTATACTTACGCGAACTATCGGCCCTCCAGATGCCACCCGCACTATCATAGGTCACCTGCACGGCATTAGTGTCAGCTATATGGTTGAATGCCGTGATGACGAGATGACCATTGCCGTAGAAGACATCCTCGTAGGACCCCGTAGTGTCGCCAATGCCGGTATGATGCGCCGTCCAGTTGAGACCATCCGGTGAAGAAAGGAAAACAGCGCTGTCGCCTACTGCATAAAAAGTACTGTCGAGGTATTTGACGGAGATGATGTTATGTGTGGTGCCGGACGTCGATGCTGTCCAGGTAGAAAGATCCGGCGAAGAGAAGATCCTGCCGCTGTCTGAGACCAGCACGTACCTGCCGGCGCCATACGCCAGGGAAGGATGTTGTTTATAGTCGGCGAGACTGGTATCAGTTCCGAGAGGCGGACTGGCTATTTTAGACCAATTGACCCCATCCACGGACTTGTATAGCCGGGCGGGATATGTCAGACAGGCCAGAAAAAGACCATTGCCATAGGTCACCTGTTTGACATAGATATCCGACCCAGGCATGCCTTCCCGGATGGTTAATGTGGGGGCTAGCCCCTGGGCTTTAATACATATAGTAGTGAGTAACAACGAGATCACTGACAGGACTGCACGCAGGGTGCGTAGAATTCGGGGCATGATAAAGTCTTTTTAATGCTGCTGGCAGCGGTGATGATTACTTAAAGCAGCTTTTAACAAGACCTTTTAGAGCAGCATCAACTTTTATGCCCCCTTTCCGGTTTCACTGAAATTTTTCGCTCCAAAATGAAATGATATATATTCGCTAATATGAGACACCTTAAAAAAACGCTGCAAACAGCCGCCCTACTGGCCATACTCTCCTTGACAGGCTTGTATTCCACCGCTCAAACCTCCACGAAACCACATCCGCACGTGGAGAAAGAATGGATCCTGGATTTTGAACCCTTCCGCATAGCCGGCAATCTGTATTATGTAGGAACCTACGAGCTCGGATGCTATCTCATCACGACTCCCCAGGGGAATATATTGATCAATACCGGCACCATTGAATCTGTTCCCCTCATCCGGTCGCATATAAAGAAATTAGGATTTAATATCGCTGACACTAAGATCCTACTGACCAACCAGGCCCATTATGATCATGTTGGCGGAATGGCAGAGATAAAGAAAAGTAGCAAGGCTCAAATGATGGTTGATGCATCTGACGCACCCGTGCTGGCCGACGGCGGCAGCTCGGATTTTGCCTTTGGCGGCAAAGGGCCCATGTTCGTACCTGTCAAGGCAGACCGGTTATTACATGATCACGATACCGTTCAGTTAGGAGGCATGCAGATCATTGTACTCCACCATCCCGGCCACACAAAAGGCTCCTGCAGCTTTCTGTTCGATGTTAAAGACGATCAGCGCTCCTACCGGGTATTGATAGCGAACATGCCCACTATTGTCATCGACGCGAACAAGCTTTCAGGCATGCCCGCTTACCCGGATGTTGCAAAGGATTATGCATATACTTTCAAAGAGCTGCCAAAACTGCAATTCGATCTCTGGCTTGGCCCGCATGCCGGGCAGTTCGACCTTCATCAAAAACACCACCCCGGCGACACCTATCATCCCGAAGCATTCATGGACCGGAAAGGTTACGACACAGCTGTCAACCATCTGCAAAAGGATTATTTGAAAAAGCTCAATCCCAATGCAGTCAATTAAGAGTAAACTTGTACAGCTTATTCAATAGGGGTTTCTCACCTTGCAAATTATTTTATTAAATCGTATCCTTATGTCGAGCAACATTATTTCACACGAACACGACAACAAAGTTGTCTGCAAGACCTAGACCCCTTCCTATGCCTGTTCATATGACCTTAACCGTTCGGAAAGCATTCCGGCAAAATGGAAATATTTATTTCCTTTACTTTGCAGCTTTCTGTTACTTGCTGTTTCTCGTTTCATCCTCGCAAAAAGATGTTTTTTATTCCGGCGACGGAGGTCTGAAATTCATGATGATCAAGCAGATCTGCGCCGGAGAGGACTTCCGCTATATTTCCCATACCCAGCCCGGATGGGTGGAAGAAATATGGGCGCAGGGGTTTTTCCCCATACGAAAGGTCTTCGTATTTCCAGGACCACAGGGATATCTTTTCGTGTTTTCAGCGCCCTTCGAGATCCTCAGCGCATTCTTCTATAGGCAATTAGGCTACACAGGTCTTTATATCATTCCCTTTTTTAGCCTCCTGCTTTTATGGTGCTGGTTTATCTGGCTGGCAAAAAAATTGTCCTTCTCGAACAATCAAATATTTTTCCTGTTTTTTTTGTTGGTTTTTTGCTCACCGCTTACTCTATACGGAGCTATCTACTGGGAACATACGCTGGGGATGCTATTGCTGTTTGGCGGAATTGTTATGCTTGAGTATCCGCCACAAAAGGCATGGCAGGCTGGCATTTTGGGTTGCGTGAGCGGATTGGCCATTTGGGTGAGACCCGAGACCTTTCTGATAAATATTCTTTTCGCCTGCGCCCTGGTGATCCTCAATTATAAAAAGATCGGAGCCTCACACTTGCTCTTCATCGCAGGAGTACTAGTCGGCACTGCCAGTTTCTTAGCGTTTAACAAGTCCGAATACGGATATTTTTTCGGAATGCATGGGTTTCAGGCGCTGGGAGAGGATGGATATTTAGGCAAATTTAGAAAGGCACTGGGGAACATCTATAGAATGAATTTGCTTTTATTACGATATTTTCCCATTGTTCTAATATTGGTCCCCATCTTTTGCGCCTGGCTAAAATTTAAATGGCCACTCCCCCGCCGGACAATCGCCCTCCTGTTCATCGCCTTAATATTTTGGGGGGGATCGCCTTTTATATTTGCCGATGACGGTGGGAAACAATGGGGGCCGAGATTTTTCCTGGCGCTCATACCTATGACTCTCTTAATATTTGGCGTGGCCTATCAGCAGTGGGAAAAATTGGACTGGCAACGGTATAAAACGGTCCTGCACGTTTTTATTTTCCTGGCGAGCTGCTATGGATTTTATCTAAATACTTTTATGGGAGCCATAGATCTGCGGGATGATAATTTCAACAGGATTCGCCCTGCGCTGGACTTTGTACGAAACGACCCTGGAAATATTGTCGTAGTAAATAACCATTTCGTAACGATGGAAATGTCCTCCCTTTTCAAGGAAAAGTTTTTTTTCCTTGTAGATGATACAACGAGCCTTAATAAACTAATACCCATGCTGGAAAATAAAGGTGTGGATCATTTTATATACGTCAACTTTGACAAGCTGACAGAAGGGTTTGCCCGTCTTTTGTCATCACACCATACAAAAATGATCAATAAAGGAAGCTATCAGGTGGGATTGTTCCCGTTGAATGAACGGTCTTCTCCCAAATAATAGAGATGTTATAACCTTTTCAACCCCTTCACCTGCTCGGCCCCCGCCTCAAAAACACTTATCGCATAACCCCCGCCCGGTGCACACTGCTGCACCAACCTGGACTCGCGGGTCACCACATACTTCTTAATAATATAAGCCTGCGGATTTGTCTTATAATGCGCCCCCGGCGCATCCGCATATACGGTGGCCACATATTTTTTACCCGGCATGAGGTAGGCAAAATCTATCTTGGACACCCGCACACTATCCCCATTGACGCTGCCTATAAACCAATTCCCCGTCCCTTTCGCCTTCCTCGCCACGGTGATATATTTTCCAGGTTCGGCCTCCAGGTATTTACTGTCATCCCAATCGACAGCCACGTCTTTTATAAACTGGAAGGCGTCCGGAAATCTTTCGTAGTTCTCGGGCAGATCGGCAGCCATCTGCAGAGGACTATACATGGTCACGTAAAGAGCCAGCTGATTGGAAATGGTGCTATTGACATGGGAATTGTTATTGGGGTTGATCTTGCTGAGATCCATTTCAAAAATACCCGGAGTATAATCCATCGGTCCACCTAACAACCGGGTAAAGGGAAGAATGGTCACATGATTAGGCTTTGATCCGCCAAATGCCTGGTATTCCGTGCCCCGGGCAGATTCATTGCCGATCATATTAGGATAGGTCCTCGCAATACCCGTAGGTCTTACCGCTTCGTGGGCGTTCACCATTATTTTATAGGCAGCCGCTTTTTCAACGACGTATTGATAGTGATTCACCATCCACTGGTTGTAGTGGTTCTCCCCGGCCGGAATGATATTGCCGACATAACCTGTCTTGACCGCATCATACCCATTATTCTTCATGAACCGGAAAGCCGTATCGAGATAACGCTCGTAATTGCGCGGAGACGCCGAAGTCTCGTGATGCATGATAAGTTTGATATGCTTTGACTGCGCGTATTCGTGTAACGCCTGCACATCAAAGTCCGGGTACGGGGTGACAAAGTCAAAAACATGCTCCTTCATATGCCCGAACCAGTCTTCCCATCCCACGTTCCATCCCTCCACCAACACCGCGTCAAAACCATTTTTTGCGGCAAAATCAATATACTTCTTCACACTGGCATTATTTGCTCCATGACGTCCATGCGGCTTAGCGGTGGAGTAGTCGGTTTGCCCCAGGATGACGGAAGGGAACGCGTCGGTGTAGGACCATGTCGATTTACCGGTGATCATTTCCCACCATACGCCGATATATTTCGTTGGCTTTATCCACGAGGTCTCCGTTATCCGCGAAGGTTCGTTGAGATTATAGATCATTTTAGAGGCGAGTATATCCCTTGCATCATCGCTGGCAATAATCGTCCGCCAGGGGGATACCGACGGGGCCAGGATATTCCCTTTGTCCCCTTTTGCGTCGGGCGTCAGCCAGGACTCGAAGATAAAGCTCCTGTCATCCAGGTTGAGATGCATACAGGCGTAGTTGATGAGCGCTGCCTCGTGGATATTGATGTATATCCCGTCGCCCGTCTTGAGCATTAACGATGTCTGGACGCCGGTAGGCGAAAAGCTGGTTTGAGAAACGTTTGATGTCGTGGCCTTCTCCATTAAGCCGCGTATCCCCGAGAGACGGGAAGTCGTATAGTCGTACTCCTGCGTATCATAGTCACCCGGGATCCAGAATGCAGTATGATCACCGGTCATCGCAAACTGGGTCTTTTCGTCTTTGATCACAAAATACACGAGGTTCTCCTGTGCAGGGAATTCGTATCTAAAACCAACACCATCGTCAAAAGCGCGGACTCTGATAATGATCTTTCTTCTTGCCCTTGGTTGGCTCAGGGTAATGGCTAGTTCGTTATAGTGGTTGACGATCGACTTAACCTCCCCCCACACGGGCGCCCAGACGTCATTGACGCTGTTCCGGGCAGAGTCGGTGACAACAAAGCCATTCACCAGGGAGAAACTGTCATTCTTGAGCGCGAGACCGAGATGGCTCGGTTTAATGATCTCTTTTCCTTTGTAGGCAAGGCTATAGACGGGGCTTCCGTTAGACGTCAGGGATACATCCATGACGAAGTTACCATTGGGCGACAGCAGTCGTTGGGCATCAACAGAAAGGAAAAAGAAGAGCGTTAGAACGAAGACGCATATCCGTTTCTTACTACAGGGTTGGGTTGAAGACATTCGGAGGGATGACATAAGCGATCGTTTTGTTACTTTGCGTAATAAATACACGTTAGATGGTATGCAAAAATAGGACGGAATTTTTGATAAACCCCAATTCTTTTTTATATATTACTCTTCTCTAAACCTCAAAATCATGAAAAAGCCATTGCTTACCCTGCTGCTGTTAGCAGTTTCCGCCTTCCTTCTTTCTTTTACCATTCTCAATTACACCCACGCCAAAGCCACCTGCACAGGCTCCCGAAATTGCAACGCTTGCAAAAACTGCAAGTACTGTAAACATTGCGCCAAAAACGGCGGCTCCTGCGGCGTCTGCAAATAGCAAAGACCTGATTAGCATTCGAACTTGGAAAACACTGATATCCATAAAATGAAATATTTTTGCAATATCATGCCATGAATAGCAAGGAAATGATTGAACTTAAAAACTGCGATCCGGAAGACATTTCGGATGTACTGGTAATAATTGAAAGATCATTTGGAATTAAGCTTCTGGAAAACGAGCTTTCGGGTACAAACACCTTTGGCGAACTATGCGATATCATTTCTGCCAGGATACAGCTTGAACATGCGGATGATTGCACTGCTCAACAAGCTTAATCGAAAAGGGATTGGGTTTTTCGTTGAAAATATTAACCCCAAAAGCATGGATGACCAATGCTCTATTATTAATATTTCTAATAAGTTTGATGGGATTGTTCCTAAATTGGAAGTATGGGCTCACTGGCCTTTCCATTGAAATTACAGGCTCTCTGATAGCCAATCGCTTTGGAAAAGAATTTTCGGTTAAAACCGTCGGACAGGTCGCAGAAAAAATGGCCCGGGAGAATTATGTAAGATCCCGCAGGAACCCCAAAACTGCCAATCGGCCGGAAATTATACTAAAACTAAAGGAGCTTTTCAGCCAGGAGCTCAACCTTGATCCCTCTGTCCTAACCAGGGAAGCGACATTTTAATGCTGGCATGAGCACCAGCCCCCTTTCCCTCCTGAACAAGGAATCCATTTTTACAGAGAAGTATATACCCCCCCGGTCTTTTAAATCCTAATTTCTTCAACAACTGCCCTCATCCAATGCAATAGGGCCCACCCCCCCGTTATATTTGTTATGCAATCAGCAACAATCCTGTAAAACTCATTTTATGAACGCTCGATTTTTTGCTTTCCCCGCCGCCGCCAAAGGTCCTTTCGCCTCCGCCGCCAAACGCCCCGCCGCCACTAAACTCCCTTTGCCCGCGACCCAGATAACATCCATGGCTACCGCAAACCACACAAAGGTTTCCCTGCATAAGCTCGTCAATCAATTGCTCATGGGCCTGCAGCCCCTGGCCATGCGACGCGACAATATTATCCTCAACGGCATACCCGATGGCTTGTCCTTTTATGCGGATGAGAATATGCTGGCTTATGTCCTGTGGAACCTCATCAATAGCGCCGTCAACAGCAAAAAAAATGAATGCATCCATGTCGTGGCACTGACTGAAGCCGATCGAACAATGATTTGTGTTAAAGACGTGGGGACAGGTTTTTATCATACTATTTCCCATGAATACAAAAAGATCCAGGACGCAGCCGAACGGCTGGGTGGAACCATTTGCCTGGACAACGACGGCGTACATGGCACCAGTATCTCTTTGAGTATTTCAAATAACCGGCTGGCAGCTTAAAACCCCTATTCCAAGACCATCTGGTAACAGGCCTCCGGCAAGGAGGTCTTTTTTTATTTGCGATTACTAACTTATTTAGTATTTTTGATACTGGTTCACCCGCCACATACTCCCAATATAAAATGAAAATCGGCAACTAACCCTACAGCCAAAAAAGTGAGCCAGAAAAAATAAGAATTCGGCCCAAAAAAGATAAGTATCCGAGCCACCGGCTATGATAAATATTTTAAAACACTTTCTTTGATTATGATGAGGGATGAAAGGTATCAATCCATTAAACCTTTGTTCGAAAGGCAGAAGATCCAAACTTTTCAGGACATTTTTAATGTAGTGCCAAAAACTGTCGTTGCTACCGACCTGGGAAAGGAAAATGACCGGTTCATGGAAATGACCGATCACATCGGCGACTTTACAGTTCAGGAAATAGTACTACTAGGCAACTTCTGTACCCTGACCCTACCGGAGATGTTCACCCTGATAGGCAGGGAATATCCATTGCCAACCATCCTCAATGCCCAAAACAAAGACTACAGGTATGAGATCGTCCGGACAAATTTCGACGCAGGAAAGGTCCACAATTTCGGCGATATTTTCAACCACATCCCCATTTCAAAAGTTGCCGAAGACATCCGAAAGAACAGGTCCCGGCTTGCCAAATCCATAAAAACACAAATAAAAAACCTTCCGTTAGAATCCTTGATCACCATCGGAGCTTTATGCAACCTGACCGTCGATGCAACCCTCCGACTGGTCGCCATCCAATACCAGGAACAAAAAGACATCCAAAAAAAAGTTTCTTACAAGTCCTGAAGATCAAACCATAACCATCGCCCGAAGGCGCCTTTCCTATTATCACACTCGCAATTTAGACCTTTACACAACCTTTCTTCCTGCCGGCTCCCATCGAGCCGGCTTTTTGCTGGAAAATCCCCGCCACCACAATAACGGCCCCCGGCCTTTCCCCGCCTTCATCCCAAACAAAAATCTCGTCACCGCATATGGCCTGATAAAAAAATGAAACAGCCCCACTGTAATAAAAAACGTCGCCCCGATTGTAAACACATACTTCATCCCCACCCCATCATTATGGTATTGCGTAATATAATACACCAGTATCACGATCACCGTCTGATGAAGGATATAAAATGGATACACCGCCTGATTCAGATAATCCAACACCCTGTGCCGCCGGTTCAGATACTGCTTCCCATACCCTATCAGGCCAAACACCCAACTCCATGCCGTCACAGGCCGCAATATTACATTCAGCCAATATCCGCCATGCCTGCTCTCAGGATTTAACACGAAATAATATACGCCCAACAAACTCAAAAAACCGATCCCCATCACAAACCTCCTGTTCCGCTGCAGGGAATCCATCAACGACGGCACCAGTATACAAACAAACCCCGCCAGAACAAACAGCAGCCAATACACAAAATAACCGCCATCATGTATCAGGTCCGGCATCTCATCAAATGGATTGCACGCCACCGTAAACCAAACGATAGAAGGCACAGCCAGAAAAAACACGCGCTTCCCCTTACCCAGCCAACCCACCATCGCCTTGAATCGCCCACTCGCCATCATCCACACGAACAAAGGCGCAAACACCAGATCATAGATGAACAAATAGGCGATGAACCACAAATGATGCCAGCTAAAACTTCCGGCAGGGTAGAACTTAAAATCAAACACCGATTTATAAAAGGTCCAATAACTCCCCTTATATCCCTGCGTCAGCCGCTCCATATAGATCTGAGGTGGAACGATCACCAACATCCCCACCAGCAAAGGCACAAACAATCTTGTAAACCGGAGACCGATAAAATTCAACGCACTCCTCCGCTGCATCATATAATAACTCACCGTACCACTGATGAAGAACAACAACGGCATCCGCACCAGGTGCATCGCAATATTCAACAAAAAAAGCAAAGTGCTGCTGTCCTTATCCTTGATATGCCACCACAAATTCTCGGCATACGGCATTCCGGAATGAAGGATCAATACACCGGCTATAGATATGATCCGTAACCAGTCCAGGTAACTTTGGCGTTGTGTCGTTTCCATGTTGCTTATTTTTTAGTAAAACAACAAATTCCCCACTGCACCCGAAACTTACTTTGACCACCGGCCCCGATCCGTTGACCAAAAGACAAAAAAAAGCCCCACCCTCAAAGAGAGTGGGGCCCAAAAACCAAATTATTACCACCCCGGCGTCTGCTTATACACCCCATTACTCGCCGATATCACATCCGGGTTCATCGGCCACGCTATATTCTTTGCCGGGTCATAACTCCTCGCCGGCCACACCTGCTGTATCGTATACGGTGAAGCAGGATCCGTCTTATTTGTATGTATCCGTCCATGTAACGCCCCATTGATGGTCGCTACATCGCCCCAACGCTTCAGGTCCTGGAACCTGTCCGTCCACTCACAAGCCAGCTCACACCGGCGCTCGTGTTTCAGATCGGCCATCGTCGGAGCCGCAATTGGCGTCAGCCCTACCCGCGAACGTACCTCGTTCAACGGCCCAGCCGCATCTGAATTCTTGCCCTGCATGATCAACGCCTCGGCCTTGAATAACAATACCTCCGCATACCGCATCAACGGCAAATTCAAGTTCGTACTCGGATAGTTCCCATCCTGGTTGATCACCTTATTGGTACCCGCATCGCCATTGGCGCCATAACTATACGGCTCCATGTACTTGTTTATCTGGAAACCCGACAGACTGTTGGTCGAATAATATTTCCAGGGCATACCAAAATAGGTGAACTGATCGCCAAAATTCAGAATAGTAGCTGCCCTGCGCGGATCAGTCGCTTCATATTCATCATACAACTCTTCCGTTGGCTGAAAATAACCCCAGCCGTTATAGATACCCCAGCCCGTATTTTCCAACACTACGCCTATAAACTCCGAACCACCGATGGTGCTTGAAGTAACAGACCAGATATATTCAGAACTCCAGTTGTTGGCTATGGTAAAAACAGACTTGTAATTATCCGCCGGCGTAGCCTGGTTGGTGATCAACGCCCTTCCACACTCATTCTTTATCCTGTCACAGATATCAGGTATCAACGCCCACTTGCTGTTGTCATACTGGGCCCAGTAAGCATAGGTCTTCACCAGGTAACCCAGCGCTGCCGCCCTGTGCGCACGACCCTGGTCGGCCGAACCATAACTGCTGAACAAAGGCAGCAGACCGGCCGCTTTTTGAAAATCACTGGCAATGCTCGCATAGTCATTCGTAACGGAGGGCATCTGCGGCGGGATACGTTTGCCATATTCCGCATTTTCTATACTGTCATAAGGCACCCCCTGGTTCTTATGCCCCCACAGATACGCGATCCAGAAATGTACAAACCCACGCATAAAATAAGCCTCGCCCAAAGAACGGTTCTTCAGATCGGCAGATATATTCGTCGCCGTCTGTACCCCGCCAATAGCGCGGTTTGCCTTATCCAGCATAGCGTACAGCCCGCTCCATCCATTCGCCATATACCCTTCATGCCCGGTACAGGTAAAATTCTTGATATTCTGCGCGTCCGGCTTTGGCCGGCCTACGATAAGATCGTCGCTGGCATCCTGCATATAAAAAAGATTGCGACCAAAAGTATTTTCATCCTGCAGGTTAAGATATAGTGCGGCAGTGGATTTTATCACATTCGTCTCCCCGTCCCACTGCTCGTTGATAGCCGGAGTGCCATTCGGTTTGGTGTCGACCCAGTTCTTCGAACAGGAGCTGAGCCCGGCAGCCACCAGCAACAAAGAATAAATTCGTGTGATCCCTATCGGTTTCATATCAATAATATTTTTAAAAAGAATTATAAACTAAGTTTAACCCCTCCCGAATACACCCTCGACACCGGGAACTGACCGCCATCCAGACCATGTCCACCCACTTCCGGGTCCATACCGCTGTATTTAGTGATGGTGATCAGATTGTCGCCGCTGATATACACCCGCAAGCTGCTTCCCTTGAGAAATTTCGGGAACGTATACCCGATGATCACGCTCTTTACACGTAAGTAGTCTCCGCTCTCCAGGTACCAGTCGGATGCAGTCTGGAAGTTGTTGTTGAGATCGCTGGCGGAAATTATCGGAATATTGGAATGCGTATTGGTAGGAGACCAGGCACCTAGGATTTTATCCCAACGATTGTATCCCTGTTCCGAACCATTCAGCGTAGACTCCTTAAAGGCATGGAATAGCTTCACACCAGCCACCCCCTGCAGGAATATGCTGAAGTCAAAATGACGATACCGCAGGTTTGTATTAAACCCATAGGTGAACTTCGGTAACGAATTGCCCATATACACCTTGTCATTGTCGTCTATCTTACCGTCGCCATTCTGGTCGACAAACTTCAGATCGCCTGCTTTCGCATTAGGCTGGATCTTGTTGCCACTTTTCCCGACATAACTGTTCACTTCCTGCTGACTCTGGAAGATACCGGCATTCTTCACCAGCCAGTAGGAATAATATTCCGATCCGACCGTGCTGCGGAAAGGAACCAGCGTCCCCCTCCAGTTGTCGGTCCAGGACCAGGTAGAGTTCGGGTTCCCGTCGATATATTCTACCCGGTTCTTCACCGTGGCCAGGTTACCGCCTATTTCATACTCTACCCTTCCGATCCTGTCTTTCCAGGTTGCCGCCAGTTCAAAACCCTTATTGCGGATCTTTCCCTCGTTGATAGTAGGAGGAGCGAGCCCCATCGTATTGGGCCAGTTGTTCACCTGCTGCTGGATAAGATTGTAGGTCAGCTTGTCAAAATAGTCGACATTAAGGGTCAGCCTTTCTCTCAGCAACGTTATATCGACACCCAGATCTTTCTGCTCGGAAGTTTCCCAGGTGAGGCTGGGATTGAAGGCGCTGTCAACATATAAGGCAGGCGTCTGCGGTCCGCCATTACCCACCTGTGAAATATAATTGTTCGACAACGTCGGATAACCATAATAATATCGCACAGAACCCAGGTTCCCCATACGTCCCCAGCTGGCCCTGACCTTTAACAGGTCCACCCCGGCTACATTGAAAAAAGGCTCGGAGCTGATCTTCCAGGCAGCAGTGGCCCCGGGCAAACCCTTCGCACGATGACCCGTAGCCAGCCTGCCAGCTATATCCTCGCGGTAACTTCCGGTCAGGAAATAACGATCAGCCCAGCTATAGGACAACCTCCCTACATAAGAAACGTTACGATCTTTATTCTCATAATCGGTAGGTTTTATATCCGTAAAATTCGCGGCATTGACAAAGAATTGCGCCCAGGTTGCCTCGTTGTCAAAGGTCTTCGCAGAAGCAGCATACCCCATCTCCCAATATTCCTGGGAAGTAGTGGACACCATGGCCCCGATATTATGCCGGCCAAAATGATGGTCATAGTTCACCGTGTTCTCCCAGATCCAGTTATGATTCTTGCCGGAAGCATAATCCAGCTCGTTCTGATTATCCGGTTTGCCTGGTTCCGTACGCTTCGGAATAAAGCTCTTGTACATCGAGCTGCCCTGACGATAAGAGAATCTGGTCAAAAAGGATAAACCAGGAATAACATTCACCACCTTTAATTCCGAGATGGACTGAATGTCCGTTGACTTATTATAAGGCTTGTTGCGCAGCAGGGTCGCAACAGGATTGATAGCATCCCCATGGATCCCGTTATAGGCAGAGCTCCTGGGGCCAACACCGCCAAACGTTCCGTCGTCATAATAGACGGTGGCGCTCCGCGGCATATAGATAGCCGATAAAATAGCTCCGTCATAACCACTCGAAGTTTGCGTCCCCCTGTTGTCATTGTTGTTTACAAAAACATCCTGCTTGAATTTCAAATGGGGGTTGAACGTATATAAGGCGTTGAACCTGCCGGAGATATTCTTTGCATAAGTATTCAGCAACGTACCTTCATTATCTTCATACCGGCCTTCGAACAACGTTGAGAACTTATCAGTTCCCGCATTGACGGCTATATTGTGCCGCGTGACAAGACCGGTCCGGAAAATAGAATGGACCCAGTCGGTACGCGTCACCTGGTCATATGGATTCTTTGTAGCATCCCATCCGTCAAGGGGAGTTAATCCAGCATTTGTATAAGCCAGGTTGGCCACCTGCGCCGTCTTATCGGCTGTCAGTGACTGAGGCAGCTTCCAGGCAGTCTTGGCGCCGGCAAAAGCAGTATAATCGACATTGGGACCGCCTTTCACAGCCTGACGGGTTGTGATCAGAATAACCCCGGCCGATCCGGAAAAGGCCCCGTAAATGGCAGCAGAAGCAGCGTCTTTTAAAATAGTTATCGATACCACATCGGCAGGATTATAGGGCGCTCCCGGTACACCATCTACCACATATAATACACTCTCGCTCGTCGAGCCTATGCCCCGGATGTTGATAGCCGGCGCCTGATTCGGATGCCCCCCATTGCTGACAATGGTAACACCGGCCACTTTGCCCTGTATCATATTCTGCACATCCACCACCGGCCGATCCTTGATCTGGGCCATATCCGGAACTTCCGATACCGCCGCCGAAAGATCCTTTTTCCGTACAGTGCCATACCCTATCACCACCACCTGATCAAGGGCCGATTTCTTGTCCTGCAGAATGACGCTTAAAGAAATACGCCCATTCTCTTTCATTTCATACCCGGATAAGGTATCGCTGATATAACCCACATTGCTGACGATAAACTGGTACCCGATGCCAACAGGTACTCTTCCAAAACTGAAAAAACCTTTGGCATTCGTAACAGTTGTCTGATTAAATCCGCTGGTAACATTCAGCAGACGGACAACCGCCGCTTCCAGCCCTTCGCCATTGCCATTCCGGATAATGCCCGTAGCCGTGTTGGCATTAGTCGGTGCCCCTCCCGTCAACGAAGTGGCATTGGATTGCGCCACTCCCCGGAAGGCAAAGCCTAGAAAAAGTAGACATGTTAAAAATCTGTTCATAAGCCTTAATTTGATGATTCACTTTTTGGTTTAGACAATAGTATACCTGCCGCATAATGGATATGCGTTTTTTACTTGCTTAATTACTTTGTTGAATGCTTATTTCGTCCCTATAGAATAAGTGTTGCCGCTCGTTTTTTTGAGTGTCAGATCATTGAGTTCACACAGCGTGCTAAGAAAAGACTCCAGCGTCTCTTTGTCCTTATTGAACACACCTGTAAAATCCATGTTCTTCAAACTTTCGACATCATAGGAAATAGTAATGGCGTATTGCTTCTGTAATAAGTTGAATATCTCTGCCAATGGTTGTTTCGTAAATTGCAGATCTCCATGCTGCGGCATGGGTGCCGGGGCCTTCGCTGTGCCGATCTTCAGTCCATAAGCCACCGCCTGTACCGAAAAATCATGATTCAACAACAAATACTGGCCGGGCAACAAATAGACGTCTTTAAAATACTTCCCTTCCCCGGCCTCTTTCTTCACAACTACCCGGCCGCTATATAAATGGACTGTCGTGAACTGACTGCCCCTGTCATTGACACTAAAAACAGTACCCAGCGCCGTGGTGCTTATCCCCCTCGAATGAACCGTAAAAGGCCTCTTTTTGTCTTTTGCTACCGTAAAAACAGCCTCCCCCTTTAAATAAAAGTCTCTCCGGTGATTGACAAAGGAGCTGTCAAAAGAAATACTGCTTTGGGCCGCCAGCTTCAGACTGCTGCCGTCCGCTAAAGAATAAGTTTGTGATTTCAGCGATGTATTCGCAATAGTCTGTATAGTTTCTTTTTTTGCAGGCGCAACAGCCGGCGCCATGACAACAGCAGGAGCCGCCGTATCATTTGTAGTTTTATGTCCAGTATGCCGGTAAAGCAATGCGATCAACCCCGCCACCAGCACTACCGACGCTGCCGCCATCCAGCCATAACGCATCCGCCGCACCGATGCACCTTCACGCAGCTCCTCTGGACCCCTTTCCGCCGCCGCCAAACCTTCTTGCCCGAACACCGGCGCATTCCCTACCTTCCCTTCTATTTCCCGCAACATCTTATCCCTGGGCGCGCCCACGCGCGCATTCGCTTCAAAAGCCTCCCAGCTCTCCTCGGTAAGATATTGAGCCAGCTTCTCCGGATCCTTCCTCAGAAGATCCATTACCCCCCTCTTTTCCTCCTCAGTGCCTCCCCCGGATAAAACCAACTCAATTAATTGATCTGAAATGCGCATACATAGTATTCGTTTGAAAATGCCCTTACCCTTAGTTCCCTGGAAAAAAAATTTGCCGTAGCCCTCATACACCTAAAAAAATAACGAAAGACTTTTTCGTAAATACTTCAGCGCCTTCGAGATATGCGTCTCGATGGTTTTAGGTGAGATGGAAAGTTGCGCGCTGATCTCGCTATGTGAAAGATTATTGAATCTACTCAATTTAAACACCTGCTGACACTGCGCAGGCAGCTCCTCTATTGCCGACAACACCGAACCCAACTCCTCTTTATGCACATACCGCTCCTCCTCCAACACCTCCGAAACATACGTATCAGACAATTCCTGCGTATCCCGCAGCCTCTCCTTCCGCATCAGATCGATAAGAATACTCTTCGCGATCCGGAATAGTTGAGTGGAAATAGCATACTGCTCGGACAACCCTTCTCTTTTCTCCCACAACTTTATGAAAGTCAGTTGAACAGTCTCCTCAGCATAATAAACCGACCCTGTATATTTATAGACATACTGATACAGCTTCAAATGATACTGCTCAAAAGCTTTATAAAAAGCTTCCTGGCTGCCTTCTTTTATATCTTTTGTTTGTATTGCCACAGATTGCTGTATGGGAAGGTACAAAAGTCAGTTCAAAATTTCGAATACCCTATTTATAGAACATTATTTTACTATTAACTCCTGCGTCAAATCCTTAGTAAAAACACGACAATACGTCGCAAACCCGCCTCCAATCACGCTTATAACTCCCCATAAACCATGATTTTGCCCAAAATTCCCGCCCCCTGTATACGATAACGATCTCAACCTCCGTTTTAAGGCCGAATTATAATTATTCTTATGAAAACAACTATGATCGCCCTGGTATTATTCTTTACTATTTCAGGGATTACGCAGGCCCACGCAGAAAACGCGCCTGCCGTACGTAACATTCTCTCGACTCAATTGCCCAGCAGACTGCTGACTCCCATCAAAAAGAATTACAGCAACTACTGGATCACCGACCTGCACAAACAGGTGTCCAACGGCAAAGTCTCTTATTACATTACATTGGAAGACGCAGATCAAAAGATCAGGCTCAGCGCCAGTCGTTCCACTGGTTGGACAAGAACAAGCGTTATGTCTAAAGAACTGGCCAGCCGTTAAACGATTCAGCTTATTACATTTTCTCATAGCCGGAGCTTGCCCCGGCTTTTTTTATTTCCGGCCACCCTGGCCCTTAGTTCACCAGCCGTATATGATACTCCTGTATCAATGCTGGATTTTCCGGCGTCAGCGTAAACCTCACCTCGATCTTCCCTTTTTCTCCCTCTAAGATATAATTGCCCCGCAGATTATTATCGGGCCGCATCTCCCCTACCCCCACGATCTTACCCGCCCGCTCAAATACCGCCAATGCCTCCTTCCTCAACGAATCCACAAAATAGTCAGCAAAAAAATTCACCGCAAAGATACCCGACTCTTTTGCCTTGCCCCAATCCGGTAACAACGCCGTCAATTCTTTTTTCCGCTGCTCCAGGATGCCCGACACAGGCACTACATACGGTTTCAACGAAGCCAGCGTCACCAGCGTATCGAGCACCTGTACATTTATCGCAGCCGCATTGGCATAGGTAAGATTGCTGAAACTGATAACCCCGACACCATAGTCGGTTAACATCATCCAGTTGCTGCCAAATCCTGGTAAACCACCCGTATGCCCCACCATCGTCCTGCCCTTACAATCCCTGGACCATCGCAAACCATACCCGTATGCCGAACTTACCGGACACACCGGACCGCCCGCATAATATCTATATTGTGAATACAGGGTATTAAATGTAGAGGGCTGCTGCATCTCCCGGCAGGAGCTTCTCTTCAGCGGCCCGGCTTCAACGCCGCTTCGTGATGGCCAGGCAGCCAGTTGAAAAGCAGTATATCTGGCAAAATCTTCCAGCGTAGTGATCATCCCACCCATCGCTCCATACGCCCCATCATGCAACAGCGGCTGTTCCACCCAGTTACCATTCAGCCAGCGATACCCATGCGCCAGCTGCCCCTCCGGAACTTTAGCATATTCCCAATACGTATGGGTCATCCCCAGCGGAGTTAAGATATGTTCGGTGATGTACGCCTCATAAGATTGCCCCGACACTTTCTGCACGATATACCCCAGCAGCGTAAATCCAAGATTACTGTACTCGTAATTGATACCCGGACTATTGGAAAAACTGATGCCCCGGCGAACGAGATTCAATAGATCCTCATCGGTTACAGCCAGTTGCCTGTCCCCCCATGGGTTGTCTTCCGGAAAACCCGCCGAATGACTTAACAGATGGCGGATCGTGATCACCGGCGCGTCCGAAGCCGGTCCCGCCTGTCCTTTCAGTTCCGGTATGTACATCGAAGCCGGATCATCAAGACGCAGCTTGCCGGCATCCCTTAATTGTAAAATAGCTACTGAAACAAAACTTTTCGTCATGGAGGCAATACGAAAATCTGATGACGCCGTCGCAGGGATCTTTTTATCCGCATCGGTATACCCAACGCTGCCCGTAAACACCAGCTTTCCACCGGCCACAATGCCATAGACAAATCCGGGATAATGATTCTTCGCCGCATAGTCCTTAAACAACCCGTCTATCACGGGGAACGCAGCGCTCATGTCTGAATGTACCTGGCCCGACACCGGCCTCAATAAAAGCAGGAAAAAAAGAAAGCAAACGGATCTCATATGCAGATGGGGGATTTCCCCAAAAGATAGTCATTTTTATCACACCGACACCATCGCCGCGCAGACCTTAACGCACCAGCACCATCGTTCCCCGATGATTAATTATCTTCCCCGTATACGTCATCCCCTGCACCATCCATACATAACCTCCCAGCTCTGCCTGTCTGCCATTGAACATTCCATCCCATCCCTGTCCCAATCGGGACGTTTGAAATACCAGTTGCCCCCAGCGATTATACACCATGAAATATTGCAACGAGGCGATCCCCGGCGCAATAGGCCGGAATACCGTATTAGCCGGACCACCCGGCGTGAACGCATTGGGTACAAAAATATCCGGATCCGTCTTAAAGATCTTCACCAGCACCTGCGCATAGCCTTTACAACCGTAGCCGGTGGTCGCCGTCACCAGGTAGCGGACGGAATCTGTCTCAGCGGTGTACATCCCAATGGGGTCGGCAATATTCGGGTCATTCAATCCGATAATGGGCGTCCACGCAAAAGCAGGTCCGCCCGGCGTAGTCGTGTCGTTGGAGGTCGCATGCAGTTGCAATGGCTGATTGATCACCACTACAGTATCATTTCCCGCATTCACAAGTACAGGAGGAAGCACCCTGACAAGAAAAGAGTCTTTTAGCAAATTGGGACAACCGGAATTCTCAATGCTTAACACATACAGCGTTGTCGCTGCCGGACTTGCCGTCGCCTGAATGACATAAGGCAGCGGTGAGGATACGCCGGTGCCCGCATTTGTGAGCGTGCTGGTATTCGTCCAGGCATACTCCGTGCCGATGGAGATAGTCGTATTCAATGTAGCCGAAGTGTTATAACAGATAAGAGTATCCGCAGGGAAAGCCGTTGCCTGGGGGAATGGCACGTTGACAAATCCGATAGCGGCCACTTCACTCAGTTCGGCCGGACATACTCCGCTTTGTACTTTTACACGATAGCTGGTAGACTGCGTCATCCCGATAATGGAATACTCACTGTCGGTATAGGCCGGCGAAAAATCCGTCCAGGTGATCCCATCGGTCGAAGACTGCCAGTTGACAGGTTCACCGACGGCATTTTCCAATACCAGCAACGCATCTTTGTTTTGCCCCAGACAAAATTGCATAGCGGGCGGCGTCAGCTTCCCGCCCACTGTCATCGGGTCTACCAGCACCGTCGACGCAGCGCTGGTATCAATGGAGCAGGACCCGCCGTTTTGTACGAGGGCCCGGTAACTGGTTGTAGCCGTCAGGTTTTGAGCCGTATATTGTAGCGACTGATTGCTCACCACCGAATAGGTCACCCCATCCGTCGAAGACAGCCAGTTTAATATACTGCCCCGGCTGCCGGTTAAGGTCAACAAGCTCGAATTCGTGCCGGTACACACTTCCGGCCCACCCTTCACAGCCCCTGCCACCGTAGGCGGCGAAGTCGTGACATTCAGGATAGCCTGCAGATTGGCGCAGCTGTTCTGCTCATGAGCGGTGACGGTACCAACGTCATTGCCGATCTTCACCTGTAACACACTCGTATCCGTACCCGAAACGATCGACCAGTCACCAGGCACGGACCATTGATAGGCCGCGCCCGCCAGCGCCGGCACGGAATAGGTCAGCGTACTGCCAATACAGGCTACCTGCGGCCCGCTGATCTCTAAACCCCCACAGGTATTGCGCAACGCAACATAAGAATAGGCAAAATGCCCTCCCGGAACACAATTGTCCGTTTCAAAGGTTAATACCACCGCCTGACCACGCCAGGGCGAGAGATCAAACGTCACCTCCGTCCAACCCTTGGCCCATACATCCCGAAGATGCTCGGCGTTGGGACTCTGGGAATTAGGATTGGAATTGGGAGAGGTAAGGTCACTCAGATAAATACCCTCACTTTTTGCAAGCGCAGTATCCAGCACCGCGCCACTGCCCCTGCTGTCGGCATTGTTATGCGTAGGCAGGAAATATTGGGGGGATGCACAGGTGATGACACTGTCCCCCACTTTCAAAGTGGCGGAGAACAAAGGCTGCTGAGCAGAGTTATGCGTACCATTCTCCAGGATCATCGCATAGGCATACGTCATGGTATAGGGCACGTCGGCAGGCCCCGCTGGCACATTGATCCGGTAACTTACCCCCCGGACATATCCGCCGCCCGTCCCCCCACCATTGCTGCGGGTAATAGCAGTCGAACCAAGAAGGATGGAATTGGCGTATTGATAACCGTTGATCGTCGGTATGGTGGGAAATTTACCATAAGGGTCCGTAGTAGAGGTGGAAATGATCTGTATGCCCGGCGTGGACGGCAAATTATATTCGTAGATAAGACTATTGCCCAATGTGCCGGATGGAGCAGCCGCGCTCGAATCATACCACAGTTTGATGGATTGCGGCCCATTCCCCCCCGAATTATTGCCCGTATAAGCCTGCCAGTGCGTAAGATTGCCCAATGAAAAATTATTATTCAGCGGACAGGTCTGCATCTGCCCAACACCGGACTGGACAATTAGCAGACAAATGAGAGGTAAAAAATGCTTCATCAGGCGATTCAATAAAAGACAACGAATTAGTTTCGGACTAACCGCCCATAGGATCACAGCGGCAGGATTGTTTTTTGCTCATCCAAAGGGTCTTCAGGGGATATATAAAATCGAAAGGAGAGATATGTAAGATACAAAATTTTTCTGCCCCTACATAACCCTCCCCCTCAATTGATACGAAGGATTTCCCCTTAGAGTTGACTGGGGAACAACTTATTTTTTTCCTTATTCACAATAGATTGATTATCATTTCCGCGCCACCGCCGGCCTCCCGCACCGACCCGCACCCTACCAGCCCCCCTGAAACCCCAGTTTCAGCGCCTTCTGATACTGACGCAGATCAAAACTGTAAAGAGATGGCGCCTTATGCGCCACCCCGGTCCGCTTCTCACCGAGACTGCGCAATATGCCGTAAGAAAACAGCTTCCGCTGAAAATTCCTCCTGTCCAGCTTTTTGTCCAGTATCGTCTCGTATAATTTCTGCAGCTCCGGCAACGTGAACTTCCGGGGCAGAAGATTATAGCCTACAGGCTGATAGTTTAACTGAGCCCGCAGCGCCACCAGCGCAGTTTGTAGAATATGATCATGATCCAGTATCAGCGTGCCCCTGTCTTCCAGATTATACCAGCCACAACTTTCGGAAAATATGTCGGGCCTGGGTTCCACCCGTGAAAAGTCTACCAGCGAATAAAAACCCACACTGATGAACCGTTGCGCAAACCAGGACGCCTTATCTGCATCGATACCCATCTTCTCCAGGTCCCGCGGCCGGCTGTCCGGGTCACTCCGCATCGGATCGCTGAAAACATGAAATTGCTGAAGAAATATGTTCTCCAGCCCCGTTCGCTCTTCCAGCGTCCGTATGGCCGCCTCTTCCAGCGTCTCCTGCCGCAACACAAAACCTCCCGGCAATGCCAGCCGGTCCAGGTTTTTCATTTTAAGCAACAATATCTTCAACTGACCCGCATGCCAGCCAAATATGACGCAGTCCAACGAGATATGCATCAAAAAACGTTGCCCCGCATTATCCAGCCATTGCTCGATAGGATTACCTGATTGCATCCCTCAAAATAACGCATTCCGGAAGCGCTCAAAAAAAAATTTCATTGTGTCATATTAACATAATGAAAAAAAAGATAGCTTTATCCAAACAACCTTGCATATGAACATCTCTGCCAACCACCTGCTGAAAAGCCTTATCGCATTGCTCCTGCTCCCCCTTAGCCCACACCCCGTATCCGCCCAAACGGCACCCCAACTGGGAAAAGCTCCGGTCTCAGCCGTCGTTGCCGCCATGACACTGGAAGAAAAAGCCAGGCTTGTGGTCGGCATGGGATTCAAGATACCCGGCCTGCCGCCCACACCCAAACACCAGCCCGCCTCACCCGCAGGAATGGATCAACCCGGGTCTTCTGCCGCAAAGACGCAGCCCGCCTCACCCGCCGGCAATGACGCCGCTGGCCTGCCCGGCATCAACCTCCCCTCTTCAGACCCCGAAGGGGACCGCATACCCGATAAAGTACCCGGAGCCGCCGGCCGTACACACCCGATAGCCCGGTTGGGCATTCCATCGATCTCCGTCACCGACGGACCTGCTGGCATACGCATCGAACCCATACGCAATGGAGACAGCTCCCGCACTTATTATGCTACAGCCTTCCCCGTCGCCACCTTGCTGGCTTCCACCTGGGATACCGCACTCGTAAAAAAAGTAGGAGACGCCTTCGGTAATGAAGTGCTGGAATACGGATCCGATATACTCCTCGGCCCCGCCCTCAACATCCACCGCAACCCGCTGGGCGGACGCAACTTCGAATACTATTCGGAGGACCCGCTCGTTACTGGCCATATCGCGGCGGCCATGGTCAGAGGCATTCAATCTAACGGAGTTGGCACCTCTATTAAACACTTCGCGGCTAACAATCAGGAGACTGACCGGATGACGGTCAATACGCTCGTCAGCCAGCGGGCCTTCCGGGAAATATATCTGAAAGGATTCGAAATAGCCGTAAAACAATCCGATCCGTGGACAGTTATGTCCTCCTACAATCTTGTCAATGGCGTTTATACTTCACAACAGCCAGACCTGCTGACGACAATTCTCAGAAAGGAATGGGGCTTTAAAGGATTTGTTATGACGGACTGGTTCGGCGGCGACGATCCGGTAGCGCAAATGAAGGCCGGCAACGATCTCATCATGCCCGGCAACCCGGACCAGTCACAAAAGATCGTCGATGCCGTTAAGAACGCGACGCTCGACATCCGCCTGCTGGACCGCAATGTGACGAAGATCCTCCAAATAATTCTGCAATCCCCTGAATTCAAAAAGTATCCTTATTCTTCCCGGCCCGATCTTGCGACGCATGCACGCATTGTCCGTGAAGCCGCCGCCGCCGGTATGGTACTGGCGCGCAACGAGAATAATACGCTACCTCTCATCATCGCAAAAAAAGTAGCATTGTTTGGTAACGCCTCTTATGACCTCATCGCCGGCGGCACCGGCAGCGGAGATGTCAATAAGCCTTACACGATATCGCTGGCAAAAGGCCTCGCCAACGGAGGATACTCCATCGACCCCCGGCTGGCCGGGGATTATGACCAATATATCACTGCAGCTAAAGCCGCTCAGCCCAAAGGCATCATGACCATACTCAACCCTCCTCCACCACCGGCAGAAATGGCGCTTTCACCTGATCGCATCGCACAGCAGGCGGCTGAAGCAGACATTGCCGTACTTACCATCGGCAGGAACGCCGGTGAAGGCCACGACAGACAACTGGCAAATGACTATTATTTGAACGATGCTGAAAAAGAGATGATCCGCAACATCGCCGAAGCATTTCATGCCCGCAATAAAAAACTCGTCGTCGTACTCAACATCGGCGGCCCCATCGAAATAGCCAGCTGGCGCAACCAGACCGATGCCATTCTCCTCGCCTGGCAACCAGGTATGGAAGGAGGCAATTCGATAACAGACATTCTTAGCGGCAAGGTCAACCCTTCCGGCAAACTGGCAACCAGCTTTCCCATGGACTATAAAGATGTTCCCTCCGCTGACAACTTTCCGGGTATAGAATTTAAAGACAAGGCGAAAAAAGGATTTTTTGGCATGCCGCTGATACCGGCCGAAGTCATTTATAAAGAAGGTATCTATGTCGGCTACCGTTATTATAACACGTTCGGTGTCCCAACAGCTTTACCCTTTGGGTATGGCCTCTCGTACACCCATTTCAGATACAGCGATCTTCACGTTGCTTCTTCCGGATCAAAAGCTGTAAATATCAGTCTCGACGTCACCAACGATGGCAAAGCCGCCGGCCGTGAAGTGGCACAGATATATGTTAGCGCCCCCGCCGGCCATCTCGATAAACCCAGCGAAGAATTAAAGGCTTTTGCCAAAACCACACTGCTCCAACCCGGCGAAACCCAAACCCTGCATTTCGTCTTAAATGCAAGGGACCTCGCATCTTTTGATGCCTCATCATCGGCCTGGATCACCGATGCCGGCAAGTACACCGTCCGGGCAGGAGCCTCCTCTGAGGACATCCGCCAGACGGCGCCGTTCAATTGGTCCCAAACGACCGTTGCCGAAAAGGTCAATGCTGGGCTGGCCCCGCCTCAAACTATTTCGGAATTAAAAAAATAGCCGCGGCGGCAGCCCGCCCCGGCAGCTCACCTCACCGGCCCGTCGCCGCTAACACTAGCCGACGGGCCGGTGACCTAATGGTCCCTCCCGATCCGGTCAATATTCCCCCGCGATCTCCGCGTTGATCTTCCGCAGGAACTCCCGCAAATACTCTGCATTCGCCTCGGCCATCCGCCGCCCCGCCGCCGTATTCATCAACCCCGGCAATTTCAGCAGCTTTACCTGGAAATGATCCAGCGCATATCGCTGATCATCCGGCTCCCGCGCAGCAGCCATCGGATCCTTTCCGTCAAACAGCCGCTGACTCAACTGCCCCGCCGTATAAAATACGCGGGCAAGCCCAATTGCCCCAACAGCCTCCATCCGGTCCGCATCCTGTAAGATCCTGGCTTCCGGCGTCAACGGTTTGACCCCCGCCGAAAAACTATGCGCATGGATGGCATGTTTCACAGCCGCAATTTTTTCCCGCGGAAAGTCCGGAAAATCATTCTCTAATAATAATCCCGTCTTCTCCGCACTCAGCCGGGAAGCCTCGCTGCGCTGCGGATGATTCTTCGGCAGCGACACCAGGTCATGAAAATAGGCCGCAGCCAGTAACACCAACGGATCAGCCGGCCCCTCGCGGTCTTCCTCCCCCGCAAGGTTAATATGCCGCGCCGCCTTCCATACGCGCTGAAAATGCCCCAGGTCATGGGACCCATCCGAATGATCGCCATTCGATTCCCACCAGGCCGCAAACCGCGCCTCCCAATCCTGTAGCGCCTCGATGTCTATCCCCCGATCTATTTGTCTTTGATTTTGCATTCCCAAACTTACCATTATTTAGTATTTTTATCTCCTCCCCGAAAGCGAAAGATCATGAGGCTGCAGCAAACATCCATCGAATACGACGACTCTTTTTTCCCGTTTTATCACCTCTGTCATTATCTGCCACTGACAGCCGGCATAGATACACTTTCCCGCAGCTTACTAAAATTCAAACGCGGCAAACAACCCGACCTTAACACCTGGATCTACTCCGCCCTCCAAGGTTTGAACGATATTCCCCTCTCCCCTGATACAACCATAATCCGCGCCCTCAGCCACAACGAAACCCTGGTTGCCCAATCCCTCGACCCTCAGGCCCAGTCCCCACAACTTTTCTCCTCCGAACCCGGCCCCTCCCCC
>Ga0207671_10000883_pt1 | contig 37968 bp, 42 predicted proteins | sample KBSC24metaG_FD_184352 | JGI IMG/M metagenome (GOLD analysis project Ga0207671, IMG submission 184352) | Corn rhizosphere microbial communities from Kellogg Biological Station, Michigan, USA - KBS C2-4 metaG (SPAdes) (version 2) | ecosystem: Host-associated > Plants > Roots > Rhizosphere > Soil...
GGGCCGCCGGCATCCGAGTGGGCGCCGCAGCCGGTAAACCCAAAAACCCCGATCGCGTTGGCGAGGCTCTGTCTCACTAACTGCGGACTACCCGCTCCGGGATGGAGCCTCGCCAATGCCGCTTACACGCGGCAGGCTCTGCAGGATGATCCGGGTCGCGACGGAGAATTTGTCACGCACCCAACCCTTTGCGCCCGCCCTGCCCGATGCTATAGCGGCGGCGTCCCGGCCGCACCGCGCGGCCAGTCCCACACCTCGCGGAGCCCCTCATGCCAAAAATCAAAGTCAAGAATCCCGTTGTCGAGCTCGATGGCGACGAGATGACCCGCATCATCTGGCACGCGATCCGGGACAAGCTCATCAATCCCTATCTCGACGTCAAACTCGACTATTACGACCTCGGAATGGAGCACCGCGACGCGACCAACGACCAGGTCACGATCGATGCGGCGAACGCCATCAAGACGCATGGCGTCGGCGTCAAATGCGCCACCATCACCCCAGATGAGGCCCGCGTCGAAGAATTTCACCTCAAAAAAATGTGGAAGTCGCCCAACGGCACCATCCGCAACATCCTTGGCGGCGTGATCTTCCGCGAGCCGATCATCTGCAAGAACGTGCCGCGCCTCGTCCCCGGCTGGACGCAGCCGATCATCATCGGCCGCCACGCCTATGGCGACCAATACCGCGCCACCGATTTCAAGTTCCCCGGCAAGGGCAAGCTCTCCATCAAGTTCGTCGGCGACGACGGCCAGACCATCGAGCACGACGTGTTCGATGCCCCCGGCTCGGGCATCGCGATGGCCATGTACAACCTCGACGAGTCGATCCGCGATTTCGCGCACGCCTCGTTCAACTACGCGATCAACCGCAAGGTCCCCTGCTACCTCTCCACCAAGAACACCATCCTCAAGGCCTATGACGGGCGCTTCAAGGACATCTTCCAGGAGATCTTCGACAGCCAGTACAAGGCAAAGTTCGACGCGCTCAAGATCACCTACGAGCATCGCCTGATCGACGACATGGTGGCATCGGCCCTCAAGTGGAGCGGCGGCTACGTCTGGGCCTGCAAGAACTACGACGGCGACGTGCAGTCCGATACCGTCGCCCAGGGTTTTGGCTCGCTTGGCCTCATGACTTCGGTGCTGATGACGCCCGATGGCAGCGTGGTCGAGGCCGAGGCGGCCCACGGCACCGTGACGCGCCACTACCGTCAGCACCAGGCCGGCAAGGAAACCTCGACAAACTCGATGGCCTCGATCTTTGCCTGGACCCGCGGCCTCGCGCACCGTGCCAAGCTCGACGACAATGACGACCTGATGCACTTCTCGCTGACGCTCGAAAAGGTCTGCATCGACACCGTCGAGGCCGGCCAGATGACCAAGGACCTGTCGCTGCTCGTCGGCCCCGACCAGAAGTGGCTCTCCACCATGGGCTTCCTCGACACCATCGACGCCAACCTCAAGACGGCGCTCGCGGCCTGAGGCCAGCCAGCTCTCTGCCGTTCGCGCCGCACATGATTGCGGCGCGAACGGCAAGTTATCCCCGGTTGTCATTCGGCGGGTAAACTCGCAGTCAGCCAAATTTGGCTGCGCATCCTTGTCTGGTTACACAGGTGTGCCTACCTGAGCAAAACCAGCAACAAGGAGGGCAGCATGCCGGTGTTGGAAAACTACAACCTCGCCTCGTTCAACGGGGTCGAAGTCTCGGCGGGCGTCGAGGTTCAGATCATGGCCGGCCTGCCCCAGATGGTGCGCGTCGAAGCGAGCAATGACGACGTGCTCGACCGCCTGGCGATCGAAGTCATTGGCGGCACGCTCTACATCACCCGCCGGCATGGCTTCGCCGATCTTTTCAAATTCGGCGGCGGGCGCATCCTCGTTTCGGTCGCTGCGCCAGAGATCGAGAGCGTTATCGCCAGCGCCGGTTCCGACGCCCGCCTGGTCGGCAATGCCGGGCGGCAGCTCGAGCTCGAAAGTTCCTCAGGCTCCAGCCTCCGCGCCGAATCCATCGACGCCGACCGGATGCAAGTGACCGTTTCATCCGGCTCCAAGCTGGTCGTCGCCGGCAAATGCGGTTTTGCCGAGTTCGATTCGACCTCCGGCTCGTCGCTCGATGCCCGCAATCTCGACTGCACCGAAGTCGCCCTCAACTCGTCGAGCGGCAGCAAGATTTCGGCTGCGGCCCGTGATGCCGCGCATATCGAGGCGTCGAGCGGATCGAGCGTAAAACTGCGGAGCCGACCGGCCAAAGTCGCCCAGCACATCGATCCCGGCAGCTCGATCAGCTTCGGCTAAGGAGGGCTTCGTCAGTCGCCGGCAGCGTTAAACATAGATTAACAAGGCCGGCCCGACGACCTGCGTTTCTGTTAGGACAGTCCGTAATTTCGGTGTCCATGAGACAGAAAATGGCCGGCGGCAGCGCCAAAATTTTGGTCGAGCGGTTCGACGAATTGACCGCAGCCCGAGGCTTTGCGGCATGCTTCGTGGTGCTCTACCACATCAACGCCTATAGCCACGGGCTCTTCGCCGGCTGGTTTCCGCCGCTGCGCTATGGCCCGCTGGCCGTCGACTTTTTCTTCGTGCTCTCGGGCTTCGTGTTGACCCACGTGTATCGCGACGCGTGGACCGCCGGCACCTACAGCCACGTCGGCTTCATGCTGAAGCGCTTCGCCAGGGTGTGGCCGCTCCACATCGCGACGCTACTTGGCGTCGCCGCGCTGATTATCGTCGGCACGCGTTTCGGCGTTATCCCCGAATGGCAGCCGACGGCGTATTCTTTCGTCATGAACGTGCTGATGCTTCACGCCACGGGGCTAACCTCCGAGCTTGCCTGGAACCAGCCCTCCTGGTCGATCAGCGCCGAGTGGTGCGCCTATCTCGCCTTCCCGCTGTTCCTGCTGGCGGTGGCGAGTCTGCGCGGGATCGGCGCCAAAGTATTAGTGGCAGTCGCGCTGTTCGCAGCGTGCGCGGCGCTCGCCCGGTTTGCAGTTGGCGACGACCTGATGTCGCTGATGAACAATTTTGGCGTACTGCGCATCGTTCCCTCATTTTTCGCCGGCGTGGTGCTGCGTTACATTCTCGATGAGCCTGCGACGCGAGCGAACGCCGTGGCTGCCGGCCGCATCACGGCAGCGCTATGGCTCGTTCTTGCCGTTGCCGTCGCGGCGGCTTTCGCCGGGGCGCCAAACGAGGCCTTCTGGCCACTTATTTTGATCGGCATCCTGCTGCTGGCATTGCGCGGACGCGCAGCCTCTGCAGGGCTGCTCCGCACGCGACCACTGATCTGGGCCGGTGATATCTCCTACGCGCTCTATCTTGTCCACGCGCCGGTGCTGATGGTGGTGTTCGGCATTGGCGGCAAGCTTCTGCACGCCTCGTCGCCGGCGATGTTGACCGCCCTGGGGATTGCGAGCTTTGTCGCGGCAATCGGCGTCGCTCACCTAGCGCATGTCCTGATCGAGCGACCGGCCCAGAGCCTTATTGTAGGGCTTGGCCGGCGCCGGTCTCACCAAGCCGCGACGGCCTGACGACGATCGTCACCGCGCTTGTCAGCGCGTAACGTGTATGTTACCGTTACATGCATGTTACCGATAAAACAAATCTTCGACGTCGATTCCGAGGCCGTCTTCGATGCTCTGGGAAATCCCGTTCGCCGCCAGATCGTTGCCGAACTCGGCGCTGGCCCCCTAAGCGTCGGCGAGCTGGCGGAACGCTTCGCCATCAGCCGGCCGGCAATATCGCGGCATCTGGCCGTCCTGGAAGCCGCGGCGTTGGTCCACCACGACCCGGCGGGCACGCGAAACGTCTATCGGCTCGACAATGCCGGCTTCGAGGCCACCAGCCAATGGCTGGGCCGATTTTGGGACGAAGCCGAGGCGCGGCTCAAACTCGTGGCGCAGAATCTCACGGATCGAGCCGATGACTGAACTGCTTCGTCGCGAGATCGCTCTGGTATGCGCGCCCGAGCACGCCTTCCGCGTCTTCACTGACAATGTCGATTTGTGGTGGCCGCGCGGGCATCGCCGCTTTCGCGATGGTGCCTTGCGCTTCGACGGCGGGCGGCTGATCGACCGTGGCCCCGACGGCACCGAGTGGACCATGGCCGAGGTGCTCGACCACGTCCCGCCAACACGCCTGCACCTCGCCTGGTTTCCGGGCTCGCCGAACGCACCGACCGACGTCGAGGTCGGCTTCGTCGGTGGCCTCGGCGGGACGCAGGTGACGATCATCCACAGGCCGCTGTCGCCGGCATCGGCCGAGGTCTGGCCGGCGCGAGTGGGCACCTTCTGGACAGGCTGGGAAGCGGTCGGCGACGCGCTGGCCCGCTGGATCGAACAACACAAGGAGGAATGAAAATGGCTGCTGGCACCAAGGACGATCCTTGGCAATTGAAGACGCCGCCGGGCACGAGCGACATCACGCTCTACCGCGATCCCGCAGCCAGTCCTCCGGCCCTGGTCTGCATCGCGGGCGGAACTGAACTCCGCTACTACCTTCGCGTCATCGACGATCTGCACGCGATGCTGAAGAAGCATGGCGACTGGATGGAACTCGGCAACGCCGACGAGCAGAAACCGGCCAAGGACGGCACGGTCGAGGCCTGGGCGCGGTCACCAGGCAATCCGGTCGGCGGCTGGTACGGCCTCAAGAAGGGCCTGCGCGGCCGATTCGGAAACTACGTGCCGCCGGTGCTCGAAGCACTCGGACTGGTCGAACTCGAGCACAATCCGCGCAACAACCGGGTGCGGGCAAAGTAATCAGCGTATTAGGCGAGACATAAGCTGTGGCAGGTCTGCCGCAGCCAAAGAGACATATTAGCAATTCCTCAGCCAGCGGGCCGGAACGACATCGACAGCATCGGCCGCGGCTCGTATTACAAGGGCAAGCGTCGCCTCTCCCGCGCTTCCCTCCTGCTTTCGGACTTTTCAGATGCCGTTCGGCGTCCTTATCGCGCTTCTATCGTACTCGCTCTATTCGTGCGGCGACGCCCTGGTCAAAAGCTTCACCGGACAGCTCGGTGTCTTCGAGATCGGCTTCTTTGCCAACATCTTCGCCCTTGTGCCCGCGGTTTTTGCCAAGCGGCCGGGTGAACACTGGCGCCAGGCATTCCGACTCTCAAATCCGTGGCTCCTGCACATCCGTGGTGTTGCCGCGCTGATAAGTTCGGTGGCGATCACCTATTCGTTCACGACAATCCCGCTCGCCGAAGCCTATTCGATCGCTTTCCTCCAGCCGCTCTTCATCTCGCTGATGTCGGTGATCCTGCTCAAAGAGCAGGTGAACCCGACGCGCTGGGTGCTGATCGCGCTCAGCTTTGTCGGCGTGCTGGTGGTCGTCCGGCCGGGATTTCGCGAATTGCATCTCGGGCATCTGACGGCCCTGATCGCCGCATTTGCGGGTGGCACATCGACCACGCTGCTGCGTATGGTTTCAGGCCGGGAGACACGCCTCAGCGTTATCGCGATGAACGGCGCGTATCAGATCGCCGGTAATGGCGTGCTGATGCTGTTCGCCTTCAGCATGTTGACCTGGCCGCAATTTGGGCGACTGGCGGCCATTGGCCTTCTCGGGGGCACCGCGCAACTGCTGATCATCGCCGCGCTCAACCGCGCCCCGGCCAGCCGCATCGCGCCGATCCAGTACGTGCAGCTCCTGTGGGCGATCGCGTTTGGCGCGCTGTTCTACGCGGAGTTCCCGGATTTCGTCGGCATTCTGGGCCTCATCGTGGTGGTGCTCGCCGGTATCGCCACGATCTTCGCCGACGGCGCACGTACTCGCATTGCCGGGCGCTGGAGCGAATTCCGGGCGCGCAAGGAAGGCCCGAAATTCACCGAGGTTGAGGGGCCGGAGATTTAACGGCGGGACACGGCGGGGAGAAACTTATCCCCGCCTTCCGTCGACGTCGTATCTTTCCCGCCACGAGACCTACCGTGGTGGATTTAGGCGATGCAGAAAGATGAAGGCGACGGACGGAGCCTAGAGGCCCGCAATGCCCTGCCGGATCGCCGACACGGCTTCCGCGGCGCGTGCACCATCGGGCCCGCCGCCTTGCGCCATGTCGGGACGGCCACCACCGCCCTGCCCGCCGAGCGCTGCCGTGCCGAGCTTGACCAGCTCCGCCGCCGAAACGCGTGCGACAAGATCATCGGTCACACCGACCGCAACGGTGCCTTTGCCATCCTCGCCCTTGAGGACCAAAGCAATGACGCCCGAGCCGGCGCGCTTCTTCTCCTCGTCGACGAGCCCGCGCAGCGCCCTGGCTTCGACGCCTTCCACCACACGGCCGACAAAAGCGAGGCCGTTGACCGTCTCCGCCGCGGGCGCTGCCGCACCGGAGCTGCCGCCAAGTGCCAGCTTCTGCCGCGCCTCCGCGAGCGCGCGCTCGTTGCGCTTCACCTCGCCCTGCAGCGTCTCGATGCGGTCGAGTACTTCGTGCGGCGCGGCGCGCAGCAGCGAAGCGGCCGAGGTCACGATCTCGGTATTGGCTTTGGCATGTTTGCGGGCGCCCGTCGCCGTCAGCGCTTCGATACGGCGGACGCCGGCACCAACGGCAGTCTCGGCCACCACAGTGATAAGGCCAATATCGCCCGTGCGCCGCACATGTGTGCCGCCGCAGAGTTCCACCGACCAGCCGAGGGCATTGCCGGTCGGCTCGCCCATCGACACGACACGGACTTCATCGCCGTATTTCTCGCCGAACAGCGCGCGGGCGCCGGACTGCTTGGCATCGTCGACGCTCATCAGCCGCGTTTCGACGGCGGTGTTCTGCAGCACGATATCGTTGGCGAGGTCCTCGACCTCGGCAATTTCCTGCTCGCTCATCGGCTTGGTGTGGACGAAATCGAAGCGCAGGCGATCCGGCGTAACCAGCGAGCCGCGCTGGGCGACATGATCGCCCAGCACCAGCCGCAGCGCCTCATGCAAAAGATGCGTCGCAGAATGGTTGGCGCGAATGGCGCCGCGACGCTTGTGATCGACTTTGAGGGCGAGCGCCTGCCCGACCTTGAGCGTTCCGGTCTCGACCTTCGCCTTGTGCGCGAAGATACCGGAATGCTTGCTGGTCTCGCCAACCGCCAGACGAATACCGTCGGCCGTCATCTCGCCGGTGTCGCCGACCTGACCGCCGCTTTCGCCGTAGAACGGCGTCTGGTTGAGAACAACGAAGCCTTCCTCACCGGTCGCCAACTGATCGACGGATTTGCCATCCTTGACGAGCGCCAGCACCTCGCCCTCGGCATTCTCGGTTTCGTAGCCGAGGAACTCGGTCGGGCCGACTTTGTCGGCAATCGAAAACCAGACAACATCGGTCGCCGCCTCGCCGGACCCAGCCCAGCTCTTGCGCGCTTCGGCTTTCTGCGCCGCCATGGCGGAATCAAAGGTTTGGTGGTCGACAGTGATGCCGCGCGTCCTGAGCGCATCCTCGGTCAGATCCAGCGGAAAGCCGTACGTATCGTAGAGACGGAAGGCCGTGCCGCCGTCGAAGACGTCGCCGGATTTGAGGCCGCCGGCCGCGTCTTCGAGGATGACGAGACCGCGGCTCAGCGTCTTGAGGAAGCGTTGCTCCTCGAGTTCCACCGTCTCGGTGATCATTGCCTCGCCGCGCGTCAGCTCGGGATAGGCCTGACCCATTTCGCGGACCAGCGTCGGCACGATCTTGTGGATCACCGGCTCGGTGGCGCCGAGCAGCGTCGCATGGCGCATCGCCCGCCGCATGATGCGGCGCAGCACGTAGCCGCGCCCTTCGTTGGAGGGCAGAACCCCCTCGGCGATGAGGAACGACATCGACCGCAAATGGTCGGCGATGACGCGCTGGCTGGTCTTGCCCGGGCCATCCGGCGCCGTACCGGTAACGAGCCCCACCGCCTCGATGATCGAGCGGAACAGGTCGATCTCATAGTTGTCGTGGACACCCTGCAGCACCGCAGCGATGCGCTCGAGGCCCATGCCGGTATCGATCGAGGGGCGCGGCAGCGGCGTCCGGCTACCGTCGGCCGACTGCTCGTACTGCATAAAAACGAGGTTCCAGACCTCGGTGAAGCGGTCGCCATCCTCGTCGGGCGAGCCCGGCGGGCCACCCGCGACCTTGTCGCCGTGATCGTAGAAAATCTCGGAGCACGGACCGCAGGGACCGGTATCGCCCATCTGCCAGAAATTCGACTTCTCGCCGAGCCGGACGATGCGGGATTCGGGCAAGCCTGCGACCTTGCTCCAGAGGGCCGCGGCCTCGTCGTCATCCTTATAGACAGTTGCGGTCAACCGCCCCGGCGCGAGACCAAAATCCTTGGTCAGCAGATTCCAGGCGAGCTCAATGGCGCGCTCCTTGAAATAGTCGCCGAAGGAAAAATTGCCGAGCATCTCGAAAAAGGTGTGGTGGCGCGCCGTGAACCCGACATTGTCGAGGTCGTTGTGCTTACCGCCGGCGCGGACACATTTCTGCGACGTAGTGGCGCGATGATAGGGGCGCTTTTCAAGGCCGGTGAAGACGTTCTTGAACTGCACCATGCCGGCGTTGGTGAACATCAGCGTCGGGTCGTTGCGCGGCACGAGCGGACTCGAGGCTACCTGCTCGTGGCCTTCGGCAACGAAGTAATCGAGAAACCGTGACCGGATTTCGTTAACGCTGGTCATCACGCGACTTTCTGGCCTGTCGCGAGCGACGGGCCCTGCCCGACCGCCCGCATTCTCTCGGGAGACAATAAAAAGGCGAGCGAGGGAAGCGACCCAAGCTCACCGCTCAATCGTCAACTGCCTTATTATCTTGGAGGTTGCGACTCTGTCCAGCATGGCTGTCGCCGTCGGCGCCCGAATTACCCGGCGCAAAAGCAAAGGGCGCCGATCGACCGGCGCCCTCGCACAATTCATTTCGAAGGATCAGTCGTCGCTGTCCGCGTCGGCACCCTCTTCGGGGCCGGAAAGCAGCGCTTCGCTCAGGAGGCCGGAACTCTCCCGCACCCCCTTCTCGATGGCTTCGGCGATACCAGGATTGTCCTTGAGGAACTGGCGCGAATTCTCGCGGCCCTGTCCCAGGCGCTGGCTATCATAAGAGAACCAGGCGCCGGACTTTTCGACGATGCCGCTCTTGACGCCAAGATCGAGCAATTCGCCGGTCTTGGAGACGCCCTCGCCATACATGATGTCGAACTCGACCTGGCGGAACGGCGGCGCCAGCTTATTCTTGACAACCTTGACGCGGGTCTGGTTGCCGATGACTTCCTCGCGCTCCTTGATCGCGCCGATGCGGCGGATATCGAGGCGGACCGAGGAATAAAACTTCAGCGCATTGCCGCCGGTCGTGGTTTCGGGCGAGCCATACATGACGCCGATCTTCATGCGGATCTGATTGATGAAGATCACCATCGCCTTCGACTTGGAAATCGAGGCGGTAAGCTTGCGCATTGCCTGGCTCATCAGGCGGGCCTGGAGACCCGGCAGCGCATCACCCATCTCGCCTTCGAGCTCGGCCTTGGGAGTGAGCGCGGCGACCGAGTCGACCACCAGCACGTCGATGGCACCCGAGCGGACCAGCGTGTCGGTGATTTCCAGCGCCTGTTCGCCGGTGTCGGGCTGCGAGATCAGCAGTTCGTCGACCTTGACGCCGAGCTTCTTGGCGTAGCCGGGATCGAGCGCATGTTCGGCATCGACGAAAGCGCAGATGCCGCCGTTCTTTTGCGCTTCGGCAATCACATGCAGCGCCAAAGTGGTCTTACCCGAGCTTTCCGGCCCGAAAATCTCGACGATACGACCACGCGGCAGGCCGCCAATGCCCAAGGCGATATCGAGGCCGAGCGAACCGGTCGAAATCGACTCGATCTGCGCAATCGGGCCTTCGCCAAAGCGCATCACCGTGCCCTTGCCGAAATTGCGCTCGATCTGGCCCAAAGCCGCAGCCAAGGCCTTGTCCTTATCCATCGCGCCCCCTTCGACGACTCGCAGCGCTGTCGGTAATGTCGGCATTTACGTCTCCCCTTATTTCATGCGGGCATCCTGTGCGCAACGCACCAAAACCCCGCGAAACCGTGCATCTAATATTCCTATTTTGTTCTCATTTTGTTTCGTCGCTGTCAAGAGGTCTCCCGACGAGGCCAGCGGCAAATTTCCGTTGCCGCGCGATTTTCCGTCAGTTTCCCAGCATGCAATGTGAATTTGAGCTTGCCCTGCGCTCCGGCGCGTCGTTTGAATGCGCGCCGCCCGGAAGGGCCGACAGCAACAGGAGCGCCGCCAGATGAATCTTATGCAATATCGCGACGAAAACGGGCAGCGCGCTGTTGGCCTGGTCGAAGGCAACACGCTGCGGACCATCGTTAACGCCAAAAGCGTCTACGACATCGCGCTGGCGGCCCTGACGGCTGGCAAGACGCTGGCTGAAACGATTGCGACCACAACGCTCGGCAAAGAGCAGAGCCGCGATGCCATCCTCGCCGAAGGGCGCGCGCTCGCACCCATCGATCATCCCGATCCGACCCATCTTTATGTCACCGGTACGGGGCTGACCCATCTCGGCTCGGCTTCGACGCGCGACGCCATGCACAAGGCGAACCAGCAGGCCGCCGCCGACACGCCGCTGACCGATTCGATGAAGATGTTCCGTATGGGTCTTGAAGGCGGCAAGCCGAAGCCCGGCGAAGTCGGCGTGCAGCCCGAGTGGTTCTACAAGGGCAACGGCTATGCGGTTGCAGCGCCCGGCCAGCCGATCCCCTCGCCCGCTTTCGCCAAGGATGCCGGCGAGGAGCCGGAGATCGCCGGCATTTATGTCATCGACCAGCACGGCCAGCCGCGCCGGCTTGGCTTCACCCTCGGCAACGAGTTTTCGGACCACGTGACCGAGCGGGTCAACTATCTCTACCTCGCGCACTCGAAGATCCGCGCCTGCTCGATCGGACCGGAGCTCAGGATCGGCGATCTGCCGAAGAACATTTCCGGCATGTCGCGCATTCTGCGCGGCGGCAAGGTGCTGTGGGAAAAGCCGTTCCTCTCGGGTGAGGACAATATGAGCCACACCATCGCCAACCTCGAATATCACCACTTCAAGTACGACATTTTCCGCCAGCCGGGCGATGTGCACGTCCATATGTTCGGTACCGCGACGCTGAGCTTTGCCGATGGCATCAAGACCGAGGCCGGGGATGTCTTCGAGATCGAGGAAGCACAATTCGGCGCGCCGCTTCGCAACGCGGTGGCGATCGAGGCCGATCATCCAGTGAAGGTTGGCGCGCTTTACTAGCTTCCTGCGGTTCATCGGGGGTTCATCGACAATTGTTCAGCATTCCTCCAGTCATTCGACTGGGGGACTGCTCAAAATGAACTTGCTCGCCAAAGGTATTGCCGCGCTCGCGGCGTCTTTGATTTTCGCGGTTCCGGCGCTTGCCGCAGATCGCGCCATCATCATCCTTGATGCCTCAGGATCGATGTGGACGCAGATCGGCGGCCAGTCGCGCATCGCCATCGCGCGGCAGACGCTCAACGACGTGTTGAAGGGCGTGCCCGACAACCTCGAACTTGGTTTCATGGCCTATGGCCACCGCTCGAAGGGGTCGTGCGACGACATCGAGCTGATGGTGCCACCCGCGGCCGGCACGGCCGGCGAAATCAGCGCTGCCGCAGCCAAGATCAGCCCCAAGGGTATGACGCCGCTGACCGCCGCGGTGAAGCAGGCTGCCGAGCTGCTCAAATACACAGAGGACAAGGCGACGGTGATCCTCATCACCGACGGCCTTGAAACCTGCAATGCCGATCCTTGCGCGCTGGCCACCGAGCTCGAAAAGAGCGGCGTCGATTTCACCATCGACGTGGTCGGCTTCGGACTCTCGGCCAGCGAGGGCAAGCAGGTTGCTTGCCTTGCGAACAACACCGGCGGCCAGTATTTCCAGGCTACTGATGCCCAGGGGCTCACCGACGCGCTCGCGAAGACGGTCGCTCAAGTCGCTGCGCCCGAAGCGGCGCCAGCCCCAGCCCCCGAGCCGGCGCCTGCCCCCGCGCCCGTGGCCGATACAGGACCAAGCTTCCAGCCGCAGCTTTCGCTCAGCGATGGCGGACCGCTGATCAAGGACGGCGCGCCGTTCTGGGAGATTTTTGCTGCCAATGCCGACGGCAGCAAGGGCGATTCGGTCACGAGCGGCTACAGCGCGCCGGGGAGTTTTGACCTCAAGCCCGGTAACTACGTCGTCGATGTGGCGTGGGACAAAGCACAGACCGAACAGACGGTGACAGTCGTCGCTGGAGCAATCGCCAACCCGACTTTCGTACTCAATGCCGGGCAGCTCAAGATTCATCCCCGGCCGGTGGCTGGGCAGGACGTCGACGGCGGCACTGCCGTGACGATCAAATATCCCGACGACACCACCAGCCACTATGGCGACGAGACGCGGACCGTGCCGGCCGGCGCTGAAACCGTTACCGCGGAGCTCGACAAGGCCAAAGCCAGCGTCGATATCCAGCTCGCCGCCGGGCAGATCGTCGACCAGGACCTTGTCCTCAACGCCGGTCATATCACCGGCAACGCTACTTATGCGGAAGGCGGCGACAAGGTCACCGACGGCGGCGTCACCTTCGCGGTGCTTGGAGCCAAGAAGAAGATCGACGGCAGCCGCGACGAGTTCGGCCAGTCATATGGCCCCGACAACAAGCGGTGGCTGCCGGCAGGCGACTACGTCATGGACGTGACGATGGACCAGGCGAAGGTCGAGATTCCATTCACCGTGACGGCAGGTCAGGAAACCGCGGTCGATGCCGATCTTGAGGCAGGGGTCGCGGCAATCGACGCGCCCGGCGCACAGCGGATTGTCATCTTTGGCGCCAAGAAGAAGATTGACGGCTCGCGGCTCGAGTTCAGCTCGGCCTATGACGCCAAGATGCAGACCACGCTTCCGGCCGGCGACTACATTGCCTCCGCCATCATGGACGATAGCGGCACCACCAAGGAGGCGCCGTTCACCGTCAAGGCCGGTGAACGGACCGAAACGACAGTGCCAACGGGGAAGTAGGCCGACGGCTTCGCCGGCCTGCCGCTTCCGGTTCCAAAACACCGATCGCTCTCGTGGCCCAACAGTCGCGAGGGCGGCCTCATGTCCGACGATAGGTCAGCTTCACTGCACCGCTATCGAACGGCTGCGCGCTTTCGAGTGTTAGCCCCGTGCGCTCGCGGGCGCCGGCGAAGAGCCTCGTGCCGCCGCCTTGGATCAACGGGCTGATCAGGAGGCTCAATTCATCGACGAGCCCCATGTCGAGAAAGCTCATGGCGATACCACCGCCGCCGAGCAGCACCATGTCCTTGCCGGGTTCTGCCTTGAGGCGGTTGATCTCGGCCGGAATGTCGGCGCGGACGATCCGCACATTGCCCCAGTCGGCCATCGCGAGCTTAGTCGAGAACACGATCTTGTTGGCATTGGCCAGGATCGCCGCCTCCTCTTTGTTGGCGGCGGGCGAAGTCCAGTACGCCGCCATGCCCTCATAGGCGGTGCGGCCATACATCATCAGGTCGGCGCGCTCGATATTGCGGTCTATCCACTTCGACTTCAGGTCCGGTGAGAACCGCGGGGCGGTGAATTCCTTGTTCGGCCCTTCGATATAGCCATCGAGGCTCATGTACATGGCGAGCACGACTTTTCGCATTTTTGTCTCCTTTAACTTAAGACTATACTTAACTGTCCGGCCGAGCAAATTCCGGCCGGACGGAGCGTTTCAGGCAGGCCGATAGGTGGCGAAGACGACGCCCGTCTTAAATACGCGGCTGGTGACCAGTTCAAGGTTCAGCCGTTCAGCGTTGGGCCGGAACAATGGCGAACCGGTGCCGAGCGCGACCGGCACGATGGCAAGGATGTACTCATCGATCAGCTTGAGCGCCGTCAGCGACTGCACCAGTTCGCCGCTGCCATAAACCGCGACCGGTCCACCCGGCTCAGCCTTGAGCGCCTCGATTGCGGTACGCAGGTCGCCCTGAAGCAGCCTCGCATTGGTCCAGCCGGGCTCCGTCAGTGTGGTCGACACGACGGCCTTGTCGATGCCGTTGATAAGGTCGGCGATCTCGCCCTGCATAGTCGGCCAGAAGCCCCTAAAACCTTCGTAGGTTTTGCGGCCGAAGAGCAGCGTGCCGGTGGCCTTGAGATCGGCGGCGGAAAGCGTGTTCCAGTCGTCGTCGACGCGGTGCCAGTCGATGGTTTCCCAACCCTCGCCCGGCCCGGCATAGAAACCGTCTAGCGAAACCTGGGACATGATGGAAAGCTTGCGCATGGTCGCCTCTCACGCCTTGTCGAGATAGCCGCCAAGCGCGTCGATCAGGCTGATGGTGCCGGCCTTGCGCTGCGCCATGTTGTCGAGGCCGTCGAGGTAGAGACCATATTCGGTCATCTTCATCTTCGTGCCCTTGGGCGTCGCGGTGAACTCGATCGAGGCCAGCGACACCGAGATCTTTTTGCCGTCCATGTGCATGTCGTAGGAATAGAGGATGCGGTTGTCGGGCACGATGTCCTGATAGGTCACGTCGAAGTTGAACGTCGGGCCTCCCGGGATGGTGCCGCTGCTCGATTCCCGCCCGCCCGGTTTGAACTCGAACACCTGCGCCGGATTGTTCGGATCGCCGAACCATTTTGACTTTTTCTTCGGGTCGGCCCAGGCGCCGAACACTTTTGCGACCGGGTGGGCAAACTCCTTTTCAATGACAAAAGTACCGTGCGCGACAGAATGATCGCTCATCATAGTCTCCTTCGTTGTGAGCAGTTGATTGGGGCGTTACGGCATAAAGCAGCCGGTCGACGCCCGCGGGGGGATAAGGTCAATCCATCAGCGAGCGGCCAAGCTGGTCGAGCAACTCGCGGGTGCCGCGCTCGCGTGATCCGGCGTCGTCGTAGCCGTCGAGATAAGCGCCCTGCTCGGTGAACAGCAGACGCGTCCCCTGCCCTTCAGGCTTGAGCTCGATGGTGGTCAGCGAGACCGAGATGCGCCGGTCGCCGATCAGCATGTCGTAGCTGAAGACGATGCGCCGATCGGGGACGATATCCTGGTAAAGCGCGCTGAAGGCATGAGGCGTGGCGTCGCGATGCAGCTGGCCCACGCTGGTTTCGCGGCCGCCAATCCGGAAATCCATCTCGCGGGTCTCCTCGGACCACTCGTCGGCAGGCCCATGAAACCATTTTGCCTTGGCCTTCGGATCAGCGAAGGCGTGGAAAACGCGGGCCGGGCTTTGCGGATAGACGCGCTCGATGACGAAAGTCGCGTGGGTGACGTTTCGTGTTGTTTCGGCGGTGGTCATTCTTTTTCTCCATTTTCCGCTTCTTCCTGGGCGTCAAGAAACGCCCCGAGGCGGTCGAAGCGTCTCTCCCAGGTGATGCGCCGATCATTGATCCATTTTTCGGCCAGGCTAAGGGCGCCCGAGTCGATGGTGCAGGTTCTGACCCGGCCAACCTTGGCCGTGGTCACGAGGCCGCTCTGCTCGAGCACCTGCAGGTGCTGCACCACCGCCGGCAGCGACATGGGCAACGGCTTTGCCAGATCGCTGACCGAAGCCGGTCCGCGGCTGAGCCGATCGACGATCGCCCGCCTCGTTGGATCGGCGAGCGCCTGGAACATCAAATCGAGTGAACGCTGATTGTTAAGCATACACTTAAGTAACTCGGTGTAGGGATGGTGTCAAGGGCGTGGCTCGACGGCACGCCTCATCCTCCCGCGCGACTGAGATCATTCCGCAGTGCCTGCCGCGATAAGTCGCGGCATTGGCGAGGCTCCATCCCGGAGCGGGTAGTCCGCGATTAGTGAGACAGAGCCTCGCCAACGCGATCGGGGTTTTTGGGCTATTGGTGGTTGCAGCACCCACTCGGATGCCAGCGGCCCTGTCCGGATCGCTGCCGATCCTGACAAAACCCGGAACCCGCCAACAGCAGCTGTCCGGCCGGCACAAGTCAGTGTCCAACGAGCCAGCACCACAACCTAACCCCGGACCGGAACGACTTCCGGTCCACCCGATCTCCCCTCACCAGCTGCTCGTTTGCAACCTCGCTTCGGCGAGGGGATGACGGAGGATAAGGCTTGCCGGAGTTAGGGGGATAAGTTTTCGTGAGAGAGCCCGAACCGTTCGATTTCCACCTCAGCCTCTCCACGGTCATGGCCGGGCTTGACCCGGCCACCCAGCCGGACGGGCCGCGACCTTCGGTGCTTTGGAGCGGCTTGCTGGGTCCCCGGGTCAAGCCCGGGGATGACGACAGAGAGGAATGGGCATCACGAGAAGAGCAGCTTGGCTCGGCTGCGTTTCGCCATCAGCGTTGTGTTTGTGGCCCACCTCCACCCCCTGCCCCCTCCACGCAAGGGGGAGGGAGAGGCAGGAACCGCACACTCAATGCTGATGGCTGGTCTGATGCGGTGCCGCATCGTCTCCCTCCTCCTTGCGGGGAGGGATGGGGGTGAGCCACAGACGCCGCGCCCACCTCGTCCTTCTCGCGCATCCCGCTTTCGCGGGAAGGACGCTGTGCTTGCTTCAAAGCCAAAGCAGTGCCTCTCGCCGCCCCCTCCACCAGCCTTTGGCTGGTCCCCCTCCCTGCTTCGCGGGAGAGGATCACTCGCGGCGCGCCTGAGTCAGTATGATCCCCAATCATCTTGTCACCGCCCCTCCCTCGCACGACGCTGCTGCCCTACGGCTGGGCTCTAACTGCGACGCACCGCCGCAGTTGTGACAGGCAAAGTACGCTGGACTGTTGTTTTGGGGTGACAGCAACTCGGCGGGCTATCCGATAACTTTTTTAGCGACTGGGGGATTTTTCAATGAACCGATTTTTGATCGCAGCGACTGCTGTAGTTGCTTTGGGTATTGCGGCGCCCGCCTACGCCGCCGACCTCGCGCAGCCTGCCATTCACGCACCAGCGCCTGCCGACGCCATGTACAACTGGAGCGGGTTCTATGTCGGTGCCAACGCCGGAGCTGGATCAAGCCACAGCTGCTGGACGGACCTAATCCTCGGCGGACTCATCACTCTCGATCAGGGTTGTCACGACGCCACCGGAGCCGTGGCTGGCGCGCAAATAGGATATCGCTGGCAATCCAGCGCTTGGGTGCTCGGAATTGAAGCTCAAGGCGATTGGGGCGGCCTCCAAGGGTCCAACGAGCAGGTTTTTTCGCCTGCTTTCACGCAACGGTCGCGCGTTAATGCATTGGGGTTGTTCACGGCCCAGGCTGGGTATGCTATCGACAACGCGCTGTTTTACCTCAAGGGCGGCGCAGCGGTGACCAACAATCATTTCGACTTTCTTTCCACTCCCTCCCAGGCAGTTATTTACGATTCCCCCGATCAAGCCCGGTGGGGCGGCACTCTGGGTGCGGGCATTGAATACGGCTTCGCGTCGAACTGGTCGCTCGGGATCGAATACGATCACCTGTTCATGCCGGACGAAAAAGTTACCTTCAACGCCCCTGTCCTCCCGCCCGAGGACAATATCACTCAGGGCATCGACTTGGTCATGGCCCGCTTGAATTACCGCTTCGGCGGCTAGGAATAGCAGCCGACGAGGGTCGGCCGATCTAACTGTCAGATTGCAAAAGGCCAGCACCGTTGCCGGCCTTTTTGTTTCCGCCCAGCAGCTAATGTCGGTGCCCGCGCCTTACTTCCCATACCCCGGCAGCGTCACGCGATAGACCTGGAACATCGTGTCGACATCGGCGCCGTCGTCGGCCTTGTATGCTTGGCCGACCTGGAAGCCGTCTTGCGTCAGAAAATCGTTGTCGTTGGCGATGAAGAGGAACCAGTCGTCGGGCGCGGTAGTGTCGAGGGCTGGGGCGAGGCTCATGGCTTCCCACTTTTCGGAGAGGTTGTTTCTGTCGTTCGGCGCACCGTTGTGGAGCCCAAAACGATTGAGTTGGGCGTTGTCGTTGAGGTCGATGAAATCAGTGAGCACCGCCGGCTTAACGGCGGATTCGAGCACGCCCTTGGGCGCCACCGGCGTCAAACCATCGAACTTGCTGCCGGCGATGTCGGTCGCCGTTGAAACATCGACAATTTCGACCTTGCGGTAGAGCGAGGTATCGCCCTTGAGCCCCTGCCCGTTGCCGGCATCACGTGCCAGCATGAGAAAGCGCGTGGCCGACAGCGCGACAATTTCGCTCTGGGCGGCGATCGTGCGCTTGCCCTTGGCGTCATCGAACACCGGCAGCGGCACGACGAATTCGTGCACCAGCTTCAGGTGGTCGATGTCAGCGGCGGCGTAGACCAGCGCGCGGGTATTTTGGCGCGTCTTGCCGGAATCGCCACCATCGTGGCGCGTCGCCGACTGCAGCACGGCGATGAGGAATTTGCCGTCCGGTGTCAGCGACAGCCCCTCAAAACCCTGGTTGTTCTGCCGGCCGGTGTCGGGGTCCTTCGGGCTCGGATGCGGCGCACCGGGGCCCGGATTGTCGGACGCAAAATCCGGTTTGCCGTGGCGCATCGGGATCAGCGCGGCGGGTGGTTCGGTGGCCGAGATCAGTTTTCCGTCGGCGCCGAAATGATAAATGTTGGGGCCGTATTCATCGCTGATCAGCATCGAACCATCCGCCAAGCGAACGATCGCTTCGTTATCGAGCGCCAACTTGCCGTTCGCGGCCTGCGGCAGAATCGGCATAGCGCCCGAGGCCGGGCGGATGCCATCATCGAGCGGATCGAGGCCTGTGGTATCGGCGCCCTTGTCGTCGGTGAGTTTTACGGTGTCGGCGAGCTTCGCCTCGACCGTCGATTGCTCCTTGCCGGCCGGCGGGGTCGCGGCGGGCCCAACCGGGGCAAGCGTGACGTCGATGGTGTTGACGCGCTCGACGTAGTCCACCGTGCCCACGGCGTTGTAGCCGCGATCGGGCAGCAGCCAGAGGCTGCCTTTGTAGCTGTCGCCATCCTGGTCCAGCTTTTGAGGTCGATTGCCATGCCAGAACCCGAGCCAAACGTCTCACCAAATTTGTCGCGCTGATTGGCCGGGATGCGGCCGATGCCGACCAGCCCTTTGTTGACATAGGTCGTGCCACCGACCGTGGCCGTGACATCGGCCGCGACCGGTTTTGGCAGGACGATGGCGGCGAGGAGGCAGGTGCCCATCAACAGGCGCGAGATGAGAATGGTTCTGGTCATGGCAAATTCCCCCGAAAGAACAAAACTTTCTAGGAAGGCGGAATGACGCGGGGATGACGTTGGCCGGATAACGCATCGCAGTTCACAGGCGGCCGATTTGACGATAGGTCATCGGCGTAACGAGCAATATCGGATCGGCAATGGCGCAGGACTATGTGATCGACGAGATGATTTCGGCGAAAGCCATCGCGGCGCGCGTCGAGGCATTGGCGAAGGAGATCGCCGCTTTCTACCACGGCACTGACAAGCTGGTCGTCGTGGGCTTGCTGCGGGGCTCGTTCATTTTCATCGCCGACCTCGTGCGGGAGCTCGACCTGCCGGTCGAGATCGACTTCATCGAGGTGTCGTCCTACGGCAATTCGACCGAATCCAGCCGCGAAGTGCGGCTGCTCAAGGATTTACGCGGGGAGATCGAAGGCCGCGACGTGCTGGTGGTCGAGGATATCGTCGATACCGGCCATACGCTGCGCCACGTGCTCGATATTCTGGCGACCCGGCACCCCAAGCGCATGGAAGTGTGCGCCCTGCTCGACAAGCCATCGCGCCGCGAGGTGGACGTCAAGGCACGCTGGATCGGCTTCGACATCCCCGACAAGTTCGTCGTCGGCTACGGCATCGACTACGCCCAGCGCAATCGCAACCTGTCGCATATCGGGGCGGTGAGGTTCGTTTAGGCCGCACTGGCGCGGACCATCGCAACATCAGGCGGCCGGCCCGCTGCTCCCTGCAGTGACCACGTGGTCCTACGTGCGACAGCGGGACGCAGTTGTCGTTGCGTTGCCATAAGCGATGCTGACCCGTCGATCCACTGTGCGGCGCGCGATCGGCTAGAGGGAATGGGAAACCCATGAGCGTCGAAACGCCTGTCGCAGAGGCGTCAGCACCCGCGTCCGTGCCAAGCAGCGCAGCTACGCGTGCGCCCTATTTTACTTGGTCGCTCATCGTCCTGCTGCTGCTGATCTTTGGAGCGGAGCTGCTGCTCAACCTCGGACCGGCCGACAACTCGCTCGGCCCGACTGCACAGACACTTTACCTTATCGGAGCAGTCAGCAGAGCAACCGTTCTTGGTCAGGGCCAGTGGTGGCGAATTTTCACGGCGCCGCTGCTTCACGCCAACCTTTTGCATGTCCTGTTCAACTGCCTGGCGTTCTTCCTCGTCGGCCGGCGCCTTGAGCCAAGGATCGGCTGGCAGTGGATGGCGGCGGTCTTCGCCGTCAGCGCGGTCACCGGTGCCCTCACGTCGATGGCCCTCAATCCGCCGGAAGTTGTCGGCGTAGGTGCCTCCGGAGGCATTGTCGGCGTTTTCGTGGTGGCAATCTTCGCCGGCACGCGCATGCCATCCGGCCGAGACCAGACACGCCTGATGTCCCAGGCCACGTACGGCTTGATGTCGGCAGTGCTGCCGTTTTTGCACAGTGGTTCGTCCGCAGCAGGCACTCTGGTCGACTACGCGGCGCACATAGGCGGTGCTGCCGGCGGGCTGCTGGTCGTTGGCTTACTGGTCCGCGTATGGCCGCGCAGCGCAGAACAGCCGGGGCAGCAGCGCGTGGCGCTCGGGATCGGGACAGCTTATTTCGGGGCGGCGGCTCTATCGGCCGTTGCGGTTGCTGCAATCTATAGCGAGTTCCTTCAGCTCGACCCGAACCTACCATCAAACTCGGCAGATTTGATTTCCCAGGCCAACCAACTGGTCCAGAGGTATCCGCACGATCCGCGCATTATCCTTGCACAAGGCGCAGACCTCTTCCAAAAGCATGATTTGGCAAACGCCGAAGCCACGTTTCGCAGAGGATTGGCGGAAGGTCGGATTATTCATGATCTTCTCCCCGGCGCGGAAGCCGTCCTTCAGGCTGAACTGGCCGCTGCGCTGCACGATGAAAACAAGATCGACGAAGCGAAGGCAGTTGCCGCACCAGCCTGCCCCGCTTTGTCGGCCCAGATGTTGGCCCTCATGCAAAAAGCAGAGCTCTGCCCGAAAAGCATGGTTGCCAAGCGGACCGTTGAGCCCGACACGGCAGCGAACGACGATACAAATAGCCAAGCGGCGGCCCTACAACATTCACCGAACACCGGGACAGTCGACGTCTCCGGAACCGCGCCGGCCAAGCAGCCCGTGGATGCCGACGATGCCAGCGCTCGACTGTCGGATGCCCTTGCAAAGCTACGCAACGGCGACGTCAAGGCAGCGCAGGCGGAGCTGCAGATGGCGTTTGCAGCCATCAGTGATCCGCAGGGGCCTCCCACCAGCCCGGTGGTGGCGAATAACGTCCAGGCGCTGCTCGCCGTAACCACCTATGTCGGTGGCGACGATACACGGGCACGAAACCTTGCTGCGCCAATATGCGGCTTCGAGAGGCAAGGCTTCTACGCCAAGCTGCTGACCGATGATAAGCTCTGCCCGCCCGGGACAGCGAAGCCCGTCGCTAGCGATGCCGCCACGGGTGAAGAAAGGGCGGCGGCGGCGCTCCCGCCAACTACAGCTCAGACACCGACCGCGCCGGCCCCTCAACTGGCACGCCCGGCGGCAGCCGTCACCTATCCAGACGCTCCGAGTCGCTTGCTTGATCAGGCGAGAGCGCAATTAAGCGCAGGTGCTGTAGGAGATGCGAAGGCAACTCTGCACGATGCCATCGCAGCGGAGGAGTCGGCTGGCAATACCGCCCCGGCGGTGCGTGCCAATATCGAGGCGCTGCTTGCCGTTGCCCTGCATCTCGACGGCGCCGATGCCCCGGCACGCGATTTGGGACAATCGGTCTGCCCCGTGGAGACAACGGGGCTCTACGCGAAGCTGCTCAGGGACGACAAGCTCTGCCCGTGAACAGGCGGGGAGTGGCAATTAAATAAGGGCGGCCCAAATGGAGCCGCCCTTCTTGAGTCTCTGGAGTCCCTTACGCCGCAGCCCTCACCTTTTGCTGCAGGTCGGGGGGGGCGGCTTCGGCCATCAGGGCGACGATGGCGTCCATTGAGGGCATGACCTTCTGGCCTTCTTCGCCGAGGCGGCGGATGGAGACGGTGCCTTCCTCGGCCTCGCGCTTGCCGACGACGAACAGCAGCGGCACTTTTTGCACCGAGTGCTCGCGGACCTTGTAGTTGATCTTCTCGTTACGGACGTCGAGTTCGGCGCGGATGCCAGCGGCACGCAGCTGCGACACCAGCTTTTGCGCATAGCCATCCGCTTCCGAAACGATCGTCGCGACGACGACCTGGGTCGGGGCGAGCCACATCGGCAGCTTGCCGGCATAGCTCTCGAGCATGATGCCGATGAAGCGCTCGAGCGAACCGAGGATCGCCCGGTGCAGCATCACGGCGTACTTCCGCGAGCCGTCCTCGGCGACGTAGGTCGCATCGAGCCGTTCCGGGAGCACGTAGTCGAGTTGCAGCGTGCCGACCTGCCACGAGCGGCCGATGGCGTCCTTCAGGTGGAACTCGAGTTTTGGCGCGTAGAACGCCCCCTCGCCTTCCGCGATGACGAACTTGTGGCCGGTGGCCAGCAACGCATCGCCCAGCGCCTTTTCCGCAGCGTTCCAGCGTTCGATGGTGCCGCCGAACTTTTCCGGCCGCGTCGCGAGCTTGATCACCACATCGGAGAAGCCGAGGTGCTCATAGACCGAGTAGAGCAGATGCACGAAATGCTCGGTCTCGGACTGGATCTGCTCCTCGGTGCAGAAGATGTGGGCATCGTCCTGCGTCATCTGCCGCACGCGCATCAGGCCATGGAGCGCGCCGTGGGCCTCGTTGCGGTGGCAGCAGCCGAACTCGGCCATGCGGATCGGCAGATCGCGATAGCTCTTGATGCCCTGGTTGAAGATCTGGATATGCGCGGGGCAGTTCATCGGCTTCAGCGCCATCAGGTCCGACTTGCCGGAAAGGATCGGGCCCTCGTCCTCGGTGCCGGGCACTTCGTCGGGGACCACGAACATATTTTCGCGGTACTTGCCCCAGTGGCCCGATGCCTCCCAGAATTTGGACGACATCAACTGCGGCGTCTTTACCTCGGTATAGCCCGAGGAGTTGAGCCGGCGGCGGATATAGGCCTCCATCTGGTTGTAGATGGTGAAGCCTTTGGGGTGCCAGAACACACTGCCCGGCGCCTCGTCCTGCAGGTGAAACAGGTCGAGCTCGCGGCCAAGTTTTCTGTGGTCACGCTTCTCTGCCTCTTCCTGCATCGTGAGGTAGGCGTCGAGGTCTGCTTGGTTGGCGAAGGCCGTCCCGTAGATGCGGCTCAGCACCTCGCGGTTGGAATCGCCACGCCAATAGGCGCCGGCGACCTTGGTCAGCTTGAACGCCGTGCCGACATCCTTGGTGGTGCGCATATGCGGGCCACGGCAGAGGTCGAACCACTGGCCCTGTCGGTAAATCTTGATCGACTGATCGGCCGGAATGGCATCGACCAGCTCGACCTTGAAGTTTTCGCCCTTCGAAGCAAAAACCTTCTTGGCCTCGTCGCGGGTCCAGACTTCCTTGGTGAAGGCGGCGCCCCGCGAAATGACCTCGGCCATCTTCTTTTCGATCTGCCTGAGCTCATCCTCCGAGAACGGATGATCACGGTAGAAATCGTAATAGAAGCCATTCTCGATCACGGGACCGATGGTCACCTGCGTCGAGGGCCAGAGTTCCTGCACCGCCTCGGCGAGCACGTGCGCGGCATCGTGGCGGATCAGGCCGAGGCCATCCTCGCCGTCGCGATCGACAAATTCGATGCGGCCGTCCTCGTCCAGCGGGTCGGACAAGTCCGACAGCACGCCGTTCCACTTCATGGCGACGGTCTTCTTGGCGAGGCTCTTGGAGATGCCTTCGACCACGGTGGTCCCGGTGGTGCCACGCGCATATTCGCGGACTGCACCGTCGGGGAACGTCACCTTGATCGACATTTTTATCTCCATGGATGCCCAAAAGCGGGCTTAGCCGGCCGGAATGACCGGCAGACGGGCTCAATATCACGGATGGGAAGTAATTCCAGCCGCGGATTGATTTGTGGTGCGGACGGCGTTTTGGCTAGATGTACTCGCGCAGTGTTGAGATTTACCCGGGAGCGCGCCTTGGCCATTTTGATGAAAAACAAGCTTGCCGTGCTTCTGGCATCGGCGCTGCTGGCCGCCGTCTCGCCTGCGTTGGCGGCTCTTCAGGACGAAAACCTGCTGATGCTGCTGCCGACCGGCTTCAAGGCGGGCTTTCATGCCTCGAAGGGGCCGATCGACATGGTCGAATATGTGCCAAACGGCGAGACCGTTAACGCCTGGTCGGAGATGGTCACGGTGCAGATCTTTCACGAACTACACAACGCCGATCCGGACAAGTTCGCGAGCACGCTGGCCGATCGATGGAAATCGGCGTGCAAAGGCGGTGATGCGAGCCAGACCAAGACGGGCACGGAAAACGGCTACCCCTTCGCCCTCTGGGTATTCACCTGCCCGCTCGATCCGATGACCAACAAGCCCGAGACGATGTTCTTGAAGGCGATCGGCGGCGCCGACAGCCTTTATAGCGTGCAATACGCCTATGGCCGGGACGCCGACACAGACATGCCCGGACCGACGATGAAGTATCTTTTCGGCGTCCGCGTCTGCGACACCCGCCGCACCGACCGGCCCTGCCCCGCCGGCATGTAGTCGGGGCCAGGCGTCGCCGGGCAATGCCGCCGCGCCCCGGGGGGAAAGCCTCGGACGCGCCGTTGTTTTGGGCCACGACGTGCGGCGATTTACCCACGGCAAAGGCTTCCACGGCACCTTGCATTCTGGCCCTCGCCACGTATCCACGAGGCTGCGGTGCGGCGTCTCAAGCCTGCCGCCGGAATGGCCCTGACTGACCAGGCCAGCAATGCGTAAGAGGCAATGTATGCTGCGTGATGATGACCCGACCGCGGCGCTTTCCGGCGTAAGCGGAACGCGACGCTCAACCCATAATGACGGCCTGACGCGGCGGGGATTTGGCCGCCTGTTGCTCGGCGTCGCCGCGCTCGGCGGCCTTACAGCCCTGGGCGGTTGCGCCACCGAGAGCGGGGCGAGCGAGGATCCGGGCGCACCGGGTGTTGGCGCGGGAGGTGTCGGCGATGCTCCCGCGTATGGAAACGAGCAGCTACAGCAGGACGATGCTTCAGACCAGGACGCGCTCGATCGGCAGCGTCAAGAGGAGCAGTATCGGGAGCAGTTGCGCCAGCAGCAGCAACAACAGGAGCAAGCCGAGCAACCGTCCAACGAACCGCCGGCGGACGAGCAACCGGAAGAACCGCAGGAGGAACCCGAGCAGGAAGAGCCCGAGCAGGAACAGCCCGAAGGCGGCGGGGACGAGTACTAGCCAGCTTCGACCGCGACGACCGGCCCTGCCCGCCGAGCAACAGCCCGGTCAGCCGCCGTTCAGGCAGGTGGCGGTAGAGCGCGAGCCGAGAGGGGCTGCTCGGGAGTATCGGCAATGGCGAGGTCTAGCCGCCTCGCGGCCTTGGTCGCCCCTGCCGCGGCGATCCCATAGGAGATGGCAATGCTGAAACAGTTATGGCTTGTGGGCGTGTGTGTATTTATGGCCGGGGGCGCGGCGGCCGCCCATGCGGAGGAGGCCAGCAATGCCGGCGGCGTTCCCTTCGTCTTCGATAACCCGCTGGATGGTTATGCCGTTTCCGGCACTTGGTTCCCTTTGATGGCTTCTGACGCAAGGAACGGGCCATCAGGACCGGTGATTTTCCAGCTGAAGGATTCCAAGACCGGCAAGATCATCAAAATCGCTGAGAACGGCGTGTCGCTGCTGAACGGTGCGATACAAGCGATTTCAGGCCTGAAATCCGGCGCTACGCTCCATCTCAATTATGGCGAGAAGGACCGCGCGGAAAAGGGCCCTTGCGAGAACTCCAAAGATACCTGCCTGAAGCTGGGCGATATCCCCATCGATCTTCAGGACCTCACCTTCGATGGAAAGCCGGAAGTAATCATCGCTCAAGCCGGCATGGGGCAGCGCTTCGGCTCGGCGTACCGTGTCTACACGCTGGATTTCGACGGCTCGTCAGACCCCAAGGATGAAATGGGCGCGGTGACCTATAACGACATGCCCTATCAGGTGGTCTTCAGCCAGCTGGACGACCAGAGCACTATCGATCTCACCAAGAAGCAAATCGAGATTTTCGCCTCGGGCGGCGCTTGCGCCAATAGTGCGGAATATTACGGACTGAATAGCGACGGCGGCTTTTCCGAAACCGGCTTCGAAGTTTGGCAGGACAATAGTGGCAAGTGCATGGATCAGGTCTACCAGGTCAAAACGTCCGATATGGGCGTGCAAACCTGGAAGCTGGTGTCCAGCAAGCCTGCGAAAGAATAGCGGCCTTCAAGACCGTCAGCGACGTCGGCGAGGCCGACCAGGTCTGCGGCGAACGAGGATCAGCGGCCGGGCGGATGAGAACCGCGACGGCCGCCGATCAGCCGATCACACCAGCTTGGCGTCGAGAGTCACGTTGATGGCGCCGAGAGCTTTTGACACCGGACATTCAGCCTTGGCCTTCTGCGCCAGCTCGGCGAATTTCTCGGCCGTGATGCCGGGAATTTTTGCAGTAATGGTCAGGGCGCTGCCCGTGATGCCAGTGCCGGGAATGATCTCCACCGCGGCCGTAGCGTTGAGTTCAGCCGGCGGGGTACCATTGTCGCTGAGGAACGCCGAAAGCTGGATGGCGTAGCAGCCGGCATGGGCCGCGCCGATCAGCTCTTCCGGGTTGGTCCCGGACTTGCCGGTTTCATCGACGAAGCGGGTTTTGAACGAATAGGCCTGGTTGGCGAGCACCCCGCTCTGCGTCGTGAGGGTGCCGCCGCCTTCCATGACCGTTCCCTTCCACTGGGCGGTCGCTGTGCGCTTCATGTCGATTCTCCTTAGGGCTTAGTGAAACTTATCCAGGCGAGGGTTAGCGCCACCGCCCGTATGTCCACGGCATATACCAGCGCGCTGCCGTCGGTAATATGTCGGGCACCGGGTCGTAGCCGTGTGTGCCGCCGGGACGGCAGCGCCAGAGGCGGGCGGCACCCATCCAGCCGCCGGGCCAGAAGCCGAATTTCCAGATCGCGCCGGAAGTGAATTCCGAGCAGGTCGGCAAATGCCGGCAGGAGCGGCCGACGAACGCCGAGAACGTATAGCGGTAGACGGTGATCAGGCCGACCGAGACCAGTTTGAACGGCAAATCGGCGGCCGACCAGAAACTGTCGACGACGGTCTTAAGGACACGCCCCGGATCGATAGGCTCGTCGCTCACGCGGCGGCCCCTGCCCGGCCCTCGAGCTTATCGAGGGCATCGGCCACCGCATCGAACACCAAAAGCGTCGAGGCGTGGCGCGGCTTATAGTCGCGAACCGGCTCGAGATATTGCAAATCCGACCATTTGCCGGAAGGCGGCGCGCCATCGGCCTTGAGCATGGCGGTCATTTCCTCGCGGATTTGCCGGAATTCGGCGGCGGGCGTGCCAACGATCTCGCGGGCGACGATGGCGGCGGAGGTTTGCCCGAGCGCGCAGGCCGAAACGTCGTGGCCATAGCCGACGATTACCCCATCCTTCACCTTGAGATCGACCTCGATCACCGAACCGCAGATGCGGCTTACCCGGCGTGCCGAGGCATCCGGATCGGCGAGGCGCTCGGCGGTTGGCGGATTGCCGGCGATTTCGAGGATCTTATCGGAATAGAGATCGCTCAGTTCCATCAAACGCACAATTCTGTTTCTTGAGGCCTTAACGCGGCTCCCTATATAAGTCGTCTTGGTTGGCCTCAAAAGGGCTGCCGCCACTCGAAGCTCGATGGGTCGGGATTATTTAGACCCACTAGGCGTTTATTGCTCGAGCCCGCAAGGAGAGCCGACCCGATGGATGCGACCCTTAAGCCGCAGATCACGCCGCCCGAGCTCGGCAAGCGGAAGCGCCCGTCGCAGGATGAGGCGGAAGCGGCCGTCCGCACGCTGATTTCCTGGGCCGGCGATGATCCGACGCGCGAGGGCATGCTCGATACGCCGCGGCGCGTGGTCAAGGCCTACAAGGAGCTGTTCGCGGGCTACAAGCAGGACCCCAAGGAAATCCTCAGCAAAACGTTTCACGAGGTCGGAGGTTACGACGACATCGTGCTGGTGAGGGACATTCCGTTCCATAGCCACTGCGAGCACCACATGGTGCCGTTCTTCGGCCGGGCGCATATCGCCTACCTGCCACATGACGGCGTCGTGGGGCTGTCGAAGCTCGCACGGCTGGTCGAGGTTTATGCCCGACGGCTGCAGACGCAGGAAAACCTCACGGCGCAAATCCTCGACGCCGTGAACGAACACCTCAATCCACGCGGCGCGGCGGTGATGCTCGAAGCCGAGCACATGTGCATGACCATGCGCGGCGTCCAGGCACACGGCGCCTCGACCACGACGCAGCGCTTCACCGGCGTCTTCGCCGAGGATCGCGCCGAGCAGGACCGGTTCTTCACGATGGTGAAGCGGTAGTCCAGCACAAACGCGATCAAATCAGACCTCGCCGAAACTGGCATAGACTCTTCGCTTTATGCGAGAACGTGTCGGGAAAAGGCAAAAATGTCGGCTGTTGCGAAGACCGTCTGGCTGCTGGAATCACGTCTGTTCGAGCCGTTGAGTCTCGACGAAGTGGCAATGCATGCCGGCCTTTCGCCGTCCCATATTTCGCGTATTTTTCCCGCGGCGACCGGCTATTCGATCACCGGTTACATGCGGGCGCGACGGCTTACGGAAGCCGCGCGCCTGCTCGCCGACGGCGCGCCGGACATTTTGTCTGTCGCGCTCCAATCGGGCTATGGCTCGCACGAGGCATTCACCCGGGCGTTCCGCGACCAGTTCGGCATGACGCCGGATCAAGTCAGGCGGCAGCGCTCGCTCGATCAGCTAACTCTCGTGGAGCCTCTTCCCATGGACGAATCCCTCAAAATCCGCCTGGACGCACCAGTCTTCGACGACCATTCTGAAATGGTGATGGCCGGCCTAAAAGTGCATCAGAAGATGAGCGCGCCCAACACACTGCCGCTGCAATGGCAGGAATTCCAGCAGCATCTCGGCCACATTCCAGGCGCTATCGGGCGCGCCGCGTTCGGCGTCATCGGCAATGTCGGAGAGGATGGCGATGAGTACGATTACTACACGACCGTCGAGATCGACGGCAAAGGCGCCCTGCCCTCAGACCTCATTACTCTCAAGCTGCCGGCGCAGCGCTTTGCCCGTTTTGCCCATCGCGGCCACATCTCGACCATACGGTCGACAATCGGCGCCATTTTCGACAAGTGGCCGATGCATCCAGGTGTCACCTCCGAAGGCAATTTCGGCTTTATCGAGTACTACGGCCCTGACTTCGATCCGGTCACCGGTTCCGGTACGATCGAGATCTGGATCGCGGTCCAGCGCTGAGCCTCAAGCACAAAACTGCGTGACCGCGGGCCGTGGCGTGGCGTAAAAGTCTCGCCATGGCCTTAACTTTTGCCGATCCGCACAATCTCAGCCACGACGCACTCGAAGAGGGCGACGTTTTCGCGCCGCGCTTCGACGACAAGGGGCTCATCACCGCAATCGCCGTCGAGGCATCGAGCGGCGTCGTGCTGATGGTCGCCCATATGAATGCCGAGGCGCTGTCGCTGACGCTCGAAACGGGCGAAGCCCACTATTTCTCGCGCTCGCGTGGCAAGTTGTGGAAGAAGGGCGAAACCTCGGGCGAAGTGCAAAAGCTCGTCGAAATCCGCGCCGATTGCGACCAGGACGCGCTTGTCATCGTGGTCGAGCAAACCGGCCGCGGCGCTGCCTGCCACACGGGGCGCAAGACGTGCTTTTACCGCAGAGTCGCCGTCGAAAACGGCGAAGCGCATCTGCGCGACACGGGCGAGAAGCGACTGTTCGACCCTGAGGTTGTCTACAACCGGTAGGCTCAGGTGCCGGGTACCGAGGGCGGCGCCGCTTCCTCCCTCGCCTGCTGCGGATGGTCGAAGAACGGCACCAGCAGCAGGCCGGTGAAGAAGCCGCCGAGGTGGGCCTGCCAGGCGATCTGCACGTCCTGGCCGAGGAACAGCGGCGCGAGCGGCACGAGGCAGTTCAGTACAATCCAGAGAATCGAGAAATTGCGCGCGGGCGGCGAGTGCAGCAGTTCAGGGAGCGTCGCCATCTTGCGGCCGAGGGGAATCATCTCCCCTGTCTCGGGGTGCCGACCGACGATCACAGGCTGGAAGATAAAGCGCATGGCGGCGCCCGTCAGGCCGGCGATGCCGCCAGAGGCGCCGACGAGGAAGGCCTCGGACTGAAACTCGGTGATGGCGAAGGCCAATGCGCCGATGATCGAGCTGACGAAAAAGATGACCAGCGTTTTGGCGACGCCGTAGCGGCGCGCCACCGGCGTGCCAAAAATCACCAGCCAGGCGACGTTGCCGATGACGTGCTCCCAGCCGCCATGGACGAATCCATAGGTCAGCGGCGTCCAGAACAGTGGCAGGACACCCCCCGGAAATTGATCGGGCGCCAGCAGGCGGAGGGGGACGAAACCGAGCCAGAGAATGAGCGCATCCTGCTGGCTTTCGTTAAGAACGAAGGCCGATACGGCTTGAATCGCCAGCATCAGCAGACCCAGAACGGTGATCACCGCGGGCAGCATGAAGATCGGCTCACGGCGCTTAGGGGCCGGGATTTCCTGACTTTTCTGGTCGTCCTGCATGATTTTCCCGTTTCGCCGCCGTTTCTGCGCTCAAATCACCCAGTTTTCCACCGGACGCAACCGGCGTTAACCTTAAGGATTGTTTAAAGGCGATTTCGACGGGCCCTTTTGGCAGAGTCGAGTCGCGGCGGGGGCGTGCCACATTGGCGGCGCGGGGCGCTGCTACGTGGTCGGGCGAAAAGAATGCAGAAAAACAGCACAAAGACGCTCTACGACTATTGGAACACGCTGAGAGGCGCGCGGAGCGCTCCCGATCGCCGCGATGTCGACCCGACGCGGATTCGCGACGCGCTGGCCAACACTTTCATTCTCGAACTCGACGACGCGAACGAATTCAACTTCCGTCTCGCCGGCTCGCATCTTTGCTCAGCTTATGCGCGTGAACTCAAGGGCCGCTCGTTCACCAAACTCTGGCATGCACGTGATCGCGACGCGATGGATACGCTGATCCGCGCGGTGACCGAAGACCATGCCGTCGCGCTCATCACCTTCCAGGGGACGACGCCAATCCACAGCAAGGCCGTGTTCGAGACCATCCTGCTGCCGATCCGGCATAATGGCTCGACCTCGACGCGCCTGCTTGGTGCCATGACGGCCATCGAGACGCCCTACTGGCTGGGGGTACAGCCCGTGATGGAGCAGCGGATCACCGGCCTCCGGCTAATCTGGCCGGATGAGGCCGCCGCCGGCCAGCTTGCCTCAGACATCGCCGCCTCGCTCGCCAACGATGTCGCCGATATGGCTGATGAAACAGCCCTGCGTGCGCCGATGGCGGCGACGGTTTTCGGGCGCGTCGCGCGACGCTACGCCCACCTCGCAGTGATCGACGGCGGCCGGCCGCGGTAACGGCGGACGACGTCTCGCCGGACACTTCGCCCGACTGCTCCCATGCCTTCGATTATTGCCCTGCCCTCCTCCGAACGCATGATGTGATCGTGGCGCGCGCGATGTGATCGTGCGGCCATGGAACCAATCCGGGGTGGCGCGCATTTCCGGCGTCGAATTTTTTCAAGAAAAGCCAAGACTATTTCGGAATTCTGCTTAGGGACCTTACCAAGCGTTAACCAACGCGCTTTAGCGTAATTGTTGGCCCATTTCTTTGTGCCCCCGAGTCAGCTCATGTTGAATGACGATCTCACCACCAATCGGGCGATCCGGGCTGGCCGCGGCCAGGGAGAGATGCCCCGCTTCCAGCGCGTGAAAGTTTCGCTGCTCGGCCGCTATATGCTCGCCGACCGGCGCGAGTTTCCCTGCCAGGTGCTGGAAATGTCACCTGGCGACGCCGTGGTGATCGCGCCGATCTCCGGTACGCTGGGTGAAAACGTCATCGCCTATATCGACCACATCGGCCGTATCGAGGGCAGCATCATCGATCCCGTCGACGGCGGCTTCGTCATGGAAGTCGTCGCCTCCGACCGCAAGCGCGACAAGATGGCGGCGCAGCTAACCTGGCTCGCCAACAAGGACCATCTCAACCTGCCCGAGGATCGGCGGCACGAGCGTGTGGTGCCGGACAATCGGCATTCGACGGTCGTGCTCGACGACGGCCGGCGCTACAATTGCAAGATCATAGACATCTCGCTTTCGGGCGCCGCGATCGAACTCGCGGTACGGCCGGCAATGGGCACGCCGGTGACCCTCGGGCGCATGCGCGCCAAAGTGGTTCGGCATTTCCAGAACGGCGTCGCGGTCGAATTTGCCTCGGCACAGGAAATGTTGACCGTCGTGCAGCAAAACCTCCGGCTCAACTAGCAGCTCTCAAGAACTGCTTGCAGTTATCCCCCAAGCATGCACATTAACTGATTGTTAATCGTGCGATCTGTTGCCGTGACTTTCAGTCATGGCGATGTTTTTCGGGTTGGGGGACCTCTCCATGATTAAATTTGTCGCGCTACTGCTTGTTGCCGTGCCTTTGCTCGCGGCCTGCGAAACATCGGACTGGATGGCCGATCCGGACGATGCCAGTTATGTTCCTTACGAGCAGCAGAACACTTACGACGCCCAGGCTGACACCGATGCGGTGATCGCTCACGAGCGCGCGGTGAATGCGGAAAACTGCGCCGCCGCGGCGGAGGGGCGTGACCGGGTCTGCTACGACGACTGAGCCAGGTCTCAGGAAAAGAGACCAGGCGTGGGCGCGTGGGGAGGCTTCAGGCCGAGAAGTAACCCGGCCGGGTGATGTCGGCGACGAGGCCAAGCTCGACCGGCTTCCAGCCGAGCCGCTGCTGGGTCAGAGCGCTCGAGGCCGGACCATCCATGCTGGCAAAGTGCCCGAGCCAGCCGAAGTGGGTGCCGGCCTCTGAGGATGGGATCGAAACGACGGGCACGTTGAGATGACGGCCGAGCACTTCGGCGATGTCGCGGACAGGTACGCCTTCGTCGCCGACCGCGTGATAGCTGGCGCCCGAAACACCTTTCTCTAGCGCAATCCGGTAAAGCCGCGCGACATCCAGCCGATGCGCGGCGGCCCAACGATTGCTGCCGTCGCCGACGTAGGCGGACACGCCCTTCTGGCGCGCGATGTCGAGGAGGTACCCAATCAGACCGGCCTTACCATCGGCGCCATGCACCTGCGGCAGCCGCATGGCTGAAACGCGGACGCCCTGCCCTGCGAAGGCGAATCCTGCCTGTTCTGAGACACGCGGTACGCCTTCACCGGCGCGCGCCGCATCATCTTCGGTGGCGAGACGTCCGGGTGTGAGCACCGCCACGCCTGACGTGACGATGAGCGGCTTATTGGAGCCGGCAAGCGTCGTGCCCATCGCTTCGATGGCGCGTTTATCGATCTGGCCGTTCTCGGCGAATTTCGAGAAATCATGGATGAAGGCGCAGTGGATGACGCCGTCGGAAGCGGCGGCGCCGCTCCGCAGGCTGTCGAGATCTTCGAGCGAGCCGCGATGCACATCAGCGCCGGCAGCGGTAAGCGCTGCAACATTCGCATCCGATCGGGCGAGACCGAGCACGGAATGGCCCGCGTCATGCAGCTCTTTGACGACAGCCGAGCCGATGAAGCCGGCCGCGCCGGTAACAAATACACGCATAGGAAAGTCCTTCGAGGTGGGAAGGATGCCCTTGTCGCGCGACGTCTTATCCGGGTAAAGTAGTGAGATTATCCGGGTATAATGGCTAACAGGCGCGCTGATGCCGATCGAGAATGACAATCTGCTGGGGACTTACCTGAAGGATCGGCGAGCCAAGCTCGATCCAGCCGCTTTCGGCCTGCCATCGGCGCGCCGCCGCACACCCGGTCTCAGGCGCGAGGAAGTGGCGCAGCGCGCGAACATCAGCGCCACCTGGTACACGTGGCTCGAGCAGGGGCGCGGCGGCGCGGCTTCCGCCGATGTGCTCGACCGGATCGCCCGCGCCATGCTGATGACGGAAGTCGAACGCGAGCATCTGTTCCTGCTCGGGCTCGGCCGGCCACCGGAGGTGCGCTACCAGGCGCCCGAGGGCGTCACCCCGCAGCTGCAGCGCGTGCTCGATGCGCTCGACCCGACCCCGGCCTACGTCAAGACATCCACCTGGGATGTTGTTGCGTGGAACCGGGCCGCGACAGCCGTGCTGCACGATTACTCGACCATGGATATTGAGGAACGCAATGTGCTGCGGCTCGCCTTCCTCACGCCTCGCATTCGGGACGCACAAACCGACTGGCCGGGCGTCTCGCGATACCTCGTGGCGGCATTCCGGGCGGACACGGCACGATCCGGCGCGGTGAAAAAAGTGGAAGCCCTGGTCGAGGAGCTTTGCCGGCTCAGCCCCGAATTCAAGGCGATCTGGGCCGAGAACGATGTCCGCAGCACCTACGCCGAGATCGTCAAGCACCTGCGCCATCCCCTCGCCGGGATGATAACGCTCGAATATTCGACCTTTGCCGTACATGGCAGGGCAGATCTCGATCTCGTCATCTATAACCCGGCAACGCCCGAGGATGCGGCGCGGATCAGGGCGCTGATCGATGCCCAAGTGGCACATCCGCAGCCTGGTGGAACCGCGGAAGTACGGTTAAGTACTTCTGAATCCTATCGATAAACAACGCTGAAAACTTACATCTGAGTTTTCGGACCGGGGCAATTGCCGCCCTCTAGCGTGGTCTCCGTCAGGGGAGACTACGATGTCGATCTTCAAATTCGCCAAGCGGGCAATAGGCTTGGCAACGTTTCTGGTGTTGGCGGCGATGGCAGTCCCCGCGGGTGCGGCTCAGCTGGTCGACTTCACCAACGTGGTGTTCGCGCCGGTGACCGGCGACACCAGCATTCCCGTCGGGCATGCCGATTTCTGCAAGCGCTATCCGGCCGAATGCACGGTGAATGCAACGATCGTTGACGATGTGCAGCTGAGCCCGGATCTCTGGAAGCAGTTGCTGAAGGTCAACACGTTCTTCAACACAACCATCGTTCCCGAGACCGACCAGCAGCTCTACCATGTGGCCGAGTACTGGACCTATCCGCACGGCTTCGGCGACTGCGAGGACATCGCGCTGGCCAAACGCCGCCAGTTGATCCAGCAGGGCTGGCCGGTCAGCACGTTGCTGATGACGGTCGCCAAAGAAGGCGACGGCGAAGGTCACGCGGTACTGATGGTGCGCACCGATCGCGGCGATTTCATCCTGGATAATCAGGATTCGACGATCCGGGACTGGAAGGACAGCCCCTACCATTTCCTCAAGCGCCAGTCGCAGGCCGATGCCGGCGAGTGGGTCGGGATCTCCGACAACCGGCCGACCGTCATCCTCGCCAACAAGAACTAGGTTTTAGAGCTAGTTGAAGAAGAGCCCGGAGGCTCGGCTTCAGGTGCCGGTGATCGCGAAGTAAAGTTCCAGCATCAGCGCGCCGGTAATGAAGGCCCAGCCGAAGGCCAGCAGCGCTGCCATCAGTGCCGAGGTCGAGGAGATGGTCTCGCCCGGCTCGTGCCGCCAACCCAGCTGCAACATGATGTAGGGACCGCAGAGGAAACTCATGACCAGATGGCCGACCGACCCTGCGTAGGTCTTGCCGTCGAAGCGCAGCATGGCCTGCTGCTTGAAGAGGCCCTGGTAAAGGTGCGTGGCAGCCCCGGCGGCGCACAGGCCAAGGGCGGTGATATAGGCCGCGATCATGAACAGAAACATCGGCTGGCGATCCTCAGGGCTACCGTCCGCCGCGGTCACTTTGCGGCGGGTGTTAACGATTTGTTAAGCATAAGGCGCGTGAAGTCGGAAGTCACCTCCACTCGATCGGGCTGGTTAACGCGCCTCATGGCTTCGTCATTCACCGCGCCGCAACGACCCGCCGAGCCGCATTCCGTGGGCTTTACGCTCGCCGGAATCATGCTGGCGATTGCGATGGTCGGGCTGTCCGCCGCCTGGGGGCTTGGTTCGCTCCTTCAGCGCCAGCAGACCGTCGTTGCGTCGGACGATGGCGGCCCCCGTATCTCCCAGACCCTGCTGGGCAAGCAGCTCAGCATTCCGGTCTCATGGTTCCGCGACGGCCCGCCCAGGGCGGAGGGATTTGCCAGTGGCATCGACCTCAAACTGACCCTGCCGCTCGGGAAAAAAGGCGCGCTCACTGCCATCGGTGTGACGCTGCTACCGCTGAGCAAGGTGCGGCCGAGCATCAGCCTGCTCGATGGCGTCTATCTCCATGAATTCATGCAGGAGGAGCTCAGCGGCCCCCCTGGCCTTGTCGGCAAGCCGCTGACGGCGACCGAAGGGTTCGAGAACGAGACGGTGTGGTACGACGCACTATCGGCGACGCCGTTCGTCGCCAAATGCATCGCCGCCCCCGACGGCCAGGGCCCGGCGCAATGTCTGAGGACCGTGGCGCTGAGTGGCGGCATCGCCGCCGTCTACAGTTTTAGTGCCGATGTGCTCGACGGCTGGAAGGATTTCGACTCCCAGCTCAGCGCTCGTCTCGACGTGATCGGTGCCTCATAGGCGCCGTGCGGCAGCCGGGGTTGCTCGGATGCCCCGCTTCGGCTAGGCGGGAGTACCAGTTCCGGAGCGCCCCATGCTGAGCCAGTTGATCGAATATCTCGGCTCGATCATCATCGCCGTGATCTCCGCCACCGGTTATTTTGGTGTGCTCGTGCTGATGGCGATCGAATCCGCCTGCATCCCCCTCCCCTCCGAAATCACCATGCCGTTCGCCGGCTACCTGGCCTCGACCGGCGAGATGACGCTGTGGGGCGTGGCGCTGGCCGGCGCGGTCGGCTGCAATATCGGCTCGACCATCGCCTACTGGATCGGCGCCAAGGGCGGACGGCCATTGGCCGAGCGCTGGGGCCGCTACATGCTGCTCAACACCCACGATATCGATATCGCCGAGCGCTTCTTCGCCCGCTTCGGGCCGGCGACGGTGTTCATCGGCCGGCTGCTGCCAGTGGTCCGCACGTTCATCGCCCTGCCCGCCGGCTTTGCGAAGATGAACATGTGGAAGTTCCAGATCTACAGCTTTGTCGGCTCGCTGATCTGGTGCCTACTGCTGGCCTATATCGGCGAGCAGCTCGGCGTGCAGTGGGACACCAATCCGGCGCTCAAGGCCGCATTCCACAACGCCGACATCGTCATTGTCGCCGTGGTGGTGATCGCCGTTGCGTGGTTCGTCTGGAGCCACCTCAAGCGGCGGCGGAAGAGCTAGCGCGCGCGGCCCGCTTTAGGCCGTTTTGGCTTAGGCAGCGGTATTTCCTGAGTTGTCAGCCGTACCAGCTCGCTGACCCATTCCGAGTCTTCGAGGCGGTCTTCGGAAATCAGCAGACAAGGCTTGGCGCTGCCGTAAGGCGGCGCTTCCTCACAGCCGGCCGCAAAGTTGCGGCCGGCAACGGTTGGCTTGACGAAAAACAGATCGTCGCAGATCAGCGCCACCATCCGGCCATCGCAATAGATGCCGTACTCGCCGAACATTTTTCGCGCCGAGACGGTGCCTGCGGAGGTGATCTGTTCGAGCACGTAGTCGACGGTGCTCTGGCGGGAGGCCATCGGCCTTACTGGACCTCGTCGAGATCGACGTCGAGGATCGCCATGGTGAAATTGTAGGAGAGGTCGCCGTCTTCGTCGTCAACGTAGATCAGACCCAAAAACTCGTCGCCGATATAGACCTCGACGCTGTCGTCCTGCTTGTTGCGCGGACGCACATCGATCGCCCGGTTGCCGAACTTCTGCTGCAGGAATTTCTGCAGTTTGATGATTTCCGGGTGATTCACTGATGGTTCCTCATTCGTAGGCGACGCAGCATAGCAGCAAATGCCCTTTGAGGGACAAGTG